>Ga0335073_10017547_pt1 | contig 10016 bp, 9 predicted proteins | sample Lox_Sample_22_FD_207093 | JGI IMG/M metagenome (GOLD analysis project Ga0335073, IMG submission 207093) | Soil microbial communities from Loxahatchee National Wildlife Refuge, Florida, United States - Lox_Sample_2.2 | ecosystem: Environmental > Terrestrial > Soil > Wetlands | place: USA: Florida... | reverse complement strand
GGTCATGGTCATGTCTCATCTGATCATGGGTTAGGTTGCCCACGGGGCGCGGTTACCCCGGGGAGGCGCTGGCATGACTGACGACACCGTGGCGGACGCCGCGGCCGCGGGCGAGGTTTGATGCGGCCATTGCGGCCATTGCGGCGACGCGGCAGGCAGTTGCGGGTCCTGGTGCTGGGCGGGGCACGCTCCGGCAAGTCGGTGACGGCCGAGCGGATGCTGTCCGGCCGCGACCGCGTGGACTACGTGGCCTGCGGACCGGTAGCCGACGACACCGACCCGTCCTGGGCCGAGCGGTTGCGGCTGCATCAGGCGCGGCGCCCGGCGCACTGGACAACACTCGAGACCCTCGACGTGGCCGGCGTGCTCACCGCCGGCCCGCCGGACGTTCCCGTCCTGATCGACTGCCTCTCCACCTGGCTGGCGGGGGTCATGGACGCATGCGGGCTGTGGACGGGGGCGACCGCCGCGGACAAGGAGCTCGCCGCGCGGACCGACGAACTGCTCGACGCGTGGCGGTCCACCAGACGCCGGGCGGTCGTCGTCAGCAACGAGGTCGGCGCTGGCGTCGTTCCCGGCACGGCTTCCGGCGTCCGGTACCGCGACGAACTCGGTTCCCTCAACGCGAGGGTCGCCGCGGACTGCGAGCAGGTCTGGTTCTGCGTCGCCGGAATCGCCCGGCGCATCCGGTGAGCCGCCGACCCTGGCGGACCGCGCTGAGCCTGTTCACCATCATCCCGGTCGGGGACGACGCGCGGCTCGGCAGCGATGACGCCGCGCGGGCAGTCCGCTGGCTGCCCGCGATCGGGCTGCTGCTCGGCGGCGCCGGCGCGGCCGTGCTGATCGCCGCGGGCAGGGTTTCGGCGAGCGCCGCGGCGGCAGGGCACGCGGGCGCGGGCAGCGCCCTGGACCTTCGGCGGCTCCTGGCGGCCGGGCTCGCGGTCGCGGCGATCGCGCTCCTGACCGGCGGCCTGCATCTGGACGGCCTGGCCGACACCGCCGACGGGCTCGGCAGTCGCCGCCCCGCCGCCGAGGCGCTTGACATCATGCGCCGCTCCGACATCGGCCCGATGGGCGTTGCCGCGCTGGTCCTGCTGCTGCTCATCCAGGTGACGGCGCTCGCCGCGATACCGCGCCTGCCGTTCGCCGCGGCGGCCCTGGTCCTCGCCGAAGTGACCGGCCGGGTCTCGGTCATCATTGCGACCGCGTCCCCGGCGGCCCGGCCGGGCGGGTTCGGCGCCTTGGTGGCGGGCGGTACGACCGCGGGTCAGCGCGCCGTGACGGTCGCGCTGCTCGGCGCCGGCGTCGCGGCCGCCGGGCTCGCGGCGGGCGGCGTTTCGCTCGCGGAGCGCGGGCTGGCCGTCACGCTGACGGGGCTGCTCGCAGGCTATCTTCTGGAGCGGACGGCGCGACGGCGGCTGGGCGGCATGACCGGTGACGTTTTCGGTGCGATCATCCAGCTCGGCGCCACGACCGTACTCGTCGCCGCAGCCCTCGCCAGCTAGCCGGCCGGCCGGCTAGCCGAGTCCGACCGCCATCCACGCGGACGGCGCCGCCGACGGCGTGAACACCAGCAGCACCCGGTCGTCGGCGATGAGCTCGGCGGCCAGCTCGTCATCGGCCGGGACCGCACGGCCGTGCTTCTCCCGGATGGCACGGAAGAGGGAGACATTGGCGGGCACGTCCTCGCGGATCTCGACCGTCGCGGGGAGCTGGACGTAGCGGTGGCCCGTCGCGTCATCGATCACCAGCTCGGCCCGCGGGTCGCGGCGGAAGATCGTGTACTTGGCGCGCTTGCGGGTGGTGGAAACGTAGAACTTCTCGCCGTCCCACAGGAACCAGTTCGGGGACAGGTGCGGCCGCCCGTCCTTCCGGATGCCGGCGACGATCACGTTGCGGGGTTCGGCCAGGAAGGATCCGACGGCCGTAGGTGAGGACATGGCAGCACTTTAACCAGCAAGCTCGGTTCGTTCGGGATAATCGGTTCGTGAACTTTCGCATCACGCGCGACGGGTACGGGATGCCGCACGTGCGGGCAGAGACAGCGGCAGACGCGTGGTCCGGGATGGGATACGCGTGCGCGTGGGACCGGCTGTTCCAGCTTGACTACGACCGGCGGCGGGCCCGCGGCCAGTGGGCCGAGATCGCCGGGGTCGCGGCGGTCGGCGCGGACGTGCTCGCCCGGCGGCTCGGGCTCGCGGCGGCGGCGCGGCGGGATGTCGAGGCGATGTCGGCGCCGCTGCGGGCCGCGTTCGAGGCCTACGCGGACGGGGTCAACCAGGCCATCGGGGAGGGAGCCCTGCCGCTGCCCGGACGGTACCGCGTCGAGCGGTGGCAGGCCTGGCACTCGGTGGCGGCGTACCTGATCCGGCACGTGCTCATGGGGCAGTGGCAGCACAAGCTGACGAACGCGGTGCTGCTCGCCCGGATCGGGCCGGAGGCGTTCGCGCGGCTCGAGACGCGGCCGCCGCTGGGCTCGCCGATCGCCGTGCCGCCCGACGGACGGCTGACCCGCCCCGTCTCGCGGCTGCTAGCGGCGGCACTCGGCGATGTCGCGGGGCATCTCGGGTTCCTCGCCGAGGTCGAGCCGGGATCCAACGCCTGGGCGGTCAGCGGGCGGCGGACCGCGCACGGCGGGGCGGTGCTCTGCAACGACTCGCACCGGGCGCTCGACACGCCGAACGTGTACTGGCAGTGCCGCGTGACCTGCCCGGAGTTCGACGTGAGCGGAGCCACGTTCCCCGGGATTCCGGGCTTCCCGCACTTCGGGTTCAACGGTTCGGTCGCGTGGGCGATCACCCACGCGGACGCCGACTCGCAGGACCTGTACCTGGAGCGGTTCGAGGGCACCAGGTACCTGACGCCGGGCGGCTGGGCCGAGGCGGAGGTCCGGCAGGAGCGGATCGGCGTCCGCGACGGCTCATCGGTGACCGTGCCGGCGTGGACGACGGAGCACGGGCCGGTCGTGCACGGGCACCCCGCCGAGGGAGTGGCGCTGGCGCTCAAGTGGACGGGGATCTACCGGGCCAACCGGGGCTTCGAGTGCCTGCCGCCAATGCTGACCGCCCGCTCGGTCGCCGAACTCGCCGCGACGCAGGAGGGCTGGGTGGAACCGGTCAACAACCTGGTCTGCGCCGACGTCGACGGCCGGATCGCCTACCAGTGCCGGGGGGAGGTGCCCGTCAGGTCGTCGGCGGCGGCGCGGCTGGTGCCCGCGCCCGGCTGGGACGGCTCCTGCGAGTGGACGGGGAGCGTGCCGTTCAGCGCGCTCCCCCGCGCCATCGACCCCGAGGCCGGCTTCGTGATGACCGCCAACAACGCGATCGTGGACGGGGACGAGCCGTACCTCTCCTACACGTTCGCACAACCCTACCGGGCCGAACGGCTGCGCTCGCTGCTCGCCGGACCCGGCCAGCTGACCGTCGAGGCCCTCGCCGGGATGCAGGCCGACACCGTCTCCTGGCAGGCGCGAGCGTGGGGACGGCTGTTCGCGGAGGCGGGCCCGTTCGTGACCGACGGCGACGGCGACGGGGACGGCGCGGCCGGCGACTACGACCGGGCCGAGTCCGCCCGGCGGCTGCTCGCGGGGTTCGACGGGAACCTGGCGGCCGATTCGGCCGCCGCGCTGCTGTACGGGTGCTTCATCCGGGCGCTCGCCGAGACGCTGTACCGGCCCGTGCTCGGCCCGCGGACATGGGCATGGCTCGCCTCGGGGCCGCTGCCGCCCACCATGTCCATGATCCGGCGGTGGCTCGGCAGCGACACCTGGGAACTGCTCGGGGCACCGGTGCCGCCCGTCACGGAGGAAGACCCGGCGGGCGCGACCGCCGCCGCGCGCGCGGAGCGGCGGGAGCGGGTGCTCGCGGCGCTGCCCGCCGCCCTGTCGCTAGCGTGGGCGACGGCGGTGCAGGCCGGCGGGCGTGACCCCCGGCAGTGGCGCTGGGGCGCGGCGCACCGGGCGGCCCGGGTGCATCCGCTCACCCTGGCCAGCCACGACGCCACCGCGGGGGCTTCCGCCGCGGGCACCGGCACGCGCGCCGTCGGCCCGTTTCCGGCGGTTCCGATGGGCGGCGATGCCGACACCATCCAGGCCGCCGGCTACGGCTGGCGCCTGGGCAGCCCGTTCACCGTGACCTCGCTCTCGGTGTACCGCCAGGTGGTCGACCTCGCCGCGCCCGAGTCAGCGAGCTACGTCATCCCGGGTGGCAGCTCGGGCGACCCGGGCAGCCCGCACTTCGCCGATCAGTTCCCCGAGTGGGCGGCCGGCCGGCGCGTCCCGATGTTCCCGCCCGCCGATAGCGAGTGACCGGTCTTCCCGGGTCAGAAGACGACCACTTCCGCACCGATGGGAAGGTGCTCGTTGTAGTAGTGGGCGTTCGCCACCGTCAGGTGAACGCAGCCGTGCGACCACTGGGTCAGGCTGCCGCCGTGGAAGGCGATGCCGCCCGCGGCGAAGAACGTCGCCCATGGCATCGGCTCGTGATAGATGTCGCTCACGTAGTCCGGGCCCGCCTTCCAGGCCACGTGGAAAGTGCCGGCCGGGGTCGCGTTCGCGGTCCCCGGCGGGCCCGGCTCCGCTCGGACCGGGCCGAAGGTAACTTGCCCGGCGGCCTGAAGCCAGGTGATGTGCCTCGTCAGGTCGACGCACGCCGTCGCGGCCGCCGGGCACGCCCGGCGGTCGTACGCGGTCAGCGCGAGCGTATCCGAGGCCAGGAGCGTGCGGTACGCCCAGCCGCTCTCCCGCCAGTCCGCCTGGCTGGTGCTCGCCGGAGCGGTGCTCACCGTCGCTGTGTCGCGGATATCGGCCATTCGCGGCGCCGCCGCCACGGCGGCGGCCATCGAGACGAGGAGGATCGCCGCGCACACCGCCGCCGTGACGGCCAGCCGCCGCGTCGCCCCTCCGGACGCGTGCCTGCTTCCCGCGTTCATGTCACCACCCTGCCCCCCGTGGGTGACTTAAACGTGCTCGTTCAACTACCTACGGTTATCACATGTGCGCGGGGTTGCGTGGGATGACATGGGATTGTGCGCGTGTCGCGAACCTGGGGTCGCGAATAGCCTGGTCTCGGTTCCGCGGCTACACGAAGGGCTCCGGCCACCAGTCGCCGGACCGGACCTCGGCCAGCGTGGGCGGGTCCGCGCCCGGCCGGGTGCAGGTCAGAGCCGCGACCGCGGCGGCGGTCCGCAGCGCGTCGCTGACCATGGCAGGCCACTTGAGGTCAGCCCTGGTCAGCCCGCGCGTCATCCACCAGGCGAGGAACCCGCCGCCGAAGGCGTCGCCGGCGCCGATCGTATCGACGACCCGGACTCTGGGGACGTCGGCCGCCAGGACCGTGCCGGGCAGGAAGGCCCGAGCCAGGTGCGGCCCGTCGGTGACCAGGACGACCGCGGCCCCCAAGGCGAGCAACGCGGCCGCCGCCTCGGCGGGCGACTGCCCGGGGTAGAGGTAGGCGAGATCCGCCGCGCTCGCCTTGACGATGTCCGCGCGGCGGGCGATCGCTTGCACACGCCGCAGGTAAGCCGCCTTGTCGGCGACCGCGCCGGCGCGGCAGTTGGGGTCCAGCATGACGAGCGCGCTCCGCGGCGCATCGGTCAGGACCAGTCGCTCGACGGCCGACCCGGACGGCTCCATGATGAGCCCGAGGCTGCCGACGTGGACAGCGGTGAGGTCACCGGGCAGGGCGGCCCGCAGCGCCGGGTAGTCCGCGTCGGCCGCCGAGGTCCCCGCCAGGTAGAACCGGTAGCTGGCGCTGCCCTCGTGATCGACGTCGGCCACCGCCAGTGTGCTCGGCGCCGCGGACGGCGCGGACAGCCCGATGCCGACGCCTTCCGCGACCAGTCTGTCGCGCAGCAGCCGGCCGATACCGTCGCCGGCCAGCCCGCCGAGGAACGTGACGGGCGCGCCGAGCCTGGCCATCGTCCGCGCGGTGTTGTACGGGCCGCCGCCGGGATGGGCGTCAATCCGCCCGTCCGCACTCACGACAAGGTCGATGAGCGCTTCTCCGAAGACCGCGATCACCGGCGCTCCTAGGCTGATACCAGACAATTACCCCATCGCCGAGAGGCCGCCGAACGGAGTCCGGTGCCAGTTCGCGGTACCGATAGCCTAGCCACGTTGAGCGCCCTTCGGTTCAGGGGAGGCCGGTGGGGGAGCGAGAGCTTTTTACCCTCGCGGTGGCGATCGCTGTCGTGGTGATCATCGGCCGGGTTGTCGCTAACCGGCTCGAGGTGCCCGACGCGGTCGTGCTGGTCGTGCTCGGCGTCCTGGCCAGCCTGATCCCGCAGATACCGAACATCGAACTGCCTCCTGACCTCGTGCTCTTGCTGTTCCTGCCGCCGCTGATCTACCACGCGGCGTTCCTGTCAGCGCCTCGGGAGACGCGGGAGAACGCGGTGATCATCACCGCCCTCGGGTTCGGCGCGACCGCCGCCACGATCCTCGGGGTCGGCTGGGTGACCACCTTGCTGCTGCCCGGCATCGGCTGGCCGGCCGCGCTCGCGTTCGCCGCCGCCGTCGCCCCCACCGACGCGGTCGCCGCGACGTCGGTGCTGAGCCGGGTGGGCGCCCCGCAGCGCATCGTCACGATCATCGAGGGCGAAAGCCTGATCAATGACGCCGTGGCGCTGACCGCGTTCGGGCTGGCGGTCGAGGCGATGGCGCACCCCTTCACGGTCGGCCACGCGCTGCTGCGCCTCGTCGAGGTCGTCTTCGGCGGGGTCGCGTACGGCCTGGTGGCCGGGGTGATCATCGGGCGGGTCCGGCGGTACGTCCGCGATCCCGCGATCCAGATCCTGCTCACGCTGCTCACGCCCTACGTCACTTACATCCCGGCGGAGCAGCTTGACGTGTCCGGGGTGCTGGCCACCGTGGTGACCGGGGTCTACCTGGGCACCAGGACCGACGGCCTGCTTCAGCCGCGGTCGCGAGCCAGTGGCACGATGTTCTGGCGAACGCTGGTCTTCCTGCTCGAATCGGCGCTGTTCGTACTGCTCGGGCTGGAACTGCGGTCCGTGGTCGGCCACCTGTCCAACACGCACTCAGTGGCATGGCTCACGGGGGCGGCCGCCGCGGTCGTGGCCGCCGTCATCGTGATCCGGCTGGCCTGGGAGCTGCTGGTATCGCCGCTGCTCACGTTCCTGCCCGGGCGGCACTCCAAGTACGTGCGAAACCCCTGGCGGCAGCGGCTGGTCGTCGGCTGGGCCGGCCTGCGCGGCGCGATCTCACTGGCGATCGCCCTCACGCTGCCCACGACGCTGCACGGCCGGCCGTTCGAGCAACGGGCGACGCTGGTCTTCCTCACGGCCGTGGTCGTTCTCGTCACGCTGATTGGCGAGGGTCTGACACTCGCGCCGCTGCTGGGCGCCCTCGGGCTCGCGCAAGGCGAGGAAAACGTGCGCAGGGAAGCATCCGCTCGCGCCAAGGTGACCGAGGCCGGGCTCGCCCGGCTCGACGAACTCGCCGAGGCGGGCACCGTGGACGAGGACACGGCGAACGTGTACCGGCAGCTGTTCGAGATGCGGCTGGACCGGGTCCGCGCGGTCCTGGGCGACGTCGCCAAGGAGGAACTCCCGGACACCCGGACCCTGCGAGCCGAGCTGAACCAAGCGCAGCGGGACAAGCTGGAGGAGCTCTACCGCAAGCGCAAGATCAGTGACGAGATCCGGCGAACCATCGCGCAGAGCCTCGACGCGCAGGAACCGCGGTCATCCGGCTGATCAACCACGGACAGGGACGATTCAGCGGGCACGCATATACACCGAGCGGCCGCGCGCGGACAATGAGTCCATGGACGGCGTGGCGCCGGTGGCGGACCAGAGCGTCGGCCGGGCGCAGTCGTCGGCACCGGACAGGGCAGCACCGGATAGGGCAGCACCGGATAGGGCAGCACCGGATAGGGCAGCACCGGATATCAACTGGGGCGGCGTCATGGCGCCGGTCCCGGGTCCCGCTGTCGTCTCTCTTGACCGGGAGACGTTCCGGCGGAGCGCCCGCCGGCTGCTGCGGGAACCGTTCACCCCGCGCTTCTGGGCGGACCGCTGGTATGCGGGATTCAGCTTCCTGATTGCCGTCCCGTCTTTCGCGTTCGTAGTCCTCGCCGTGATCCTCGGCCTGGGCCTGTCGTTCAGTTTCGCGGGCATGCTGATCGGGCTGCCGCTGCTGGCGGCGTCCCTGGCGGCCGCCCGGCGGCTGGGCGGCGTGTGCCGCGGGCTGGCGGGCCGGCTGCTCGGGATCCGGGTCGCCGCGCCGCCGAAGGCGCCTCGCGGGCCGGGCGTCGCCGGCTGGATCCGCGCGGGGCTGACCGATCGTGCCGCCTGGCGCGCCTGCGCCTACCTGCTGGTCAAGCTGCCGGTGTCGCTCATCGCGATAGTCTTCGCGGGCTTCCTGTGGGTATACGCGCTGCCGTACCTGACCTTTCCGTTGTGGTGGAAGCTGATCCGCGAGCACGCGATCCGGATACCTTCGTGGCTGTCCTGGTGGGGGGCGGACCCCGTGCTGGTGGCCCGGGAGGTGCGGACCTTGCCCGCCGCCTGCGCCTTGGTACCGGTTGGCGCAGCGGTCCTGCTACTGACCCCGTGGCTGGTCAGGGCGGTCAACAGCTGGGACGAGGCGCTGATCGCCCGGCTGCTCGGTCCGGTCTCGTTGCCAGAGCGAGTGCGGGAACTGGAGCAGGCCCGGGCCCGCGTGGTGGATGACTCCGCCGCCCGGCTCCGCCAGATCGAGCGGGACCTGCACGACGGCGCACAGGCTCAGATGGTCGCCGTGGCCATGAAGCTGGGGCTGGCCAAAGTGAAGCTCGGCGGCGCGGCTGGCGGGACGGCGGACGTCGACCTCGAGCGCGCCCGGGAGCTCGTCAGCGCCGCGCACCGCGGCGCCAAGGAGGCGATCACCGAGCTGCGTGAACTAGCGCGCGGCATCCACCCGGCGGTCCTCGACCAGGGTTTGGGCCCGGCGCTGGCCACCCTCGCGGCCAGCGGTGCCGTGCCCGTCGAGCTGCACTGCGATCTCCCCGAGCGCCCGTCACCGGCGATCGAGACCATCGTCTACTTCTGCGTGGCCGAACTGCTGGCGAACACGGCCAAGCACAGCGGCGCCCGGAGCGCCAGGCTGGAGGCCGGGCACGGTCCCGGGCTGCTCACGGTGCGGGTCAGCGACGACGGGGCGGGAGGCGCCCGGATAGAGCCAGGCGGCGGGCTCGCCGGGCTCGCCAGCCGGGTCGCCACCGTCGACGGCACGCTGGAGATCGTCAGCCCGCCCGGCGGCCCGACGGTGGTCACCGTCCGACTGCCGTCACACGCGTGAAGAAACTGAGGAAGCGCCGATGCGGATCGTTATCGCCGAGGACTCCGCGGTCGTCCGGGCCGGCCTGGCCGAGATCCTTACCGATCGCGGCCATGAGGTCGCCGCCGCCGTCGGCGACGCCGAGGCGCTGCGTGCGGCGGTGGCCGAGCATCGGCCGGACGTCACCGTGGTCGACGTGCGGATGCCGCCGGGATACACCGATGAGGGCCTGCGTGCCGCGACCGCCATCCGCCGCGAGCACCCCGGCACCGGGGTGCTGGTCTTCTCGCAGTACATCGAGACCCGGCACGCGGCGGACCTGCTCGGCGCGACCGCCGGCGGCGCGGCCGGCGTCGGGTACCTGCTGAAGGACCGGGTCGTCGACGTCGAGGAGTTCGTCGACGCGCTCTGCCGGGTGGCGGCGGGCGGTACCGCGCTTGACCCGCAGGTCGTGACCCAGCTGCTCCGGGTCAGCCGGCGCGCCGAGGGCCTCGCCGCGCTGACCCCCAGGGAGCTCGACGTGCTCGCGCTGATGGCCGAGGGCCGCTCCAACAGCGGCATCGCCGAGGTCCTCGTCATCTCCGAGCGAGCCGTCGAGAAGTACGTGTCGAACATCTTCAGCAAGCTCGGCCTTGCCCCGTCGGACGCCGATCACCGCCGCGTGCTCGCCGTGCTCAGGTACCTCTCTCAGTAGGCTCGGGCGAAGATGATACGCTTGCCGTAGGCGGACGGCTTG
>Ga0335073_10017545_pt1 | contig 10016 bp, 8 predicted proteins | sample Lox_Sample_22_FD_207093 | JGI IMG/M metagenome (GOLD analysis project Ga0335073, IMG submission 207093) | Soil microbial communities from Loxahatchee National Wildlife Refuge, Florida, United States - Lox_Sample_2.2 | ecosystem: Environmental > Terrestrial > Soil > Wetlands | place: USA: Florida... | reverse complement strand
TCGCAGTCCGGCCTTGATGATGCTGACTGCATAGCCGCGGCGCTGGTTCCTGAGCGCGAGATACGGAATGAAGAAGCTACGCACCGCCTCGTGTGCGAACCCATAATCGTCTGAATGAATCGCGGCGTAGAAGCGCTGCGCAAACTCAGGAATGAAATTAAAGATGGCCGAGGAGTACGTCGATACGCCGATCGCCCGATTGGCCGCGGCGAAAATCTCGGCTGTGGGCATCCCGCCAATGTATACCAGCCGGTCTCCAAGGGTCTCGCGTAGGCACGTCAACAACTCGACATTGCCATGGCCGTCTTTGAAGCCGATCAAATTCGGGCACTGATCCGCCAGTCTTCGAATGGTGTCGAGTTCGAACAGGCAATTGTCGCGATGATAGACGACGACGCCGATGGAGACAGCGCGGCAGATCGCCGCGATATGACGATAAAGCCCTTCCTGCTCGGCCTGGATCAAATATTGCGGCAGCAGTAGGATCCCGTCCGCCCCAGCCTTCTCCGCGCGCCGGGCGAACTCGATCGCCAAAGCCGTCCCATATCCGACGCCGGCCACGACCGGCAGTCTGCCGCCAGCCGACTCGACAGCAGCCGCTATGACGCTCTCGTACTCGGCCGATTGCAGCGAAAAAAACTCTCCGGTACCCCCAGCCGCAAACACGGCTGCGGGCCGGTGACCGACGAGATGGTCGATGTGCTCCTGGTACGGTCTCGGCGCAAACGCGCCATCGTCAGTGAAGTGCGTGACTGGAAACGACAGTAACCCCGCCCCGATGGCCGCCTTCAAGCGCTCAGGGGAATGCGCCATGCGCGGACCTTCGTTTCGATCACGGGTTTCAACCGCTGGGGGCCGTGGCGTCTCGTGATCGCAGCGGCTTCGCCCGGTTTCCGAGCCTGCAATAAAATCGGGCGCGGTGGCTGGACAACCACTTCGCTTCGCGCGCTGCTATGAGTCGCTCCCGCCTTCATCGCTTGCTCACGGCCTGATCGCCAGGCCATCGCATCAGCCCAGGCGCCCGACCGATATGCATCCATACCTCCGGGGTCCGTTGAACCAGATCGATCTCCGCGCCTGACACCGGCGCTCGGTACTCTACGTCAAGCCTGCAAGGGTCCGACTCGCCGATCCTTTGCTCCGGTGGACGGTGGCCTTTCTGTCGATGAACTCCACCGCCCATGGCGACGCTGACGACGGGCGCGCGCCCGTCGTCGCCTGCGATCAGAGTTCAGCCGAGAGGTAGGCGGTGACCTCCATGCCGATGCACACCTCAACCACGATAGGCGCTGTCCAGGACATCTTTCTCTCCCTTGATCGAGTCAGTTGGGCGGCCAATGGGAACGCCCTTGGACGGTCATATCTTGGAACCGGCGGGCCGACAAGCGGATTCGTATGATGACCTTATATCTGATATGGCCAAAGGCTGGGCGCGTTGCAACCGGCCCGGGCTTGGCCAGTGCTCGCTCCACAGTCAGCAAGGCGGACTGTTTGTGGAAGAGACTCCGGCGGCCGACGTGCGCTGGCGTTGGGCCTTGTGGCGAGCGCGGTGAGTGTAATAATTGTCAAACGGGGAATCGATCGGCGAACGCGTGAAGAAGGGCAGGACCATTTCGCTTGCGCTGGGCCCGGCGCTTAATCGGACTCAGGAGCTGACTCAGCGGCTGGCCGCGGAGATTCTCAGCGGACGTTTGCAGCCGGGCGCTCGCCTGCCGACCGAGCAGGAACTGTCGCTATCCACCGGCGTCAGCCGCACAGTGGTGCGCGAGGCGGTGGCGGCGCTCAGAGCCGATGGGCTAGTCATCACCCGCCAGGGGTTAGGCGCGTTCGTGCCGGCGGACGTGCAACGCCGGCCGTTCCGAATCGATCCGGACGAAGTCAAAACCGGTAAAGACGCGTTGCAGATCCTCGAGTTACGCATGGGCCTTGAGATCGAGGCGTCCGGGCTCGCCGCCGAGCGTCGAACCAACCACGACCTCACGCAGATCGAGGCCGCTCTGAGGTCGGTCGAGGCCGAAATCGAGGCGGGGGGCAACGCGGTGGACGCCGACTTCCGGTTCCATTTGGCGGTGTTTCGCAGCGTCCACAATCGCTACTTTCCGCAGTTTCTGGAGTTCCTGGGCAATTTCATCATTCCCCGTCAAATGCTTAATGTCGCCCGCGGCAGCGAGCCCGAGCGCATCCGATATCTGCGTAAGATTCAGGCGGAGCACGTTGCGATTTACGAAGCCATTCGCGCACAGAACATTGCGACCGCACGCAAGGCGGCGCGGCGCCACCTGTCCAACTCTCTGAGCCGGTACCAGAGGGCAAGTTCCCGCGCCTCGCCTGACGCCAAGTCCAGACGGTTGGCGAAAGCTGAGTGAAGAGGCAGCCGCGCGCTAAATTGCACGCCTTTGGATTTTCATCGCGTAAGTTGCGTCAGCCCTGTGGGGGGGCCATCGATCGCGGTCCAACCGCCATCGACGAATAGCGTGCTCCCGCTCACGTAGCTCGCTGCATCTGAGGCCAGAAACGCGACCGCGCACGCGACTTCGTCGGCCGCGCTCCATCGGTTGAACACGGTATGTGCCGCGTAGAGTTTGTGGATGTCAGGCCGCTGCTTGAACGGCTCGGTCAGCGCGGTCTCCGCGATGCTGGGCGCGATCGCGTTGACGCGCACGCCAAAGCCGCCGACCTCGGACGCAAATCCCTTGACCAGGAGGACGATGGCCGCCTTGGTGCTGCCATAGACGGCAAGGCCCGGCTCGATCGTGACGGCGCGCACCGAAGAACAGGCGATCAGGCTGCCGCCACGCTGATCCCTCATGATGCGCCCGAACGCCTGGAAGAAATAAACGGTTCCCTTGATGTTGAGAGCGAGGACGCGATCGAGGTCCTCCTCGGTGTAATCGAGAATCGTCTTGCGGATATTCAGTCCCGGCGTCGTGACGGCGATGTCGATGCGCGGGAATCTAGCCTTCGCCGCCGCGGCCAGCGACGCGATGTCGGCGGCCGCCGCGGCGTCGGTTGTCATTGCCTCAGCCCAACCGTCGACCGCCCGAATGCTGGAGACAGTCGCCTCGCAGCGATCGCGGTCGCGGTCGGCGCATAGAACCCGCGCGCCCAGGTTAGCGAGCGCCTCGGCCGATGACTTGCCGATGCCGGACGCCGCGCCCAGCACGACCGCAGTCTTGCCGGTCAGATCGAACAGACGACGATAGTCTGTCATGCCGCCACAGGCCTCCCGCTCCCAGCGGCCGCCGCGAGCCGTCGCCACGCTTCGCGCGCCGATCACCCCAAGAAACCTTGGCGCTCACGAAGGAATACTAGTATATCAGTTTTGCCCGATCCGGGAAGCGAGGCAATGAGGGCCAGGCAAAATCGTTCGGAGGCGCTTCCGTCGAGGCAAGCCTCTTCCGTGCGCAAGCCTTGGGCGTCCGCCGTCCGTGGTCCGGGAATTGGGGCGCGAATCTATGCCGATCTGCGCGCCGAGCTCATATCGCTCGAACGCCTCCCGGGCGATCCGATTTCCGAGGCGGAGCTGGCTCGATCCTATGGGTTCAGCCGCACTCCGGTGCGCGAAGCGCTGCGTAGACTGGCCGATGAAGGGCTGGTCGAGATCTTCCCGCAGTCGGGTACGTTCGTGGCGCGCATCCCGCTCGCTGCGCTGCCCGAGGCGATTGTCATTCGTAAGGCGCTCGAAGAGACCTCAGCCCGCCTCGCGGCCGAGCGGGCGCAGCGCAGCCAGATCATCGCGCTCTCGGCCCACCTGCAGCGCCAGCGCGAAGCAAGCCGCCTCGGCGACCGCAGTGCATTCCATCAGGCGGACGAGGCCTTTCACCGCATGATCGCCGAGGCGGCGGGCTATCGGGGAATTTGGACGCTGGTCGAGCAAGTCAAGGTTCATGTCGATCGCTATCGGCGCCTCACCCTGCCGCAAGCGGGTCGTATGGCGCGCGCGGTCGCCGAACACCGCGCCATCGCGGCGGCAATTGAATCCGGCGACGGCGCGCGCGCCGCTCAGGCGATGGGCGTTCATCTCGACGGGCTTCTGACCGACATTCCAAGCATTCGCCGCCTCAATCCCGACTACTTTGTCGGTGATGCGCCGATGCGCGAACCACCGGTCCGCGGCCGACGGTCGCGCCACGAGAAAGTCAATGCGGAGGAACCCGATGCCGAAATGGAGGAGCGTCTCGGCTGAGTCCGGCCAATGCGCCGCGACAGGGACGGCGGCGCGGTAAGGCGAAGTGTCGGCGAGCGGCGCACAGACGGGATCAATGGCCGGTGTGGAAGCGGCGGGCGTCGGCGGGGCAGTGGAGCCGTTTGCCCAGCGCGCCATCGACCGGGCGGCCGAAGCTGTCGTCGTCGCCGTCTTGCTCGGCGAACTTCTTCTTGTGCTTGCCAATGTCCTGGCGCGCCTCGTCTTCCACGGGTCTTTTCTCTGGTCCGACGAGGTCGCGCGGCTCGTCCTGTCGATTTTCGCGTTCGTCGGCGGCGCCGTCGCCTATCGTCGGCGCGGTCACGCGCAAGTGCGCCTCATGCTCAACCTCGTCCCGAAGCGGATCGAGCGCATCTGTTTTGTGCTCGCGGACGTCGTCGTCCTGTTCGTCGCCGGACTGATCGGCGTCGTCTCGATCGAGTTCGTCGCCGCGAGTTGGGCCGAGCGCACGCCGATCCTGCAGGTTCCGGCTGCGCTGATCGCCCTGCCGCTTCCCATCGGCATGGCGCTGATGGCCGAGTGCGCGGCCGAGCGCCTCTGGCGCATGCACCGGAGATTGGCGCTTATCGTCGCCGCGGTGTTCCTGTTTGCGACCGCGGCGGTCGCGACGACTTATGGATCATGGCTGCCGGCCTTGGGCGACGATTCCTCGCTCATCGCCGCGCTTGTCCTGTTTTTCGTGGCGATATTCGCGGGCGTGCCGGTCGGATTCGTGCTGCTCCTCGCCGCTGTCTCCTATCTCTGGACAAGCGGCGCGTCGCCGCTCGTCGTGCTGCCGCAGACGATGGTCGCCGGGGCGGGGAATTACATTCTCTTGGCCGTTCCTTTTTTCATCCTCGCGGGCCTCGTGATGGAGCGCGGCGGCATTAGCGTGCGGCTGATCCGGTTCGTTCACGCGCTTGTCGGTCATCTTCGCGGTGGCCTGCTGCAGGTCGCGGTGGTCAGCATGTATGTCATCTCCGGGCTTTCCGGGTCGAAGCCCGCCGACGTCGCCGCCGTCGGCACGATCATGCGCGACGAAGTCGCCGCGCGCCACGGCGCTTCGGAAGGCGCGGCGGTGCTTGCGGTATCGGCTGTGATGGGCGAAACCGTGCCGCCGAGCATCGCCATGCTCATCGTCGGCTCGATCACCAATGTGTCGGTGGCGGGCATGTTCATCGGGGGCCTCATGCCGGCGGCGGTCATCGCGCTCTGCCTTATGGCGCTCATCACGGTTCGCGCGCGTCGCGCCGGCGCGCGGCCCGTCTTGCGCGCTCCCATGCGCGTGATCGCGCGCGCTGGCCTAAACGCGATTCTGCCGCTTTTGATGCCCGGCATGCTGCTGGCCGGCATTCTTCTTGGGCTCGCGACCCCAACCGAAATTGCAGCGCTCGCCGTCGTCTACGGGCTCGTCCTCTCCATGCTCGTCTATCGCGAGCTGACCGTCGCGAGCTTCGTGCGCGCGCTCGAGAACACCGCCGCGTTGACCGGCGTGCTCATGTTCATCTTCACTGCCGCCTCGGCCTTTTCGTGGGTGCTCACGATAGCCTATCTGCCGCAGCGCCTCGTCGAACTCCTCGCCGTTGGCCACGCCAACGCGACTTTCTTCTTGCTCGGCTCGATCGCGCTCTTGATCTTCGTCGGCGTCTTGCTCGAAGGATTGCCCTCGCTCAACGTGCTGGCGCCGTTGTTGCTGCCGATCGCCGTCAAGCTGGGGTTCAGTGGTCTGCACTTCGCCATCGTCCTCATCATCGCAATGGGAGTTGGCGGCTTTATGCCGCTCGCCGGCGTCGGCTTCTATGTCTGCTGCGCGGTCATGCGATGCGAGGTCGAGCCCGCGTCTCGGGCGATGCTGCCCTATCTGGCCGTGGTGCTGGCCGGGTTGCTCATAGTGGCTTTCGTACCCTGGTTTACCTTGGCGTTGCCCAATCATTTCGGTTTTCACGGCTGAGAGACTTCGAAGGCGCGCACAGCGTCGCAAGGGAGGAAGTAATGAACCGTAGAGAGCTGCTCGGAACCGCTGCCGCCGTTGCGGCGACCTTGGCGGCGCCCCATATCGCGCGCGGCGCCGCGCCTTTGACGTTGCGGTTTGCGCATTTCGCCCAGGAGGACCATCCGGCGAATATCGCCGCCAAGCAATTCGCCAGCCGCGTCGGCGAGCGCACCAACGGCGCGATCCGGGTAATGATCTTTCCCAACAACCAGCTGGGCGGCCCGCCGGAGCAGGCCCAGCAGATTAAGCTCGGCGCGATCGACATGGGACTGCCGACCCAGGGGCAGCTCGACAAATACGATAGGGCCTTCGGCGCGGTCATGCTGCCATTCATCTTCGATAACCGCGCGCTCGTATTTCGCGTCCTCGACGGCCCGGCGATGGATTGGCTCGCGCCGCTCGCGGAAAAGCAGGGCTTCGTCCTCTTGCGCAATTGGGACTACGGCTTTCGCAACCTGACCAACAGCGTGCGGCCGATCCATGCGCCCGAGGACGTCAAAGGGTTGAAGCTTCGCACGCCGCCCGAATTGCAGATCCAGGCTTCAATGGAGGCGCTTGGCGCAATCGTGCAGGCGATCGCGTTTCCAGAGCTTTATCTGGCCCTGGCGCAGAAGGTTGTCGACGGCGAGGAAAATCCAATCGCCGTCATCTACTACAACAAGTTCTACGAAGTTCAGAAGCACCTCGCGATCACCCGGCACATCTACAACAACATGATCCACACCATCGGCGTGAACGCCTGGAAGAAGCTCGCACCCGATCAGCAAACGATCTTCAGGGAGGAGAGCGCGGCGGCGGGCGACCTGATGCGCAAGCTGATGGCGGATGGCGAAGCCGATCAGATCAAAAAGCTCGAGGCCGCCGGTATGCAGACCACAGAGCCTAACCTCGGGCCTTTCCGCGCCCTCATGGAGCCCGCCTACAAGCGGATCGCCGACTACGCCGGCGCGGACAATGTCAAGAGGTTCCGCGATATGGTGGATCAGGCGCGCAAGGAATGAGACCTGGGCAAAGCCCCGCGATAGTTACATCGGCGAGAACTTAGTCGACTTGATAATCTTGCAGTCCTGATGCTGCACGTTTCCGGCCTCGGCGCTTTTCTTGCGATAGGCGACCCAGTCGGGATCGGTTTCGAGCGCTTCGCGCCGCTGCTCGCGATCCGCCTGACTCTCGAAACCCCATAGGAACACGACCTGATTGACTGTCCCGACATCGGTGGTGAAGATGCCGATCGGCTTGCCCAGATGCCGGATGTGAATGGGCATGCCCTCGGCTTCGTATAGCTTCATCCAGTCGCCCAGCCGCCCGGGAACCATCGTGTAGGTCCGCAGATCGATGATCATGGGTTTCCTCCTTTATCAGCCCGGCGAGCAAGCTCGGTAAGGCGGAACGCGGTCTCGCGCCGTCCGACCGTGGCGCCTGCCGATGACAGCGCGGCTAGGGTTTGACGCCGGCGCCTGGCGATGGATAGGCGCTGACGAAACCATCTCGGTTGGGCATCTTGATCTTGGCGAGAGCGTCCGCGTCGAGCGTGGCGTCCTGCGGGACGATCCCGTTGAGGAACAGCAAATAGGCCGAAATCGCATAGACTTCGTCAGGGGAGAGCGACTGCGGCGCGTTCAGAGGCATGGCGCGGCGCACATAGTCGAACAGCGTCGTCGCGTAGGGCCAGAAGCTGCCGACGGTCTTGATCGGCTTCTTGTCGCGCAGCGTGCCGGCACCTCCGACAAGCCGGTCCATCGGCTTGCCCTCGCCATGGGGCCCATGGCAGCTCCCGCATTTCGCCGCGAAGATCGCCTCGCCTTGCCCCACGTCGCCCTGTCCAGGCGGCAGTCCGGCGCCATCGGGCGAAATGTCGATGTCCCAGCCCTTGATCTCCTGCGGCGTCGCCGAGCGCCCGAAACCATAGAGCTCGGCTGCGTGCATAGCGTGGGACGCCAACATCACTACGATCGCTAGTGCGACGCGAGAGGTGGTTCTACCCCGCATTGGTTACCGCGCCGTCGGCTGCGACGCTCCAGTTCTGAATTGCGTTGTAGTGGTAGTAGGACCGGGCGTCTCGGACCTTCATGAGCGCCTCGCGCGTCGGCTGCACGTATCCGGTCTCGTCGGTGACGCGGCTCGCGAGCGTCGCCTGCCCGCCGTCCCAGCGCCAGGGGAAACGGAACCGCGTCAGGCACTTCGACATGACCGGCTGCTGCAGCGCGGCGTCGCGCCAGGAGCGCCCGCCGTCGACTGACACTTCGACTCGCGCCACCTTTCCCGCTCCCGACCACGCAAGGCCCGAGACCTCGTAGAATCCCAGCGCGGTAAGCTTTTGTCCGCCTGACGGAAAGGTGATGACCGATTTCGCCTCCATGACGAAATTGAACTGGCTCGCCACGCCGTCCGGCATGAGCTGCGTGTACTTCGAGGTTTCCTCGCGCGTTTGGAACGGCTCCGTCCCAAGCTTGAGGCGCCTCAGCCATTTGACGCTGGTGTTGCCTTCATAACCCGGAAGAAGCAGGCGAAGCGGATAGCCTTGCTCGGGCCTGAGTCGTTCGCCGTTCTGGGCATAGGCGAGCAGCGCGTCGTCGAGGGCCTTTTCGATCGGGATGCTGCGCGTCATCGCCGCTGCGTCGGCGCCTTCGGCCAGCATCCACTTCGCCTCCGGCTTGACACCGGCTTCGGCGAGCACAGTCGCCAGTGGAACGCCGGTCCACTCGCAGCAGCTCAGCAGTCCGTGCGTGTCCTGGGCGGTCAGTTCGGGTTTGGGCGCGGCCCAGTTCTGCGTATTGCCGGAACATTCGAGAAAGTGGACGCGCGATGACGACGGGAATCGCGTCAGATCCTCCATGGCGAATACCAGCGGCCTCTCGACCAATCCGTGCACGATCAGCCGATGCTCGAGCGGATCGATCGTCGGAACTCCGGCGTGGTGGCGTTCGTAATGCAGCCCGTTAGGAGTGATGATTCCGCAAAGGTCCTGAAGCGGAGTGAGGCTGAACGACGACAACCGCGTCGGCGGCTCCGGCGAGCCCTGGCGATAACGACGCACGACATTGGCTTCGAACTTGGACGGCCGGCCATAAGGCAAGCTCAACACTTCATCGCCAGGATGAAGCTGCCATTCCGGGACCGACGGCGGCAGGTTGTCGCCTTCTTGCGCGAGCGCTGGAGGGGAGACGATCGCCGCGGCCGCCGCGCCGCCGCCCGCCTCGATCAAGCCTCGACGAGTAACGCTGCGCACGGTGCGGATCTGGACCAACGGCTCCGTCGATTTGGGCGTTCGCGACCTCATGGCCTCCTCGGCGGCGGGAAGCTCATCATATACGGATCAAGCATCCTTCCTAGGCCCCCATTGAGGGCGGCCTCGGCCACGCCAGGAAGTCAATGCAGCCGCGACAGGTAGTGGGCCAGCGCTTTCATCTCCAAGTCGCCCAGCGGGTACACCACTTCCGCCATGCCCGCAGCGCCGGTCGACGTTCGCGCACCTGATTTGAAGTCGCGCAGGGCCTTGTAAAGGTAGTCCTCGCGCTGACCCGCGATCCGCGGAATGTTGTCCACCCCCTCCAAATGGTCGCCGTGGCAGTTCGTGCAACGGATCCCCTGCACCACCTTGCCGCCAAGCTCGGTATCCTGGGGCGCCGTGTCCGGTGGCGCTGGCGCGTTGGGCGCCGGCAAGGACGCAAAATATGCCGACACGTTGCGCAGATCGTCGTCGCTGAGCTGTTCCGCCATCGCGTTCATCACTTCGTTCTTGCGCACGCCCTTGCGGAAGAACACGAGCTGAAACTGCAGATAGAGGTCTGGCTGCGCGGCCAGGTCCGGAACGTTCTTGTCGGCCGCAAGCCCGTCCGC
>Ga0335073_10017544_pt1 | contig 10016 bp, 9 predicted proteins | sample Lox_Sample_22_FD_207093 | JGI IMG/M metagenome (GOLD analysis project Ga0335073, IMG submission 207093) | Soil microbial communities from Loxahatchee National Wildlife Refuge, Florida, United States - Lox_Sample_2.2 | ecosystem: Environmental > Terrestrial > Soil > Wetlands | place: USA: Florida... | reverse complement strand
TTCTGGACAGCACTCAGCGGCCCTAACCCAGCCAGGACCGCTGCCAGCCCGCCGATACGCCATTCTGGCTCGTAACCCCCGCCGTTTAAGATCGTTAGCGCCCGATGGGGCGTGGCCCGTCGGCGTCAAGATCATCATTCAGCAGGGCTGCGCCGCTCCCGCACCCAGGACGTCAGCGAGATCCTGGCCGGTCCTGTGGTGCCCAGTGCCCGCGCCATTTGCTCTACGGTCGGATTCTTGAACACCTGCTCGACGGTGGCCTCCAGGGCAAGCGCCTTACCGATTTCGCTGACCAGCCGCATCGCCAGCAGCGAGTTGCCGCCGAGCGCAAAGAAGCTGTCGGCCGGCGACACGTGCGCCACCTCGAGCAGTTCGGCGTAGAGCCCGCACAGCGTTTCTTCGAGTGGCCCACACGGCGGTCTGCCGACGGTCACCGGGGGCACGCCGGGCACCGGCAGAGACCGCCGGTCAAGCTTTCCGTTTGCGGTCAGCGGAATGGTCGCCAGCACGACGAAAAACGACGGCACCAGGTAATCGGGGAGCTGGCTCAGGCAATGGTCGCGCAATTCGCTGGAGGTGATTTCCGTACCGGGCACGGGGACGACATAGGCACCGACCTGCCTTCCGCCCTGGGGCCCTTCGGGCACGGTGACCTCTGCCTGCCGCACCCCCGGGTGCGCCAGCAGGGCGGAGCGGATCTCGGCCGGCTCGACCCGGTAGCCGCGCACCTTGACCTGATCGTCGGTCCGCCCCAGACACCGACTCACCTAACGCGCCGGGCTACCCGCCGGCCGGCACCGGCACGCGCAGCCGCCGCAAGGCCGTGTCGTTCAGCTCGGTCAGGGAGCCGACGATGAGGTCGGCTTCGCGGTAGCGCGGGTCGGCGGCGAGCAGCGGGTCAGGAACGGCCACGCAGCGCATCCCGGCCGCCTTGGCCGCCGCGATCCCGGGCGGGGAGTCTTCCAGCGCCAGGCAGCGGGCCGGGGCCACGCCGAGATGGCGGGCCGCGGTCAGATACACGTCGGGCGCGGGCTTGGCCTGGACCTCGTCCAGGCCGGAGCAGCGCACCTGGATGCCGGCCAGGCCGAACCGGTCGCAGACGGCGTTGATCAGCCGGGGCGGGGACGACGAGGCGATCGCCATCGGAAGCCGGTACCGCTCGAACCGCGCGATCACCGCGGTGACGCCGGGCATCGGCTGGCCCTCGGTCATGACGTGCGCGATGACGTGATCGGTGATCCGCCCGGCCACCTCGGCGTCGGTCAGTTCCGCGTCGGCCGGCTGCGCACCCCGGCCGCCGCCGGACGGCTGCCGCTTCCGCCAGCCGCGGATCATCACATCCATCGGCTGCCCGATCGAGTCGAGCAGGTCGCGCTGGCTGAGCGGGATCCCGAGCCCGGCGAAGACGGCCGACTCGGCGGCGCGCCAGACCGGCTCGGTGTCGATGAGCAGGCCATCCAGGTCGAGGATGACCGCATCAACCGGCGGCCAGGTCACGTGAGGACGGCGGGCGCGGAGCGGACCTGCCGGGCGGTGTCCACGAACCGGCGGGCGCGGGCGGGATCGACCGGATTCCAGGTGATGCCGCCAACCTTCAGGCTGGTGCCGACGATCACGCCATCGGCCACGGCCAGGATCTCGGGCAGGCGTTCCGCCGTCGCGCCGGTGTTGGCCAGCACCGGGGTCCGCGGCACGGCCTCCTTGGCCGCGCGCAGGTCGCTCATGGCGAACGGGACGCCTGCTTCGGGGCCGCTGATGAGGATCGCGTCGAGGCCGAGGAAGCTCGCGCTGCGGGCGCGCTCGGCGACGGTGCGGGTGCCCAGCGTGGAGCTGAACTCCGGCGTGATGTTGCCGAACAGCGCGACGTCCGACGCGCCGATGGCCTCGCGGTAGCTGGCCAGGTCGCCGAGCGAGGGCGTGATCATGCCGATGTCGCTCTCGTAAACGCCGGTGAGTACCTCGCGGATGAACGTGGCCCCGGTGGCCCGGGCCAGGGCCAGGCTGGCCCGGGCGTCCCAGAGGATGTTCACCCCGAACGGGACCCGGATCGACGCATGCAACTCGCCGATCACGGCGGCCATCGCGGCCGGGATCTCCGGGCCGACCGCAAGCTGGTAGGGAATGTCGGCCTCGTTGCAGAACAGCACCGCGTCGACCCCGGCGTCCTGCAGCACCTCCAGGTCCCGCCCGACCACGTCGAGCAGGCGAGCCCGCCCGGCGGCGCGGTCATGCCGCGGCCGGCCCGGCAAGCCGGGAAAATGCACCATCGCGATCACGGGCTTGACGGTGCCGAACCTCTCCTCAAGCGACATAGCCAGGCTGGCCCTTTCTTATAGTTCTGCTGGTCAAGACGCGCTGTGGACGCGGACGAAGTCGAGCACCGCCTGATTCCACGGCCCCGGGTTCTCCCAGAACGCGGCGTGGCCGCCGGGGACGACGGCCCACGTGCCGATGCCGTCCTCCAGCGCGTCGAACACCCGCCGGGACAGCTCGGGCCGGATGATGATGTCATCGCGCGCGGCCAGCACCAGCGTCGGCACCCGCACCGCGCCGATCCGCGCTGCGCAGTCGTGGCCGGTGAGAGCGGCCATCTGCGCCGCGAACGCCGCGGCCGGCTGCGTGCTGGCCTCGGCTTCCGCGATCAGCTCGGCCACCCGGCCCGGGTACTGCTCGTAGAAGCCGGGGCTGAAGATCCAGGGGGCCTGCTGCCGCATCATGACCGGCATGCCCGCGGCCTGCGCGACCGTGGCCCACGTCTCGAACGCCGCGCGGGTGAACGGGTCGGCCACGGCGAAGGTGTTGGCGAGCACGAGCGAGACCAGGCGGCGGCCGTGCGCCGCCGCGTATTCCTGGGCGATGACGCCGCCCATCGACACGCCGGCCAGGTGGAAGCGGGCCAGCCCGAGCCCGGTGACCAGAGCGTCCAGGTCCGCGGCCATCCCGGCGCTGGTGTAAGGGCCGGGCGGCTGGCTGGACCGGCCGACCCCGCGGTTGTCGTAGCTGATCACGCGCAGGCCAGCGCAGACGAAGTCGTCCACCTGGTTGACCCAGCCGTTCAGGTCGTCGCCGACCCCGTTGATCAGCACCAGGTCCTGCTCGCCGTTCCCGGAGATCCGGTAGTGGATATCGATCCCATTGCCACCGACAACGCCGTCGTGTACAAAACCGCTGCTCATCGCATCCCTCGCTCGGTCAGTGCGGCCGTCCATAGCTCGGCCGAGGCCCGCAGGTCGGCCAGCACCTGCTCGTCGTCCTGCTCGAACGCCGGGATGACCTCCAGGATCAGCAGGACATCCTCGGCGCCGGCGCCGGCCAGCGTGTCCAGCACGCGCCCCGGGTCGATGCGGCCCGCCGCGTTCCGTTCCGGCGTGAACGGCCAGTGATGGTCGGCCAGGCCGTCGGACTGCTGGAGCTGGACCTCGGCGAGCCGACCGCCGAAATGCGCGAGCCAGGCGTACGGATCCCGGTCAGCCCCGGTTGTGCCGGGCACGCACTGGTGCCCGACGTCCAGGCACAGCCGGACCGGTGCGTGGGCCGCGTCGCCCCCGGTGAGCAGGCTTTCCAGGCCGGCCATGGTCGACGGCTCGCGGTGGCTGGCCAGGTTCTCCACCAGCAGATACTCAAGGCCGGCCGCGTGGGCCTCGGCCGCGATCTCGGCCAGCGACTGCTGGAGCCCGGACCAGCGTTCGGCCCGGCGCGCCGGGTCGGCCCAGTCGGGCGTGCTCATCGCCCCGACGTGACCGCCGGCGCCACGCGCCCCGGCCCGCGCGGCCAGGTCCACGAAGGCCAGGTACCACTCCACGGCCGCGCGGCGCCGCGCGGCGTCGGGGTGCATGAGGAGGTTCAGCGAGTAGGCGGCCAGGCCGGTGAACATGGTCTCGGCCCGCAGCCCGTACCGGCCGAGCGCGGACTGGATCTGCGCGGCGCTGTGCTCGCGCCCGGCCGGGGCGCCGGTGTCCTCGATCAGATCGAGGGAGAGTTCCACGAGGTCGAGCCCGAGTTCCTCGCGCACGATCCGGGCCCAGTCGCCGGGCTGCGGCCAGCGTTTGACCGCGAAGCAGGTGTTGATGCCCAGGCGCGCCCGCATGTTCAGATCTCCTTGTGCTCCGGCCGCACCATCGGCGAGGCCACCAGGGCCTGGTAGCGCTGGTACAGGTCGTCATACAGGGCGCGGTGCGCCGGATCCGGCTCGGCTAGCTCGGCGGGCCGGTAGCCGGCCGACACCGCCTCGGCGGGGCCGGAGTACATCCCGGCGCCCAGCCCGGCCAGCATCGCGGCGCCCGCCGCGGTGGAATCCCCGGCCACCCGCACCACCGGGATCCCCGTGACGTCCGCCTTGATCTGGTTCCACACCGCCAGGCCCGCTCCCCCGCCGGATACCCGGAGCTCGATGACGGGCGCCGACGTCCGGCCCAGGGTCTCCAGCCGGGACCGGACGCCGAACGCGATCCCTTCCATGACGGCTCGGGCCATGGCGCCGCGATCGTGGCGCAGGGAGAGCCCGGTGGCCGCGCCGCGCAGCGCCGGGTCGTCCCGCTCGCCGTCGCCCAGCACCGCCGCGATCACCAGGCCGCCCGCGCCCGGCGCGCAGGCCCCGGCGGCCTGCTCGATGCGGGCGTAGTGTTCCCGGCGCGGCGCCCGGGCCGAGCCGGTGTAGAACAGGGCGGCCAGCCAGTCGAGCGCCTCGCCCGTGGTGTTGATCCCCACCTCGGTGACGTAGCCGCGGCGGGCCACGATGCTCGGGTAATGGGTCACGTCCTGGTCCGGCAGCGGCTCGTCGATCACCGAGTTGAAGCAGCTCGAGCTGCCGGCCATCTCGCTCACCGGACCGGGCGCGGTCACCCCGGCGCCCAGTGCGCACGCGATGCTGTCCCCGGCCCCGGCCACGACCGGGACGCCGGGCGGCAGGCCGAGGCGGCGCGCGGCCTTCGGCCGGATCTCGCCCGCCACGCTCCAGGAGGGCACGACCGCCGGGAACGTGGCCGGGTCCAGGTCCAGGCGAGCCAGCAGCCCGGCCGCCCAGCGCCGGGCGCGCAGGTCGAGCAGCGCGGTCGCGGCGGCCATCGACCAGTCGGTCGTCGCCTCGCCGGTCAGCTCCAGCGCGACGTAGTCGGTCGGCTGGACGAAACGCCGGGTCGCGGCGAACACGCCGGGCTCATGCGCGCGCAGCCAGAGGATCTTGGCGGCGACGTGGAAGGCGGCCGGGACGTGGCCGGTCAGGTCGTGCAGCTCGCGGTCGCCGAACTGCTCGCGCATCCGGTCCGCCTCGGCCGTGGCCCGGTTGTCGCGGTAGATGATCCCGGCGCGCAGCGGCTGGTCGCCGCTGTCCAGCGGGACCACGCTCGGGCACTGCCCGGTGACCGCGACCGCGCGGACCTGGCCACGCGATCCCAGCGCCCGCACCAGCGCGGCGAGCGCGGACAGCGCGGCCGAGAGCCAGCGCCGGGCGTCCTGCTCGGCCCAGCCCTCGGCGGGCAGGAACGTCGGGTAGGAGCGCCGGACCTCGTGCAGCGGCGCCCCGGACACGTCGAACGCGGACGCGCGAGCGCCCGACGTGCCCACGTCCACGGCGATCAGCACGTCAGCGCCGCGGCGGTCACCGGCGCTCGCGGGACGCGATCGGGCGTTCATGGCCGGCCGCCGGCTAGCCGCGGACCAGCTGGGCGTCGACCCGGTCCTTCTGCAGGCTGATCAGCGCCCCGTTGAGCGCGCCGGTCGAGTAGTCGCTGCCCGGGTTGAGGATCAGGCCCTTGCGCTTGCCCAGGCGGCGGATGCCGGATGACTCGTGGATGTGGCCGTGCAGCCCGACCAGCGGCTGGCGCTCGGCCTCGATGTCACGCACCGCGGTGCTGCCGACCGCCTGGTACTGGACCTGGCCCAGCGTGGCCTGGACCCGCAGGTTGTCGTCCAGGGCGGGCGCGTCGTCCAGCTGCGTGTCGTACGGCGGGGGGTGCAGGTTGAACACCGCGCGCTCGGGGCGCTCGAGCTGGTCGGCCATGGCCGTGAAGGCGGCGGCCAGTTCCTGCTCGTTCTGCTCCCGGTAGGTATGCCAGGGCGTGGTGTTCGCGTACCCCCAGCTGATCATCTCGTGCTCGTCGTCCAGCCGGACCACCTTGCCCTCGGCGTGAACGCCCCAGGGCGCCTGGTCGAGCAGATCGGCCAGCTCGGGCGGGTCGTCGTTACCCAGCATGAGGTACAGCGGGATTCCCTTGGGCCGCAGCCGGGTGTCGGCGATGTCCAGCCACTCGCTGAGCCGTTCTCGCATGAGCCGCAGGAACAGGTCGTCCAGCGTTCCCTCGGCCTCCATGGCCTCCAGCTCGCCCGGCTCCGCGCGATACGGGTAGTAGCCGTGGTCGGCGATCAGCCGTTCCAGTTCGGCAAGCTCGGAGCCGTCGCTCAGCTCGTGGCGCTGCCCCACGAACGTGCACTGCCACAGCCCGTTCGGGCCGCGGACGATCGACTGGATGGCCTTGCCCGCCACGTCCCCGCCCAGTACGAGAACGGTGGGCTTGTACACCTGTGTGGCGTTGACGAACTTGCGGAAGCAGAGGCTGGAGCCGTGCAGGTCGCTGACGAAGTACAGCAGGGTGCCCTTGGCCACTATGCATTCACCGCGCTCTGCCGGGCTCGCCGGGCCGCCGTCATGAACTCCGCCGCGCGCACCGGGTCCACCGGGTTCCAGGTGACGCCCCCCGCCTTCAGGCCGGTGCCCACGATCGCCCCGTCCGCGGCGGCCAGGACGTCCGCCACGCTGTCCGCGGTCACCCCGGTGTTGGCCAGGACTGGCGTGCCGGGCGCCGCCGCCTTCGCCTCCCGGAGCTGAGCCAGGTCGGTGGGCTGGCCGGTGATCGCGCCGCTGACCAGCAGGGCATCGGCGCCCAGGAAGGCTGCGCTGCGGGCGCGCTCGGCGATGGTCCGCTGGCCAGCCGAGCTGGCGAACTCGGGCGTGATGTTGGCCAGCAACGCTACCGATTCCGCGCCGATCGCGGACCGGTAGGCGCCGATCGCGCCGAAGTCCGGGGCCATGACCCCGAGGTCGCTCTCGTAGACGCCGGTGAAGACCTCGCGGACGAAGCTCGCGCCGGTGGCCCGGGCGACCGCGAGGCTGGCCAACGGATCCCAGACCAGGTTCACGCCGAAGGGCCGGGATATCTCGCGCCGGACCGCCCCGATGACCGCGGCCATGCCCGCCACCGCCTCCGGCCCGACGCCGATCTGGTAGGGCAGGTCCGCCTCGTTGCAGAACAGCAGCCCGTCCACGCCCGCGTCCTGGAGCACCGCGAGGTCACGGGCCACCGCGTCGATGACCGCAGGCATGCCCGCCCGCCGGTCGTGCCGCGGCCGCCCCGGCAGCGCCGGCAGATGCAGCATCGCGATGATCGGCTGGCCGGTCCCGAACAGGTCACCGAGCTGCATCATGTGGCCACCGCGAGCGGCGCGCCGTTCTGGCCGGCTTCCTCGTTCGCGGCTGGGCCGCCCGTTTCCGCGGAAACGTGCGTGTCCGGAGGAACGGGAACCTCGGGCTCCACCAGGATCATGTCCACGCCCTCGCGAGCGATGCGCTCGACCTCGACCGGGTCGGCGCTGGGATCGGTGATGATCGAGGAGACGCGGTTGATCGGCACCACGGTGCTCAGCGCGACGTCACCGAACTTGGAGCCGTCGGCCAGCACGATGATCCGCTCGGTCTTCTCCAGCGCGGCGCGGATCACGCCGGCCTCCTGGTCATCGAGATCGGTGATGCCCCGGCGGGCCGACACTCCGGCCGCGCCGATGACCGCGATGTCGGTGTTGTAGCGCTGCACGCACTCCACCGCGGCCGGGCCCACGCAGCTCAGCTCGTCCTGGCGGACCGTCCCGCCGGCCATGATCACGCTGACCCGCCGGGTACCGAGCAGGCTGGCCACGACCAGCGATTGCGTGATCACCAGCAGGCCGTCCCTGGGCGCGGCCAGCCGGGCGAACTGCTCCACCGTGGAACCAACACCAATGAACATCACGCGCGCATCACCGGTCAGCTCGGCGGCGCGCATGGCGATCCGGCGCTTCTCCTGGGCGTGGTGCAGCATGCGCGAGTTCTGCGTGACCTCGAACGCCCCGGCCGACCTGACCACGCGCGTGGTCGCGCCGCCGTAGGTCCGGCGCACGAAACCGTCGCGGTCCAGGCGGCGCAGGTCGCGGCGGATGGTCATCTCCGAGACGCCGAACTCCCGGGCCAGGCTGCTCACCTCGACCGCCTGGTCGGCCGCGATCCGCTCCAGCACCTTGACGCGCCGTTCGACCGCCAGCACCGCTCTCCCTTTTGGGTGTTCGTTCCTGGGATTCAGTGTGATCGTTTCTGTCACAACGATTGACACTTGTTATTGATTATGTTCGACTTTAGCCAGCCTCGCCAGGAGGGTCAACGGGGAGACCAGCGGAGGCATGGGCCATCAGGAGGGTGCTCATGACTGCAACGGGCCGATCAGAAAGCCGGCTGTTCGTCCGCAACAGCACCGGGCTGGTGCGCTCCGCGTCGGCGGTCGACGCGACGATCTTCAACGCCGTCATTTCCGCGCCGATCGGCTCGACGCTGGCCTGGTCGATCTTCTTTACCCTGGTCGCTTTTCCGGGCGCCGATCCGGTGGGGGTCCTGGTCCTCACCGGGATCATCAACATCCCGGTGCTGATCATGTTCGCGCTGCTGGGCGCGAGCATGCCGCGGGTCGGCGGCGACTACGTGTGGGTGAGCCGCACGCTGACCCCGCCGCTCGCGCTGATCTCGAACCTGTGCATGATCATGGGCGGCCTGCTCGGCGCCGCCTACTTCGCCAAGTTCTTCTCGATCTTCGCGCTCGGGCCGGCCCTGGTCGCGGGGGGCAGCCTGTCCCACAACCACACCCTGATCAGCTGGGGCAGCTCGTTCGAGACCAACAAGGCCTGGATTCTCTGGGGCGCCCTGGTCATGGTCGCGCTGCAGACTTACATCCTGATCCGCGGCACCAAGTCGACGTTCCGCTGGCAGAACGGCGCGTTCCTGATCGGCATGTTCGGGATGATCGTGGCGTTCATCGTTCTGGCCGTCGTCAGCCGGCACGGGTTCGACGCCAACTTCGACAGCCTCAACAAGAGCTTCGGCGGCGGGACGGTCCAGAAGGTGATCGCGGCCGCTGGGGCCCAGCACGCCGCCCCGAACCTCGGCAACATGAGCGCGACGCTGCCCACGCTGTTCTCCATCCAGGGCTTCATGATGTGGAACTTCTGGTCGGTGTACATGTCGGGCGAGCTGCGGAGCGCGTCCAACCGCCGCCGCCAGCTCACGATCATGTTCGGCGCGCTGATCTTCGATGTCGTCCTGCTGGTCATCGGCGCGGCGCTGCTGTTCCACGTGACCGGGTACAACTTCATGTACGCGGTCAACGTGTCGACGAACAAGGCGTACGCGATCCCGTCCGGGGCGTTCTACCCGTTCCTCGCCGCACTGTCGGCCAACATCCCGGTCATCACCGTGATCATCCTGGGTTGCTACCTGTTCTGGGCGCTGCCCTCCATGATCGCCAACACGTTCATGCCGATCCGGTCGTTCTTCGCCTGGTCGTTCGACCGGCTCATGCCCGAGAAGCTCGCCGACGTGAACGAGCGCACCCACTCCCCCGTGATCGCCATTGCCGTCGTGAACGTGATCATCGCGGCACTGACCATCTGGAGCGTCTACTCCAACGTCTTCCAGCTCGTGCTGGGCCTGATCGTGCTGGCCGGCTGCCTGGGCGTCGTCATCGTCGCGGCCGCGGCGATCGCGCTGCCGCTGCGCCGCCCGGATCTGTACCGGGCCTCGCCCGCCAACGTGAAGTTCCTCGGCATCCCGGTGCTGTGGATCGTGGCCCCGCTGTCCATCGCCATCTTCGTCGCCCTGGCCGTGGTCTCCACGCAGTACCCGGCGCTGGTCATGAACGGCAACTCGGCCAACTTCTGGTGGATCCCGGCCTGGTTCGGCGGCCTGATCGTGGTCGGCGCGCTGCTGTACTACATCCCGCGCT
>Ga0335073_10017543_pt1 | contig 10016 bp, 9 predicted proteins | sample Lox_Sample_22_FD_207093 | JGI IMG/M metagenome (GOLD analysis project Ga0335073, IMG submission 207093) | Soil microbial communities from Loxahatchee National Wildlife Refuge, Florida, United States - Lox_Sample_2.2 | ecosystem: Environmental > Terrestrial > Soil > Wetlands | place: USA: Florida... | reverse complement strand
TACCTGCCTAATCCGTCACGTAAGCGCGATGGTCGGCATGTCACGCGGCGTGAGACCCCTACAGCTTTGTTGCACTGAATTGTACGCCCACAATGCAATAAATCCTCTTTGATGATCACCATCGGCAAGGTCGCTGGTCCTGAATGACTAGCGAGATAGGCCAGAGCATCGTATGTACCAGGCCGACGCGGGCAGCATCATCCGCCTCCACGTTGAGCCAGATGCGGAACTAGCCCGTTCCCCAAGGAGAGGTATCCGGGATTGAGAGGCGACGAGTGCGGATCGACGACACCGACCCTGCCGACGTTCTGGACGAACCGTGCCTCCCCCAGCCACCTGACGGCCCATCTCCGCCCGACGGCCCCCGACCGCCGGACACTGCTCCACGGCCCCTGCTGGATCCGGCTGAGCGCGACGCCGCCTGCCGTGACTATCAAGCCCTGGTTGCCGCCTATTCCGACCACCCGCAGGGCACGAGCGACACTACGGACAAACCGGCGACCGGCAACCACGAAGCGCTGCCATTGCTACGAGCTGCCGGGGAAAGCCCCCTAAACCGGTATTCAGAACGACCCGAGGTGACTGTCCAGCCCCCGGCCGACGGCTCCTGGTCACGTGGCGAAACCTGGCAGCTGCCCCCCCAACAGGACACTGAAGCCGCCATGGCTCGCGCCGACAGCCACGACGAGGGCGAACAGGTCATCCTTCCGACGATGCCCCAGATTGAGACCGTTGGCCCCAACTGCCGCATGACCGGCCTAGAGCGCATGCCCAGCGGCGATGAGAGCCTATATTGCCCAGTGTCCGAGTTGAAGGGAGACGAACCCGGCACGGCGGAGCGGCTGATGGACTCCCGGGAGTTCAATGGCGGTACCTTGCGAGGATTCAAAGACCCGACGGGTAGCCCAGACTACATTGACGAGTACAAGAGGACATATGACGCGGTAGGCGGTCCCTCGGCCTGGGCGGCCCCTGAACTCAATATGAATGGCATGATTAATCAGATCAAAAGGCACCTATATCAGAAGGCAGGAGTCGATTTTACTGTGTTGGACCTAACCGGCGCCTCAAGTCACCAAATAGACGAGGTGTTCGAAGGCCTTGACACGTGGGCAGGTAATCCCACTATGCACCCCTTGAGCAATCTGCTCATTCTCGGAGATGACTACTGATGGCTGCTGACGTTGTGTTTACTGCAGAGGATCCTTGGTACACAAGCTCTGAATCGTGGTACGGGATCTTGGAGTTTGCGATGAGCGACCTCGAAGCTCCATTGCAGAAAGAGTACAAACAGTACGTCAGCGCTCCGCTGGGGATCGACTTCACATCCTTGCCCGATGGTAAGTCGGTGGAGGTCGCCCGGTGGTTCTCCGGCGTTGTCGAGAGAATGCTGGCTGCGAGGATATGGGAAGATGAGCGAAGCCGTGCCCACATGCAGGAACTAACACGCAAACTGCATTCCGAGATACAGGTAAGAGAGCCCGGAGGCGGTTAGCGCTCGTCAGGCTGACTGTGACTTGCATGTGGCAAGAACAGTCAATGCCCTCTTGCGGCGGGCTCCGCTACTTCACGCGCCAAGCGGGTTCGGATAGTTCAGCTGCCTACGCTGCGCGTCGGGCAGCTTCCAGGGCGTGTGAATGTACGGCGCGATGAGGCTCGCCAGTTCCGGGACGTAACGGCGCACGTAGTCGCCGTTGTGGTCGAACCTGACCGCCTGGCGCAGCGGGTTCAGTACCCGGCCGGGGCGCGGGTTGTTGCCCGTGCCGGCCACCCATTGCCAGTTGCCCGCGTTGCAGGCCACGTCGCCGTCGGCCAGCAGTTCACGGAAGTGCCTGTACCCGTGCCGCCAGTCGATGCCCAGCGTTCTGGTGAGGAACGAGGCGGTGATCATCCTGGCCCGGTTATGCATGAACCCTTCGGCGATGAGCTGCCGCATGCCGGCGTCGACCACCGGGATGCCCGTGTGTCCGGCCCGCCACGCGTCCAGCGCGTCCTGGTCTTCGGCCCAGTTCCGGGGGCCGTGCGGGCCAGGACGGTAATCCTCCGTGGCGATGTCCGGGAACGCGGCCGTGACCTGGTGGAAGAAATCGCGCCAGGCCAGCTGCCTGCAGAACTCTTCTCCGCCGGGCCGTGGCAGCGCCGCTCGTGCCAGCGCGAGGGGTGACACGCAGCCGAATCGCAGGTAAGCGCTTAGCCGGGACGTCTCGTCACTGGCGAGAAGGTCCCGCCCGTCCCCGTATATCTTCAGCGGTCCGTCCAGCCAGGCGGTCGCGCGGTCCCGGCCCGCCCACTCACCGCCAGGCATGAGGTCTGCTGAGGAACCCTCATCCGGGACGGGCAGGTCGCCAGGCTCGATGCCTTCGGGAACGGAGACGACCTCGGGCGCCTGGCCGAGCTCGCGCCAGGCGGCGGCGCGCCAGGCACGCCAGTAAGGCGTGAAGACCCGGTAGTGACCGCCCCCGCCGGCCGGCTGAAGGTTCCCTGCGGGCACGACCGCGTGTCCAGGCGTGACCTCGAGCGCTATCCGGTGTCTGGCACATTCCTGCGCCAGAGAGCGTTCGCGCCGCATCGCGTACCCGGAGACATCGCCGGCGACGAACACGGTCTGGGCCGCCGTCCGCGTCGCCAGCCGGATTACCTCGGTGACCGGGTCGCCCTTCCTGACCACCAGGTCGCCGCCGCGCTCGCGCAGTTCTTGCCGCAGCACCACGAGCGAATCGGCGAGGAACCGTGCCCGGTTCGGCGGCACGGTCAGCGCCGGGTCCACGACGAAGAGCGGCACCACCTGGCGGGCGCGTGCGCACGCGCCCGCCAGCGCCGGGTTGTCGTGCAGCCGCAGGTCGCGGGTGAAGAGCACGATGGCGGTGTCCATTAGCCTCCCTGGGTAGTGGTGAGGTCATGAGCGAAACAGGTACGGTCCGGGATCCGCGCACCCGCCCGCGTGTGGGCGTGTCTAGCTGCCTGCTCGGCGAGCCGGTCCGGTTCAACGGCGGCCACAGCCGCTGCCGGTTCCTCACCGACGAGCTCGGTCCTTACGTCGACTGGGTGCCGTACTGCCCGGAAATGGAGATCGGCCTTGGCTCCCCGCGGGAGACGCTGCGGCTGACCGTCGATGGCCACCTGGTGAGCCGGAGCGGCGGGGATGATCACACGACGGCGATGGCGGCGCTGCCACTGCCCGCGGGGCTCGACGGGTACGTGTTCAAGGCCAAGTCTCCGAGCTGCGGCATCCACGGGATCCCTCGGTACCCCCCGAGCGGCCAGCCGTCGGATCACCGAGGGCGCGGCGTGTTCGCGCAGCGGGTCATGGCCCGGTACCCGCTGCTGCCCGCCGAGGACGAGGGGCGGCTCAACGACGCGGTGCTGCGCGAGGAATTCACCGAACGAGTGTTTGCCTACGCCCGGCTGCGTGACCTGTTTTCCGGCCCGTGGGAACCGCGTGACCTGGTCTCTTTCCACGCCCGGCACAAGCTTCAGCTGCTCGCCCACGATCCGCCGCGCTACCGGGCCGCTGGCCGGGTCGTCGCCGCGGCCGGGAGCGCCCCGAGGGAGGTTACCGAGTCCGCGTACCGGGACGTGTTCCAGGCGGCGATGACCACCAGAGCCAGCCGGGGCCGTAACGCGAACGCACTCCAGCATGCGTTCGGCCGGATCGGCCGGGGGCTTGGCGCCCAGCGGCGATCTGACCTGGTCGCCAGGATCGAGTCCTACCGGCGCGGCGCGGACCCGCTGAGCGTCCCCGTCGCCATCCTCGCCCACTACGCCAGCGACGGCGAGCAGCCCTGGCTTGCCGGGCAGTCGTACCTGGAGCCGTTCCCCGCCGCGCTCCGGCTGCGGCACAGCGTGCCGCGCTGATCCGCGCCCGGTCACGGCACGCTCCGCGGCCGGCGCGGGCGCCGGGGCGGCAGCGGGATGAAGCCGCTGGTTCGCCTGATGTATTCGGCGTAGCCCGGGCGGTTGCCCGACATCCGCCGTTCGGTCATTCGCTGGCCGGTGCCCCTGGTCAGAATGAACGTCATCAGCAGCGGCGAAACCAGGGTCAGCAGCTGCAGCGGCGACCCGTAGCTGATGAGGAAGATCCCCCACCACATGCAGGCGTCCCCGAAGTAGTTCGGGTGCCTGGTATATCGCCACAGCCCGCGATCCATGATCTGCCCGCGGTTCGCCGGGCTGGCCCGGAACTGTGTCAGCTGCCAGTCGCCGACGGTCTCGAAGGCGAATCCGGTCAGCCAGGCCGCGCACCCGATAGTGGTGACCACGCCGGGCGCCGACTGCTGTGTCATGCCGGCGGGCAGCGGCAGGCAAGCGACCCACAAGATCAGCAGCTGCGGCAGGTACACCACGCGCAGGGCGTACCAGTTCCTGTTGCCCGGCGCGCGGTCGAGCAGCTCACGGTATCGCGGGTCCTCGCCCGCGCCGCGCGCTCGCACCGCCACGTGCCACGCGAGCCGGTAGCCCCACGCGAACGCGGCGATCAGCAGCAGCCACCGGCGGGCTGGCGCGCCGTGCCCGGCCGACGCCAGGAAGCTTGCCACCCCGGCCACAGCGATGCTCGCGCCCCACGCGACGTCCATCACGCTGTGCCTGCCGGTCCGCGCGCCGATGGCGAACGTCACGGCGACGAGCGCGAGCACCGAGAAGCCGGCGGCCAGCGCCGCCCAGCCGAACGCGGCCCCGTTCATCCGCGCCTGGCCGCGAGGATCTGGTCGACGCCCATCCGGCCCTCCTCGAACGCCAGCGCGCCGCCCGCCAGGTACAGCCGCCACAGGCGGGCCCGCTCCACGCCGATGATCGCCTCCACGGCGGTGAAGTTCCGCTCGAGGTTGTCCAGCCACGCCCTGATCGTGTGCACATAGTGCGGACGCAGCGACTCCACGCCGAGCACCTCGAGGCCCGCCCGCTCCAGGAGGCCGACGGTGTCCCCGACCGGCCGCATGTGCATATCCGCGGCCACGTAGGACTCGATGAACGGGCCGCCGCCCGGCGCGGTCTTTCCACGGGACATCTGCTGGATGAGCAGCCGGCCGCCGGGGCGCAGCCGGCCGCGCAGCGCCGCGCAGAAGGCGGGGTATCCGGCGGCGCCCACATGCTCACCCATCTCGAGTGACGCGATCGCGTCGTACGAGTCGTCGGCCGGGTCCCGGTAATCCTGAATTAGCACCCGGGCGCGGCCGCCGAGCCCGAGCCCGCGCAGCCGCGCGCTTGCGTAACCGCCCTGCTCGGCTGACAGCGTGACCGCGGTCACGTGCGCCTTGTAGTGCTGCACGGCGTGTACCGTGAGCGATCCCCAGCCGCATCCCATGTCGAGCAGGGAGCCGCCGGGGCTGAGCTGCAGCTTCCGGCAGACCAGGTCGAGCTTGTCGCGCTGGGCGTCGGCGAGACCGTATTCGGCGTCGTCGCTTGCCCAGTAGCCGCACGAATAGGCCATGGACGGATCGAGGATCAGCCGGAAGAACGAGACGGGCAGGTCGTAGTGGCCCGCGACGACGGCCCTGGCCCTGGCCCGGCTGTTCGGGCGTCCCGAGTGCCTGAGCTCGCAGGCGGGCGGCATTGGCGGCGGCCCGAGGGCGCCCAGCCGGCTGGCCGCGATCGCGGCCGTGCTCGCGGCCCCGGCCCACCGGGCCGGGCTCCATCCAGGCCGGCGGCCCGGGAGAGCGCGCCTGACCCGGCGCAGTCCTTCGGTCAGGTCACCCTCGACGTCAAGGTCGCCGCTGATGTAGGCGCGCGCGAGCCCCAGTTCACCGGGCCGCCACAAGATCCGGCGCAGTGCGAGCGGTGAGCGCAGCACCACGGCCGGCGCGGCGGTCGGCCCGGCCTCGCTCCCGTCCCAGGCGCGCACCCTGACGGGCAGGGAGACGCCCGCCTGGCTGGCTGCCCAGGCGATCGTCCCCGCGGCGCCGGGGCGCCGCACAGCCGTCGCCGTCATGACCGCTCCAGGGTGAGCTGGCTGACGTTCAGGTACCCGGCGCGGAAGCCGGCCTCGGCGTAGCACAGGTAGAAGAGCCACATGCGGACGAAGACCTCGTCGAAGCCGAGCGCGGCGACCTCGCTCCCCTGGGCGAGGAACCGGTCCCGCCAGATCCGCAAGGTCTGCGCGTAATGCGCCCCGAAGTCATGCCGTCCGGCGATCCGTAGCCGGGTGCGGCGGGCGAGGCTGTCCTCGATCGCCGTGACCGAGGGGATCAGGCCTCCGGGGAAGATGTACTTCTGGATCCAGGTGTAGGTATGCCTGCTGGCCAGCATCCGGTCGTGCGGCATCGTGATCGTCTGCAGGGCGACCCGGCCGCCGGGCGCGAGCAGCCGGTCGAGCCGGGCGAAGTAGGCGTCCCAGTAGCGCTCGCCGACCGCCTCGATCATCTCGACCGAGCAGATGGCGTCGAACTCGCCGTCCACGTCCCGGTAATCGCGCAGTTCCACGCTGATCCGCCCGGCGAGGCCGGCCTCGGCCACCCGGCGGGCCGCGAGTTCCCGCTGCCTGGCGGAGATCGTGACAGTTCGGACGGTCGCACCGCGCTGCCCGGCCCTGATCGCCAGCTCGCCCCAGCCGGTGCCGATCTCGAGCAGCCGGGATCCTGGTCCCACTCCCGCCTGGTCGAGCAGCCGGTCGATCTTGCGCCGCTGCGCCTGGCCGAGGACCGGGTCAGCCGCGACCGGGGTGCCGTCAGCGGCGGTCTCGAACAAGGCCGAGGAGTACGTCATGGTCTCGTCGAGGAACAGGGCGAAGAACTCGTTGGACAGGTCATAGTGGCGGCTGATGTTGCGGCGCGCGCCGTCCTTCGTTTGTTCGTCCGTGGCCGGGTGCCTGCGGACCGCCAGCCGGCGCATCTGCTGCAGCGGGGGCGGCACGAGGTCGCGGACGTTCATGGCGAAGACGGTCAGCAGGCCGGTCAGGTCCGCGCAGTCCCAGTCGCCGGCCAGGTAGGACTCGCCGAACCCGATGAGCCCGCCGGCGCCAAGCCTGGTGAAGAAGGCCGCCGGGTTGTGCACCACCATGACCGGCGCGTCGAGGGGCCCGGCACCGAGGCAGTGGCCGCCGGGCAGCCGGACCCGCACGGGGAGCCGGGACACCGCCGCGCGGAACAGGGCGCGGGCGATCTCCCCGCGTACCGCCGATCCGCGTACCGCCGCGACGTCAGGCCACCGGCCCGGGTCGATCAACGCCGTGGTGGCGTGCTGTGTGGCGTGCTGTGTGGCGTGCTGTGTGGCGTGCTGTGTGGCGTGCTGTGTGCTGGTCACTGAACCCCCTGGTGAGGAATGCGCTGCGGCCGCGGCACCGGCCGTAGTCCGCGCGCGTACAACTTGACGCCCTGCCATCGGATTCGTGCGGACACCATGGCGGTGGACCACGGGTGCCGCGCGGTAGCCCGCAGCAGCGCTGACCTGGTGGCGGGCATCGCGGTGCCCTGGACGCTGGCGACGAACCGATGTCCGTTCGGGCGGTGCAGGGTGACGCTGAGCGCCAGCCGCCGACCCGGACGCGGCAGGCTCATCTGGTACCAGCCGTCGACCGGGTGGTACGGGGAGACGTAGAGCGCCTTCTCCGTCCGCGCGCGGCCCCGGTCGTCGGTGTGCACCAGGTAGGCGTGGCGCTGCCCGTAGGTGTTGTGCACCTCGGCGATCACGCACGCCAGCGTCCCGTCCGCTCCGAGGCACCAGAACACGGTCAGCGGGTTGAACACGTAGCCGAGGACCCGCGCATGGGCCAGCATCAGCACCCGTCCGCCGCCCAGGTCGATGCCATGGCTGCGCACGAACTCGTCGACGTTGGCGCGGATGCTACGACCCGGATCGCCCAGGTGATCGCGAGCGTGAAATCCGGCGAGCAGCCGCAGCCATCCTCGCGGCGACGGCAGCTCATCGAGGTCGACAAGCCACTGGTAGGTGCGGTAGCTGAACACGTTGCGCAGCGGCGACCGCCTGGCGTGGACGATGCGGCACTCATACAGCAGGGCGGTCACCAGACACCGCCAAGCGCGCGAGCGGCGGCGACCCCCGACCGGCAGCCGTCCTCGTGGAACCCCCAGCCGTGGTAGGCGCCGGCGAAGGCCGTGACCGTGCTGTTCAGCGCCGGCAGCCGCGATTGCGCGGCCACCGACTCCCCCGTGTAGACGGGATGGGCATACCGCATGGTGGCGATGCGCCGTGCTGGGTCGATGTCGCCGGAATCGCCGAGCGTGACAATGTAGTCTCGCGCCGTCGGCAGGCCCTGGAGCCGGTTCAGGTAGTAGCTGATCCGCGGCGGCGCGGCTGCCGCGCCGCGGCAGCGTTGGGAGTAGTTCCAGGACGCGCGGACGCTAGCGCGCGCCGGGAGCAGGCGAGTGTCAGTGTGCAGTACTGCCTGGTTGGGCGTGTAGCGGAACGCGCCGAGGACTGAGCTCTCCTCTCGCGTGGGGGTGCCGAGCATCCGCAGCGCCTGATCCGGGTGGGTAGCGATCACCGCGGCGTCGAAGTCGCGCGCCTCCCCGGACGCGTCGCGCACCTGCAGCCCGTCGGGGTATCGGCGGACGGAAACGACGGGAGACGACAGGCAGATCTTCGCCAGGCCGACCGCGATGCGCTCGACGTAGCATCGCGAACCGCCGCTCACCGTGCGCCACGGCGGCGAGCCGGAAACCGACAGCATCCCGTGGTTGGCGAGGAAGGCGAACAGATAGCCGGCCGGGTACCGCAGCGCCTCGCTCGGCGGGCACGACCAGACGGCTCCCACCAGCGGTGCCGCGAAGTGGGTCGTGAAGTACGCGGAGAAGCCGTGGGCTCGCAGGAAACCGGCGAGCGAGAGCTCACCGGACTCCCCGGATGCCAGCAGTCGCGTAGCGGCCCGGTGGAACCTCGGGACCTCTGCCAGCATCCGCAGATACCGAGGCCCGCCGCGCCGCAGGCCGGCGCCGAGGCCGGCCAGCCCGCGCTTGCCCGCGTACTGGACTCCGCAGCCGGAGCAGCTGACCGACAGGCTCATCTCGGAGGCCTGCGTCATGACGCCGAGTTCGCGGAACATCCGGGTCAGCAGCGGGTACGTGCGCTCGTTGTAGACGATGAACCCCGTGTCCACGGGTACCGGGGGCCCGCCGGGTTCCGGGACGAGATGGGTGTCCGCGTGCCCCCCGAGCCGGTCACCAGCCTCGAAGACGGTCACCTCGTCGGTGCGGGCGAGAATGTAGGCCGCCGTGAGCCCGCTGATGCCGCCGCCGATGACGGCGATCTGACGTCCGCTCACTGGTCTGATCCTCCTTCTCCGCGTGCGGTCCTATTCGGAGGCGGCCGTGTCCCGGATGGGTGCCGGCTGCGGGCTCGCGGGGGAGGGGTCACGGCCAAGGACGTGCCGCAGGCCGCCTTCCAGGTGGGGGTACCGGAACGCGTGCCCGGCGGCGGCCAGCGCCGCCGGGTGAACCCGCTGGCTGGCTGCCGCGAGTTCCTTAGCGCCTTCGGCGCCGAGGAGCAGCTGCGGGCCGAACGGCGGGACCGGGATCAGCGTCGGCCGGCGGAGCACCCGGCCAAGGGTGCGCGCGTACTCCGCGTTGCGTGCCTCGCCCGGCGCGACCGCGTTGACGGGCCCGGCGAGCGCGGGGTCGGTGACCGCGCGCAGGTAGATGTCGAGCAGGTCGTCGATCTCGATCCATGGCTGCCATCCCGTACCGTCGCCGAGCGGGCCGCCCAGGCCGGCTTCGAACAGCGGGTACAGCAGGCGCAGCATCCCGCCCCGCGGCGTCTGCACAATGCCGGTGCGGACCTGGACCGTCCTGATTCCAGCGTCCGTAGCGGCAGCGGTCGCGTCCTCCCAGGCGGCGGCCACGTCGGCGAGGAACCCGTCGCCACGCTCGCTGGTCTCGGTCAGGAGCTCGTCACCGCGGTCGGCACCGTAAAAGCCGACCGCGGACGCGGTGACGAATGCCCGCGGCCCGCCGGGGGACATGGCCGCCAGCAGGGCCAGTGCCCGTGTCGGGCCGGTCCGGCTGGTCAGGATCTCGCGCTTGTTTTCCTCGGTGAACCGGCGGCCGATCGGTGCGCCGGCGAGATGC
>Ga0335073_10017542_pt1 | contig 10017 bp, 6 predicted proteins | sample Lox_Sample_22_FD_207093 | JGI IMG/M metagenome (GOLD analysis project Ga0335073, IMG submission 207093) | Soil microbial communities from Loxahatchee National Wildlife Refuge, Florida, United States - Lox_Sample_2.2 | ecosystem: Environmental > Terrestrial > Soil > Wetlands | place: USA: Florida... | reverse complement strand
CGCAGCGCTCATAATGTGAAGCATGTCCGTGGCCTGTGCGCACTCGCGGGAACTTAAGTCGCATGGGCCGATCGGCGCAGGCGCGACCCCGCCGCGTGGTCCGGCGGCGTCGCCCGGCTGGCGTAGCGGCCGGCGATTTGAGCATCGGGCGCGCGTTTGGGAGAATGCGCGCCCCTGCACGGCCGCCAGGCACCGCGGCCCCCCGCCCGCAGAAGGCACTGCATGAGCACTCGCCGCGAACTCGCCAACGCCATCCGCGCGCTCTCGATGGACGCCGTCCAGCGCGCCAATTCCGGTCACCCCGGCATGCCGATGGGCATGGCGGACATCGCCCAGACGCTGTGGTGCGATTTTCTCAGGTACAACCCGGCCAACCCGGCCTGGGAGAATCGCGATCGTTTCGTGCTCTCGAACGGACATGGGTCGATGCTGCTCTACTCGGCGCTGTATCTGACCGGCTATCCAATGACCATCGCGGACCTGCAGGCGTTCCGCCAGCTCGGCAGCCGCACGCCCGGACACCCCGAGCACGACCTGCCGCTCGGTATCGAGACCACCACCGGGCCCCTCGGGCAGGGCATCGCCAACGCGGTCGGCATGGCCTTCGCCGAGAAGCTGCTGGCGCTGCATTTCAACCGGCCGGGCCTCCCGATCGTCGATCACCGCACCTACGCCTTCTGTGGCGACGGCTGCCTGATGGAGGGCGTGTCGCACGAGGCGTGCTCGCTCGCCGGGACGCTCGGGCTCGGCAAGCTCACTCTCTTCTACGACGACAACGGCATCTCCATCGACGGCAAGGTGAGCGGCTGGTTCACCGATAACACTCCCGAGCGCTTCGCCGCCTACGGCTGGCAGGTCATACCGGACGTCGATGGCTTGGACGGGGAAGCGGTAGCCGCCGCGATTCGTGCGAGCTTGGCCGAGCAGGAACGCCCCACACTCATCTGCTGCAAGACCATCATCGGCTACGGCGCCCCCCACAAGCAGGGCACCAAGGAAGCGCACGGCGAGGCACTCGGCGCCGAGGAAGTCGCGGCCGCGCGCGTGACTCTCGGCTGGCCGTACCCGCCGTTCGTGGTGCCGGATGAAATCCGCGCCGGCTGGGATCACCGCAAACAGGGCGCCGCCGCCGAGGCCGCCTGGCGCGAGCTCTTCGCCCGCTATGCGAGCGCCCACCCGACGCAGGCGCGCGAGTTCGAGCGTCGCATGCGCGGGGAGCTTCCGGCCAACTGGCGCGCGAGCGCCGCGCAGGCCCTCGAGCCGCTGCGCCGGCAGACCGCCTCGCAGGCGACGCGCGCTTCCTCGCAGGCCGCCCTCAACGTGCTCGCGCCGCTTTTGCCCGAGCTGCTCGGCGGCTCCGCCGATCTCACCCAGTCGAACAGCACCTTCTTCAAGAGCGCGCGCACGGTGACGCCGAGCGATGAGGCGGGCGACTACCTGCACTACGGCGTGCGCGAGTTCGGCATGACGGCGATCATGAACGGCATCGCCCTGCACGGGGGCGTGATTCCCTACGGCGGCACCTTCCTGGTGTTCTCCGACTATGCGCGCAACGCCGTGCGGCTCGCCTGCCTGATGCGCCAGCGCGTCATCCTCATCTACTCGCACGACTCCATCGGACTGGGGGAAGACGGCCCGACCCATCAGCCGATCGAGCACCTCGCGAGCCTGCGGGCGATGCCGCACATGAGCCTGTGGCGCCCGTGCGATGCGGCCGAGACCGCGGTCGCCTGGACGCTCGCGCTCGAGCGAGCGGGTCCCACCTCACTCGTGCTGTCGCGCCAGGGACTGCCGCAGCAGCCGCGGACGGCGGCGCAGCTCGATGGCATCGCGCGCGGCGGCTACGTGCTCATCGACTGCCAGGGCGGTCCCGAGGCACTCGTCATCGCCACCGGCTCGGAGGTCGGCATCGCCGCGCAGGCGGTGAATGCCGTGAATGCCGCCGGGCGGCGCGTGCGCCTGGTCTCGATGCCCTCGACCGACACGTTCGATGCCCAGGACGAGGCGTACCGCGAGACGGTGCTGCCGCGGGCGGTCGGCCGGCGCCTGGCGGTCGAGGCCGCCGCGACCCAGAGCTGGTGGCGCTACGTGGGCGCCGGCGGGGTGGTGCTCGGCATCGATCAGTTCGGCGCCTCGGGCAAGGGTCCCGACGTTTTCGCTCATTTCGGCTTCACCGCCGATAATATTGCGCAACAGCTGCGCAAACTGCTGGAGGGTTGATGGCAATCAAGGTGGGAATCAACGGCTATGGCCGCATCGGGCGCAACGTGCTGCGCGCGCTCTACGAAGGCAAGCGCACCGGCGAATTGCAGATCGTGGCACTCAACGATCTGGGCGACCCGAAGACCAACGCGCACCTGACGCGCCACGACACCGCGCACGGCCGCTTCCCCGGCCGGGTGGACGTCGATGGCGATTCCATGGTCGTCAACGGCGACCGCGTGCGGGTGCTCGCCGAGCGCGATCCGGCCAAGCTCCCCTGGGGCGAGCTCGGCGTCGACATCGTCCTCGAGTGCACCGGCCTCTTCACCAGCAAGGCCAAGGCGGGGGCGCACCTCAAGGGCGGCGCGAAGAAGGTTGTGATCTCGGCGCCGGGGGGCGACGACGTCGATGCGACGATCGTCTATGGCGTCAATCACCGGATCCTGAAGAGCAGCTTCACGGTGATCTCGAACGCCTCCTGCACCACCAATTGCCTGGCACCGGTCGCCCAGGTGCTCAATGCCAAGGTCGGCATCGCCGCCGGCATCATGACCACCATCCATGCCTACACCAACGACCAGGTGCTGACGGATGTCTACCACACGGACCTGCGGCGGGCGCGCTCGGCCACCATGTCGCAGATTCCGACCAAGACCGGGGCGGCGGCGGCCGTGGGACTCGTGCTGCCGGAGCTCAAGGGCAAGCTCGACGGCTTCGCGGTGCGGGTCCCGACCATCAACGTGTCGCTGGTCGATCTCACCTTCAGCGCCAGGCGCCCCACCTCCGTGGAGGAGGTCAATGCCGCGATGAAGGAGGCGGCGGGCGGAGCGCTCCAGGGCATCCTCGCCTACAACACTGAGCCGCTGGTGTCGGTGGACTTCAACCACGACCCGCACTCCTCGATCTTCGACGCCACGCTCACCAAGGTGATCGAGGGCACGCTGGTCAAGGTGTGCGCCTGGTACGACAACGAATGGGGCTTCTCCAACCGCATGCTCGACACCACGCTCGCGTGGTCCAAGGCCTCATGAAGCTGCTGCGCATGACGGATGCGGACCTGCGCAACAAGCGGGTCCTCATCCGCGAGGACCTGAACGTCCCGGTGCAGGACGGCGTGGTGATGAGCGATGCGCGCATTCGCGCGGCGCTCGCCACGATCCGCTATGCGCTCGACCAGCACGCCAAGGTGTTCGTGGTGTCGCATCTGGGCCGCCCGAAGGAGGGCGCCGAGGACGCGGCCCTGACGCTCGCGCCCGTGGCGGCGCGCCTCTCGGAGCTGCTCGGCAAGCCGGTGCCGCTGCGCAAAGGCTGGCTGGACGGCGTCGATTGCCCGGCCGGCACCGCGGTGCTGTGCGAGAACGTGCGCTTCATCAAGGGCGAGAAGAGCGACGATGAGCAGCTGGCGCGGCGCATGGCCGCGCTGTGCGACGTCTTCGTCATGGATGCCTTCGGCACCGCGCACCGCGCCGAGGCGAGCACGCACGGCGTGGCGCGCTTTGCGCCCGTGGCGTGCGCCGGGCCGCTCCTGGTCGGGGAGCTCGAGGCGCTCGAGCGCGCGCTCAAGCAGCCCGCCCGTCCGCTGCTCGCGGTGGTGGGCGGCTCGAAGGTATCGACCAAGCTCACGGTGCTCGAGTCGCTGCTCGAGAAGGTCGATCAGCTGATCGTCGGCGGCGGCATCGCCAACACCTTCCTCGCCGCCACCGGCGTTGCGGTCGGCAGGTCGCTGCACGAGGCGGAGATGCTCGACGTCGCGCGCCGTCTCATGGACAAGGCGCGCGCGCGCGGCGCGGAGATCCCGTTGCCGACCGACGTGGTGGTCGGCAAGGAGTTCGCGGCCACCGCCCACGCCGACGTGCGCGCGGTGAACGAGGTGCGCGCCGATGAGATGATCCTCGATATCGGGCCCGACACGGCCGACCGCTGCGCCGCGCTCATCGGGGCCGCCGGCACCATCATCTGGAACGGTCCCGTCGGAGTGTTCGAGTTCGAGCAGTTCGGCGAGGGCACGCGCACCATCGCCCAGGCGATCGCGCGCAGCAAGGCGTTCTCGCTCGCCGGCGGCGGCGACACGCTCGCAGCCATCGAGAAATACGGGGTCGAGGACGGCATCTCCTACGTGTCGACCGGCGGCGGCGCCTTCCTCGAGTTCGTCGAAGGCCAGACACTGCCGGCGGTCGCGGTCCTCGAGATGCGGGCCGCGGCCTGAACGCACAGGAAGAGCCATGCTGAGACGTACCAAGATCGTCGCGACGCTCGGACCGGCCACGGATGATCTCGGCGTCCTCACCGACATGATCCACGCCGGTCTCGACGTCGTGCGCCTCAATGCCTCGCACGGCACGGTGGAGGATCGGCGCCGGCGGCTCGGGGCGGCACGGCAGGCGGCGCACCGCGCCGACCGCTGCGTCGGCGTGCTGCTCGATCTCGGCGGACCCAAGATCCGCATCGACTGCTTCCGCGAGGGACGCGTCCAGCTGGTCGAGGGCGCGCCGTTCACACTCGACACCGCGTTCGATCCGACCGCCGGAACCGTCGAGCGCGTCGGTGTCGCCTACAAGGAGCTGCCGCGGGACGTCGCGGGCGGCGATACGCTGCTGCTCGCCGACGGGCAGATCGTGCTCGACGTCCAGCGCGTCGGCGCCACGACCATCGAAACGAAGGTGCGGGTCGGCGGTGTGCTGTCCGACCGCAAGGGGCTCAACCGCCAGGGCGGTGGCATCTCGGCACCGGCGATCTCCGACCGCGACCGCGAGGACATCCGCTTCGTGGCCGAGGAGGGCATCGATTACATGGCGGTCTCCTTCGCCCGCGACGCGAGCGACATCCTGCAGGCGCGCGCGCTGGTGCGCGCCGCCGGCGGCGAGGCGCGCATCGTCGCCAAGGTCGAGCGCCACGAGGCCGTCGCCAACCTCGCCGGGATCATCGACGCCTCCGACGTCGTGATGGTGGCGCGCGGCGACCTCGGCGTCGAGATGGGTTACGCCGAGCTCACGGGACTGCAGAAGACCATCATTCACGAGACCCGCATCCGCAACCGCGTGGTCATTACCGCCACGCAGATGATGGAGTCGATGATCCAGAACCCGGTGCCGACGCGCGCCGAGGTGAGCGACGTCGCCAACGCCGTGATGGACGGCACCGATGCCGTGATGCTCTCGGCCGAGAGCGCCACCGGCCGCTACCCGGTGAAGGCCGTCGAGGCCATGGCGCAGGTGATCGAGGGCGCTGAGAAGTACCAGATCACCCATCCGCACGGCCGCCAGCGCAGCCCCGAGGGCGTGTTCAAGGGCACCGAGGAGGCGATCGCCATGGCCGTGATGTACACGGCCAATCACCTCAAGGTGCGCGCGATCGTCGCCCTCACCGAATCGGGCGAGACGCCGCTGTGGATGTCGCGCTTGCGCTCCGACATCCCGATCTATGCGTTCACCCGCCACGAAGGAACGCGCCGCCGCGTGACGCTCTATCGGGGCGTCTACCCGGTGATCTTCGACGTGACGCCGTCGGCCTCGGTGGCGCAGCTGTACCGCGCGCTCTTCAGCCGGCTGCTCGAGCTCAGGCTCGTCGATCTCAACGACCTCGTGATCCTCACCAAGGGCGAGTTGTCGGGTGTGCAGGGCGGAACCAACTCCATGCAGATCCTGAAAGTGGTGCTCGACTGAGCTTGGCCGCGGGACGCCGCCCGTTGCGTCTGCTGGTCCGCGCAGCACTCGCGCTCGCGCTGCTGCTCGTGGCGGCGATCGCCGTGCCCTACGGCATGCTGCTCGCCTCGCTCCCACGGCTCGACGGCGCACTGCCTGCCCCGGGCCTCGGCAGCGCCGTGCATATCGCGCGCGACGCGCGCGGCGTGCCGACCATCGAGGCCGCCAATCGGCTCGATCTCGCCTACGGCACCGGCTTCGTGCACGGCCAGGACCGGTTTTTCCAGATGGACCTGTCGCGGCGGCTCGCGGCCGGGGAGCTGTCCGAGCTGTTCGGGGCGGTCGCCCTCGATCACGACCGCAAGACGCGCCTGTTTCGCCTGCGCAGTGTGGCCCGCGACGTGCTGGCACAGGCGAGCGAGTCGCAGCGCGCGCTGCTCGAGGCCTATACCCGCGGCGTGAACGCCGGACTCGCCAGCCTCGGGTCCCGCCCCTGGGAGTACTGGGTCCTCGGCACGGCGCCGGTCGCCTGGCATGCCGAGGATACGGTGCTGGTCGTGTACGCCATGTGGTGGGATCTGCAGTCGGGCGACTGGCCCGATGAGCGGCTGCGGCAGGCAATCAACGCACGTCTGGGCGGCGCGGACTGCGGCGCCTGGAAATGCGCCATGCTGTTCCTCTACCCGCAGCGCACCGAGTGGGATGCGCCGGATGGAACGGACGCGCCGTTCACTCCCCCGCAGCTGCCGCCGCCCGAGGCGCTCAATATCCGCGCGGCGCACGCCGCAGCGGCGGTGAAGGCGGCGGCGGCCTCCGCGCCGAGGTCCGAGCGGGCCGGCAGCAACAGCTGGGTGGTGTCCGGCCGCCTCAGCGCGAGCCACGCGGCGCTGGTGGCCAACGACATGCATCTCAACCAGCGGGTGCCGGCCGTGTGGTACCAGGCGCGTCTGCGCATCGCGGGCACCGGCGGCGCGCCGGCACTCGATCTCGCCGGAGTCACGCTCCCCGGGGCTCCGCTGGTGGTGGCCGGATCCAACACCCACATCGCGTGGGGCTTCACCAACAGCGCCGGCAACTGGGTGAGCGTCACGCACGTGCCGTGCACCGCGGTCGGCGCCCAGGATCTGACGACCGCAGCGGGCCCACAGCCGCTCACCGTGGCGCGCGAGATCATCCACGTGAAAGGCGGCGCGGACGCCGAGCTGCGCGTGCAGGCGGGGCCCGCGGGCGTGCTGTGGCAGGCGCAGCCCGAGCGGCACAGCTGCTGGTTCGTCGGCTGGCTGGCGCAGCGGCCCGAGGCGACCAACATGAATCTGCTGGGCCTCGAGGAGGCCCGCAGCGCAGCCGAGGCGCTCGACCTGGCGCCCACCATCGGCATCCCCCACGAGAATCTCGTGGTCGGTGACCGCGACGGCCACATCGGCTGGAGCATCTTCGGACGCATCCCGAACGATGCCGGCGCGCAACGCGCGCTCGGCGCGGTCCCCTGGACCACAGTGGCGAATCATCCCCGGCTGCTCGACCCGCCGCGCGCACGCATCTGGACCGCCAATGCGCGGGTCAGCGCCGAGCCCGGCGAGCTCGCGCTCATCGGCGGGGCCGACGCGCCGCTCGGAGCCAACTACGCACTCGGCGCGCGCGCGCGGCAGATCCGCACCGACCTGTTCGCGCTCGGCGGGAACCTGAAGCCCGCGGACTTCATGCGGGTCCAGCTCGACGACCGCGCTCTGTTCCTCGGGCGCTGGCGCGAGCTGCTGCTGCACATGATCAACGACGCGAGCGCCAAGGCGCATCCGCAGCGCGCCGAGGTGCGCCGCCTGGTCGAGGCCTGGAAGCCCAGTGCCGCCGTCGACTCGGTCGGCTACCGCCTGGTGCGCAGCTTCCGCCTGCACACGCGCGCTGCGGTGTGGGGCATGCTGCTGGCGGGGCTCGGGGTGCCCGCGGACTACGACACCGGGCCGCCCTGGCAGTTCGAGACGCCGCTGTGGCAGCTGCTGAGCCGCCAGCCGGATTACCTGCTCTCGAGCGACTACCCCAACTGGCCGGCATTCCTCGACGCGCAGCTCGATGCCACCATCGCCGACCTCGCCCGCAGCTGTCCGGTGCTCGCCCAGTGCACCTGGGGCGCCGAGAACACCGTGCACATCCGCCATCCGCTGTCGCGCGCGCTGCCGGCACTCGGGTGGCTCATCGACATGCCGGCGGTCGAGCTGGCGGGCGATCGCGACATGCCGCGCGTGCAGGACGGCGCCTTCGGGGCCTCGGAGCGCTTTGCGGTTTCCCCCGGCCACGAGCAGGACGGTTACCTCGAGCTGCCGGGCGGGCAGAGCGGGCACCCGCTCTCGCCGTACTACCGCAGCGGATTCCAGGCCTGGGCGCGCGGGGAGCCGCAGCCCTTCCTGCCGGGCCCCGCCGAGCACTCCCTGCTCCTCAGACCGAACTGACACGTTCACACGGGTGCGGAGGCGGTTCGCGGCGGCCACAGCGCGCGTTCAGCTGCCCGATTTAAACTGTGATGAGGCCCCGCGACGCCCGTCACACGGGATCGAGTGCAGCAGGTTTCATAATGGCATCCGGATAGGATCACCAATGGACGGCTTCGGCGAAACCGGGCTCTGGCCGGCCGACCGGCCGACCGTCGGGCTGGTGCTGACGGGAGGCGGGGCGCGCTCGGCGTACCAGGTCGGCGTGCTGCTCGCACTCGCCGAGCTGCTGCCGCGCGCCCGCAACCCCTTCCAGGTGATCGTCGGAACCTCCGCCGGAGCCGTGGCGGCGAGCGTGCTGGCCGCGGAGGCGCACCGCTGGCGGCGTGCGGTCGCCGGCCTCGAGCGCGTCTGGGCCAACTTCCGCTCCGAGCAGGTATTCCACGTCGACCCGGCGCACATGCTGCGCGCGGGGGCGCACTGGGTGCTGGCGCTCATGTCCGGCGGGCTGGTGCTCTCGCCGCCGAAATCCATGCTCGACAATTCGCCGCTGCGCGCGCTGCTCGAGCGGCACGTCGACTGCAGCGGCGTGCGGCGCAGCATCGCGCGCGGGCATCTGCGGGCGTTCGCGCTCTGCGCCACCAGCTACGCGAGCGGCCAGTCGGTTGCTTTCTTCGACGGCATCGAGTCGGTGCACGACTGGTCGCGCTCGCAGCGCATCGGACGGCGCTGCGAGTTCACGCTCGATCATCTGATGGCGAGCGCCGCCATCCCGCTGCTGTTCCCGCCTATGAAGATCGGCGATGAATATTTCGGCGACGGCGCCATGCGCCAGTTGAACCCCCTGAGCCCGGCGATCCACCTCGGCGCCGACCGCCTCCTCATCATCGGCGTGCGCGCGCGGCGCGCCGCCGGCGTCAGCGTGAGCCGCACGCAGCCGTTGATGCCGACGCCGGGGGAGATCTTCGGCTACATGCTCGATACGCTGTTCACCGACCAGATCTACGGCGACCTCGAGCAGCTCGAGCGCATCAACACGCTGGTCGAGAGCGCCCCGGATGCCACCCGCGGGGAACGCCACGTCGAGACGCTGATGCTCGCCCCGAGCGTCGATCCGCGCGAGCTCGCCGCGCGCCACATCGGGGAGATCCCGCGCGGACTGCGGGCGCTGCTGCGGGTCATCGGCGGACGCGACGCTTCCGGCTCGCAGCTGGCGAGCTACCTCATCTTCGAGGCGGGCTACACGCGCGCGCTGATCGAGCTCGGCTATCGCGATGCGATGGAGGCGCGCTCCACGCTGGTGGCTTTCATGACCGGCGCGCGGCCCCCGGCGGTGCTCACCGCTCCCGGGGTTGCGCAGGCGACCTGAAGCCTTCGACAATCCCCCCATGTTGTTTCAAGAGGCGCAGCGCGCGCTCGGGCAGTTCCTCGCGCCGCTCACGGTCGAGGAGTTCTTCGAGCGCACGCTGACCGGCGGCTTTCGCAGGATCGCGCACGACGGCAGCGGCGCGCGCGCGGCGCTGCTCGGCCCGCAACCGCAGGCGACGCTGCTCGCGGCGTTCGAGCTGGCGCCCAAGCTCACCTTCCATTCGGCCAACGCGCTCGGACCCGCTCCGAGTCTCGCCGGCATCGCCGATGCGGACGAGTTCCGCCGCCGCATCGAGCAGTTCCATGCACTGCACTACTCGGTACGCTTCCCGGAGCTGCGGCCGCTGTCGCGACCGCTCGATGAGCTCGCGCGCGCGCTCGAG
>Ga0335073_10017541_pt1 | contig 10017 bp, 8 predicted proteins | sample Lox_Sample_22_FD_207093 | JGI IMG/M metagenome (GOLD analysis project Ga0335073, IMG submission 207093) | Soil microbial communities from Loxahatchee National Wildlife Refuge, Florida, United States - Lox_Sample_2.2 | ecosystem: Environmental > Terrestrial > Soil > Wetlands | place: USA: Florida... | reverse complement strand
GCAAGTCTCTCTGGCCTTGTTGACGGGTAGAAGAAAGGACGAGATGGTGGGTGTTGGCATAGGTGAGTTGGCTGTCCGCAGGTGAGACAGGTTGGGGACGAATAGACTTCAGCAGAGCTTGCGGCGGTGGACTTATTGTGAGAGGTTCCGAAGGCGCTGGCTGTGAAGTAGGAATAGTCGTGATGGTTGGAGATGCACAGGGAAGTACGGCGACGTGCGTGTAACTCCCCTGAACAAGGTTTGCCATCAAATTGACACAACTCATGTACAGATGGGGAATGGTAATAAGGAATGGCGAAGAGAGACCCTGACAACGGACTAACGGCTCATATTGTATGTACACCTGGAACGTCGAATAGATGAGTTGGAGAATTGCAATAGTCGACTTGAATTTACTCGAGACAGGATACAGCATGAGGCTCTGCGTCGTTCGAATTCGACAATTCCACGGGAGACTATACAACACTGTTTCCTCGGACAACTGTTGGGATTGCGACTCGTCAGTTGGGATATTGTCATTTAATTTCCTCCATCCAAATGTATCCTCGCAAAGAATTGGAATGAAACGAATGGGAATACGAATTGCAATGGCCCCTGCTGAAATGCCGTCATGAAGTGGTGTCCTCGCTGCACCTCCGGAGAATCTCGAATTACCCCTGACGATCTTCATGATGAACATCACACATGCTTCAAGGGACGTAACACTCGAGGAAATGGGACTGAGGATCATGGAGATTGTTCGACCTACTGCGTCTTCAAATGATAATGGTATAGGAGTGTGTGCGGTGAGTGCAGGAATGATGAAGACGTAGATGACGAAACTAGCGACTTGGATCAAGGTGGAGGAGAGGAGGGGTATTGACGGAGGAGGGACAATGCAGACAGCCATTGCGAAAGTATCGATGTTTGTTTGAGGAAGGATAAGGTACTGAGAGGGTGCGGTGGGAAGGCGATGAGACGAGGTTGGAGAACGGTGAAAGGGGGCGACCCATTTAAATAGCCTTCACCTGCGGGTGCGAGAATAAGTCCCGGAGGGTCGTGCACTCGTTCCTCCGTTCCTCGTTACTCCGCTACTCTGGAAAGGAGGCTCGGTGATTTACGTGCTCAAACTTAGTTTCTTCCCTGAATGTGATAGAGTAACGACCGCAACTCCGAGCGTTGCGATAATGGCCCTCAATCAAATCGACCAAATGAGCACGGCTATACCTCGCTAATCCCCCCGAACTTGTCGCAGGGCCAATCGCAACTCGACGTAACTTGGGGGGTATCATGCAATATCGGCAGAGGAGAACTCTAAGTGGAAAAAGTCTAAAGCGCCCCCACTCCGCCTCCAAACTTTATTTTGACTTTGCAGCGAATCGCAACTCAACCGCAACTCGTTACTCGATCGTTACTCGGTCTACTTGGAAACGGATTTTTCCGGTGGTAGCACATGCAGCATTGCTCCGCCTCCGCCAAGCGCCCCCCACCCACCGGAACACATACTTAAGAAGCCTCTTCCCCAGCCGTTACTCGCGAGTTGCGACACCTCTCTTACCTCGCACATATCGTTCGTTCAGAGTAAGAGTATGGCCACGTCACTTGTTCCTGCACGGTATTGTCCATTAAAACCTGCATGCTGATACCCAGACCCGCCAAAAGACTCGCGCGCAATATTCACGGAGTGAACGGAAGTCTTCGATGCGATAGGTGTGCACGCTTGCACCTCAAGGTACATACTTCCCATGGCCAGTGAAGTCTGATAAAGTGTTTCGACAAAGAACCCTGTCACGAATGCGTGAAAAGCGAAAGGGAGGATACTTGTCACTTGAAATCCGCTACTCAACGTCGACAAGAAGGTACCTAAACTTTGAAGCGAAACACATTCTAACATTGCGGTAGACAGAGCAAGAAAACAAGCGACGACTTCTAGTCAAATTTCGAGCGTATCGTCCAATACATTGCCAGTGCCAGTGGCGAGTTCAAGTGGTAATAGCCTAGTTTGTGTTATCGGTGGACTAACGTTGAAGGGAATGGGCCACGCGAGCATGCTGCTGATTTTATGGAGGCGGAAGTTGCTCCGGATAAGGTTCGAAAACTTAACTATTTCAAGTTAAGGGTCCATCAGTTCCACTATTCGCACCGTGAACTCGATATGCTTAAGGCGGCTTTTCGTGAGGTTGGTGAAGAAGCCCAATTCGTGGATTTTTTCGAGGAACTACTTGACAGAGTGCCTGGAGAAGACTGGGACGTGGAGGATAAGTGGGACTATGCAGAACATCATGGCAACCTGTTCGATTACGTCCAGAAAGGTCACGTTGGCACTATTGAATGGCTAGAGGGCCAATTCAGGAAGCAATGTGGAGACCCACTCGACGAAGTCGAGGTCATCCTACCCGCACTGATTCTGGGAATGATCAAGCAGGGAGGGAACCCCAGAGCTGTGATTCCGTTTTGTCTCTTCGGCATTTACATCGATATCGATTCTGGTTATTGTTCTGGTCTAATTATAGATATATTGATGGAGAACGATATGGGCTTGAGCTGGGAAGAAGAAAGACGCATCTTGGAGGGTCTGCTAGTTGGACACAGTGATGATGAACGCATTGTGAAGCGTCTGGCCTTCTTAATCGCCAAGCATAGATCAGGGTCAATTGGTCAGTACTGGAAGCAAACGGCCATCAAATATCCTCGCTCATGGGCTGTAGCTCAACAATTGTCTGAGTCCTGGACGGGGGAAGAGAACGAAATAAAGCGCTTTTGGGAAACAATGACGACGCTGTTGCCGGATGTAGCTTGTCTTTCTCACTCCCTGGCGGAAGCCCATGCGCGGTCAGGCGATCTGGAGAACGCGATCGGTGTTTGGACGGATTTGTTGGCTGTATGTGAGTCGGATTACAATGCTCGGAAGAGGATCATTCCGAAACTTCATGAAGCTCTACTAGCCTCTCGGGGAGTTACAAAGACGGTATCTTTTTGGCTAGCGGAGCTGGAGAGGAGTTCTACTTGGAAAGAATTGTATATTACAATGAAAGCCCGATGGTTGGGAGACGCGTGCATTCTTCTGGTTAAGCAGAATTCCCTTTCCTTGAGGACGGAATTGCAAGATTTAATCCAACGGGCAATCGTCTTCTGTCCCGATCGTCACGAACTTGTCAATTTGTTTAGAGACTTTGGAGGAACATTCGACGAGTTAGTGATGTGGGAACGGGCTCTCAATAATACCGACTCCCATTTCTTCAGTAGATGGCATAAGTATCGGATTGCGGAGCTTCACAAACCTCTACGCATTGTCATGCCAATTGAGACGAAACAGTTTCTTATCGAGATTGGGGATACTGCTTTCAAGAGGGATTACACCCGGAAGTTGTTCGAGGATGTGGAAGATGACGTCACATTCTGGCACTCGTTGCTGGAGCTTAAAGCTTCGCAGTTCTGTGTCATGAAGTTAGTGGAAGCGATGAAAGCCAAGGGTTATTATCAGGAAGAAGTTGAAAACAGCCTGAAGAGTTGGGTAACTCACCATGTCTCGGCCTCGACTGCGAACGACCAATTTTTGCAAGAGGTTGACAAACATCTCAAGTTTGCGGACTCTGTCGATGGACTTGAAAGACTGCTCTTCTGGTGGTCGAATTCGAGACATCTGGACATCGGGTTAAGGACGTGCAATCTAAGCCTGAACCTTTCAGACCCAGATATTGTTAGCTGCGATCGCGGAATCACAACTTGGAAACGCTTCTTCGCGGATGTATCGGTTGCTCAATCTCGCGACGACGAAGTCTACGAAGACATCATTCAACTTTATTATCGCCGCGTTGATCTTTCGGATGACGATATGGGACAACTACGTACTGTGTGGAAAGACGCACAGGACTTCTGCTGGAATGAGCTGTCCAAATGGGATGAGCCTCCGTACACTTTGCAAAAGTTTTACAAGGAAGTCTTGGCGTGTATCGATGCCCTTGAGGGATGATGTTCCTGTTGAGAATATTCTAGTGATTTCTGTGCCACCATCTCATGTATATAGCCAGCGCTGTAGCCACATCTAATGTAACAATTAGCTCGCTCACACTCGCGTCATTCAAAATCGTTTCTTGGTTTTAAGGTTCACCAATCACGGAACCGTGCTAAACCATGTTCAACAAGGTGTTATATGATTGAAATGGGAATGAACCATTGTCGGATCGTTGGCCTTTCGTGCTCGTATCTTGAACTAGCAACCTGATAAGGCAGAACACCTGACGATGAAGATGCATTTGCCAGATCTGAATGCCGTTTTAACGTCTTGCTGAGATATCTAGTTTCTAGAATGCTGCGACGGGATATAGATGACGAACTCTCTCATCCTAATGACCATACGACCCAGTTGTTCATTTCAGGAAGTGAAGTGAAATTGGATTAGCTGTTTCAGGTCGGAAATCCAACGCAAGATAGGGGTATTGGTCGCAGTGCTCATTGAATAATCTCAGGGAAATCGTCTATATAATGCCATTGTATTCCACATCTTCTCATCTACAAACAAAGTTCACTGCACTGTTTAAGAGTTCTTTTCTCATCAAGAAACATTACATGTCTCAATCTACCACCGCGACTTTTACTCGCTGCCTCTGGAAGTTCCTTGCTGTAAATGACACCTCATCGAGTCTTCATGAAATTATCAAACAAGTTGCGAATAATAATCGCAAAACTCTCGATATGTCGCCAGCGCTGTTCTAGAGCATTGTACTTCAAACGCCTGCTAACTTTGTCACAGTGGCAACAGTAGTTGTAGATCTCATTCAATATACTTATTCAGATTTTCTAGTTTAGTATTTTCCACTCTGAATCTCTCTAAGCATAGCGCCTCCATCTCAAGTCTCTTCAGTTCTTTCTCAAGTTAATTGAACTCGTTTGTTCTCACAATACTATAATAAATTTGGCAAATCAAAGCCGTTTGCCATAACTCAAAACAATTATCGCGAGATTTCAAAGCGGTGAAGTCTGCTACAAAAGCATTTCATACTAAAGATACTTGAGGCAGGTTAGATCATATTCTATATATCTCAATTTTTTAATGCTAGTACTCTCAAGAAAAAGCCTTTTCAAATGGATTTGATTCTTGTTGGAGTCAGAGAGACTTGAAAAGTCATCCTGATCACTTGTCATCTTGACCCTAAACTCTCCAATATCTCAGCCATAGCTTCTGGTAATATCTCTTTTATCTCTCCACTAATTGAAGTCATCTGAGGAATTGAGTTCGTCGTGTTCTTGAATGCTCTGCAACGGAAGTCCTGCGCAACGCTGTCTTCCCTTTACTGTCTTTTATGTTCACGTCTGCTTCGTGTTGCAAAAGGATTTCAACAACTTTCTTATGATTGTAGTCAGCTGCCCAGTGCAACGGTGTCTTCCCATCCTCGTCCTGCATGTCCACGTTTGCTTGGTGCTGCAAAAGGATTTCAACAACTTTGTCACAACCGTAGTCAGCTCCGCAGTGCAACGGTGTCTTTCCTTCCGTGTCTTGCATGTCCACGTTTGCTTGGTGTTGCAAAAGGATTTCAACAACTTTCTCATGGCATCGCCGGGCTGCACAGTGCAACGGCGTCTCCTCTTCTCTGTCCTGCATGTCCACGTTTGCTTGGTGTTGCAAAAGGATTTCAACAACTTTCTCACGACCATAGTCAGCTGCCCAGTGCAACGGTGTCTTCCCTTCCGTGTCTTGTATGTCCACGTTTGCTTGGTGTTGCAAAAGTATCTGAACAAGTTTCTCTTCTCCCCAGAATGATGCTGCCTTGAGCAGTACATTCCAGTGAGGCTGACCAACAAGCACGTTGAGATCGACACCACATTTCACAACAAGCATTTCAACTATAACTAAATTCCCCCTTCTCCAGAGCATCGACGTCGACACACTGTGCCGGCGCCATAAGGTTACTGCAGAAAATTTGTCCTCCCTCTTAGCAGCTTGCTCAAGAGTGGGGTAGACGCTATGCGGAACGTGGTGGAGTAGCCAGTCATAGACAAGACTGGCGTCCTCGTAAGCCTGGTTTTCGATCAAAGCCTCGCCGATCTGGCGCAATAAGGAATAATTTTTGACCCAAAATCGTTCAACGTCCGTCGAGCTTTGAAAGTTCTCAGATCCCTGCGACGGTAAAACCCATGGCTATTCCTTTTGGGTCAGACTCTGAGCGATTATTTTCGGAAATGATGTGTCGCGTGTTGTCCCTTCCGGTAAACAGTCCTTGACTAGATCGAACAGTGTGTCGAGAGAAAGGCCGTCACTCAGATTATTCCATCGAACGGACAGAAGGATATTCGGGAGCAACTCAATCCCTGGTAGCTCAAGAACGGTATCATAGGCTGCTAATTTCTTCGAGACCAGGGTGGCGTTTGGTCTGTCGTCAGGGTCCTTCGAAAGGAGGTCGCAGATACACTCGTACAATTGATCCCGCCAAAAGTCGCTGTCATACGAAGAATAAACATAGGAAAGCTCGATTTGCGCGGTCCTGTATGCGCGATCGGTGTCAAAGTCATTTTCAAAAGGACGTCGACCGGTCGCCATCTCGTGAATAATACAGCCCAATGACCAAATATCCGATCGGGTGCTGTAACGGCGGTGCTCCCAATTCAGCAGAAGCTCAGGAGCGCGGTATCCAGTGGTCCCTCGTCCGTAGAGGCTCGTAATTGCAGCTGATGTCGCAACCGATGTGAATCCAAAATCGGTAAGCTTCCACATTCCCGTGTGATAAAAATAAAGGACTTTTCGATTAGGGAACTGGTTAAGTACGGCACATACCGTTTGATGGTTTTAAGTCTCTATGACCTTGGCAGAGGTTGTGCATGTACTCGAGACCCCTCGCGATTTGACAGCCGACAACGAACGTTGCATGCAGACGAGTGACCTTGTCGCAGTCTCTCGAGGGACAAGCAGGTCCGAATTCGCGACAATATTCCGGGAGAGGTCCACTGTGAAACGCATATTTGATATAATCGGCCAAGGACAGGTCTGCCAATTCCATATCAACGAAATAAACTTGTCCAGCCGTTTCAAGCCACCCATGCTTCAGAACATCGACGATATTGTCATGATGGCCATTGCTCATGAGGACATCAAGCGCGCGTCCCTCGTTCTGAATGTCTTCTTCGTTGGCCTTGATGACACGCATCACTTTTCTGGCAAAGGGCTTTCCGGCGTTGGGGGCAGGGTATCCCAGCATAGTTTTCGTCTTGTAGCCGATCTGAATGAGGTTAATGAGCAACGTTGAGCGATTACTTCATAGACATCCCCGAAGGCCCCGCTATTGATATGGCGTCGACATTCGAGACTGCCATCTTTTCCGCAGGTCCATTGCATAGACTTATCCATTTCAACTTGGTAATCGATCAAAGTGGCGGCTACACGAAGGAAAGTAACAGGTGCTGTGGATGAGGAGACTGTGGTCGTGATTTTGGTGAGTGTGCGTAATTTTGATGCGAGAGTGTCGGGTGCAACAGGCCTATTTAAACGCCAGTCCGAATCTGAATCTGACAGATTCGGCCTGGTGGAACCTTTTCCTGCTCTCCCTCTCCCAACCAGCAGTAGAGTCGCTCGGTACATAATGGGACGTGGTACATAATGGGACTTTTGTATGACGATCCCAGCTTAAAGCAAGCAATGAGGTTGCCAATCAGCCTACAACTTCATCAATTGAAGTCGGAAAAATTGGATTTTGAAGTATTGTATACTCCATTAGTGTTTCTATCCATTGCAGACTTATATTTAACTATTCAATTAGAAGTGGTGGTAGTAGAAATGAAAATGTGTGAAATTGTGCTTAAAATTCCCATACAAAAAGGATCAGCATGGCGGAATTATGAGCTCCAAAACTATGAAAACATGGCGATAGCACCACATTCACAGGTAGAAAAGACTCTGTGCTTTGGGAATATGAAAACTATATCAGTTCTAGATCATATACTCCACATGTGGAATTATTCCATAGGTATTGGTCTTCCTACAGCACAAACTAGCAGTGATACTCTAAAAATTTACTGGGATTGCCATACAAAAGTCCCATTATGTACCACGTCCCATTACGTACCGAGCGACTCTACTGCTTCAGTCTACTTACTCGAAACCCCCGTACTTCCACAGTTGGACGCAATCGTGCAAAGCATCTCACAAGTCGTCGTTATACATTTTGAAAGATGGCTTTTTACTCGCCTCTTCTAACCGAACTCTTCTCTGACGAGAATATGTGGCGTTATTCGACACCTGTCAATAGCGAATTCTCGCCCTTTGTGGCGACTTCGAAGGGGAGGATGTAGCGTGTGTCACAATCTGAATGTTTTCAAGTGGGCCCACAAGCCGACGAGAGCCGACACGAAACTATCAACAGATAGGGAAAGGAATGCCACCTTTATACGATGTTCGTGTAGCCAAGGTGCAGGCTAACCAAGATAACTGTCCCACTTGCGCTTTTCTCGCGGAAGTTCTCCAGGTTTCCGAATAAAGACGAAGTTCAAGCCGAAGTTATCGGTATTACAATTTGTTTGTCGAAACACGGCATGACATTGCAGCTGTTATGGGGCCCTCCCAACGGACGGTCTCGTTTCGAAGAAATGGAACAATTTGGTATCTTTGTTCAATCTCCAGGTACGGAAACTTTGTCCGTTCACTAACAGTATTCTAGATGTAAAAGTATCCGGCATGTCTCTACCTGTTCGAAAAATTGTAACTCCTCGTCCTTCATTATTCCAGATTTCCGAAACTATACGAATGTGGATGTCATCATGCGAGAAACATCACGAATCATGTCAAAAAGCGTATCGGGACCTCGCGAGTTCTAGTATGAAGAAACCTGCGAGGCTTGCTCATGTTGGCGACAATGACGACGATTCTCTCCGACTTGTCGATAATGTTCCAGACAACGCAGAGTTCGTCGCTCTAAGTTACTGTTGGGGTGGTCTCGTTGAAAATATGTTGATAGAAGAGAAACTCAAGGCCTACAAAGATGAGATTCTGTTGCAGGATTTACCTCCAACAATTAGAGAGGCAGTCATCTTGACCCGTCAACTTGCAATCCCTTTCATTTGGGTAGACGCCTTTTGTATAATTCAAGACAATATTGCGGACTGGAATGTAGAGGCGCACAGGATGAAAGACATCTACTCCGGAGCAAAACTGGTTCTTAGCGCGGACCGAGGTGCCAGCGCCACTGAAGGGTTTCTGGGGGAAAGGATTGAGGTTGGTCAGACTTTTAAACTTAAATCACAATTACCGTCCGATTCGCTTGCAACCGAATTAGTCGTATGTCGAACGGGTTCAAAGAACGAGGACCCTTCTGAAGCCATGCCTCACTTCGTTCTCACATATGGCGACCATGATTTAACGGCCTACAGGATGACTCGCGAGCATCCAGCCTTTTCGCGTGCTTGGTGTATGCAGGAGCAACAATTGGCTACAAGGATTGTTTATTTTACAAAGTCTGAAATGGTCCGGGAGTGTCTTCAAGATACAAAATGTGAATGTGAAGTAGTCAATCCCGACAACAGGCTCCATGCATTAGCTTGGAGAAAGGACAATCTGACCGATCCAGCTTAAAAAAGTCAAACTTGTACTACCGTTCTTGCCACACTGACAGTGCCTTTACGACCTGGTCAGCCTGGTGGACCTCCGTGGAGCAATATTCTATGAGGTCACTCACCAAAGACTCAGACAAGTTGGCTGCCATCTCTGGAATCTCAAGTCAGCTCCCGCAAGGCGTTTTGGGTGATTATCATTTTGGGATTTGGGAGAAATATTGTCTACATGACTTATTATGGTCTACCGTTTTTAATAGTCGGCGGCCTAACGATTCTATCGCGCCTTCATGGTCCTGGACGTCAATGATCATCGGATTCATTAACCGACCGTCGCATTTTCCCGTTCAAGTTGCTCGAGTTGTCAAGGTCGATGATAGTCACCGAGTAATCAAACTTGACGCCGTAGTATTTCGCATTGACCTGCGCACTTCTATGGGAGTAAATGGAGAGGAGCTCCTATACTTTTGGGGGAAGGGCGAAGATAGGAAGAATCCTGAC
>Ga0335073_10017540_pt1 | contig 10018 bp, 4 predicted proteins | sample Lox_Sample_22_FD_207093 | JGI IMG/M metagenome (GOLD analysis project Ga0335073, IMG submission 207093) | Soil microbial communities from Loxahatchee National Wildlife Refuge, Florida, United States - Lox_Sample_2.2 | ecosystem: Environmental > Terrestrial > Soil > Wetlands | place: USA: Florida... | reverse complement strand
CTGAATCGTTCTGCCCAGCTCCGCGCTGGTCGTGTTTACGATGGGCGGAGCCGCGGTCACGTTGACGACCTGGGTTTGAGCACCCACCGTGAGCGCTGCGTCAACCGTCAGCACCTGATCGACGGTCAGGGTGATGTTCGATTGAACGAAGGTCTTGAAGCCATTCGCCGCGATCTGCAGGGTGTAGCCGCCGACAGGCAGGTAATCGATGCGGTACTGGCCGTATCCGTTGGACGTTGCGGCACGGGTGAAGCTGGTCGCATCATTGGTGGCCTTGACGGTGGCTCCGGCGACGACAGCGCCCGACGCGTCCCTGACAGTTCCGGCGATGGAACCGGTAATTTGCTGCGCGTGGACGGGCAGCATGACCGACACCAGAATCAGCAGTGCGCCTCCCGCAGCGAACAGAATTCCCAGGCGTCCCCGGATCCTGCTTCTGCTCTCCGACCTCCAAAAGTTGATACTCATTTGCCGCTCCTTTTCTCGCGTTTGTTTTGCGGTCCATCGGGACATGCCCGTTTGTTGGCTCTTCCTGAAGGCAAGCGTTTGCCGAGACACTTCTATCCCCGTCAAAACGACGCCGATGGTCATTCTCGAAATCGCGCGAAACAAGTGTCAATAAAAGTGGCGAAGGACGTACCGCTGCATGGGACAGGACAATCGATTTGTCACGAAGACAGGACACAGCTTTGCTGGAATGAAGAGAGAGCCACGGGTGCGGTATACGATGGCAGCGGTTACATTCTCGAACCCCAAGCTGGAGGAAGCGTGAAAAATTCTGGGTTGACACGGCGCAGTCTTCTGAAAGGAACGGGCGCATCGCTGGCGGCGATGGGAGCAGGCATGTCAGGGACGGCGCGGGCTCTGGCGGCGCAGCAAACACCCGCGGCCGCAACTCCCCTGCCCGGAGACAGCAATCGCGAAGAGCGCATGAAATGGTGGAAGGCGGCGCACTTTGGAATGTTCATTCACTTCGGCGTGTACGCAACCATAGGACGGCACGAGTGGGTGATGGAGGACGAAGGGATTCCCGTGGTGGAGTACGCGCCGCACGCGACGACGTTTCATCCCGCCCCCGGATCGCAACGCGCGTGGGCGCGGCTGGCGAAGCAGGCGGGCATGAAGTACATGGTGATGACGAGCAAGCATCACGAGGGCTTCTGCAACTTCAACACAAAGCTGACCGACTATTGCGCGCCGAAGCAGGGTCCTGGGCGCGATCTGATCGGCGAATACGTCGAGGCCGCGCGGGCTGAGGGTCTTCGCGTGGGGTTCTACTACTCGCTGATGGACTGGCATCATCCGGACGGGGCGCGCTGCGCGACGGATGAAGATGCGCGCAAGCGGTTTGTGGAGTACACCCATGGGCTGATTCACGAGCTGATGTCGAACTACGGCAAGATCGATGTGCTGTGGTACGACGTGGCGTGGCCGCTCGATGCGCAGGGCTGGGAGTCGGTGCGAATGAACGAGATGGTCTTCCAGCTGCAGCCGGACATCATCGTGAACAATCGCAACAAGCTGCCCGGGGACTTCTCGACACCCGAGCAGCACATCACGGCGGAGACGGGCGGGCGCGCGTGGGAAGCCTGCATGACGCTGAACGACAGCTGGGGCTATCAGGCGGCCGACGACAACTGGAAATCGTCGAAGACGGTGATCCGGAACCTGATCAGCTGCGTGCGCGACTCCGGCAATTACCTCCTGAATATCGGGCCGAAGCCGGATGGATCGGTGCCGGAACCCTCGGTGCGCGTGCTGCGCGAGGTAGGCGAGTGGATGGCCGTGAATGGGCACAGCATCTACGACTCCGATCCATGCCAGGTGCGGCGTTCGAACTATGCGAGCTTCACCCGCATCGGCAACACGCTGTACATGCACGTGCATTTCTGGCCGGGAGAATACGTGGCGATCTCCGGACTCATGACGAAGGTGAAGTCCGCAAAGCTGGTGAAGACGGGTGCTTCAGTGCCTTTCAAACAGGATGACTTCCGGGTACGCTTCACCGACCTGCCGATGAAGGCGCCGGATTATCCGGTAACGACAATCGAGATTGAGTGCGAGGGAGAGCCGACCCAGGATACCGACTATGTTCGAAAGAACAAGCCGCGCATGCGCGTGTGACGCGACCCGGGATCACTTCGGCACAGGCAGTTTGGGACACCCCTGGATACCAGGAACGAAAACGCATCAGCGGCGATCATGGGCCGCGTCAGGTAACCAGGGGGATGACCTCTGAGGGATTGATCCCGTGGTCATTTTGGGTCACCCTGAGGCTGCCCACCAGAAACCGCCCGTTCCCGGGCCCAATCCAGTTAAGTCTTCTAATTCCATTCGGGTAGGCCACAAACCCAAAGTTGTATGGCTCAACAAGCGGTGTCCAATTCATCATCTTTGAATGGGGCGCAACGGCGTCACAGGATTCAGGAAAGCCGTAATCCTGGCACCGGTGCTGGGCGCGTGGGTGCTGGTAACCGCGCTGTGCCATGCGTCTGTCCTGACACACCGCACAACCATTCAGGACGTACAGGCAGTTCCCCTCCACTCCTCGGTGCACCTCATCGGTGTCATTACGTACGTCGACGAGCCAGGCAGCCTGTTCTGGATTCAGGACGAAACCGGAGCCATGCCCATCACCGTCAAGCCCCTGCCCGCAGGGGTTCGCGCCGGTGCGGCGGTTTCCGTCCTTGCCGGTAAGACTGCCAGCGCCGCTCTCGATCACGTGAAGGTCGAGCCGACGACCGTCAGTTCCGTCATCGCCGCCTACGGAGAAAAGGCTTTTCCGCCCACAACTGCCGGGCTGGGCCCCTGGCGTTTTGCCGAAGGCAGCGTGATACGGCTCACCGGAGTGACCACCGCACAGGTGGCGCACAACGGAATTATCGTGGTGCAACAGGATCCGCAGACGCTCCAGATCGAACGAACCTGGCCCGCGGATCTGGCTGTGGTGCAGCACGGACCGATATGGGCGCCGCCGGCAATTTCCGCCGCCCTGCTGCTTGTCTTCCTCATGGCGTTTGTCTTCCTGCTGTGGGTCTATGTCCTTCGGCGCCGCATGCGCAGGCAGCTGGAGGCCCTCGAGAAGGCTTCGGAAACGAACAAGGCGCTCCGCGAAATCTCCAGCGCGATGGCCCAGGTTTCCGCACAGCGGGAATTTACTTCCCCCGTTACCGTGCAGGGCGGTGAAGAAATCGCTGAGCTGGTTACTGGAGTCAACACCATCCTGTCCGAGTTGCACCGGCGCGAGCGCGCCCGGCGCGAGGCTGAATCCCGGTTGCAGCACATGGCCCTCATCGACGAGCTCACCGGAATGCCCAATCGCCGCCTGCTCGCCGACCGTCTCTCGCAGAGCCTGGCGCTGGCGCGGCGGGAAAACCGCAAGATGGCGCTGCTCTACATCGACCTTGACGGCTTCAAGCTGGTCAACGACAGCCTGACCTTTCACATTGGCGACCTGCTGCTGCGCCAGGTCGCTCATCGTCTCAAGTCGCGTTTCCGGCAGTCCGATACTCTGGCGCGCATCGCCGGCGATGAGTTTGCGCTGATACTCGACCAAATCCAGAGCTGGTCCGATGCAGACACAGCGGCGCAAAACGTCCTGGAAATATTAACCACTCCCTTTGAGATTGAAGACCACGTGATCCGGATAACGGCCAGCATCGGCATCAGCCTCTTTCCTGATCACGGAAGTGAGGGCGGCCAGCTGCTGCAGCAGGCCGACTGTGCCATGTTCGCTGCGAAACGCAATGGGAAAAACCGGATTGTGCACTATGGCGATGGGCTGGGCAGCGCGGCGCGCGAGCGTCTGACCCTCGAAGGCGAGTTGCGTCGGGCCATCGAGAACGGCGACATCGACGTGCACTATCAGCCCGAGTTCGACCTTTCCACCAACACCATCGCACGTTTTGAAGCCCTGGCTCGCTGGACCCATCCCAGACTGGGGCGCGTCCCGCCGGGCAGCTTCATCCCCGTCGCCGAAGAGAGCGGCCTCATCATACCGCTGGGCGCCTATGTGATGGAGCGCGCCTGCGCCGATGCAACCACCTGGCAGCGCAAGGCGAACCGGCCAATCCAGGTCGCCGTCAACGTTTCCAGCGTGCAGTTTGCACGCGACACTTTCCTCGAAGAAGTGGAAGAAGTTCTGCGCCGTACCGGTCTCAAGCCCAGCCTGCTGCAGCTGGAGCTGACCGAATCGGCGACCCTCACCGGACTGGAGCGTGCCGCAGATCTGATGCGACGGCTCACCGGAAGAGGAATCGGCATCGCCATGGACGACTTTGGCACCGGCTACTCCTGCCTCAGTTATCTGCCCAAGCTGTCCTTCGATGCGCTGAAGCTCGACCGGTCCTTTGTCAACGAGCTGGCAGTCCGTGAGGAAACTCGGGCCTTCGTTCAGTCGATTCTCTCCATGGCGCACAACCTCCACATGAAGGTCATCGTCGAGGGCATCGAAACCCGCGAGCAGCTGGACCTGATGCGATCCCTTGGCACCGATGAGGCGCAGGGATATCTGCTGGGGCGTCCCACTCCCAATCCGCTGGAACTCCTGTCCGGAGGCGTAGAGATTGTGCGAGGCGCCAGGGAGATGGAGACGATTGCAGGACGCTGAAACGCCATGAGCCCCATTACCCAGGTTCGGCTTGACGGCTGTGCGACAGCTGCGCGCGGCGCTCTCCGGCTGCGGCAAAGGCATTTGCGCCGCATGCGCTTCAGCGCGACGGTGGCGGTTTCGATCCTGACCGCGATCGCGTTGCCAGCGCCGTCTGCCTTGGCTCTGGATCCTGCCAAGGCGATCACGCAATACATGCAAACTGCCTGGACCAGCGAGTCCGGGCTTCCCCAGAACACGGTACAGACCCTGACCCAGACCTCCGACGGTTATCTCTGGTTCGGAACTCAGGAGGGTCTGGCGCGGTTCGATGGTGTGCACTTCACCACCTACACGCGTCACAATACGAACAGCCTGGCCTCCAGCTTCATCGAGACTCTCGCGGCTGGAAGCGATGGAAGCCTCTGGATCGGAACCGACAGCGGCCTGAGCCATTATGAGCCCGCGAAATCCGATGCGCCGAACCCCGTCTTCACCACATTAACCACCCGGGATGGTCTGGCCGGCAACAATATCACAGCCCTGCGCGAAGATCGCGAAGGCGGGCTCTGGGTGGGCACGAGTAAGGGGCTGGACCGTATCGTCAACGGACATATTCAGAGCTGGACCGGCGCCGAAGGACTGGCGGACTCCGCGATCACCGCGATCACCCTGGATGCCGGAGGAACGCTGTGGGTGGGAACGGCAAAAGGGCTGTCGCGCTTCGAACAAGGCCGCTTCAAAACGTTAACTTCACACGATGGCTTCCCCAGGGATGCGATCCTCGCGCTGGCTGCAGCCCAGGACGGGTCGCTTTGGGTTGGCACACGCGGTCAGGGGCTGTTCCAGATTCGTAAAGGCCGCGTGACCTCGTTCTCCCGCTCGCTTCCCCGTAATGAAATCGTGGGACTGCTGATGGATCACGACGGTGCTCTCTGGGTCGCTTTTGATCGCCACGGAATGGCGCGTATCTACCAGGGCAAAGTAGACCTCTACGACACCGCACGAGGACTGCCCAGCGATCGCTGCACGGGCGGCGTCTTCGAGGATAGCGAAGGCAGCCTGTGGATCGGCTTCGCGGATGCCGGCATCGCACAGCTCCGCGACGGAAAATTCACAGTGTTTGGCACGCCCGAAGGGCTCTCAGGCAACTACACCGGCAACGTGATGCAGGCGCAGGACGGCACCATCTGGATCGGCGCCGACGACAAGGGTCTGAATCATCTGCTGCCGGGCGGCCGCGTCGAAGTGTGGGGACCTGAACAGGGATTGCCCAACCAGGCCGTTTATTCCATGCTCCAGACTCGCGATGGCGACCTGTGGGTGGGCTATCGGCGCGGCACGCTTGCCCGCATTCACGGAAGACAGGTCTCTGTATTCCACGATCCAGCTGCAAGCGAAATCTCCATCAACGCCCTGCTCGAGGATCGCGCAGGTACGCTCTGGATCGGATTCGAGGGCAAAGGCCTGGCGCGATTCGATCATGGAGCCATTCGTCACCTCACCGACAGTGGCCGGGTCGCGGCGCTGGCAGAGTCAAGGGACGGAGCTCTGTGGATCGCGATGGATGGCGACGGTCTGCAAAGCCTGGATCACGGTGCCAGTACCGTCTTCACAACTGCCAACGGTCTGCACAGCGACCATGTGATGAGCCTCTATCCGGATCCGGACGGCAGCATGTGGGTGGGTACCCAGAGCGGCGGCCTGAGCCACATACAGAACGGCCGGGTCATCACCTGGACCCCGGACCAGAATATGCCCGATACCTCCATTGGTTCCATCATCGAGGGAAACAAGGGCAATCTCTGGTTCGGCGGCGATACCGGTATCTTTCGCATCGCGAAGACACAGTTGAGTCAGACGACGGGTCCTCCAGCCCCGGTCCATCCCATCGTGTATGGCACCGCCGATGGCCTGCGTTCACACGAGACGCTCTACGGCAGCATGCCCTGTGCGTGGAAGAGCAGCGATGGGCGCCTGTGGTTCGGCACCATCGAAGGTGTCGCGGTCATCGATCCGGCGCACATCCCCATGAACAGCGTTGCACCACCGGTGTGGATCGAGCGGGTGGAGTTTAATTCCCGCTCCGTCGTTCGCCAGAACGGTCTCCGCCTTGGGCCCGATGCGCGCAACCTGGAAGTTGCCTTCAGCGCACCAAGTTTCGTGTCGCCGCAGCAGATCGGCTTCCGCTATCGGCTGATCGGCTTCGACCCGGACTGGATATATTCCGGTACGCGGCGCACCGCGTGGTATACCAATCTGCCTCCGGGCAGCTACACGTTCACCGTTGAGGCTCAAAACAATGACGGCATCTGGAATGAGACCGGTGCGTCATTCAGCTTCTCGCTGTCGCCGCCTCTTAGCCGCACTCCCGCCGCTTACGTGTGTTACTGCCTGCTTGCGTTGCTGATCGCGTGGGCAGTGGTTGCCTTCCGCACCCGCGCCTTGACACGGCGCCAGGAAGAACTAACGCGCATCGTCGCCGAACGGACCGCCCAACTCGAGGCCGAAAAGGCGGCTCTGGAAGCCACTCGCCGCGAACTGCATATCCAGGCCACGCACGATGCCCTGACGGGAATCTTCAATCGTGCCGCAATGCTCGAACATCTGCAGCGTGAGATCGCGCGCGCCACGCGCGACCGTACTCCACTGGGCGTGCTGATTGCCGACCTCGATCACTTCAAGAGCCTCAACGATAACTACGGCCATCTCTGCGGGGATGACGTGATCCGCGAATCGGCAGACCGCTTTCGTGCTGCCCTGCGCGGCTATGACATCGTCGGCCGATACGGGGGAGAAGAATTCCTCATCCTCTTTCCGGGTTGGGATCTTTCCGTCGCACCGGGACGCGTCGACGATCTGCTCGAATCGATTCGCTCACGCCCCTTCGAAGTAGGCGACTACCGCATTCGGCTGACCTGCAGCATTGGAGCAGCGACGTTCCGCCCCGAGGCCGATTCGCCCTCAATCAGAGATGTGCTCTGCCGGGCTGATACCGCGCTCTATGTTGCCAAGAATTCCGGCCGTAATTGCGCGACGTTTGAGACGCGGCCCGAGGCTATCGTTCCCTCGCGCATCCGCACCATGCCGGGACCCGCCATCGATATCGAAAATTAAGACCTTCGCAAACAACGGCAGATGCCGATCACGCGCGGTCAATGATGGAGCGGAGGCATGCGACGGCTGCTTCAAGTTCGCCAATCGGCACGCACTCGCGACTACTGTGCGCCGTGCGCATGTCTCCCGGACCGAAGACAACCACCTCCTCTGCAACAGCCGAGAAGATGCTGGCTTCCGAACCGAAGGGAATGGAGGTTGCCGGATTTCCCGTGAGGCTTTCGATGGCACGGACCAGAGGAGCGTCGGCCGCGGTTTCGAATCCAGGCTGCTGGCGCAACGGTTGGATAACAGCGCGGAAGTTCGGATCTTCGCGGTGCAGTCTCTTGATGATATGAGTCACAGTGTTCAGGACGCCGTCGGCCGGCTCGCCGGGGATCGGTCTCCACTCGAGCTGGAATCGGCACGAACCCGGAACGACGTTCTTCGCCGTGCCTCCGGTAATGGTTCCAACGTTGATGGTGGTGGAGGCTGGATCGAAGAATGTGTTTGTCTTTTCCCTGAACCCGTACTCTAGCTCTTCGATCGCTCGGATCAGCCTGGCAGCGTGATAGATCGCCGAGACGCCCTGCTGCGGATGCGCGCTGTGAGCCTCTTTGCCCTCAACCGTGACTTCGGCAAGGCAATATCCTTTGCCGGCGCGAGCCGCATGGAGCCGCGTTGGCTCGCCGATGACCATGCGGCGCGGACGAAGTGCATCCACGGCAGACAGATGCGAAGCTCCAATGCAGCCGATTTCTTCATCCGCAGTCAAAACGAGACGAAGGCCATCGGGCCCGCTCTGCGCAGGCCTCTGGGAAATGATGGCGAGCAGGCAAGCCAGAACTGCCTTAACGTCGCAAGCTCCACAACCATGGAGATTGCCGTCTTTCACAATAGGGTTGAGCGCGTCAGTCCAATCCGTTGCATAGGGCACCGTATCGGTGTGGCACATAAAGACCAAATCGACGTCTCCTCTGTCGGCGCTCTGCCCTGGCGGTGCCGCGATCAGATTGACTTTCTCGATGTCAGCCGTGTCGCGATACGGGATCTCGCGCAGAGACCAGCCAGCAACCCGAAGATTGGCGGAGGCATAGTCCACCAACGCCCGGTTGGAAATCCCGGAGTTGGAAGGAATTCTGATGAGCTCCGACAGCAATTCGGTGACGTTCTTCATCGCACCGGCCTTGCCGCGTCATGCCAGACCTTCGCGCAGACTTCTTCGTACCGCGTGACGATTTCAGCCTGAAGCGGATGCTGACCGTCGCGGACGATGAGTTTGCCATTCACCGCGACGTCACGAATTGCCGTTCGATTCATTCCGAAAACGATAAGCGGCAACAAATTGTCTGCCGAACAACCGGCGATCGAGACGTCGCCCAGATCGACCGTGAAGAAATCCGCGCAGGCGCCGGGCGTGAGGTTCCCGGCTGGCACCGCCAGCGCGCGAGCGCCGTTCACGGTCGCGCAGTCGAAAAGGCGTGCCGCCAAGCTTTGTCCACCGATCTGATCGAGGATGGCGCGTTGCTCGTGTGTCAGACGCAGGTGATAATCGAGCTCGCGCGCGTCTTCGAGAGGATCGATTTGCGCCTGGCTGTCCGAACCAAGCGCGACTGGAATACCCGCCCGCATCACTTTGTCTGCCGCAAGAATGCCATCGCCAAGGTTGCGCTCCGTCGTCGGACACGCGCCGATGGTTGCGCCAGCGGCGGAGAGCATGGCGATCTCATCATCGGTGATGTGAATTGCGTGGATCGCAGTCCAGTCTGGTCCCAGCAAGCCGGCATTGACAGCCAGTGCGACCGGTGTCGTTCCATATTCGCGCAGGCAGGCTTCGTTCTCGGCGACCTGTTCGGCCATATGTATATGGATGGGAAGACTTCTGGCGCGCGCCCATGCGGCAATCTCGCGCAGGTCATCGAGGGGCACTGCGCGGATGCTGTGCGGGGCAACCCCAAGTCGGACATTGTCCGACGCCGATCGAGGCACCTCCTGCAGCAGCGCGTCCATGTTGGTCAGAAACTGCGGCGTCGTCTCGAAGAAGCGCGTCTGGCCTGGATCGCACGTCAGCTGAAATCCCGATCGCAGGTAAGCGCAGCGGAGCAGCACGATGCGAATCCCCACGGCCTGCGCAGCAGCCATGACCTGCTTGCTGAGCAGATTGGGATCGTCGTAGGGGTGGCCGTTTCGGGCATTGTGCAGGTAGTGGAACTCGCCGACGGTGGTGGTACCGGCAAGAACCATCTCAAGAAAGGCCATGCAGGCCACTTCGTAGACCTGCTCCGGTTCGAGATTTGCGGCAGCGTGGTACATCGTGCCGCGCCAGGACCAGAA
>Ga0335073_10017539_pt1 | contig 10018 bp, 11 predicted proteins | sample Lox_Sample_22_FD_207093 | JGI IMG/M metagenome (GOLD analysis project Ga0335073, IMG submission 207093) | Soil microbial communities from Loxahatchee National Wildlife Refuge, Florida, United States - Lox_Sample_2.2 | ecosystem: Environmental > Terrestrial > Soil > Wetlands | place: USA... | reverse complement strand
CATCCGGGCAGGAGACTACCGGGTGATTTACACGATCAACGATAGCGCGAAGCTCGTCACAGTGGTGAAGATCGGCCACCGGAGCGAGGCTTACGAAAGTCTTCATTTTTGATCCTTGCCGCGGATCTCGGCGGTGAGGCGGCCGCGGTGGAGCTGGATGGCAACAGTGTCGCCTGCGACGACTTGAGCGGAGTCGCGGAGGAGCGCGCCGGAGGCGTCGGTGGCGATGGCATAGCCTCGTTCGAGGACTTTCAGAGGGCTACGTTCTTCGAGTTGGAGAGCGAGGCGCTGGAGGCGTTCGCGCTTGCTGCGCAAGAGGCGCTCGGCGCGGACGCCGAGGTCGGCGCTGCGTTTTTCTAGGCGCAGGCGGAACGCAGAGATTTTCAGGCGAAAATCGAAGGTGAGGATGCGCAGTTGCGCGGCCGTGAAACGTTTGCGCGATTGTTCGAGGCGGGCGCGGAGGCCGAGAGCGAGGCGCGAGGTCATTTCATCGGCGCGCTGGCGCTGTTGGCGGAGAAGATCGAGGGGACGGCGGAAGCCGCGGCGCGCGGAAAGTTCATGGACACGCTTGCTGAGGTCGAGCAGGCGGTAACGGACGAGGGTCGCCAGCGTTTCGCGCAGGTCGGCGATGTGCTTATCGAATTCGCGGCGAGTCTGGACGACGAGCTCGGCGGCGGCGGAGGGCGTGGAAGCGCGAACGTCGGCGACAAAATCGGCGATGGTGAAATCGGTTTCGTGGCCGACGCCGGAGATGACGGGAATTTCGGAAGCGGCGATGGCGCGCGCGACGATTTCTTCGTTAAAGGCCCACAAGTCTTCCAACGAGCCGCCGCCACGGGCGAGGATCAGGACGTCGACTAGCTTTTTCTGATTGAAAAATTTCAGCGCTTTGACGATTTCCGGGGCAGAGCCCTCGCCCTGGACGCGCACCGGAAAAACGGTCAGGTGAACATTAGGGAAACGGCGGCGCAGTATGCGGACGACGTCGCGCACGGCGGCACCGCGGGGCGAGGTGATGAGGCCGATGCGGCTGGGCAAGAGGGGGAGAGGCTTTTTGCGTTCGGCGGCGAAGAGGCCTTCGGCCTCGAGGCGCTTTTTCAGTTGCTCGAAAGCAAGCTGCAGTGCGCCTAGACCGACCGGATCGATATTCTCGACATAAATTTGATATTCGCCGCGCGCTTCGTAAACGCTGATGGAGCCGCGCACTGTCACGTGGAGGCCGTCCTCGGGACGGAACTTGATGCCGCGCTGTTGCTGTTTGAAGAAGACGCAGCGGACCTGGGAGCGGTCGTCCTTGAGAGTGAAATAAATATGGCCGGACTGGGCTTCGCGGCAATTGGAGATTTCGCCCTCGACCCAGATATCGGTGAAGTTTTTCCCCAGAAGATCTCGGATGCGAGCGGTAAGCTCGCTGACGGTCATGGCGCGGCGGGTGGGTTGGAGGTTAAAGGTGAGCTGGCTCATGGGAAGTGGCTGATGACTCGTGACTCGTGACCGGTGACTGGTGGGCAAGATTGAAAGTTGAATGTTGAAAATGGAAGGGTGAGGGCAGGATTTGGGCGGCGATGGGGGAGGGGGAGGTCCCTGACGGGGAGGGCAGGAGCTTAACCTCGGACGAAGAGTACGCCCCCACCCCGGGTGTCCGCAAGTTATGAAGTAAACGTATGAGAGGACTAGAGTTGCGGGCGTTTCTGCGTGTCGCGGAGGTTCCGAAAGACGAACGCCGAGAAAGGGAGGGGACGTCACACCCCACCCCCCGGTGTTTTTTGTAAGAGTGGCAAACAAAGGACTTATGCTTGACGGGACTCGCAAGAGTGGCAGGGCAAGGACTTAAAGTAGTTGTGCTTTCAGCGGGCTGCGAATAGCTCGCAAGAGTGGCAAGTAAAGGGGTTGCGGAGGGGAAAGGATTTGAGTCGGCGGCTGACTTGCTATAGTTCAAGAGAAGCGGGCGGGAGAACCGAACGCAGGGAAGTTGAGATAGCAGAGGAAGGGTGGACATGGCGATCGGCTCCGTTTTTCCTCCGCGCTGCAACGACTCGAATTATGTCACATACATATACTTTGTCAAGTAATTACTTGTAAGTGGTTTGTTTGCTGCGAGATGTGTGAAATTTCGAATCGGCGGGAGCGTGTGCACGCAAGGGAAATGAGATGAAGGGCCGCCCAAGGGCGACCCCAACAATTTAACTGTGCGGATTGCCAATCGAACGCTCTAGGGCTTCGCCGGGGCCGGGGCTGGCACCGATGCGGGCGCCGGAGTGGAGCTGAAATTTACTTTGGGGGCTTCGCGAGCGCCGGGTTCGGTTTTGAAGTAGGCGTCATTGCGTGTGAAGCCTGTCATGCCGGCGATGACGTTGTTGGGGAAAAGGGAGATATAGGTGTTGTAGTTCTGGACGGCTTCGTTGTAGCGGCGGCGTTCGACGGCGATGCGGTTTTCGGTTCCGGCCAGCTCATCCTGGAGGCGGAGGAAATTTTCATTGGATTTGAGCTGGGGATAATTTTCGGTGAGGACGAGGACTTTGGCGAGCGAAGCATCGAGCTGGTTGTTGGCGGCGATTTTTTCAGCGGGAGTGGTGGCGTTCAAATAGCCGGCGCGGGCTTTGGCGACTTCATCGAAGACTTCGGTTTCATGCGCGGCAAAGCCTTTTACGGTTTCGACGAGATTGGGGATAAGATCGGCGCGGCGCTGGAGGACGACATCGACCTGGGCCCATGCGGCGTTGACGGCTTCGCGCATGATGGCCATCTGATTGCGGCGATGGATGAACGAGCCGCCGAGAATCAGCGCGATGATGAGCAGAACTGCCAGAATAACGAGAGCCACTTTCATAAAGCTTGCCTCCGCAAAAAAATCAGGAACCGGCTTTGCCGGCCCGTTGCCACTCGTGTTTCGGAACCTGTTTATCTAGAGCGGAAATTACCACACTTAGAGCGTTTAAGTATTCACCGTAGATGCGCGCGATGTCATTCGCATGGGCGTGGTGTTCCCGGAGCTTGAAAGCTGAGGCAAAGGCTTCAGCGCTGGCGCCCGTCAGCGCGGCGATGCGTGCGAAAACCTCACTGGGTAAGGCGGGCGGCTCTTCCTCGAAAGCGATCAGCGTGTGCCGAAGAAGGGCAAAGGCGCTTGAAGAAGATTTCGCCGCTGCGTTGCGCAGTTCGCTGTCTTTTTGGCTGTAGAGAAGGAAATGCTGGCGAAGTTTGAGAAGGAGGGTGCGGAGGTCATGCTCGACCTGGACGCGATGGAGATTCATCGGGACGGGAATGTTTTCTACCACGTCAGCGCCAAAGAGAACGCGGCGGTGCGCTTGCATGTCGAGCAACTCGATGGAGAAAACATCGGCGGACGCGCGCAACTCTTTGGCGGTGAAAAAGAGCGGAGCAGGTTCGCGCTGGTCTTTCGTCCACCAGTGGACTACGGGGACGACGCGGACGAGCTCACGCGCGGAGAGGGAGCGCAGAACGCAGAGAACGTTGAGATCCGAATGGCCTTCCTTGAAATCGCCGCGAGCAGCGGAGCCGTAGAGGATTAAGGATTCGAGATTCTCTCCGGCGAATTCCTTCATCCGGCTTAAGAGATCGGTCAGCTTTGCTTCCGTGGACAGCATTTCGCTTCTGCTCCTTGTCTAAAATCGCAGGAATCATTCGCGAGCAAGTTTACGTGATGCTTGCGGAAACTGCGCCTACCAACTGCCGCTGGCGCCTCCACCTCCACTACTCCCACCGCCAAATCCACCGAATCCTCCGCCCCCACCAGCGCCCCAGCCGCCGGAACTGCCGCCGAACCCCCCGCCGCCGAGCATGCCGCCGATCATGGGTCCAATCCACCAGCCACCACCGCCGGGCCTTCCTCCGCGACCGGTCGTGCCTCTAAAAATGGCCCTGATGATATGAAAAACAACGAAGATCAAAAGGAAAATCGGCCAGATGGGAAAAGAAGAGCCGTCATCGCGCGGCTGGACCGGTTGAGCGGGCGCTGAGGCAGTGAGCGTAACGCCCTTGTCGGCGGCGATGTAATTGGCGAGTTGCCAGGCGCCGGTTTCGATGCCGGAGCTGTAATTTCCCTGGCGGAAAAATGGAACCATGGCGCGGCCAGCGTCGCCGGCGCGGGCGTCATTGATGACGGGCTCGAGGCCATAGCCGACTTCGGTGCGGTATTTGTGTTCGAGAGGAGCGACGAGGAGAAGAACGCCGCGATCATTTTTCTTTCCGCCAACGCCAAGCTGCTGAAAGAGGTCGTTGGCGTATTGATCGACATCTTCGCCTTCGAGCGAGCGAACGGTGACGATGGCCATTTGCGCGCCGGTTTTTTGCTGGAGTTCGAGGCAGAGAGCTTCGAGGCGGGCGGTGGCGGTTGGAGTGATGACGTGGGCGAGATCGGTGACATAGCCGGTGGGATGGATTTGCTTGATGTTTTGGGCGGCAGCGGCGGCAGCGAGCGCGGCAAAAAGAAAGAGAAAAAGAAATTGTCGCGTGAAAAGGCGCGTTTGGCGAAAAGAGCGGATGGGCCGCGCAAAAGGCATGCAAGAACGACTATAGGAGGCGGAGCGATTTCTGTAAAGAGAAGTGGAGGGGCGAGTGTAGGGGCGAACCCTTGTGCGCGGCTAACGGCGGAAATGGGAGAAGAGCCAGAAGAGTAGAGAAAGCGCGAGGCTGAGAACGAGACAAGTGACGATGGGGAAATAAAGGGTGGTGTGTTGGCCGCGGTGGACGATGTCGCCGGGGAGCCGACCGAGGCGGAGGGGGAGTTTTCCGCCGAAATAGAGGAGAGCGCCAATGAGGACGAGGAAACCGCCGAGGAAAAGAAGCATGCGGCCGAGTTCACGGAGCGGATCCACAAGCTGAGTGTAGGATAAGAACTACGCGAAGTTAAGCAAGCAGATGAGGCGATAGGAAGCAAAGGAGCGAGCCGGGGCGATGGTTGATGCGAGCGAAAAGCCGAGATGGCGCGGCTGGATCGTGTTTGCTGGCGCGATTTTGGCGGTGACGCTGATTGTGGTTGTGTTCCCGATCGAGCGGTCATGTGTTTCCTTGCTCGCAGCGGGTGAGCCGCCAATGATGCTGCCGAAAGATTGCACGCTCGAACGGATACCGCCGTCAGAACAGAGGTTTGAAAACCTTGAGGCGGAAAGACTGCAGCGCGGATTGAAACGCGAGGGCTGGATCGAGTGCGCGCCAACTGCGAATGCGCGGGCATGGCTGAACAGTTTAGAGACGGATCGCCGCTGGCTTCCCAGCTACGTACCAGGCGCATACGAATGGCGGAGAACCGTGATCGTCGTGGGTGGTGGGCCTGCAAGCGCCACGGGAACGCAGGTCATCGGCGAGGTCTGCCTAATGCCGTGGCGGAGATACATCCAGCTAATCCGTGGAGAATGCGGCGGAAAGTTCGCTGTGTGGAAATAAATTCGGCGGCTGAGAACTTCAGAATCCGCGAAAGGCTCGCCCACTGGACCATTTTCGCGCTTCCACCGGCGCACAGAAACCCTCTTGCCTAATATTTACCTATAATATAATATTTTACAGTATTATTCTACAGTGAATTTAGAAGGCCCTCGCGCTTCCAAATTCCAGGGTAAGGATTTTGTGGAGGTACCGCATGGCAGGCACCCAGCGCCTTCTGGCGATTACAATGACATTTTTTCTGAGCGGGGTTCCCGGCCGCGGCACACCGAATGCGGTGGGGATCATTGTGCAGGCGGACCACGCAAGCTTAGGGTCGCACGCTGCTTCGGAAGGAACGACAATTTTCGACGGCGACCGGCTGTCGACCGACGCAGATGGTTCCCTGCGGCTGGTTTCTGGCGACGCGATGCTGTACTTGGCGGAGCAAAGCGGCGTAGTCGTTCACGGCGATGCGAGCAGAGCGGGAAAACGCCTCGAGGTTGAGCTTGTCTCAGGTGCGGCTGTGCTTTCGGCGACCGCTGCGACCGTTGCAGGAATCGTCGCCAGCTCGGCTCGTGTGCGTCCGGTTGCAGAAACGCGCGGGGTCGTGCAGGTTCGGCTTGCTGCGGCGAATGAGCTGATCGTGTTTGCGCAGCAGGGTCCGGCGGAGATTTGCTATCGCGGCGAGTGCGAAATGATACCGGAGGGTAAATCGTATCGCGTGATGCTCGATCCTTCCGACGATGTCCCGCCAGGCGCGACTGGAGCGGCAAATTCGGCAAAGATGGGCAGAGCGTTCGTGTTGATCGCGGTCGGCGTGGCGGTTGCAGCGGGGATCGCTGCGGGGCTGGTACGCGGGCAGAGCGGGCAAAAAAGTGTGGAGAGTCCTGACAAGCCTTAAGCGGGGACGGGGACAGGCAAAGTGATTAGCAAGCTGGGCGCGTCGATGCGGGGCGTGAAAGAAGAGGCGGCGATAGGCCGGAAGAGAGAAAGAGGGCACGATGTATCCTGCCCTTACCGAAGACGGAGCGGACGCGGAGGGAAGAGCGCACAGACTGAAGTCTATGCCACGTGCCACGACCACAGACGACAGACTAGGGCTGCGCCCGTTAGATGAGTTCGAAGCCGGAGAAGAAATAGGCGATTTCGAAGGCAGCAGTTTCGGGGGCGTCGGAGCCGTGCGTGCAATTGTTGCCGATGCTGGTGCCGAGATCGTGGCGGATGGTGCCGGGAGCGGCTTTTTTGGGGTCGGTGGCGCCCATGGTGTCGCGCCATTTGAGGATGGCGCCTTCGGCTTCGAGGACCAGGACGAAAACTTTGCCGGAGCACATGAACTCGCAGAGTTCTCCGAAAAAGGGGCGGGCTTTGTGGACGGCGTAAAAGCCAGCTGCTTCGCCATTCGTAAGGATCATGGTTTTAATGGTAACGATGCGGAAACCGGCTTTGTGAATGCGCGCGAGAATTTCGCCTTGTTGGGCGCGTGCAACGGCGTCCGGCTTGATGATCGCGAGAGTGCGTTCGAGTGCCACGAAAGATTCCTCCAGAATCTCTGATTATCAAAAACTTCGCTTGCGCCATAAACGGGCGGGGCAATACCCGCCCCTGCAGCCACTACTTCAGGGCGGCGGCTATGCTTGAGCCGAGATCCGCGGGAGTTTCGACGGTGCGGATGCCCGCGGCGGACATCGCGGCGTATTTATCCTTGGCGGTGCCTTGGCCACCGCTGATGATAGCGCCGGCGTGGCCCATACGGCGGCCGGGCGGCGCGGTCTGTCCGGCGATAAAGCCGACAACCGGTTTCTTCACGTTGGCTTTGATCCATTGGGCTGCGGTTTCTTCGGCGTTGCCGCCGATTTCGCCGATCAAGATGATAGCGTGGGTGTCGGGATCGTCGTTGAAGAGCTTCATGGCGTCGAGGAACGATGTGCCGATGATGGGATCGCCACCGATGCCGATGCAGGTGGATTGGCCGATGCCGAGGCGCGTAAGCTGGTCGACAGCTTCGTAGGTGAGCGTGCCGCTGCGGCTGACGACGCCGACGTTGCCTTGCTTGTGAATGCGGCCGGGCATAATGCCGATTTTGCATTTGCCGGGGGAGATAACACCTGGACAGTTGGGGCCGATAAGACGCGTCTTGTTGAAGTCCACTGTTGCCGAGGCGCGAACCATGTCAATGACGGGAATGCCTTCGGTGATGCAAACGATGAGCGGGATTTCGGCGTCGGCGGCTTCGAGAATGGCGTCGGCAGCGTAAGGCGGAGGAACGAAAATTACCGAGGCGTTCGCGCCAGTTCCCTTCACAGCCTCCTGCACCGTATCGAAGACCGGACGTTCGAGGTGCTTGGTGCCACCCTTACCGGGGGTCACGCCGCCAACAACGTTCGTGCCGTACTCGATCATTTGCTGCGCGTGGAAAGTTCCTTCGCGGCCGGTGAAACCCTGCACAATCAAGCGCGTTTGTTCGTTGACGAGAACGCTCATCGCGCGCCTCCCGCGAGGGCCACGACCTTTTGCGCGCCATCTTTCATGTCTTTGGCGATGGTGAAGTTTAGGCCGCTTTCGCGGAGGATTTGCTGGCCTAGCTCAACGTTGGTGCCTTCCATGCGGACGACGACGGGAACTTTTACTTGCAAATCTTTGGCGGCGGCGACCACGCCGGTGGCGAGCACGTCACAGCGCAAGATTCCGCCGAAGATATTGATGAAGACAGCTTTCACGGCCGGATCGCCAATCAGGATGCGGAAGGCGTTCTTCACCTGATCCGAAGAAGCTCCACCGCCCACATCGAGGAAGTTGGCGGGCGAACCTCCTGCGTATTTGATGATGTCCATGGTAGCCATGGCCAGGCCGGCGCCATTGACCATGCAAGCGACGGTGCCATCGAGTTTGATGTAGTTTAGGCCGTACTTCGAGGCTTCGACTTCGAGGGAATCTTCTTCGTCGAGGTCGCGCAGTTCGCGCAGTTCCTTGTGGCGGAAGAGGCCGTTGTCATCGAAGGTCATTTTGGCGTCGAGAGCAACGAGGCGGCCGTCGGAGGTGATGACAGCGGGATTGATTTCGAGCATGGAAGAATCTGTGTCCACGAAGGCGCGATGTAGAGCCTGAAGAAACGGCGCTGCTTTCGTGGCGACGTCACCCGAAAGACCGAGGCCGAAGACCAGCTTGCGAGCCTGATAGGGTTGCAAGCCCGTGGCGGGGTGAATGGTTTCGCGCATGATGGCTTGGGGGTTTGTCTTGGCGACTTCTTCAATGTCCATGCCACCGGAAGCGCTGGCCATGAAGACAACTTTTCCAACGCTGCGATCGACGAGAATACTCAGATAAAGCTCGCGTTTGATGTCGAGGCCTTCTTCGATGAGGACGCGCTTGACGGTGCGGCCGCCGGGGCCGGTCTGCGCGGTGACCAGATTAACGCCCAACATGTGGGAGGCGATTTCGGCGGCTTCATCGGGAGAGTGCGCGAGCTTGACGCCGCCCGCTTTGCCGCGTCCGCCCGCGTGGATTTGCGCTTTTACCACCACTACGTTGGATCGGAGCCTGGCCGCGCCCTCGCGAGCTTCCTCCTTGGAAAAAGCCACTTCGCCGCGTGGAGTGGTGACACCGTAACGCGCGAGAATGGCCTTAGCCTGATACTCATGAATCTTCATCGGGGTTCCGTAGTGTTAGAATTTTCGTGTCGTCGCAAACATAAGAGTGTACTCGGAAAGGCCAAAACGGAGCAAGGTTGCGGCCAGAATCGTGGCTGCGATGCCGGCGAATCGAGATGACAAAATCGTTGATTGATCGGGCGGAATCCGGGCACGTTTTCTCGCAGGGAGAAGCGGAAGCGGTGATGGAAGAACTGCTCGCCGGCCGCCTGGAAACGCCGGAGATAGTGCGATTACTGACGGCCCTCAATGCGCGGCCGGTGCGCGTGCGCGAACTCGCCGGTTTTGCGAGGGTGATGCGGCGGCACGCGGCGCGGGTGTTCGCGGATGGCGATCCGCGGCCCGAGCATCTGGTGGACACCTGTGGAACGGGAGGAAAGGGATTTGCGACGTTCAACATTTCGACGGCGGCAGCGATCGTCGCGGCGGCTGCGGGAGCGCGCGTGGCCAAACATGGCAACCGCGCGTCTCATTCGGGCAGCGGTTCGGCGGACGTGATAGAAGCCCTTGGGGTGCGCATCGATTTGCCCGTCGAACAGTTCGGCCGGGCGATTCGCGAAATCGGTATCGGATTTTTCTTTGCAAGGGCTGCACATGCCGCGGCGCGCCATGCCGCTCCAGCGCGGAAGCAGATCGGTGCGCGTACCGTTTTCAATCTGCTAGGACCGCTAACGAATCCGGCCGGTGCTCGGGCGCAGGTGCTTGGCGTACCTTCGACGGAACTGATCGATTTAGTAGCGGAAACGCTCGCGGAGCTTGGCGCCGAGCATGCATTCGTGGTTCACGGAGCGGGCGGGCTGGACGAGATCTCGCTGGCTGGAGAAACTCTCGTTGCCGAGGTGAGGAGCGGAGGCGTGCGGCGATTTACGATTGCGCCGGAAGATTTCGGGGTTTCGCGAGCGCCGATGGATATGGTGCGCGGCGGGACGGCGCAAGAAAACGCCACAACCATCCGCGAAATCCTAGCCGGCAAGGACAGTCCGCAGCGC
>Ga0335073_10017537_pt1 | contig 10019 bp, 15 predicted proteins | sample Lox_Sample_22_FD_207093 | JGI IMG/M metagenome (GOLD analysis project Ga0335073, IMG submission 207093) | Soil microbial communities from Loxahatchee National Wildlife Refuge, Florida, United States - Lox_Sample_2.2 | ecosystem: Environmental > Terrestrial > Soil > Wetlands | place: USA... | reverse complement strand
AAGATGATCCGGCTATCGCGCCAATTCACATCGTCTAAGCGAAGGCTTGTCAGCTGACCGGCGCGCACGCCATAGGTCATCAGCGTCAATAGGATGGCGAAAGCGCGTCGCCCTGGCGTTGTGGCTCGGTTGACGGTCGCCAACATCTTTGGCAGCTCCGCCCACTTCGATCCACGAGGCAGGCGGAGGGTAAAACAAGGCACGCGCTCGATGGCTGCGGCGACATCGGGCTGCAGATAGCCGGACCCAACGGCAAAGCGCAAAAAACTGCGCAAGGTAATAACTAGATTATTCTGTGTTACCCGCGCGAATCGCGGCGCCCGATGCTGCAGGTACTCGCGTACGCGCCTGGGCGATAATGCCGCAAAACGATCCGGCATCGCGTCTTCTCGTAAATCCTGAAGGAAGGGCTCGACGTTACGGCGGTATCGACAGTCTCCGTTTGATGCGGCGGGAACTGGAAACGTGACCACGGTGGAACTCTGATCCCATCATGCAATCGAAAGAGCATGGCTGGAAACCCTCCACCTAACGTGCGCGCGCCAGTTCTCGACCCTACTGTCAAAATCACATAACGCAGCGGCTTAACCCAACGAATTGTATTCGAAATGCTCGCGTGCTCTCTCCGAGCTCCCGACCTTCTTTTCTTAGCACTTCGGATACAATCCGCTTCATTATATCGACTAATTCGTTCAAAAGGGCGTAGTCTATTTTCTGGTAAGGGCGCTGACTAACTCAGCGATGTCCGGGGTGCCCCAGCCATTGGTTTGATCGTAGCCGGCGCTGGCTTTATAGCCTTTTGCTCCGTGAAAGCCGTTGTTGCCTTTCGTCACGTCGCGAAGGCCATTGGCTGAAACGCCGCTTGAGGCAAGGCTGTATAGTTCCGTATTGAGCGGACCAAGGCGTCCGCTATCGCCGCCGCCCTTCACCTGTTCCATTAGAGTTGTGATTCCCGCCCAATAGGGTGAAGCGAAGCTCGTTCCACCAGCACAACAGAACAACTTGCCTTCATAGCCATAGACGTAGCCGGGAGTCTTAGCCGCGGCGAGTAATGAGACATCGGGAATGTCCCTGGCGTTGTCATTGGGCGTCAAGCCGTTCTGATAGGCAGGCTTGCCGAAAACCTGGCTGGCGCCGCCGCCACTGGCTCCGATGGATTCGTGCCATACGGTCTCAGCGGCGGACCCGGCGATAACGATGCCGCTGGACTTGTCGTATTTTGGCTTGACCTCAGTACCGCCCACCGAAGTTATATTCGGCGAGGCGGCGGTCTCGATCACGCCGCGCTTGTTCGATGCGACACAACCTTCTTTGGTATTGAAGACCACGGCGGCCGCGCCATCGTCGCCGGAGGCGGAGAAAACTGTTTGACCTTGGGTGGCGGCTTGCTGATAGACGCTGTCGGCGCTCTGGGCCAGTGAAGAATCTTCGCCCGGACATATGAAGATGCTCAGGCTAATCGAACCGCAAGCGTCGTCGGTGACCGCCTGCTGTAAGGGGTCAAGCAGCGCGCCGGTCGTGCTGGCCTCTGCGCCGGCCACATAAATGCTGATGGGAGCTTCGGGCGCGGCGGCATGGGCATACTCGAGGTCGAGCAGCGTCTCGATTTCCTCCGAACTGTCAAAGGAGCCTGAACCGTCTACCGTTATGGTTGTGACGTCTGGCGCGGGAAGGCGGAAAAAGTTGTCGAAAGCCTCAATTGAGACGTTGTCATAGTCTGAAAATTCGATCAGCGCGATACAGTCGGCGCCAGTGCCGTTAACACCATCATCCAGCAAAGTATTCTCATCGTAAAAGGAATACAGGTCCTGCGGTCCGAAAGCATGCTTGGTCTTGGTCACCAGCACTTCGGGATACGGCTTGGCCGCCAGCGCGTGCAGGTTGTCGAGTCCCTGGATGGACTGAATCAGGCGGGCCAGGTTGGCGGGAATCGCCGGCGCGTCGAGATTTCCGAAATGCTTGCCATCACTTGCCGCCGCCAACCTAACATTAAAAGCACTCGCCGCTTGAGAAGCCGATCCGGTGAACCGTACGGCACGATCTGCCGCGCTGGAAGATGTCACGGTAAAACCTTGCGATACAAGCCACTTGGATACTAGAGCGAGCTGATCAGAGGTCGGACCAAAGCGCCTGGTGAATTCACCGGGCGCCAGCCAAAGGTGATATTCGGGCGAGGTGGGATTTTGCTGATCGGCGATTAACTGATCGAGCGCGCTCTGATTTTGTGGCGCGATCACCGCGCGCATCATAAGCGCGGTGGCCGGCGGGAGTGGCGCGGTTGTGCCAAGGCTCGCCATGGTCTCGGCGCTAGGTTTATTATTCGCGATTCTGACGCTTACCGCTCCGCTAGCAAGTGCCACAAGCGGAGCGGCCCCAAAGGCAATCAAAAGGAAGGCCCCAATAGTCGCGTAAAGTGGCTTCATTGTCGGCTTCTCATCAATAGCTTTAGATTTTAAGAACGCAGTGGCGCCACGCCTTATTGGGCCGTGCTCAGCGTCATAACGATTTCTTGCCGGTTCCCTGATCATCGATTTCGTTGTCGTTGGAATTAAATCAACATGCGTTCGACGATATTGCGGGTGACGCGCCGCGGCCTGCGATCATAGATCTGCGTGGTGCGTGGGTTGGAGTGGCCAGCTAGGTATTGCAGATCTTCAAGTGGCACGTCTTGTTTGAGCAGGTCGGTGACGACCGCGATACGGAAGCTATGGGGCGAAAATAGTTCTGGCAGGCCAGCATCCTGCAGGCGGCGCTTGAGCATCTGGCGCATAGAATGCGCGGTGTAGCCGGCCTGGGTGAGTTGGCGGCGTTTGCCGCCGGCGGCGCGAAAGAGCGGAACCTTGTCCCCCTTGGCCAACGATACCGGCGGCGTCCAGATACGCGCGCAGCCATTGATCGAGGTCGTGGCGGACGGGGATTTCGCGCAGCTTGCCGCCTTTCTCGCGGAAGCGCAGGGCGCGATGTTCGCCGAGGTTCTTGAGGTCGGCGAGGCGCAGGCGCGCGGCCGCGCCGACGCGCGCCCCGGTGTAGGCGAGCACCCCGAGCACCCCGCGATCGCGCAGGCCGACCACCTGGCTGGTATCAATCGACCGCACTGTTCGCACCAGGCGAGGAAGCGGGTGACGGCACGGACGTAGGGGCGGGTGTGGGGGTTATTGAGGCTGGCCTTGAAGAATTCCTCGGCGGCGAAGACAGCGTTGGCGCCGGCGCGGGCGAGGATAGCGGGCAGGGTGATCGGGCTCGGCCCCGTTTCAGCACAATCGTCTGACTCATCATGGTTACCTCCGGCCCTTCTCTATTTATAGGCGATAATCCGCTTTATCGTCTATAAATAAGAGGGCTGAGACCCGATTAAGTCGAGCGTGTGGAATTTGATACGGTTTGCATGGGCGGCTACCGCAAATAAGTGACATTTCCGTACAGTGTTACTTGGGATGTACAATGAATTTTGTTAACTCCCCTAGTGCCACAATGCTTTCCGCACGAAATCGTCGTTCCGGAGTTAACTGATGCCCAAGACCTTCAAGAAAATTCTGTGTGCGCTCGCCTTCGATCAGAATGCGTGGAAGCTCTAAGGTTTGCCCATGAGCTCGCCGACACCGATGAGAGCGTGCTCTGCCTTCTGCATGTCGTCTCAGCGCCGAAGATGCAGCCGATCATGCTCGATCCGAATCCGGTTATCTCCGAGGGCATCGCCGAACGCGAGCTTGAAAAGCTCGTCCAACAGCATCTGACCTCCAGCGCGTCTTATCGAATTATCACCCGCAGAGGCGGTCCCGCTCTGGTAATCGTCACGGTCGCCGCCAAGTTGAAGGCAGATCTCATTGTCATGCCAACCCACGGTCATAAGGGCATTGAGCGCATGCTTCTGGGCAATGTTGCGGAGCAGGTCGTCCGTGAAGCGACGAGGCCGGCACTTACGATTAGATCCAGTTCACGCGCTCCGACCAACACGGCAGCATAGATTCGCGAATCCTCGTTGCGCCATTCAGGAAAGCTTCTGATGCCGCCGGTGGCCCGCGTCAGGCGCTGTTTTGACCTGAATGATTCTATCGAGAGTGCCTCATTTCCGCATGCGCCGCAGCCCGGCGCTGGTACGCTCCTTTTGGCAGCAAGCAAATCTGTCACTCTAATGAGAGTGTTTCCCCTGAAACCCAGCGATTTTGCGGCGTTGGAACTTCCCGCGATCATCCCGGCCCCGCCACTGTTAACGACAGTAATGCCTGTCGGGGAAATCACAAAGATTTAATGAAGATGATCGCTTAATCGGTGTTGGTGAACTCGGATCTGCGGCAACTCACACGCCGGCTGCGAAGAAAGCGGGCAGCAGGTCATTTCGTGGCGCATTTCCCGCACCTGCTCGCGCTCCCCAGTTCGTGCTGCAGTTCGCGCAAGAGTTGCTGGTCGTGCTGGCGCAACGCCCCTACCCTCTCAAAGATCAAATCCCGTTGCGCCGGCTGCTCAAGCCAGAGTGCGATTTGTGATGGCGTCTCTGCGTCAGATCGAGTTCGATCACGGCCTTGGCGTTCTTGCATGGCCAGCCGCTTTTCGCGATTGCCCAGCACACACCGAAGCTTAATTGTCGACGCCTCCACCCGCACCCCCCAGCTCTGTGACCGCCGTGCCGTGAAGTCACCAAGTCGAGCGGGAGGGGATTTAAAAATCAAAGCCTCACTTCCACCGCAATTTCGATCCAGCCCGCGCCAAAAGAGCCATGGTGCGATTTCGGGCAGCTTCCAAGGCGAATTAGTCATATGCTGCATCGGCTGCTTCATAAATCTTTTTGTCTAGTTATTTCGATCAGCTGGGCTCAATCGGTAATCTTGAATATTCAATCCTTATCTAATTGCTCTAACAGGAGGATAAAGCGCCTGATGGTTATTATGCCCAGGTTTGGATTCGCTATCGCACTCATTGATCGGCTCTGCCGCCGATGCCACTAGCCTCCGGCTATTGCTTTTTGCCGTTCCAAGCCATCGACGCGAACCCCCGCTGCTCGCCAATCGCCACATCGCCGTTTCGGCCAATCAGTCACTCTTCGTATGTCTCAATTCCTGCTATTTGCGCAAAGCTTTCTTGCGGCTCCTGATTCGCGCAATGATGATCCATTAAATCTGGCCTTGAACAGCGCGAATTTGCTGCAAGGTGGGCTCGACCGGTCGGTGGCGTGCCAGCAAGAGTTAACCAATGGGCTGGCGCTAATCGATAAACTTGCGGAAATAGGCGAACTTATCCAGAATCCACCGGTCACCGACGTGAACAACCTCTACAGTTGGACCTCATCGGCAGGCGACAACTTAGCCGACGGAACTGCATTTACCGGGTATTTGGCCACGCTCAGCCGGGGCGGCTCACACGACGACAGCATTAACACGATCACTGGCTGTTTCGCGAACCATTGCGATTGGCGCTTGCCGACCATTGTGGAGCTCCAAGGGATCGTAGATCTAGATCAGGGCTCCTGCACGGAGGCACCGGCGCGTGTATCGATCCGATATTTGGCCCGACCCTGACGCCGCCCGGATTCTTCTACTGATCGGCCACTACCGTCCTCGACACTTAGAACCAGCAAGGCACCTGGGACTTGGAATTCGGCAAGGGCGAGGTGAACCGCGACAAATAGGGTCACCGAATTCTCGGTCTGGGCGGTGCGCGGTGGCCTGTTTTGATTTCTGTCATTGGTTCCTACGAGTAACTGTGCTCGGGTGCCGCGCCGCGGACGGTACAAGGAGCTGAGAATTAGGTCGCCAGCGCGGAATCGCCGCGAATGACAATCCGTACGTATAAATTATTACCGATAAGCCGAGACCGCTTAATGCGCTGGGCGCTGGGCTCAATACCTAGGCTGGAAGGAACTGTGAACCACTTTACGGTGAGGTCAAGGACGTTATCAAAACGTGAGAGCGGCCGCAGAGGATAAGCCCTGCGCGCGATATTTTACTTTCTGAAATCCGACCTAGAGTTTTCACCAACATGGCACGTACTGTGCCCGAGCATGACGGAGTGGCCTCCGGTAAAACACATCGTGGCGCCGGGCGGTGGGTGATTTTCTCGGAGCCAGAGAAATTCACTACTCGACGATTTCGTCCTGAGCCTTGCGCGTCATAAGCGGCGGTCACGCAAGAGTATGCCCTTAATCAGATGCGAAAATAATTGCCTGACAGCCATCTGACACTGTGTGATGGTCAAACCTGGTCTTACTACTGCCATAGCGGCGCTAGCGGATGTATAGCTCTAATTTAATAGGTTAGAACTTGACAAAATGAATTATTTTATAACGAATAACACCCACATCGCTCTTTGAAAGGGTGGTCGTATTAACAGCATGTATCGTGAGAAGGAAGCGAAAGTGAAAACTATTTGTCATCGGATCTCCAGCTTTGGCATCTCGCTCATAGCGACGTGTCTTTTTTTCGCGTCGAGCGCCTCAGCACGCCAACTGACGATTTGCAAAAACACGACGTTTGCGTTGTGCGCAGCGTCAACCTGCGTGGATAGCGGCCAAACTATCACTGGGAATGATGGCGTCACTCATGAGGCTGCTTCCTGCACTTGTCCCGTGTTGACGGGCGACAATATTGCAGACCTTGATGGAGGTAATATTTCTAACGGAAGTTGCGTACCACCAAATCCTAGAATTAATGTGTACTCGACGTTTCAATTCAATAAGACCATTCCTCAGCAAATCAACGGGCGCTGGTATCCAAATGTACCCGCTCTTCCGCAAGTATGTCAGTCAAACGACTCCTTTAGTCAGTGCTGGAATTGGGCATGCACTTACATACGCTCCAGCAATGGCGTGCAGCTCGCACAATGTACCTGCCCGATTGAGCAAACTGATTATTCTTTCATAACCCAAGCCGGCATAGGTAAGCCGTATGCGTGCGGCAAGTTGCCGGTAGGTGCTCCATTGTTCTTCGATCCCGAGGAGATTCTCACCCCGCAACCGTAAACGACCCATGGTCGCGATGATATTCCTTTGGTAGTTTTAGCTCAATGTTCTGATTCAAGCAGGGGGGGCTTTAGGCACCCCCGTGCTGGGTTCCATTGGCCGGCTCTCCGGAAAGAACGGTACGTACGCGTACCTATCGATCTGTTCAGTGATTGCTGCTCGCAGACAAACTGTGGCACCCGGACGTAGGACGCGATGACAATCGCGGGCCGCTAGGAGAGGATCATTCAAGTCGTGAAACGCCATGGCCTTGGAAACCATCTCTACCTAACATTGCATGAGCGGCAAGAATTCCGCGCACACCCGCACGCATCTCGCCGACTGCCTTCTTGCGAGCCTCTGTAGGCGTTTTCTCTGACAGGTCCACGCCGATCATCGGAGTACGGAAGCGCTTTGCGAGTGCTCCCGAGTAGCGACCTGTGCCGCAACCGAGGTCAAGCATCGCCGAGAATGAATCCCGGCGTCCGTAGCGGCTGATGACGGCTAGCCGACGGCTTACCTGCTCTTTGGAGTAGCCGCGGCTCTGGTTATAAGTCCGCGCGATATCGGTTTTGTCATAATCTACGTTCTTAATGACCGCCTCGCCTATGACCAGCCACTGATCAATTACTCCGATTGGGTAAGGGGCCGTTAGACGTGCCAACCTATCCGAGTCTGCGGGATTGTCCACTGGCTCTCAGATCCTTCGTACCTGATCAAGGATGAAACAGAAAGAGGAGGTGCGGCGATCTAGGTACTACTCTCGCGCCGGTTTCTTTTACACAGCCGATATGCCCGGCTATCTGAAACTGAATTAGTGATACTGTTTTCCGTTCATCCACTTTGGTTCCAAGAGGGGGGCCTAAGATCACTATGACTTGACCGGCATCAGACTCTTTGACTAATGCAGGGAATCACATCTCAACGACTGCTGCGCATCAAAAACGAATAAGTATATGGATGCAAATAATATCGATGGCTCGAAGGCGGGCAAGCTTCGCGACAGGTACGCTGGTCATTACTTGCCTTGGAAGGTGCGTTAAGCCGGTAAGGACCTTCGCGCGCAGGTTCCTCGCGAAGATCACGCGGGATGGTCGCCGCCTAAGGGTCGGCCCGACCCTATCGAATTGCTCATCAAGTCCAACGAACTGCGTCTGCCGGAACTGGTGCCGATCAGAACGGCGCGGATGCTTACTTCGCCCTTCGCCTCTCTGCGTGGCTCGGTGACGGTGATGGGGTCCGATCTTTCACATACCCCAACGACTGGAATTGGCGTGCAGGCATGTGGCGATTGTCATCTGATGAATTTCGGTGCGTTTGCGACACCCGAGCGCAAGCTGATTTTCGATATCAATGGTTTTGACGAAACTCTACCGGCGCCATGGGAGCGGGACCTGAAGCGGCTAGCCGCCAGTTTTGCGGTAGCCGCAAACTACATAGAGGTGACCCAGACTGATATTTGGGCAGCTTGTGAGTCAGCCGTGCGATCGTATCGAAGGTCAATGTTTCGCTACTCGCAGATGCGCGTGCTGGATATCTGGTATGACCATGTTGATGTCGAGCAGGTTATCGCGGGTTTTCCCGAACCGCATTGGCAAAAGCGATGGCGTGAGCGGATAGCCAAGGAACAAGCGCGCAGTGTCGTCGAATACGATTTTCCCAAGCTCGCCGCGCGCCGCGGGGTAGGCCTAGAATCAAAGACAACCCGCCACTAATTTTTCATCTGCCGGAAATGGAGGACCATCAGCATCACAAGTCCGCCACGATGGCACACTATGAATACCTCGGTTCGGTCGCACCCCAATACCGACCGATCCTCGAACGATACAAGCTCGTCGATATTGCGATGAAAGTCGTTGGGGTAGGCAGCGCTGGGACCTTTTGTGCAATCGCTCCCTTGATGGCATCGAACGAGGATCCTTTGTTTCTGCAAATAAAGGAAGCGGCGGCCTCAATGCTCGAACCATATGCGGGCAAAAGCGGCTACAAAAATCACGGCGAGCGTGTGGGCGTTGGTCAGCGATCTATGCAGGCTGCAGGCTACATTCTTCTCGGATGGCGCATGGCAAGGCTCGGAATCGCGACTTGTACGCCCGTCAGCTGCACGACATGAAAATGTCGATCGTTATGGAAGCAATGGACAAGAGCAGCCTTTGCCACTATGCGAAGCTCTGCGGCCATGTCCTGGCACGCGCCCACGCAAGGACAGCGGACCCTGCGGTCATCGGTGGATACATGGGCAAAAGTGTTCGACGAGGCGATTGCGGAATTCGCGTTGGCCCCTCGAAGCAGACAAACGGCGGCTATGAATCATTAACCCGCGCTGTGCGCGAGGGACGAATGGACGCGGCTTCGTCCTGGAGCAAACCTTTATATCGCTTTTGAATAAATGAGCAATCGTGATGCACCGCGGGAATTCCTTTTCACACAGGGAGGTCTAAGCTCTGCGCTATTGAAGCGCTTCCGCTTATTGCATCCGCAACGGTAACCGTTGCGCAATCGCGTCGATGCCGTACACCACCAGACTCTGTTCACGCACGACTAGCGCTGCGCATTCCGTCCAGCCGCTATGGATATCGGTGGCGAGCGCTGAATGGTCCGGACAAGGAAGTGTTCTTTCCCCAGGAGCATCCGCCAGGGCGCGAAGCCGCCTACGACTTCACTAACTGCGACGAGCCGGGCGTGACGATCGCGGATGTGCCGTTCGACCATCTGCTGTTCGAACTGGCCTTGAGCTTAAGTGACTGGCGTTGGCCGATGGTGGCGTTCCGCGAGAGCTTCGAAGCGCTGGTGCTCCGGGTGCAGGAGGCGCTGTGGCAGTTGGGCTGAGTGATCGAGGTGCTGCGCTCCGACAAGCTGTCCGCGGCGATGCACGAACTGCCCAGCGGCGGGCGGGCGTTGACCCGGCGCTATCGCGGGTTGCTGGAACAATGCGGAATGAAGTCGCCCCGGATCTTTCCGCGCAAGGCGCTTGAGAATGGGGTCGTTAAGCAGGGCCCATCGGCGGACCAAGTCGATCCTGCCCCAGATGCTGGTCCTGCGTGGCCGCCGCGACTTCTCAAGCGTCGATGAGTATCAGCGCTGGGTG
>Ga0335073_10017536_pt1 | contig 10019 bp, 5 predicted proteins | sample Lox_Sample_22_FD_207093 | JGI IMG/M metagenome (GOLD analysis project Ga0335073, IMG submission 207093) | Soil microbial communities from Loxahatchee National Wildlife Refuge, Florida, United States - Lox_Sample_2.2 | ecosystem: Environmental > Terrestrial > Soil > Wetlands | place: USA: Florida... | reverse complement strand
GGCGAGATGAGCCGCAGGACGGTCGCCGATTTTTTTGATTGCGAAGGAGAGTGTGCCGCGATGTCGAGGGCCGCGAGCTTTCGCGGCCGCGTTGGCCTGGTCCACAGCATCTTCGGCAGCGCGATGAAGCGCGACCTCGAGACGCAAGAGTTCCTCGGAATCGGTGGAGCGGAAATCGACAGAAGCGGTTGCGTTTTCGGGAATGGAATTGACGCTGGTGCCCCCCTGGATGGTACCGACGTTCAGAGTGGTGATGGGGCTCTCAGGAAGCGGTGTGCCCGCGAGGCTTGAAAGCGCGGTGGCGAGCGCGGCGATAGGGTTAGGAGTGCCGGCATCGGTGAAGCTGTGACCGCCGGGCCCGCTGATCGTGATCTGAAAGCGACGGCTGCCGAGGGCTTGCGTCACGGCGGAGTCTGCGCCCGCGCCGTCGAGCACAAGATGCGCGGCGATGCGACCGGCAAGCGAGCGCTGCTCGTAGAAGTGTCGAACGCCGCGGAGATCGCCTTCCCCCTCCTCGCCAACATTACCGAGGAAGACGACCGGCACGGATAACTTTACCCTGGCGTGGATGAGAGCTTGAGCTAGCGCGAGCATGCCAACGATCCCAGCCGCGTTGTCGCATGCGCCGGGAGCTGCGAGCCGATTGGCGCCGTTGATGCGCGTGATCGCAGGCCGCAGCACGGTGTCGGCAGGGAAGACAGTGTCGAGATGCGCAGATACGACGACCACCGGGCCTGTGCTTTCTGAAGGAAGATGCGTAGCAGGAAGAAATCCGATGACATTGCATACAGCATCGGTTTGAATATCTGCGAGGCCGATTTCCTTAAAGCGAGCGGTGAGCCAGTGCGACCGAGCCTCCTCGCCGAAGGGCGGAGCGGGGATGGCTACGAGTTCAGCCTGGCAATCGAGAAGCGTCTTGGGATTGTTGTGCAGCCACGAAAACGCAGCATGGACCGCTCGCTGCGCGGCGATTGCCGTGACACGTGTGAAGGCGGAACTGCCCAAGATAGCCATGCCTTTTAAGGTTAGCAGGGACAAGGGATCAGGGATCGGGGATCAGAGAGACCGGGATCAGGTATAGGGCTAAACGAAGACCATTGACATCGAAGTGCGAACCCTAAACGTTGAACGGTTGCTCGTATTCGACCGAGCGGAGAAACAGTCCGCGTGCGGGCGCGGTTGGGCCGGCTAGGGCGCGATCGCCAACGGCGAGGATGGCAGGGATGTCGTCGGGACGGATGTAGCCCCGGCCCACGTCGAGCATCGTTCCGACGAGGTTGCGCACCATGTGATGCAGGAATCCGTTGCCGCGAACGCGATAAACAAGGAGGTGGACGCCGTCAGTCGCCTGCTCCTGCCATGCAGAGGAGTAAATGGTGCGGATAGCACTACGAGCAGCGATCGGGATCAGTGACTGGGGATCTTGAGCCGCGATGAGGATCGGTGAGTCTGGTTGTTTGGGCTGGGTCCGAAAGGATGGTTCATCTGTATGCGCGCGCGTGGCCAGGTCGGGGTCGGATGCGGCAAAGCCGCGAAAATCGTGTTCGCCGGCGAACGCTGCGGCGGCACGCTGGAGCAGTTCGAAGTCGATGCGCCAGGAATAGGGACAGACGTAACGCGCGAGAAATGGCGGGCAGATCTGCGATGCGGCGGGCTCGATAGGGAGAACGCGATATTCGTAGGTTTTGGCCACTGCCGAGTGACGTGCATGAAAAGTGCGGGCGACGATTTGGGCATCGAGGATTCGGATGCTGGCGGGAAGGGTGCGGTTAAGTGCGCGGAGAAGATTCTCTGGAGGTATCCGAGCTTGCAAAGGGAAGCTGGCGACCTGGGCAAGCGCATGTACTCCAGCATCAGTACGTCCGGAGCCCTGTGGCAACGGGGTTTCACCGACGATCCGGCCGAGAGCGGATTGCAACTCGCCCTGAATGGTGAGTTCGCCGGGCTGCACCTGCCATCCGTGGAAGTCGGTGCCATCATAGGCGAGCGTCAGCTTCCAGTTCTGGGAGTTTTCCGACTCGGATTGGACGGGGTCTGTCAGGGTATGTGCCTACTTCGTTAATAGGGTAATTGACCAAAAAGCGCGTTTCAGTCAGTCGAATCAAGTGGGATATACTCAGTTTTTCGTGCCAATACGTGCGCTCGCGTTGCTAAGAGGGGAACGAACTGCCTGCGGCTCGCGTAATCCTTAATGACCCCAGCGGTCATCGTGCGCAGGGAGCGGCGAGCGCCTTGCAGAATCAAAAATTTGCGTCCGGGACATATCCCCGGGCGTCTTTTGGAATGGCACCCCACATGCCTCAGCGACCGTGGAGAGGAAAACATGCATTTGCTCGGTATTCGTGTGTTTGAGGACCAGAAGTCATCCGCCAGGCCTGTGATGCGCAGTCGAACGCAGCGACTTCGGGCGTTGACGGCGGTGATGCTGACATTGGCGGCGGGAGTGCCTTCGGGATTTGCTCAGCAACAGACAGGTGGTGTGACGGGAGCCGGAGCCAAGGGCCCGGAGAAACAGGCATCACAGTTGCCAACGGCGCCTGCGCCAGTTCCGACCCAACCGCTGGATCTGCGCCCCACCAATCGCGATTTCTCGAAACCCGCTGGACGGCTTTTGGGAAATCCAATCAACATGTACCGGCCGACCACAATCGGGAAGGCGAGCTTTGCCAATTCCGTTCGACTCGACAACCTGGTGAAGGACGGAAAGATTTACCTGAGCCTGTCTGATGCCATTGCGCTGGCGATCGAGAACAACTACGACATCGCGATTGCTCGCTATGACCTGAATATTGCAGACACGGACATTCTGCGCACGAAGGCGGGATTTGCTCCGCTGGGCGCGCCATCTGGCCTTGTGACGAACACGCTGGGTGGCTCGGTTTCGATTTTGTCGACGGGCGGTGGCCCTGGCGGAACGACGGTTGGCTCTGGCGGCGCTGGCTCGGGCGTGAGCGGACTCACCCTGACAACCGCAGGAGCTGGACCGGCTCCGGAGATCCTTGATCCGAACATCACGGGAACCCTGCAATGGGAGCGCGCGAAGCAGCCTCAGCCCAACACGCTGTTTTCGGGCGGCAAGACTTCGCTGACGACGAACACCAATCAATACAACTTCGGCTACAACCAGGGCTGGGTTACAGGCACCGCGCTGCAGGCGAATATCACGAACGAGCGCGTTACCACAGACAATCCGTTTGATACTTACAGCCCGCAGTTGCAGTCAGTCTTCAAAGCAACCGTGACGCAGCACCTGTTGCAAGGGGCGGGTATTTGGATCAACAAGCGATTCATGTACCAGGCGATGAACGACCGCCGCATCACCGATTCGTCATTCCGCCAACAGATTCTGTACACCGTGAACCAGGTGGAGAGCATTTACTGGGGACTCGTGAGCGCGTACGAGGACGTGCAAGCCAAGCAGCGTGCGCTGGCACAAAGTTCGAAGCTTGATGACGATACCCACAAGCAACTCGAGATCGGCACCGTAGCTCCCCTGGACGTGGTCCAGGCCGACTCGAACGTCGCCACCGACAAGCAGGCGCTGACCGCATCGCAGAATACCCTGAACTACCAGCAGCAGATCATCAAGCAGGCAATTGCCCGCAATCTGAATGACCAGACGCTGGCCACTGCGCCGGTGATTCCGACAGATCGCATCAGTCTCGACCAGCTCTCGGAAGAGAGCCAGCCGGTAGAGGCTCTGGTGCAGTCCGCATTCCAGAATCGGCCGGAGCTCGAGCAGGCGGCACTGGCGTTGCGCAACGACGAGATCACGCTGAAAGGAGCGCGCAACCAGTTGCTGCCCGCACTGGATGTGTACGGCTTTTACGGATCGAGTGCGCTGGGTGGTGCGCAGAGCCCAAGCGCGCTTGACTTCTTTACCGGCCAGCCGTATCCACCGGGGACCTTCCCGAGCACCGGGTACGGTTCGGTGATAAACAACCTGTTTAACAGTACAGCTCCAGACAAGGGCGTTGGCATCAGCATGACAATTCCGATCCGCAATCGCTCGGCGCAGGCCCAGCAGGCCCGGTCGTTGATGGAATATCGCCAGGCTGAACTGCATCTGGCGCAGCTCTACACGCAGATTCGTATGCAGGTGGTGAATGCGCAGTTCGCACTAACCAACGACAGAGCCGAAGTGCAGTCGTCGCTTGCAGCAAGGGATTACGCGCAGCAGAGCCTGGATGCGGAGCAGAAAAAGCTGCATCTTGGTGCGTCAACCACTGCCAATGTGCTGCAGCAGGAGCGCAATCTGGCGGTTGCAGAAAACAATCTGATCGCGGCCAACGCATCCTTTGCGAAAGACCGCGCAGGGTTGTATCAAGTGCTGGCGACGACGCTTCAGCATTACGGAATCAATTTGCAGGATGCGGCGAAGGGAACTGTGAACACCTCACCAACGGTTCCCGGTGTGCAGCCGGCAAGCGCGACGCAGCCTACTGCGGCTCCAATGCCGGCACAGCCGGGGACGCCGCCTTCCAGCCGATAGCTTTGATTTCTGATTTCCTGGGATTTGGCCCGGCTTCGTGCCGGGCCTTTTTATGGCTTGCGTGATATGCGTGAAAGTTTAGATGCAGGTCCGTCGCTTCACCGAAGAATGACGTCTGCTCAGGAGCACGCGTCATTTTTGAGGGCACTGTTTGTCAGCGTTCGGCGACGAGCTCGAGCAGATCGAAGAACTCGGGAAAGCTGATTGCGACGGATTCGGCGCCCTGGATCAGCGTTTCGCCTTCCGCGCGGAGCGCTGCGACGCTGAAAGCCATGGCGATGCGATGGTCGCCGCCGGAGTCGATCACTGCCCCGTGAAGCTGCTGGCCGCCGGGAATGTCGAGCCCGTCTTCGAATTCCTCGACATCGGCGCCCATGGCGCGGAGGTTGCGCGCGACAAGGGCAATGCGATCAGATTCCTTCACGCGAAGTTCCTTCGCATCGCGAATGCGGATGCCACCGCTGGTGTAGGGGCCGATGGCGGCGAGAACGGGAAGCTCGTCGATGAGCTGCGCAGCGAGAGGCCCGCTGATTTCGGTGGAGCGAAGGCCATTGGGGTCCGCGGTGATCTGCACGGTGCCAACCAGTTCGGAGTGCGATTCCTGGATCTGGAGGACCGCGATCCGCGCGCCGAGCGTGGTCAACACGTCGAGAAGCGTAGCGCGGGTGGGATTGAGGCCAATATTCTCGAGGATCAGTCCGGAATCTGGAAAGAGGGCCGCGGCGCAGAGAAAGAATGCGGCTGACGAAATGTCGCCGGGGACTGTGGCTTCGATTGCATGCAGGGTTTGCGGTCCGGTGATGGTGACGGAGTCGATGGAACGGGTGAGGTTGGCGCCAAAGGCACGCAGTGCAAGCTCGCTGTGATCGCGGGTGCGTATAGCTTCTCGCACCGTGGTTGCGCCTTCCGTTTGCAGGCCGGCCAGGAGCAGGCAGGTTTTGACCTGGGCGCTGGGTACCGGCGTGGTGAAGTCAATAGCGCGGAGTGGCGCACCTGCGATCATCACCGGCGCGTGGCCGTCAGTAAGAACAATGTTGGCACCCATTTCAGCGAGAGGCTTGCGGACGCGCTCCATCGGGCGGCGCGAAAGAGAAGCGTCGCCGACGAGGGTGAACTTGCCCTTCTGTGGAGCAAGCAGGCCGGAGATCATACGTATCGTCGAACCGGAGTTGCCGCAGTCAAGGGGCTGATCCGCAGAAATGACGCAACCACCGACGCCCCCGATTTCGATGCGGTCGTCCTCAAGATGGCGAACGCGGGCGCCGAGAGCCTGCATACATCCGAGAGTCGACGCGCAGTCGGCTCCGGTGGAGAAGTTGGAAAAACGTGAGGTGCCTTCGGCGAATGCGCCGAGCATCGCGTACCGATGGCTGATGGATTTGTCGCCGGGCAGGCGCAGAGTGCCGAGGATATTCCGCGCGGGGCGGAGGATGCGTTCTTGCGTTGCGGTGGACAATGGGGCTCCGGGAAATGGGCTTCGTAGTCAGTTTACTAACGCTGACCGAGGAGTAGGAACAGGTCGCGCAGGACGATACCCGACACAGAGTCAGCCATCCGTCGCTTACCACCCCCAAGATACTCCCCCAAAAAGCTCTTTGGGATCATGGAAGAGACGTGGGGGCCCCTTGCGCGCAGGATGGCACCGAGTGAAAGTGGAGAATCAGGTTGCACGTGACGCGATATGGAGTCGAACCGAGGCGCTCACGATCACGGATGAAGAACAGACCGCAGAGCCTTTTGGATGCAATAGAATCTCCTATTCATTTAGGAGATTGGCGGGTACTATAAACATCGGAGAGCGCCGAACACTCTTGAACATTTATCGCGAGGGATACTGATGACCCGGTCAACTGGCTGGCGACGGAGCGCTTACCTGCTTGTACTCGTTGGAGTGACGTGCTCTCAGGCGCAGCAGCAGAGTTCGCCCGCACAGAGTTCGACCCCATCGCTTGGGGCGACAGCAGAAACAGGCACCGAGACTCCCGGCGAGATCTACAAGGCTGCGATGCATCCCCTGGACGTGGTGAGAAGTTCGCTCGACAACTGGTCGGATGCCGAGTTGGGCGCTCTCACCGTTGGCATCCACAAAGCGCATGATGCGTGCGAAGCAGCGAACCGAGATGATTACGCCGGTGACGATCTCTACGATCTGAGCCGGCTTTGTGCACTGGGGCAGGACTGGGAGAAAACAAACGCCGTCGCGCAAGCCTACATCGCGAGCAAACTGGAGCCGCATCGGGCGCAGGCGTACGCCCTGGCGATCAATGCAATGGTCCATATGAACGCGATCGATCTCGCCGTGGCGACAACTCGAGAGATGCTGGGACGCTTGCCCTACGACGCGGAGGTGGCCTACGCAGTGCGCTACATGAAGGACGATCTGGAGGAGGCATCGAATCCAGGGGCTCTGACGCTCGCCGCTGAGGAGCATGCGGCGATTATGGCGGCGCTGGCGCAGGAGACGCCGTTGAAGGCCACACATGGCGAGGCGGTGATGAGCCTCGGCGCAATGTACGATTCGGCCATGGAGTTGGCATTCTGGCAGAAGTATGCCGGCGAGGATGCAGCCTCGTCGGCTACTGTAGCGGGCGTGGATCAAGCCCTCGGTCTGAATTCAGCGTTGACTTCAGAAGATGCATCGCGAGTCGCGGCGGTGCGTGTTCGTTATCGACTGCTAGGTACGCGACTCCCGGAGATCAAGGTGCTGCGCGGGTTAGAGTCATCCATGGCAAAGCCGCCGCAGGTTGTGCGCGCCGATGCCCCCATAACGGTGCTGGTGATGTTTCCCGACTGGTGCGGTGGATGCCGAAAGATGATGAAGCCGCTCATGGACTTCGGAAAGGCTAATAAAGAGGTACCGATTCATGCATACGGGCTGGTGTTTGAAGATGATTCGGTGATTCCCGTGAAGACTGCGCACGAGGAGTTGCTGAAGGAGATGAAGGGAACCTCAACTCTCGTGGTGCCGGCGTCGACGGCGCAGACGCTGGGCGCAAGTGATTATCCGCTGGGAATCATGATCGATGCGCAGGACAGGGTGCGGTATATCGGCGTTCTGTGGGGGGACGCATTCAAGGGTGATGGATACGTAGAGAAGATGATTCTGAAGATCGTTGCCGCGAACCCGGCCCTAGGCATCACAATGGGGGGTCCGAGGAAGGACTGAATTCGAATCACCGGAGACGCTGCGATTTTGTGGCCCGCATGGCTGCTGCAGCCAGCGTGGCTTCCATTTGTTTCAGCGTATACGGCTTTATTAAGTACGCATTCTGACGGTCGAGCCGCTTGGAGGTTCCGATCTCCTCTTCTACGCACCCTGTGGAGAAGACAACCACTACGTCTGGTCGGAGCATGTGAATCTCAGCCGCCAATCTTGCTCCGTCTATTTCTCCTGGCATTCTGATATCGGTCAGGAGCAAGTCGAACTTGATACCGAGCCTGGCCAGTTGAAGAGCCTTGTATCCGTTCGGCACAGGGATTACAGCATATCCGAGATGACGAAGATTTTCCTCAATAGCATCGCGAAGCTGATCGTCGTCTTCGACCAGCAGGACGGTGGCGCGAACCTCCCGTCCCCCAGATTCGCCATGCGCAGCCGGGAGAGGGGATTTCAAAACAGATAGCCTGGACCGTTCCATGATTTCTCTGCCTTCACTCACAAATTCGCGAGTGCGACACCCGTTACAGGTGCTGACGCGTACAGACAGATCGCCTGTCTTAGCTGGGTCAAGCAGATCTCATCTGTGATCGGGACAGCTACCTGGTGCTTAGGTCACCTTTGGTTTGTCTACCGCTGGTCACGCGTTCGATCTCGGTGGCTTGGTTTGTGGCCGTTCATTCTCCGCGCAGTCTTCCTTAGGCGTGAATCAGCAATCTGCTGCGCGCGTTCGCGGAGGTTGAGGTAAGCAATTTCAATAATGCCAGCGAGGGAAGGTGGGGACCATACAACTGTAGTGGTAAACGATTTCATTTTCCGGAAACAAACTCGAATTGAGTACAATTTGGCCGCCCTCTGCCGGTAAAAGTGACGAGCGAAGCTCAGGCGGCTCTTTGTGCTGACTTGATACGGGCCGCGTCTCGTTAGGGACCCCGGGATGATCGCGTCGACTGGAGTGAGGTGCCTTCGGCTAGTGTCGCTCAGGAATTGTCACAGCCGGTGATGTCGTTTGCGAATCGTGGAAGTGACGCCAGATGGATTCGGCGGTTTTGCGGCTCACCACCGCCGCGAGGGAATCTGCCGTGGCCTGCTGTACGTCGCGCAGGCTGCCGAAATGGGTGAGGAGCCTCTGGCGTGTCTGGCGGCCGACACCCGGGATGTTGAGCAACTCCGAATCACGGTCGCGCATGGCGCGCCGCTGGCGATGGTAGCCAATCGCGAAGCGATGGCTCTCGTCGCGAATCATCTGCACTAAGTGCAGCACCGGTGAGCGCCGGTCGAGAACGACGGGCTCGTCCTCGTTGCCGTATAGGTAGATCACTTCTTCCTTCTTGGCGATCGATGCGAGCGGTTGCGAGGTGTAGCCGAGGGACTCCAGCGCGTCGGCAGCAGCGTGAAGCTGGCCGAGGCCGCCGTCGATGAGGATGAGGGAGGGCATCGTTTTCGGCTCTTTGTCAGATTTGGCTGATTGGGACTCGTGCTCTCTCACCCATCCCGGCGATGAGTCTGCCGAAATGGATAGGGCACCCGAGTTCTGTGATTCAGGGACGGCCGCGTTCAGTGATCCTTTGCCATGATGCGAGTTCTCAAGGATGCGCTTATAGCGGCGGGTCACAACTTCGCGCATCGATGCAAAGTCGTCGACTCCGACCACGGTCATCATCTTAAATTTGCGGTACTGAGATTTGTTCATTTTCCCGTCTTCCCAGACGACCATGGAGGCAACGGTTTCTGCGCCCTGGATATGGGAGATGTCAAAGCATTCGATGCGTTTGGGTAGTTCGGGCAGCATGAGCGCGTCGGCCAGGGCTTCCTGGATTGCCTTGCCCGACGGCTCGAGAACCCGAAAGCGCTGGATGTAGGACTGCTTGGAATTCTGCCCGGCGAGGTCGACGAGAGAACGTTTTTCTCCGCGCTGCGGAACGCCGATTTCAACCCGGCGATTGATGCGCTGGCTGAGGAGATCGGCAAGGGACTGGCGATCGGCGAAATCTACGGGGACGAGGATTGATCTGGGGACGTAGTGCTGGTCGATATAGAGCTGCTTGAGCAGTGCGGAGAAAACTGTGCCCGCATGGAACGACGGTTCATTTTCATCATTCTCTGTAACTGAGTCTGGTTCGCCATCTTCTAATCCCCGTTCCCTAATCCCTGGTCCCTGCTCTTCGAGGTCTTCCCAGAAGAATTCGCGGCGATCGACGATTTTGCCGCCGCGCATGTGGAAGAGGTTTACCGCCAGAGCGCCCTCTTCGAAGTGATAGCCGAAAACGTCGGCATCGTCGCTCTGCTCGGCGGTGGCGATGCGTTGCTTCTCCTGCAACTGGTGCACGGTGGAGAGTTGGTCGCGCAGGCGTGCCGCAGCTTCGAAGT
>Ga0335073_10017535_pt1 | contig 10019 bp, 6 predicted proteins | sample Lox_Sample_22_FD_207093 | JGI IMG/M metagenome (GOLD analysis project Ga0335073, IMG submission 207093) | Soil microbial communities from Loxahatchee National Wildlife Refuge, Florida, United States - Lox_Sample_2.2 | ecosystem: Environmental > Terrestrial > Soil > Wetlands | place: USA: Florida... | reverse complement strand
CATGAAAAAAGGCGATCAATCTCGCAGAAAAGGCGTGGCAGTTCCTTTGCGTACCTTCGTGTCTTTTGTGGTTTGCGTTTTGAGTCCCCGCGACTCGCAGAACTGCCTAACGTCTTCGCGCCTCGGCAGCGATGGCACGACGCCTTCTTTGGTGACGGCCAGCCCTCCTATAATCACCGCAAATTCGACGGCGGATTCAAGGCTCTCGCCCGCAGCAAGTGCTGTTGCCAGTCCGGCATTAAACGCATCGCCAGCGCCGGTACTGTCGACCGCCGTCACGTGAATTGGAGCAATGCGCTTTGCCGAGGATTGCGTTACGATCAGAGCGCCGTGATCGCCCAAGGTCATGACCACATTCTTCACTCCGGCGCGAAGCAAATCGGACGCGACTTCTTCTGGCACGGCTTGTGCCTGCGGACTGCGCCCGGTCAACACCTTCGCTTCAGTCCGGTTTGGCGTCAGCACTTCGACAAGCTGCAAAACCGATTGTGGCAGCGGACGCACCGGCGCCGGGTTCAGAATCGTGATCGCACCGTGTGCTCGGCCACGCGCCAGCGCTGCCTCGGCTGCTTCGACGGGAATCTCGAGTTGAGTGAGCACCACAGCAGCATTCTCGAATGCCGCCGTGCATTCAGCAAGGTCGGCGGCTGAGAGCAAATCGTTTGCACCCGGATCAATCGCTATCGAATTATTGCCAGTTCCGGCCTCCACCAGAATGAATCCCACGCCGGTCGGACGCTCGGCTGTCTCGCGAACAAATGTGACATCGATGCCTTCTTCGCGATAGAGCCGCAGCGCCATCTCGCCGAAACTGTCGCGCCCAATGCGCGCCACGAAGCGAACCTCCGCTCCCAGCCGAGCACAGCCAACCGCCTGGTTTGATCCCTTGCCGCCGTAATCCACGCGATATCCAGACGCGAGCACGGTCTCGCCCGGGCTCGGCAGACGCTTTACTTTCAGCGTCAAGCCGGTGGCATAGCTTCCAACAACGGTTATGCAAGGGCTGGGCATGCGGGAAATCTCAAGCCAGCAACATTGGTCATTTCCACGGCGGGCGCGCCATCAGATCAACGAACAGCTTATAAAACTTCTCTGTATCAATATCGAACTGCACATTCGCCAGCCGCAAATACGGTGGAACCTGCGCCGTCGATTTCCAGAACAGCGTCTTGCCATAGCTTGGCCCGTGATCGATATCGATATCCATGTAGAGCTGCTTCTCGCCCGTGATGATCGACGGATCAATCAGTGCTGCGCCGGCAATCTCATCCCACATGTAACCGGGAAGAGAATATTTTGCGAGATAATCCGCAACTGGCGTGCCTGCCTTCGCGATCGTGTCCTTCATCTCCTGCGTGTAGCGCGTTTTTACCGAGATATCGATTGGCGTAATGGTTATCTTCTTCCAGGGCGCGCGCAGCACGATGCGCGCTGCTTCCGGATCGAACCACCAGTTGAATTCGCGCCGGCCGTCGATGGCTCCAGGATCAATCGCTCCCTTGTCGGCGTAGAGGCCGCCGCCCATCATGACAAATTCTTTCGCGAGCGTCGCAACCGAGGGATCGAGCTTCAGGGCGAGCGCGTAATTCGTCAGTGGTCCGCCCGCCCACAGCACTACTTGGCCCGGATACTTGTGCACCATCCGTACGATGAATTCGGCTGCTGTGCCCGGCTGCGCCTTAATGTGCGGCTCGCCTTCAGCCATCGGCGGGACAACATCTGGCGCGTGATACGGCTGGTCGTAAATCGTCGAGCGTTTCGCTGCAAAGTGCTCCGTCCAGCAGCCCTTGTATTCGAGCTTGCCATACATCGCTTCCCAGCGCTCGCTCTCTTCTTTGCTATTGATCAGCGGAAATTCCGCGCCCTCGATTACCGGGACGTCGGTACGACCGGCAATTTCCAGCGTGCGCAATGTATGCTGCGTCTCTTCTTTCAGCCACTGATCGCCGCTGACGATCGTGATGCCAAGGACGTCGAATTTTTCCGATTGCAAGAAAACCAGCAAAGCCTGCTGATCGCTAGTTCCTGGCCCACGCGCATCCTGATCGACGATGACTTTGATTTTTTGGGCGGATGCGGCGGTTGCAAGGACAAGAGCAAGAAAAATCGAGACAAATCTCCGAAAAGAGCAGACAAGCATGTTCGGCTTTCCCACGAACGCTGGATTTGAAACGCTAAACTTACCACATTCTCCGAGACGCTTACCTCACTCTCCGAAGTTTGCGAGACAGCGATCGGTACGCAAAGCAGGATTAGGGGCGCGCGAGCTCTGACCTACAGTCCAGTCCCATTTCCTGTTTATGGCTGGCTTTGCTTTTTCTTGTGCTTCGGCATGAACTTGGGCACGACAAACTCCTGAAAGACGTTGCTGGCAGCTCCGCTGGCGAGCCCGAGCGCCGCATTAGCGAAAGTCAATCCAGCCCCGTGGCGATCTTCGGCCGGATAGTACAAATTCGAAATTCCCCCCGAGGCCAGGTCGCCCAGCACTGCCGAATAATTCGGCTGCCAGCGTTTGTTGTCTCCTTTCGTGATTACCGACCGCGAGATCGCATAGTACAGCCGAGATCCGAAGCCGCCCGTTCCCTTGTAGAAATATCGCGGATCCTGCTTCAAAAGCCATGGAAATACCGCACCTCCGAAGAATGTTCCCGTCAGCGTGTCACCGTAGTTTGCTCCGTACCGTTTGCCATATCCCTGCGGACCGGTACCGTAACCTTCGAAATGTCCTTGCTCCTGTTGGACTCCCGCGACCGCCGCCACGAAGAGCAAAGTAAACGGATCGATGACTGTTCTCAGCGCCAGCTGAAATTTCTGCCTGCCATCCAGTGGAGCAGCATCGGGGATGTAGCTGACATAAAAATTCGGGACGATTCCCAACACACGCTGCTGTTCTTCGATTTTGATTTGCTCCTGTGCCACTTCCACCTGCGGCACTCCGACGTTCACGCTGGTGATCGCCTCGCCGATGCTCAACATGATGGGCAGCAGATTGTCGCTTTGACCCGGTTCCAAGTTATCGGAAAACTTCTGCGGCGCGAAACCAGTCGCGTCGATAGTCAGTTGAAATGAACCGGCGGGCACATTACTGAACGAGAACTCGCCATGGTCCCCGGACTTGGTCTGTTGGACCTGCTGGCCGTTGATGCTCAGCGTCACCTGCGCGCCTGCGATCACGGCTCCACTAGGATCGATCACAGTTCCGCGAATGCTTCCCGCCGCTTGGGCTGCTGAAGAGTTATTCGTCGGCGAAGCCGGGGCTTCCAGCACCTGCGCCCGGCAGGGTGATGCCAGCACGAGCATGCCAAGCAGTACGATGAGTCCGGGAGAGGAACGTGACAACATTGCTCTCCACTTTACCGTGATTCTCGCTCTCGAAATGTAAAGGCTGGTAATGATGAGGTGCGCCCGAGATTCGACAGCAACGCGAGGGATCAATTTCCTCAATTTCCCTTGATCGCCTTCGTGGTTGAATGATCTACAAAGTTACACATTAGGATTACGAATATGCTTTATCTGAGATGAGGGGAACGAAGCGGCAGGCTTCCCGCAGAGTTGTGCGAATTTGACTATTTTCGCGCCGGACCAGTTGTAATTGCTGCGCTTCGGCGGGGCCGACGGGAATTACCATTCGCCCGCCCTCGGCTAACTGAGTCGACAGGGGCGCAGGCACGGCGGCCGCAGCCGCCGAAACCAGGATCGCGTTATACGGTGCGGAGGGTTCGAATCCCTGGCTGCCATCGCCCACAAGGACCGTAACGTTACGATAACCGAGCCGCTGGAGCACTTCACGCGCACGCTCAGCGAGTGTGGCATGGCGCTCGATCGAGATCACTTGCGCCGCCATCTCGGCCAGCAATGCGGTCACGTATCCCGAGCCGGTGCCCACTTCCAAAACCTTGTCGGTCGGCTTCAGATCGAGAAGTTCGAGCATGAGCGCCACGATAAACGGCTGGGAAATGGTTTGCTCTTCGCCGATGGGCAAAGGATAGTCTTCATAGGCCTGCTCGCGATCGCGCTCGTGGGTGAATTCGTGTCGTGGAACCCGCGCCATAGCATCGAGCACACGCGGATCGCAAACGCCACGCCCGCGCAGTTGGGATCTGACCATGCGCTCGCGCAGCGCCGTCAAGAGGTCATCGTCATGCGAAGTCATGGCAAGCGGACGGCCCGGCGTAACTACTTCTTGCTGCGCCGGACCTGCACATCGAAACTGACCACGCCGTTCTGGTCGCGAGTCGCCACGACCGAAATATTCCGTGTGAAATAGTACTCGCCTTGGATGATCTGCTGCGAGCTCTGCGAGACGTTCGTGCTGTAGGTCAGTGAGATGTTGTTGGCGAACTCCTGCTCGATCGTAACCTGCGGCCCGCGCGCCGTTGGATTGGTTTCCGTGACCAAGCCCTGGGGGTCGATCTTGATTCGGCTGGCTCCGAACAGTTTCTGCAGGCGGCTGCTGACCGTTTCGTTGATGGCCTGGTTGATGATCAGCGCGCTCGCCTGTTCATTAAACGCGGTTAAGCCCGACTGCTCCTGCAGTTGAGTCGCCTCCTCGCTGGTGCGACCGAGAGCGAGTAAGGCGATGATGTCGGATTTCGGCAGCGGCGGCTCGGACCGGTAATTCACGTTCAATCGGTCGGGGGTGCCGGTGACCGTTACATCCAGATCGTAATTTCTAACGTGCGTGGTAGCTTCCATGTTCAGTTGTGGCTCAATTGCAACCGGATTGGAGAAAGTGATGTCACCGCGCTCCAGACGAAACTTAATGCCGTTAAACGTCGCCTGGCCCTCCAGAATGTCGGCGCGGCCAAGCACGCTGGGACGCGCCACCGATCCCCGCACCCGCAAATCGGCATCGCCCGACAATCGCGCGACTGCGGTCTTCATCTGGAGCTCCGGGGCAGTCTGCACGGCGACGTCAAGCCGGATGTTGTAGAGCGGAGAGTTCGCTGGCGCGAGCACAACCGACTGCCGGCTCCGCTGTAAGTACGACCCAAAATCGAAGCCCGGAGTGACCGCGAGCTTGGTCACCATAATCCGGCCGGTTACAGTCGATGAAGTCGGACTCCCCGACCAGTGCAGCTCCGCATTGGCGGTCGAACTCACCCCCGGGGGATAACGCAACCGCACATCTTTCCCGATTGCCGTCAAATTGAAATTGAGCTGCTTGTTATACCGTGTGGCTTCGCCCTGAAAGTCGAGCGTTCCGCCTCCTGTTCGGGCCGTGAGCTGCTCGATGCGAACGTGGTCCAGAGTGAACGCAAGCGATCCGTTCATCTCGCTCAGCCCGCTGGGCAAGCCTGCATAATTCACTGTGCCATTCTCGATCTGGATTGTGCCTTGGGGCAGCGGTTCGGAGATCGTGCCCCCCACATTCATCTCCACCAGCATCTGCCCGGATGCGCTTAAATCCGGATTGAAGCTGCTGAAAAGCCTCAGATCGACCTGCCCGTGAGCCGTAAGCCTGAGTTCGCGCAACGCGGCAAAATGGATCGACCCACCGCCGGTGATGTCGGTCCCTTCTCCGATCATGTGAAGCGGATCAATGTGCGCGATCTGCTGCGCATAGGAAAATCGCATCGGTCCCTGGTTATGCAGTTTGACGTATTCAACCTCGACACCAACTTCGGAGAGATCGCCCGTTAAAATCCACCGATCGGGGTAGCGTAGCGGTCCCTCCAGAGTCACTGTTCCTCCAACCGCGGAATGGCCGGTCAGTTGTTGGCCGAGATAAGCCCGCCATAAGGGATCAAGATCAACCCGGTCGAGACGAGCGATGATCTTACCCGTGTACTCGCCGTGCATTTGAATGCCGCCCTCAATCGAAAGATTCCCCCGCGCCAGGGCAGAAGTCCCGCTGATGTGCAGGTCGCCATTGCTGCTCACGCCTTTCAGATTCAGGCTGCCGAACAGCTCGTGGTCAGCGATCAGGTCATGCACTTGAACCGCGGCATTAATCGAAGGAGTTTCGAGGGTTCCTGCACCTTGCAAAACGAAATCAGCCCGCCCTTCGACCGGTAGGTTATCCAAATGAATTTGGCGTACCCGCGCGAGATCGAAATTCTTTCCCGTCAGATCGAGGCGAAATCCGCGCGAAGCCGGTGTGTACGCGGCGGTGCCGGTTACGTTTGCGTCCTGATGCTGAAGGTGAATGTTGTTCAGCGCCGTTTCGCCGTCGGCGATGTGAAGATCGGCGTCGAACGCCTCGATCGATTCGCCATACGCCGACGCACGTGAGGCGCGAATGTGTCCCTGTACTCGCGGATTCGCGCGGGTTCCGGCAATCTGCAGTGAAACATCGGCGGTGCCGGAAACCGGCTGATCGAATCCAGCCAGTGCCGCGGTGGAAGCCACGTCGACATTGTGAAGGTTTACCCGAGCCGTATAAGGACTGCCGGGGGTGAATTGTCCGTCCTCCAAAGTTGCGGCAATTTCGAAGTCGGCGCTGGTTTCGCCGCGGTGCAGGCTACCGCCGCGCATAATCAGATTGTGAGAAGAAACCTGAATGCTGGCCGCGAGCGAATCCCAATGCACTTCCTGCCTGGGAGTGTAGGAAGTAGGAGGGACGGTGAACTCGAAGTCATCCGCGACCAGGGTGCCGGCGAGAGTGGGAGACAAGAATGACCCACCCACCGCTCCATTGAACGCGGCATTGCCGTCCACGCGGAAGGGGAGATCGGTTGGCGCTCCTAGCGCACCCAGCAACGGGCGCCATTCCTCCAGATCGGAAGTCGAGAGGGAAAGTTGCAGAGTCGTAGATCGTGAAATCGTTCCGCTGGCCTGAATTCTGGAAGCCGGGGTGGAAACGTGAAATTCCGACAATTGGAGTTCGTCCGCGGCCACCCCATATTTGCCTTGCATGCCAGCGGTAATAGGCAGTTCCTTGTCGAGTGCAAGCTCCGGCCGCGCCACATCGACAGCAAAACTTATCTCGGAATTTTTCGGCGATCCCTTCCAGGTTGCGTCGATTGATCCCGCCGCCGTTCCTGCAGGACGGAATCGGCGGAGCGGATGCGCCGGCCGGTCAAGGGCCGTCGCGATTTCCGCCACGGAAATATCGCGCACGCGCAAATGCACGACTGCGCTTTGAATCCCCGGCAGCTTTTCTTTGCCGGCATTGCGGACTGATGGCCTCTCTTCCTCAATGACTGGAAGCTGCGAACTTCCCTTCTGCAGACCGAAGTCTCTGGCTGAATACCTCCGGTCTGGGCTATACGGAATGCTATGTAGCCAGTTTTCAATCAGGGCATCGCCGGTGAATGTTCCGGCCAGTAATTTACCCTGGATCTTTGAAAGCTTGATTTGCTGATCGCTGATCGTATAGTCGCTGGTCGCAGCGGCTCGTTTCAAGCCGAGTTGATCGTTCTGCCAGGCGAGATCGCGTAGCGTGAACGATCCTGCACTGCTGAATTGATCAGCCGACCAGTCGCCGCTTCCTTTAAAATCTACTGTCCCTCCACTCAGACCACGACGACGAGCGATCGCTGCTGCTTGCTGCAAATCGAGATGGGCTTGGTAGCTGCCGTCGAAATGCGGATTCCGAAAAGTGCGGATCCATCCGCTAGCCGCGAAACTCGATTGTCCCGAACTCCATTTCAGCGATTCGATCTCGACCGAGCTCGGCGTCAAACTGAAATGCATATCTGCCATCCAGCTGAAGGGACCGAAATCGTCGAAAGTCGTATCGACTTTGCCCACCGTGAATCGGCTCTCATAGCGGCGGTGAAGATGCGAGTAATCCATCTGCATGCCGGTATTGTCAGCGCTAAAGTCCAGCGGGATTTTCCGGTCGGCCCAAATCAATTCACCATCATGAACCGAAAGGTGATCGATCGAGAGCGCAAACAGTTGTTCGAGCGATCTCTCCTCCGAGACGTTTTCGAGTGCCCTAATAACAGGGATATTCGTGGTGCCGTCGGCAGTGACTGCAATGTGCACCACCGGGTGTTCCAGAGTCAGAGAATGAAATCCGAATTGCGTTCGCAGGAGCGAAATTACTTTGACTTGGGCGACTAGGTGATCGGCATGGGCTAATGGGATGTCAGATGCGGCCTCGCTGCCGTGCACGGTGATATCGCGCACCTCGACCTGCATGTGGAAAGGAACAACGTGGAAACTGCCGATTTGGGCGTGACCACCGGTGATTCGTTCGACTTCGGCAATCAGGCGCCGCCGAACGTATGCCTGGAAAGAATTGGTGGTGATGTACCACGCCCCGCCGAAAAGCCCGAGCAGACCCGCTCCCGCCGCGATCAAAAGGTATTTCCACCAACGCTGTCGGCTGGGCGCCGGGGCGGTCACTGCGGCTCGACTCCTTCAGTGGCAGGACCGCTGGCCTCCGCAATCGTTACTTTGCTCTCGGAGCGCAGGTTTTGCAGCCATGAGACGAGAAGCTGGTTGACTTTCTCTTGCGTTAGCAGTTCGCGAATTTTGCCGGAAACATCGGCTAGCGGAACTTCACTCGCCCCCGCTTGCTGGAGCCGGGGAACGAACTTATCCCGGTAATAAGTTTCGATGCTCTTGGAATCGATCTGTACCTGCGGACGCAGACGGGCATCGACCAGCCGCATCAGATCGATCTGCTGTTCGACGTGCGCGATCAAATCTTTTTCGTTCACTTGAAAACGCTTGAGCACCGCCTGCCATCCTTCGTGCGTCCCCGCTTCCGAATACAGCTTTCGCACTTCCGATACCCGCGCCTCGGCTTCAGCTTCCGAAGCATGGCGAAACGTCGTCGACTTCATCTGCTCATCGAGCAGTTCCTGATCGATCAGGCGATCAAGCACCGCCCTCCGATCATCATCGGTAAATTGATCGAGCGGTTTGCCGCTGAGCAGCGCTTCGTAGCGAAGAGCATCGTCCAGATCGCTTTGCAGGATGATATGGCCATTTACTTTAGCGACGATCCGATCGATGACCTCCGCGCGCGCTGTAGCCAGCATGCACATTGCGGCCAGCAGAACCGGCAACACTGCTCTCATCGTCGGCCTCGAGCAAAATCTTTTCATTAGAATGGCTGGCCTATACTGAAAAAAACGTTGAAATGGCCCAGACGCTGCGTTTCGGTCACTGCAGTCGGCGGGGTACAATCCGCGCCGGAGCAAAAATAGCGGGTCGGGTTTAGATTGTATCCAAAATCGAAGCGAAGCGGCCCCAGCGGCGTTCGGTACCGAAAGCCAAGCCCTACGGCATGCGACGTGTAATCATAACCGGAATTGTTGAACTGCGTCATGCACTGGGAGTTCGGTGTACTACCGGACAAGCACAACTGCGGATGGTCCTGGTGCCAGCGCAACAGGCCCTTCAACATGTCGTGCGGAGCTGTAAAAACGTTGCCCATATCGTGAAAAATGGCAAAGCCGAAACCTTCGCCTAAGTACGGCAGAGAAGTCTCCGGAAAACGCAATTCCACATTGTTGACAAACAGGGCCGTACCACCTACAGGAAAACCCGAGGTCGGATCGCGAGGGCCTGCCTGATTCAACCCGAATCCGCGATGCGAGTTGCCGCCGCCGGCGAAAAGCTGTTCCGGCAGGGGGATGGTCGCGATGCCCGTACAGGTCGGTTCTCCGGCCTGATTCAGCGGGCATGCGCCCGGCGGCAGAACCTGCGTTCCGTTGAACGGCTGGGCAATCCCAATCGATGTGGAGCGGGCGAGGACAAAACGATGTTCGCCATGTCCTGGTCCGAATGCGTAATACGTCGAATACTGACCCAACGCCCGGGCGAAGTTTGTCTTAAAGCTGCCCAGTTCGCTGGGATCGTTTGTCAGCGCCGCCTCTGATCGCGTTCCAAAGAAATCGGTCGCCAAGAAAGCATCCAGCGTGAAGTAGTCCCCCTTGGTGCTCTCCAAGGGATTATCACGCCTGTCATGAATGTATGTAAAACCCGGCCCGCCGACTCTGGCTGGAAGAGAAAACAACTGCAGTTCGCCGACGTTGAAATCTTGTGCGAAGTGGCTGGCTTTCACCGTTCGAAAATCGAATTGATACGTGATCGTGTTCGGCCCTGGACGAGTCCCC
>Ga0335073_10017532_pt1 | contig 10019 bp, 9 predicted proteins | sample Lox_Sample_22_FD_207093 | JGI IMG/M metagenome (GOLD analysis project Ga0335073, IMG submission 207093) | Soil microbial communities from Loxahatchee National Wildlife Refuge, Florida, United States - Lox_Sample_2.2 | ecosystem: Environmental > Terrestrial > Soil > Wetlands | place: USA: Florida... | reverse complement strand
AGGAGACCTGCTGCAGAAGCCATCAGCGCCGACGGGCGCGCTCGACGGCGAGCTTCATCGCCACGGCCAGCATAGCGTCGGCGCCCACCGGATCCACTTAGCTCACGAGCCCACCTGCGCCGGCCCGCTCGCCGCTGGCTAGACTGGCTGGCGAGCGATGAGGCTCGCTCTGCCTGCGGTCCAAGGCCGCTGATGGCCTCTACCCGATGTTCATCTACCGGTGGAGGCCTTAGGTTGCCGCGTTCATACCGCAGCGTCGGACGCCATCCCACGTCGGCCGTACCTCCGGTCCGAAAGGAGGCTGACGATGGGAATGTTCTCGTCTGGACCGAGCCATCAGGATCGCGAGCCCGATCACGACCCGGGCGGCGCTGACTCGGCGCCGCGCGCCGGCGCCGCGGACGCCCCGCGCTCAGCGGACGCGGAGCACCGCGACCGGCAGAGCCCCACGTCTCGCGTGTCGGTCGTGAACGAGCCACCGTCGCGCCCGTCCGCGCCGGAGGGCGCCTCCGACGACGAGTACCGGTACCACACCTACAAGGTGTATCCGTCTGGCCGGCCGGATGCGGTCGAGTTCGTCGACACTTACAAGGCGTTCGGCCGCGCGCACATCCTGCGTGGGCTGACCATGGGCCTGCCCGAGGGGATGGTGTCGATGATCCTCGGACCGTCGGGTACCGGGAAGTCCGTCTGCATCAAGCACATCGTGGGACTGCTGTTCCCCGACGAGGGGGATGTGCTCGTGCACGGCGAGTCGGTCCCAAGCATGTCCGACGATCGCCTGTTCGAGATGCGCAAGAAGTTCGGTCTCCTGTTTCAGGACGGCGCGCTGTTCGGGTCGATGAGCGTGTACGACAACGTCGCGTTTCCGTTGCGGCAGCACACCGAGAAGGGCGAGGACGAGATCGAGGACATCGTCATGCGCCGGCTCAAGGAGGTTGGCTTAGGCGACGCGCGATACCAGATGCCCAACGAGCTATCGGGTGGGATGCGCAAGCGCGCGGGGTTCGCGCGCGCGCTGGCGCTCGAACCGGACATAGTGCTGTTCGACGAGCCCGATTCCGGGCTCGACCCGGTGCGGACCGCGTTGCTCGGCGAGTTGATCCTCGAGGTCCATCGCGATGCGATGGAAGAGGCCAAGGCGAAGGGCAAGGAGCGTCTGCCGACCTATTGCGTCGTGACCCACGACATCATGAGCGCCCGGCGCGTGGCGGACTACATCAACGTCATGTGGAAGGGACGGATCGTCGAGGCAGGGCCGGCGGAGGACATGCTGAACTCCGAGAACCCGTTCATCCGTCAATTCCTGGCCGGTGATTCAGAGGGACCGCTCGCCATGGACTAGGACCCCGGAAGCTCTCTTCTCTCACCCTGCTTGGTCGGCTGCTCCCCGGTGACCGCCGGGCGTTAGCCGTGCCCGTTGACCGTCTCCGCCCAGCGAGCCGCCGCATCGTCGATCGCGGTTAGGGCGTCATCCCGCGAGCACCACGAGACCGATGTACCGGCGGGCTCGTGCGAGCGTCGCGCGATCACGAACCGCTCGATCTCCCCGCGCAAGTCCGCGGGGAGATCCTGCGCTCGGTCGACCGCTCCCCAGGCCGGATCGTCGTCAGCCACGCACACCACAATGTCGCGAGCGCCTCGGGCGGTGTGCGCTCGGATCAGCGCCACCGGCTTGACCGGAACGCGCCCGCCGGGGGGCCCGGACTCGGCGGCGCACACCAGCGCCTCGAGCGGTCGGCCTGTGGTGTCGAGCGTGTCGGGGAAGTAGCAACAATCGGCCGGCGAGCGCACCCAGTGATCGACCGGCGTCCGCTGAGCCACGAACGATCCCCTCGGACTCTCGATGCGACAGTAAAGCTCAGATCCATGCATACGCCGCCGCGCCTCCACGAAACAGTGTTGGGTGTCGTAGAGGCCATCAGCGGCCTTTCGGCGGCGGTCTGAGCGAGCCTCATCGCTCGGGAGCACAGTATCCCACGATCGAACCCCAGCGGAAACCTTCTCGGCTCGTGGCCCGCAGGTGAGTCCGTCCCGGTCCGACGGCCCGCCGGTGACTGGCGCCAGACCGCTATGATCTGATCAGGCGATGAGGCCCGCCTCCTGAACTGCCACTCGGCTGATGGCTTCTACCGCAAGACGAAACGGTAGAAGCTCATGAACTCAGCCGACGGTGTCAGTACTGCCGCCGTATCCACATTCCAGAGTGTGCTGTTCGACACCGAGCCTGGCGGTGTCGACGGCAGTGTCGAAGAGCCGGATTTCTTTACCGACCTCCACCTGGATCAGGTGGTGGCAGCGCTCACCGCGGGGCGGGAGGAGTATGACCTCGTGCCGTTCTTCCACCGGCCGCTGCACGACGTCGACGCGGTGCACTATCGCCATCAGGTGCTGAGCGACCTGGAGCAGGGCCCGGTGCTCGACGTGGTGCGTGCCTTCGCTCGCGCTATGCAGCGGATGCGCAAGCACCTCGCGCTCGTCGAGAAGCTTCACTACGCTCGCCAGAAGCAGCGCTGGTTCCTCGAGGCGGTCGCCGTGTACTGCCGTGGGGTTCAGGCCCTCCAGGAAGGCATGGCCGCGCTCACGCTGCAGTCGAGGGGGTTCGTCGAGCTTCACGAGTATGTGAACGCCTACCTCTCTGGTGACGAGTTCACACGCCTTGTGGAAGAGACACGCGACGTGGTCGACGACCTCGCCGCCGTCAGCTACACCATTCAAGTCAGAGGTAATCGTGTGCGGGTAAGCGGATACGAGGGCGAGCCCGACATGAGCGAGGAGATACAGCGCACGTTCGAGAAGTTCAAAGACGGCGAGGCCTCGGACTATCGCGTGGACATCCCGGAATGGTCTGACATGAACCACATCGAGGCCCGGATCCTCGATCTGGTGGCCAAGCTCCACCCGGAAACATTCGGAAAGCTCGAGCACTACTGCACGCGCAACGGCCGCTACCTCGACGAGACCATCGGCCGGTTCGACCGTGAGGTCCAGTTTTACCTCGCCTATCTCGAGTACATCGAGCCGCTGAACGCCGCGGGCCTGCACCTCTCGCGCCCGCGGGTGTCGGTGAGCTCAAAGGATGTCTGCGCGACCGCCACCTTTGATCTCGCGCTGGCGGTGAAGCTGTCGCGGGAGGACGCGTCGGTGGTCTGCAACGACTTTCAAATCACGGATCCCGAGCGGGTCCTGGTCGTCAGCGGTCCCAACAACGGTGGGAAGACGACGTTTGCCCGGACGTTCGGGCAGCTGCACTACCTGGCCAGCCTCGGGCTCCCGGTCCCCGGAGCGGACGTTCGTCTATTCCTGCCCGATCGAATCTTCACTCATTTCGAGCGCGAGGAAGATATCCAGACGCTGCGTGGGAAGTTCGAGGATGAGCTGTTCCGCATCCATGAGATCCTGGAGCAGGCGACGCCGGCCAGCCTGCTGATCATGAACGAGAGCTTCGGCTCGACGACGCTACGCGACGCGCTCGTGGTTGGCAGCGCGGTGATGAGGCAGATCATCGAGCTCGACGTTCTCTGCGTGTTCGTGACGTTCGTGGATGAGCTGTCGAGGCTGGGGCCGAGCACGGTCAGCATGATGAGCATGGTGGTGCCGGGGGACCCAGCGGTCCGCACCTACAAGGTGGTGCGTAAGGATGCTGACGGCCTGGCTTACGCCGCGGCGATCGCCGAGAAATACGGCCTCACCTACGCGGCGTTGAAGAACAGGATCGCCAGATGAAGGCGTTCCTTATGCATCGTGACAGTGACTTCGATCTTCAGCGCGAGCTCCCGCCCAATCGCGAGGCGCTCGCGCAGGACCTCGAGCTGGACACGCTGATCTCGACCATGGCGGCCCGGGACCAGCTCGTGTCCGACGTGGTGACCCGCGCGCTCCTGCAGAGCCTGCGCGACCCCGAGGCGATCGTGTACCGCCAGGAGATCCTCCGCGACTGTCTGGCCCAGCCCGCGGTGGTGCGAGACATCTACACCCTCGCCGGCGAGGCGCTGAAGGCCCAGAAGTCGGTTTGGGTGGGCCTCACAAAGGGCCAGCCGCGGTCGATGCTGAGCGGTGCGGTCCAGCGGATGGCACTGTTCGTGGACTTCCTCCGGCGTCTGCGGGACCTTGCCGACGAGGCCGCCGACACCTTCGCTTCGCCGGGCTTCACGCGTTTCTTCGCGATGCTCAAAGAAGAACTTGACGAGCCGTACTTCGAACTTGTCGAGAGTCAGCTGAAAACGCTCACCTTCAAGGGCGGCATGCTGATCAGCGCGCGCCTGGCCAGCGGGAACAAAGGCAAGGCCTACACCCTTAGGTGGCCTCGGGAGCAGAGCCTGCTCGGGCGCGTGTTCGATCGCTCGGGCTACACCTTCACGATCCCCGAGCGGGATGACAACGGGTTCAGGGCGCTCAGCGATCTCGAGGACAAGGGCGTCAACCTCGTCGCCAACGCGCTGGCCCAAGCCGTAGACCACGTGGACCGCTTCTTCGTCATGCTCCGTATCGAGCTCGGCTTCTATGTCGGCTGCCTCAACCTGACCGACCGGCTCGCCGAGCTTGGCGAGTCGACCGCCTTCCCGCTTGTAGAACCGGCGGGCCGGCTCGTGCTCTCGGCCCAGGGGCTTTATGACGTGTCTCTGAGACTCACCACCCCCGAGCTCGTGGCTGGCAATGACATCGACGCTGACGGCAAGTCACTGATCATGATCACCGGGGCCAACCAGGGGGGCAAATCGACGTTCCTGCGCAGCCTCGGGCTCGCGCAGCTGATGGCGCAATGCGGCATGTTCGTGACTGCCGATTCGCTGCGAGTGAACGTCTGCGACGCGGTCTTCACCCATTACAAGCGCGAAGAGGACGAGACGATGCGCAGCGGCAAGCTCGACGAGGAGCTCGCTCGTATGAGCGATATCGCGGATCACATCACGTCGAACTCGGTGCTGTTGTGCAATGAGTCGTTCGCGTCGACCAACGAGCGGGAGGGCTCCGAGATCGCCCGACAGGTAGTCAGCGCGATGCTCGAAGCGGGCGTCAGGGTGGTGTTCGTCACCCACATGTTCGACCTCGCCAGCAGCTTCTACGCCCAACAGCTCGACACCGCGCTCTTTCTCCGCGCCGAGCGCGGGGCCGACGGAGCCCGTCCGTTCAGGATCTCCGAGGGCGAGCCGCTGCCGACCAGCTATGGCGAGGACTCCTATCGGAGGATCTTCGGCACGCAGATCGATGCCGAGCCGGCGGTCACCCCCGGGATCGGCCGCGGTTCGCTTTGAAACGTCACCTCGCCATGGCTTGCTGATCCGTGCCGGGTCGGGATAGACGCGAGCTAGCGGCGATCTTCGCCGGTGGGGTCGTGGGCGCGCTCCTGCGCGTCGCGCTAAACCAAACCCACGCCGGCGCCGCCCCCGGATGGCCGTGGGTGACGTTCGCCGAGAACATCCTCGGCACGTTCCTGCTCGGTTACTTCGCCACACGCCTCCAGGAGCGTCTGCCGCTCTCGGCTTACCGACGGCCATTGCTCGGAACCGGATTCTGCGGTGCGTTCACCACGTTCTCGACGATGCAGGTCGAGCTCTTGGAGATGCTCGACGCCCATCGCTACGGGCTTGCGGTCGCGTACGCGGCGTCGAGCGTGATCCTGGGTTACGGCAGCGTTCATCTCGCGACGCTGTACGTCCGCCGCGCGAGGGCGATCGCATGACGGTGACTGTGTGGATCGCGGTCGGGCTGCTCGGCGGGATCGGCGCGCTCGGCCGCTTCTTCGTCGATGGCGTGATCGCCTCACGCTTTGGGCGGGATTACCCGATCGGCACGCTGGTCGTCAATCTGAGCGGAGCCACGCTCCTGGGCTTTCTTGTCGGCCTCGGGTTCACCGGCACTCGTCTGGTGCTCGCCGGCACGGCGACGCTCGGGTCCTACACGACGTTTTCGACCTGGATGCTCGAGACCCAGCGCCTCGTCGAGGATGGCCAGTTGGTGCTCGCGGGGGCCAACATCTTGATCAGCCTGGTCGCCGGCGTTGGTGCGGCTGCGCTCGGTCGCTTCATCGGAACGCAGCTGTGAACGACGACTGCCTGAAGCTCACGACGTATTTCGGCGAGCGCCACCGAACCGAGGACCAGTTCGTCGCCGACGCGCTCCTCGACCTGTACGGGCGCAGGGAGGTCGAGGTGAGCGTGATGCTGCGTGGCGCGGCTGGGTTCGGACTGAAGCATCACCTTCGCACCGACCGGATCCTCACGCTGTCCGAGGACCTTCCGCTGGTGTCGGTGGCCGTCGACACGCGGGCGCGTATCGAGAGCCTGCTCGACCAGGTGGTCTCGATCAAGCGTCACGGCCTGATCACGCTGGAGCGGGCCCGGATGCTGACCGGAGAAGTAGGTGCAACCGCCCTCCCGGAGGAGCTGCACGAGGCGACGAAGCTCACGATCTACGTCGGGCGCCAGGAGCGCATATACGGGGTCCCCGCGTTCGTCGGCGTGTGTGACCTGCTGCATCGCCGCGGGGTCGCCGGCGCGACCGTGCTGCTCGGGGTGGACGGAACCGCCCACGGCGTGCGCGAGCGGGCGCAGTTCTTCGGGCGCAACGCGGAAGTGCCGATGATGATCATCGCGGTCGGCGCCGGCGAGCAGATCGCCCGCGTGCTGCCCGAGCTCGGCGGGCTGTTGCGCCGCCCGCTGCTCACGCTCGAGCGGGTGCGCGTATGCAAGCGCGACGGCCGCCTGCTGGCACGACCAGCGTCGATGCCGGCGGCGGACGAGCACGGGCTGGCGATGTGGCAGAAGCTGATGGTGTACGCATCCGAGCAGGCCCGCCACGGTCGCAGCCCGCTCCATGTGGCGCTCGTCCGTCGCCTGCGCGAAAGCGGCGCCAGCGGAGCGACCTCCCTGCGCGGGGTGTGGGGCTTCCACGGCGACCACGCCCCCCACGGTGACCGGTTGCTCCAGCTCCGCCGCCACGTTCCAGTGGTGACGATCATCGTCGACACTCCCGAGCGAATCGCCGATTCGTTCGAGATCGTCGACGAGCTCACCGACGAGGCCGGGCTGGTCACGAGCGAGATGGTTCCGGCGATGGCCTCACTCAGTGAAGGCAAGCGCCAGCGCGGTGGGCTCCGTCTCGCCCGGCACCACCTGTGAGACCGGCCCGAGCCGCACCGACTCGACTCCGCACCCGCACCCGGTATGCTTTGTCTCGAGCGATGAGGCTCGCTCGGAATGCGGCGCCTGCCGCTGATGGCCTCTACCTACAAGACCCACGGATGTGGAGGTTAGGTGGAGCCAGCGGTTCTGAATGGTGCTGAGGTGACGCGTGCGTCGCCTCCCGGAGGTCCGTCCGACGTCGACCGCACGGTCTGGCTCGAGCGGCTCGATGAGCTGCTGCTGCTCGCCGACGGGCTGCTGGCCGAGACAGCGGGCCGGCATCTCGACGCGGCGCGCACGCGCGTGGCCGAGGAGCGACTCAACCTCGTGGTCCTCGGCGAGTTCAAGCGCGGTAAGAGCACGCTGATCAACGCCCTACTCGGGCGGGACATTCTCCCCACCGGGGTGGTTCCGCTGACCTCGGTGGTGACGACGATCGGGGCGGGTCAGCGCGACCGGCTCTCGATCTTGTTCGGGGACGGCCGCCAGGAGGAACGACCGCTGGCCGAGCTGGCTGAGTATGTGACCGAGGCCGGTAATCCCGGCAACCGCCGCGGCGTTGAGCTGGCCCGCGTCGAGCTCGACCATGAGCTCCTCCACGCCGGGGTCGAGCTCGTCGACACCCCCGGGATTGGCTCGATCCACAGTCACAACACCGAGGTTGCCCGTGGCTTTCTCCCCCGGGTCGACGCCGCGCTCTGCGTCCTCGACGCCGGACAGCCGCTCTCAGAGGCCGAGCGCGGCCTGTTCCGCGAAGCCGCCGACCGTGTCCCGCGCCTTCTGTTGGTGATCAACAAGATCGACCATCTCGACCAGACCGATCGGGCGGTGGCGGTCGAGTTCGTCCGCTCCGCGCTGCGCGACCTGTTCGGAGACTTCGACGACGAGCTGTTCGCGGTTAGCGCCCGCCGCCGCATGGGCCTCTCCCCCCTGCTGGCTCGCTTGCGCCGCTTGGCCGTCGACGAGGGCCAAGCGCTGCTGTTGCGCTCGGTGGCACAACTCGCGGTGAGCACGGCGACGCAGATCGCGCAGGCGGCGCGGTTCGAGTCCCGCGCGATCGCGTTGCCCCTTGATGAGTTGGGTGCGCGCGTCGCGATGTTCGAGCGACGGATCGTCGAGCTGCGGGCAGCGGGCACCGAGGCGGGGGATCTGCTCGACCGGGGCATCGACCGGGCGTTGGCGGAGCTCGTCAATGAGCCGCTAGAGCGGTATGCGCAGCGGGAGGAGGCTCGACTGCGTACAGAGCTGCGGACCCATGTCGACGATCTCGGGAAGCTCTCGCCGCGCGAGCTCTCAGCCGAGCTTGAGGGCTGGATCGATACAACGGTTCGTGCCGACTTCGAACGACTCGTCCCTCGTTTCGAGGCCGCGATCGCCGAACAGCTCGGCGGGCTCGAGCAGCGCTACGCGCAACGGATCGAGCGGATCCTCGAGCAGATCCAGGCTGCCGCCGAAGATGTCTTCGGCACCCGGGCGGGCGACGTCCTGCCCGACACCGGTCTGCGCACGCCGTCTCGCTTCTCGTTCAAGCTCAAGGACGTCGAGCACGCGCTCGACATGATCGTCGGCTTCGGGCGGACGGTCACCCCAGGATCATTGGGTCGAAGGCTCGTGATCCGGGATGCTGAGCAGCGCTTGCTCGAGATGACCGACCGGCACGCCGGTCGCCTCCGGTCGGAGTTGGCCGGTCGCGTGACCGAAGCCGTCCACGATTACCGGCGTGAGCTGGCCACGGCGGTTGACGAGGTCATTCAGGCGATCCGAGCCGCCGTCAAGCGCGCCGCCGGCGATCGCCGGCGCGGCGAGGACCACGCGCGGCTCCGTCTCGAGGAACTCGCCGGGATCGAGCGCCGCGCCACGCAAATAGCGATGGAGCTCCAGGGTTGGGTCCTAGCCCAGCCCACCGGCGCCATGGGGGGAACATCGTGAGAGTCAAGGCACGAGCGGTGATCCTGATCGACGGCCGGCTCATCGTCGCCAAACAACAGCGGCGCGGCCGCACCGAGCTGTCCCTACCGGGAGGGCGGGTGAACCGAAACGAGTCGGTGATCGACGCCGTCAAGCGCGAGGTCGACGAGGAGACCGGGCTCGACGTCACCCCCGGTCGCCTCCTCTACGTCTCTGAATTAGTCCAGTCGGTCCGCACCCACGATCTCGAGCTCGTATTTCTGGCCGAGGCTAGCGGCATACCGCGGCTCAACGGATTCGTCGCGCTCGACCTGAGGAGTGCCGAGCTCCCCGAGGTGCGGCCACCCATCCTCGAACAGATCGCCGCCGATCTTGCGTCCGACTGGCGCGGGACGCCCAGGTGGCTCGGAAACCTCGACCACTCGCCGCGCCCCGGCGGCTAGACCGATCGGCCAAGCTCAGTGTCCGTTCAGATCCAATCGATCGAGCGAGCCGCAACCGTGCTCCGGCTGCTGGCGACCCGCTCAGGTCGCCGCGGCGTGGCCGATCTCGCCAGCGAGCTGGAGCTTCCGAAGGGCACCGTGTACCACATCCTTCGCACGCTCCAGACGGTGGGCTTCGTCGAGCAGGATCTCGAGTCGGGTAAGTACCAGCTCGGTCCAGCCCTCCTGCACATCGGCTCCCGGTACCTGGAGGGCAGCGAGCTCCGCATGCGGAGTCTCGCATGGTCCGAGAGACTCGCCGGGCAAACCGGCGAGGCGGTGTCGATCGGTGCTCCGCACGAGACCCTGGTTCTGGTTGTCCACCAGGTCTTCGGCTCGCATGAGATCCCCCAGGTATTCGCTGTCGGCAGTCTCGTGCCGGCCCACGCCACCGCGCTCGGAAAGGCCCTGTTGGCGCACCGGCCCGATCTGGCCAGCGTCCTCGCCGGGCGCGAGTTGGCCAGTTACACCTCTGCCACCGTCACCGACCCGGTTGCCTTGAACG
>Ga0335073_10017530_pt1 | contig 10020 bp, 11 predicted proteins | sample Lox_Sample_22_FD_207093 | JGI IMG/M metagenome (GOLD analysis project Ga0335073, IMG submission 207093) | Soil microbial communities from Loxahatchee National Wildlife Refuge, Florida, United States - Lox_Sample_2.2 | ecosystem: Environmental > Terrestrial > Soil > Wetlands | place: USA... | reverse complement strand
CAGCGCATTTTACAAAGCAAACAAAGAAACTTGGAGTCCTTTACTATCAAAATTCCAGCAAGCATTGAAAGATATCAGCAATGAAGGTTCAACAGCGTCTCTATCAAGAAATCAGGAACGTGATCAGCTGTTAGGTAAGGATCTAAACTCCACCGGGTAGCTATTGACTTGCTGACAGCTATATAGCACGAGATCGTGTATCTCTACTTCTCGATGTCGGTTCACCCTTTTTCGAACTGTGTCCTTTTGCAGGTTATGGCCAGGATGGTTCTAGTCCTTGCGTCAGTCTCATTACTGGAATTGGAAGTGTCAGGTACGTACTTATGGTGCACATATCCGTGGTAATAACAAGAATCTCATAAGCAATAGCGGAAGGTTAACTTTGATCATGTCTCACGTTCCTAAACAAAGTGGTGGTGCTTGGAATAAATACACCGGTACGTTTATAAGATGAGAACTCTCTTCCAGCAGAGCTAACAATAACAGCGTTCAAAATCTATAGATGGAACTCAGTATAGAAAACTCATTGCCGTTAATATCACTCGTACAATCGCTTAGTCAAATTTAAGGTAGATTCGTAATGATCCTATGAATATCAAGCTCAAATTCTCTTTTAGGCTGGCGTTTTTCTTCCTTAACAATTCAAAGTCTTTCACAAAGTTGGACAACTCTTTAGAGATCTATCGTTGCGAAGTGATAAAGGTTTAGCATCATGCGCAATTGTATTTGGTTCATCAACTGCAGGAGGTGCCTATCAACCAGCTCTCTCTGATTACACGATCTTCGTCCAGGACAAAGCTCAAGTCTTCTTAGGTGGTCCTCCTCTTGTCAAAATGGCGATTGGTGAAGAGATTGATGCTGAAAGCCTAGGAGGAAGTAGTGTCCATGGCAAGATTACTGGCTTAGCGGACTATGTGGCATCAAACGAGTTTGTCTTTCAATGAATCATCACGCTTGCAAACATTACTAACATTCCACACAGATTCGATGCTATTGAGGAAGCTCGTAACTGGTTGTTGACTTTACCGCTGCCAAAGTCCATGCCAAAATCGCTTACACCCTGCTCTCCTCCGCGATACAATATTGAGGATCTACTAAGACTAATAAATGTCAATATTCGAAAATCTTTGCCAATGCTTGAAGTTATCTTGCGAATTGTAGATGACTCTAGGTTGTCTATCTTCAAGCCAAAGTACGGACCTAATCTACTAACCACATAGGCAAATATTTACGGTAAACAATGTAAAAACTGACTGTAGTTCAACTCCTGACATATCTAAGGATACCTCGTTGGTATCATTGTAAATCAAAATCCTGTCATCAATCCAGACGAAGCAGGCAAAGGAACTCAATTCATCAGGATATGCAATCAACAGTAAGTAATGCGATTAACAATCCTAAACTATATCTCATAGTCTTGTAGACGTGTTCCTATTCTCTTCCTCCACAACGTTACTGGTTTCATGGTTGGCTCCAAAGCTGAACACGCAGGCATCATCAAACGCGGTGCGTTAATTGTGTCAGCAGTGAGCTGCTCCACTATACCACACATATCAATCATCATCGGTGCTTCATACGGAGCTGGCAAGTATGCCATGTGCGGACGACCTTACAGACCAAGATTCATTTTCACCTGGCCAATTGGTAGATGCAGCGTTATGGGACCCGATCAGCTATCAAGAGTCATGGATATTGTTCAAGGAAAGAAGAACCAAGACGCATCAGAGGCAGCTAGGCGGAAAGAAAATCTTAGAAAGGAAGCCGAGCGAGATAGTGAGTGTTTTCGCACCAGTGCTGTACTTCTGGACGGTGGTGTGATTGATCCTCGGCATACGAGAGATGTCGTTGATCTATGTCTAGAAGTTGTGAGCGAAAGCGTGTACGATGGATCAAGTAGTCACCGAGGTATTGCTCGATTGTAGATTATTAGAATCAAGATTCAAAGCTTCTGACTCTTCGGCATGTAGGCGTTGCAAAAAATCTTATTCCTAGCTTGCACTTTGAGCTCTCAGATATTATGAAGCATTGGTTCTTGACTGAAATGCCATGGGACATTACAACTAGTGTAACGAGTGATTGACATACGACAATAAAAATCTTTCGCCATATGGAAAATTTCACCAAATTAGGTCGCGCTGTAACTGAACTACACTGATAGAACTGTCCACTTCCAATCTGGTTTCATTCTTAACTGTGAACCATTGCATTTTTCAGGACACTAAACAGTTTCGATTCTCATATTGGTCGTTTTCTCCTCAATGGTCTCCGTTCTCATTTCGACATCTCTTCCGATAATATCTTCAGCTATGGCCTTACCAACAACACCCACTGTCTCATCATCATGCTCTACACGCATCTCTCTACCTTTGCGTTCTGGACCAATAAGGATCATGATGATATTGTAACCGTAAACCTTTCAGATAAATCAGAGTGCGCTCCATTGGCATTCATGTATCAACAGCACTTACGCAACCTAGAAAGATACAGATGACCTTCCCATAATTATACGCTTGAACTCCATTTTTAGGAGCTCCTATGGGAAAGCGATCTCCAATTATAGCTTCGATTGTTGCTGAAGCGGCGGCAACGAGAGTTCCCATATGATATGATGCACCTACAGCAAAAGTTCGGACGGATGAAGGTGCAAGCTCATTCAGATGTATGCTGACACTTATGTCAATGTATGCCTAAAGTTAATAGAAGTGGTGGACTTACGGAACGACACCGAAGATACCTTGAACGCAAAACTGTTCAAAAAATGCGGCTGCCAGAATACCGTTACCAGAAACAAAAGTATACGGATAGAGCAAAGCACCTCCAATGAAGCATAAGATTAGCATCATAAATCTTCGGCCTACAACTTGCGAATAATAACCACAAAGTGTTCCTCCTGCCATAGCACCTAGGTTGGCAGTTACTTGAGTAACTGTAACTCGATTCGCATCGAAATGATATTGACTTGCGAGCATTGTAGGGTAAAGATCTTGAGATCCATGGGCCTAATTTGTAGGTAAGCTATTGTTTGTCGTCTTATTTAGACACTCACCATGAAAGCCAGTCCAGATAAAAGAAGAGACATGTAAATACAAACTAGCCAGTATCGATACAAACTGAGCTTTGCCTCAGCTAAGAATGTCTTCTCGATAGATTCAGTACGTTCTCTCAAGGCTTTTCTTTCAATGTAGGCATCTGTCTCTGGGAGGAAAAGTCGCCAAACAATCATAAGTACAGGTGGACAAGCGCAAAACCAGAATAATGGTCTCCATCCATGACTCGTCGTGTTCACCAGTCCACGTGCAAAGACTGTTGCGAGAAGATATCCGAAAGCGTAGCCTTGCTGTGTAATTCCAGATACAATTCCTCGTGCATCTTTAGGACAGTCTTCAATGGCTGTTGCAATAGCATTTCCGTAAAGGCCTCCCATGGCAATACCAAAGACTGCTCTAACGGCAAGGAATTGTTTGAAGGTTTGAGTAAAACCTGTTCCGAGCTCAAGAATGATGAACAGCACATTATTTGCAATAAAGGGCCATTTTCGACCATATCGATCCGATAGCCACCCAAAGACTAAGGCACCAACAAGTCGTAGCATAAGTACGAGGCCTATTCCCCAGGTAATGTCGGCATTGGATCGATGAAACGTTTTTGCAAGGTCCGTAACGGTGAGTGAAACAGCGAAGAAGTCCATTGCATCAATTGTCCAGCCGAATAATCCGAGCTATATGCAGTAATGTTATTGACCTTTCATTTTGTCGCATCCAGTTGCACCTACCATGAAAAAGGTCCATTGTTTTCGATTCAGCGTTGCGAGTAAACTGATTGGATTCACCACTGGATGCCAAGTAGGCTTCAAAGTGCGAACAGCATTCGCAGCGTACCCAGATATGTCCCACATCGTATAAGAAGCTTTGAAGGTGATGGTGAAGCAAGAGCAAAGATGAGAAGAAATGCCGTTTAAGAGCATCCATCAACTTCAGTTTCGTGGTCAGCACACCGTAATACGGTTCATCTGGCTCGGACATCTTTGCGGGGAGGTCTGGGGTCTACGAAGACCCAAGTTGACAATCATTGCTGCCCATGCGTTACACGCGCAAGCGATAATTTCGTTGGTTGAATCCTGGAGACAATCAGGAAGAATAGATCCGGACGAATTCTTTAGGTCAGACAGATATGGTGAGGCTGGCAACCCTAAACATGGATGGGAAATCCTTCGTGATTATTCCTCACTCTTCAGCGCGACGACATTCTCGTTACGCTCATCCTCATACTCTATCGATGCGTGCAGAAAGGTAGACGTAATGAAGCAGCTTATTGAGATTCATGGGCTTGAAGGTAACACCAAATCCCAAGTGTGATAGCCAAGCTTCTCTGGAGGGTTCGTCCCTCATTTGTTCGACTGCAGGATAGTACTCCGAGGTCTCGAACCTGTCGACGGTGAAGGATGTTGGTCCCACCCGTATTGTTATCCATGTTCACCCCGCAAACCTCACGGCAATTCCGTATTCGCTTCTGTGGGGCTTGGAAACGATATTCTACCAGTCAACACGGATATCCATTGTTCAGGCGATGCTGGAATATCCGAATTACTCGGTAGGAGTTTGGTCTCACGACAGCCAACCAAAATGGCTTTCGTGTACACAGAAAACATTTTAGCTTCTCTTCACAGGCTTTGTTTCTCATAGGTGTCATTGGCAGTTGAAGGTGCTCGGATTATATCAGCGTAACGCACCTAGTGAGTCTCGATTAGCTATGACGTGAGATATAGTAATTGCTACGAACCGTTAAACCTCGGGTTAGTTCACATTACCAGCTTCACCACGTTTGTTGTTCTGGGCTGCGAGAAGACATCACTATGCCGGCGGAATTATCTCCATAATCTCAAAACATGTGTCCATTATTTATCCTAGCTCTTATTTAACTGGTCATAACTCTTGAGCGAAGAACTGAGAACCTCTTTTAGTTGGCTATAGGTCGGAACCACAAACTTTTGGCGTTTTGTAGGTAGAACCATAAACTCAAATACTGGACGTTCTCGGTATTGACGGATGATATTTCATGGCGAGATCTTGTATAGTTATGCAGTTTCTAAAATTCACCTTTGAAGTCGTTTGCTTATAATGAGGATTTGAAGGTTGCAGAGGAATCATCACAGCAGCGAGAATGTCCGCCGTATATACAGTGTGAGCTGTAGCGAAAGCGGTCCGCACTTCCAGACCACCCTTATTGTATGCACAAATTCGGATTCAAGAACCGAATAAACCTTGTAAATAAGTCATAGTGATCATTTGGATTTGACATGCCGTTTCAATATTGTCGTTCAAGGAATATCAACATATTTACCCTCTTCAGTCCCATAAGTTATCTCATTGGATTGCTGAAAGCGGTATTTTTATTCATCTAACACATAACATAGATAAAAAACCGAGTATACCTTCGACCTTCAGTATGCAATATAATAGGATATTTAACGAAAAGAACACATTCACCATTATCCCAAATCAACTCCCGAACACTCTTGCTTGTAGTAAAGATCAATTCAAAACAGAACTGTTTAAACTTGCTCAACAATGTCTTGCGCCATAATAAGTCGTAAAGTTTGTGAATGTGACCGTAGTAAACCTTCATTCCACAGGATCTTTGACAGCCTGAATATTAGATCTTCGAAACTCTCAACTTCTTGAGTACCAAGCACTATCCTGAACGTAGTGATAAACCATTTCCTTTGCTCTGGACGTATCTTGTGAGCCGTAATGACAACAGCAAGTACCCATAACAGGAATGGATCAGGTACAAGCCAATCGATAGCAGAATAATATAGCAAGTTTTGAAGTTTGCTAGCGTATTTGGATTGTGCAACAGCAGGAAAGCCAAATAGTGCTCGTAGCTCGGAAATATGGATGATACAAGCTAGTCTGAATGCTTCTTGTAATGCTAATGCTGCATCATTACCTTCGAGATGGGATCTCATGGACAATATGTCATGACATATAGGCGATAGATAGATTCCAGGGAAGATGGTATCGTTAAATATGTCTCTGCGGGATGCTTCGGCTTGCATAGTGGTTTGAACATCGCGTAATGTCTGAACAGATTGCGAAATTGTAGGGTTTTCGAAGATGGATGATATACTGGTATTCAATCTCGATCTTGTTGGTAGAGATGGCAAACTGAAACGATGTTTGTAGGAGTTGATGTGATTCGTGGGGATTGGAAAACGAGGTGATATGTCCATGCTACAACATGAGTTTAAATCCACCCTAAACATGTTGTTAGTACTTAATTTATATGCCTTCGATAGAAGTATCTCACCAAAAGAGCATGATTCTCAACAGAGGGTCCAAGTCGAGCATGTCTAGGCCACCTCTACGTCCAAGAATATGGCTTAGGCCATCCATATGTACTTGAACACTATTCATATCTCCTACCATATTCTTTGTAATGTCGTCAGTAAGACACTATTCACTTGAATGACAGTTCTTTTCTTACCGCACAACAAGCAAAACCTAGAATGGCCGCAATACTCTCAATCGTTGTGCATGTATGTGGATCGTTGATTTGCTTCTGTAATTCCGCCGTGGCTATTACAGAATACTGGAGATAGTTGGTATTTTGTTCGCCATGCTGTAAATGCGACATATTCCATGAAGAAGCCGAAATAAATTGCCGGAACGCTGGACATTCTCGAATTCGATTTAGGAAACCAAAGTCTCGCATCTGACGAAATATGATGCAGTCATCAAACACTGCAAATATTTTAGAGACTCTTATATCCATGATTGATGTATGCAATAACTATTTCACTTACTGGGAGCATATAGTTCGCGCTCATGCTCTCCAATCTCCTCTTGATACTGCAAGAGTGGGTCTATGTGACTTGCTCCCAACACCGTGTTGAAGCAATATGGTTCCAATTCAATCTCCTCAGTCGTCTGTTGTTCAATTTCATTCAATCCAATTAATCCCGTATTTTCCGAAAAAGAACTTGGTCCTCCAGGCTCAAAGTACATGCCTGCTGACCTTTCCAATAGAGGTGTAATATCCAGTTCGATCTCGTTCTTACGAAGTCGTGGTCGATCAGTACGTCGATGATAATCTCTCATTGCATGACGTCGAACAAGTTGTTGATTAGCCGAAGTCCTTGCACTTTCGGGGTTGTTGAAGGTAATGAATTCCAACTCTTGGCCATTCTGGCTCGACTCTCCTCGGTCACCAAAGCTACCTTGAATGTTCATGGCTGATATGTCGATATGTGATCTACTTAGATACTGCGAGACAATAACCTTAGCTGGACTTAGTCTTACTCATATATCTAGTCTCCTTTTGATACCGACAGCGATTAATTTATACCATCCAAAGTGGCAACGGTTCCACGGACCAACGTGAGATAAATCTTCCGATTAAATCTTAGACAGCTCTAAGAAGCCGTACCTCATGTGGAAAAGCATTAGGACGATGTAATTGGTTATTCATCTGCGGTAATTCTGGGATTGATCGAAACCTCCTAGCATATCTCTCGCCAGATTTGCAGGGCGACACGCAGCCTCAATGATTGACAAAAAGGCATCGCATTCTCCACCGCCGTGAATCTCATCTGTCTAATAAATCCTGCCCAATGAATGGTGCAGAAAGCAAGTAAGCTTTTGCAATAGTGGACAACATTGCGAGGAGAACAACTTGTACGAGAACCGGTATGTTGGTGAGCGGCAAGTCTAGGCCGAAACGTCGTTAGCGTTGCAACGAGGGGATGAAACGAAGCGATAATTGCCCAAATGGAATGTCATGCCCTGGAGCCTCTCTAGTTGTAATATGGTTCGGTTGAACCGAAATAAGCGTAGTTTGATGTCACTAACCGCCTGTGGTAAATGGGTTCTGCATACAAATTTCTGCACGCGTTGTGCCGCTCCCCATCCAAGATATCGAGTCTCCCAGCCTTCCCGATACCGCCAGAATTATGATTAGGAATATGGATGGCATATGTCGTTTGTAATATGCAATGGTCGGAACTCGAAGGACTATCTTTGCACTTTTTATGTTGCCGATTAACCTGAATTCCACTTGCATTCTACGGATTTTCTCCTTCTTCGATTGCCTAAATTGAGCTTATATCACCCGTGGCTTCAAATAGACAACGCACTAGGCATCATGACTAACAGAACTTCAAGAGTTGCCATTGTGACCGGAACGAGTCAGGGCATTGGTCGTTCCACTGCGATCAGACTTGCGAAAGATTTCACAGCGATAGTTCTTGTATCTCGAAGCGAAGAAAATCTCAAGCAAACAGCAAGTACCTTAAAATCCACATCGACGGCTACTTTAGTTCTTGCTGCGGATTTGCGTAAGCCTGAAGCCGCAGCTCATGTCGTTTCTGAAACTCTCAGCAAATTTGGACGTATTGATGCCGTGGTTAACATTGCTGGCGCAGTCCTCCAAGCAGAGCCATTTACGATGACGGATGAACAATGGGATGACGGTTTCGCTCTTAAACTTCATGGAGCTCGACGCCTAACCGTAAAAGCATGGGATGCTCTTAAGGAGTCTCGAGGCTCCGTCATATTTATGTCTGGCAACTCTGCTTTGACACCTAGATTCGGATTTGCAGCTGTTGCAACTGTCAATGCTGCCATTGTTGCTTTCAGCAAAGCAATGGCGGAACAAGGAATCAAAGATGGTATTCAAGTCAACACCATACTTCCCGGTGCTGTGCTTACAGATCGGCGATACGGATACTTCAAACATTGGGCCAGCCTGAATAACACGACTCCTGAAGAAGCAATGAAGATATTCCCTGCAAAGTCTGGCATTGAAAGATTCGGGCAGCCAGAAGAGATTGCCAGTTTAATTGCGTTTGTTCTGTCTCCGGAGGCACAATGGATGACAGGTTCGACTCTCGTCATAGATGGCGGTGAAATCAAATCCATCTGATGCAGCTTCCCGAAGTACCGTGGAAGTTGGTTGGATATGCTGCTTACAAACGCTACGCTAATGCCAAGTTTGGCAAACGTACGCCCTTGCACCTGCATTTCATCCGCTGATTTAGATGAAATCAGGGATGAGTACCCCGAGTTTTCATATTATTATCAAGAAGGAACCACAAGTTACTAGGAAAGCTAAAATTTGTAAAGATATGCTAGGTACAGCAATATGATTTTCATAATCAATCAAGTTCCGTGCTGAGCAGGTGAAATTCATCCGCCATTACTTGTGTTTTCAGCCCATCATTCACAGAACTTGCGGGTTGAAATGTTCGCGGAGCAAGTTTCTATGCAAAAAGTGGCGAATATTATTTCCACCTCAAGCTGATAGAGAAGGTAATGCGGTACATATATTTCTACTCTTTGGTCTCGATATATCAAAATATGCCAAGGACAAGCGAATTCCTCTATCACACCATAGCTACATAGTAGTATTTTCATTTAGGGTACTGTGAGAATGATCTGATTCGGACATACTCGTAGTTTCAATTGAAACTTATGATGACATTGAGGCTCTCCCATCAAGAGCAGAAGGACAAGGATCTCAAGAAGTGTAAGTCACATACTCGTCTGCAGCGAATCTAGAACAAGTATCCGAACTGACGTATCATCGCTTGCAATTGCCAGGCGAGAACGAGTAGATACGCTATTGAAATTCTCATCGTTTGCGTGATTTCGTGAATCTAATTTCATCACTGGTTGCCACATAAGCCGAGAGATGGTTTTCGATGGACATAAGCCGGATGCAATCTTGATGCTGACTGCGACATCCAAATCCTTCAGCAGGATGTATACTGTAATTGATCCTGTTTCCATTCCGTACGCCAAATACAAGGATTCGCCATGACGGTGTTCGTCAAAGGATAATGCGGTGATAGGTGTATCTTCTGTGATCGTTTTTAAACATGAAACTCCGGAGTCGTTCATATTCCACATCTTGACCATTTTGTCTCGTCCAGCTGTCGCGAATACCCTTCCAAATTCCTTTGGCGCCCAAGAACAGTCGAGTATCATCCTTCCGTGACCCTTAGGATCGGTATGCAATATT
>Ga0335073_10017529_pt1 | contig 10020 bp, 11 predicted proteins | sample Lox_Sample_22_FD_207093 | JGI IMG/M metagenome (GOLD analysis project Ga0335073, IMG submission 207093) | Soil microbial communities from Loxahatchee National Wildlife Refuge, Florida, United States - Lox_Sample_2.2 | ecosystem: Environmental > Terrestrial > Soil > Wetlands | place: USA... | reverse complement strand
TCGAGGAAAACCCGTGCATGGTCAAGCTGGCCAATTCGTGGATCATCATGAATCCCGGCGGCCCGCCGACCCCGGACAAGCCGGGCATTACGGTCGCCAATTACGAGCCGGGCAATACCACGTCCATTTTCCTGAACCTGCGGGTCGCCGACATTCAGGCCTGCTACGAGGAATGGAAGTCGAAGGGCGCGGAGTTCGTGACGCCGCCCATTGACCGCGGTGCGGAAATCCGCTGCTACATGCGGGACCCGGACGGCTACATGATCGAGGTCGGCCAGGCCACCGGCATACTGCACGGCCAGTTCGCCGCCAAACGTCCGGAGGATCTCCCGGGCTGACCCGCCTTTGCCTCGCCCTACTTGACGCCGCGAGCGACGTTGCTCACGGTGCGGACGATCACGCCGTCCGCGGCCGCGCCCAGCCGGCGCGCCAGGCCGTCGCGCACCTGCCGCTGCTCGCCGGCTGGCAGCGCGGCCACCAGCGGCCCGAACGGCATGCCGAACAACGCCCCGGTGACCTCGTCCGCCGAGCCCCAGACCGCGTCCAGCGGCACTGCCTCGACAGTGACGTCGCGCAGCCCCGCCTCCCGGAACAGCCTGGTGAGCTCCGCGTTGCTCGTCTGGTAGCTCGCCGTCTCGTAGGCGCGCGGGAACGGCTCGGCCAGCCCTGCTGTCCGTAGCGTCTCGTTCACCGCGCCGAACAGCCCGAGCGGATACTCCGCCGCCCACACCTCGACCGCGACGACGCCGCCCGGCTTGGCCGTCCTGCGCATCTCCCGCACCGCGGCTGCGCGGTCGCCGAAGAACTGCAGCCCCTGCTGGCACAGCACCACGTCGAAGCTGTCATTGTCGATGGCGAGCACGGTCGCCGGGCACTCGAGGTACTCGATCGGCGCCCACCCCGGATCCGTCGGCCTGGCCGCCGCCGCGGCGAGCATCGGGGCGCTGATGTCGCTGGCCACCACCCGGCCGCCAGGACCCGCCGCCGCGGCCGCCAGCCGCGCGACCGGCGCCAGCCCGCTGGCCACGTCCAGCACGTGGTCGCCTGGATGGACCTCCGCCCTGGCGAGCAGTTCGGCCGCCCACGGCTCGAACAGCTGCGGCAACATGAAACGGCCGTAATTGTCAAGCTGCGAGCCCTGGGTAAAGCTGTCGCTGCGCGCACCGTCCATCGCGTTCCCCTCCCGCCGCCAGGCTAGCTTCCCGTCCCCGCGGGTGCTGCTGACTTTTATCCGGAACGATCTAGTGGTGCCCCTGTACTGAAAATCGGCCAGCAGATCTCGGTCCGCCACGCGGCCTCGTCGGCCGTCTCGCGCCGGCCGACGAGGTAGTACTCCCGGATGGGCCCCTCGACCTGCAGCGCGTGGCCGCTCACGTACGTGGCCAGCGCGCCGTAGGAGCGGTCCACGTCGGCGTGCGAGCCGGCGTGCGTGATGACCGCGAGCTCGGCGGCGGGGACGGTGAACGGGGTGACCCGGCCCAGGCCCTGAACCTCGGCCGCGGCGGGCACGAAGACCGTCGCCTCGCCGCGTTCCTCGGCGAACAGCGCGCTGGCGTAGATGCCGCCGGCCGGGCCGGACGCGGCGACGCCGCGTGCGTCGAGGGTGGCGTACAGCTCCCCCAGCGCCCCGAGGAACCACGGCAGCAGGTCGGCCGTGCTGACGGTGGCGGTGACAGCCGCGGCCGTCGTCGCGCCGACCCGCCGGTGGCTGACCGGCGCTGCTGTGGAGGGGTCGGCGAGCAGGTCGCGTAGCGACGCGACCGCCTGCCGCGTCCTGGCCAGGTCCTGCTCCAGGCGCGACAGGTGGCCGGCGATGAGCTCGTTGCGGGCCGTCAGGTCCGGGGCGCGCAGCACTGCCTGAATCTGCTCGATCGGCATCTCCAGGTCACGGAACCGGCGGATGACCTGCGCGACCGGGATCTGGTCCGTGGTGTAGCGCCGGTACCCGGTGTCCGGGTCCACCTGAGCCGGTTCCAGCAGCCCGACCTGGTGGTAGTAGCGCAGCGTCTTGATGCTCAGGTGGGTGGCGCGGGAGAAATCGCCGATGGTGAGGGAGCCTGGCACCTCGCCAGTGTGGGCCCTCCACTAGGGGGAGAGTCAAGGCGCTAGCTGGCTATTGACCCTCCCGCCAGGGCACCGCCGAGGGTGGATCTCAGCGGCCGGAACGAGCCGGCCGCCCGATCCAAGGAGGACCAGCCGTGAGCACCGAACTGCCCGCTGTCGTCGCCGAGTACCTCGCCGCCGTGAACGCCCTCGACACCGACCGGATCGTCGCAACCTTCGCCCCGGACGCGTACGTCAACGACAACCGCAGGGAGATCTGGGGCACCGAGTCGATCAGGGCCTTCTTCGCCAAGGAGTTCGTCGGCGACCACGTGACGATGGAGGTCACCGAGGTCGTGGACCACTACGGCGACACCCTCGTCCGGGCCCGTTTCGACGGCACTTACGACAAGACGAACCTGCCCGACGACTTTCAGATGACCAGCTACTTCGGCGTCCGCGACGGCAAGATCGTCAGCCTGGCCATCATCTTCAACCAGCCGTCGCCGTACTGACCGGCCGGCTCAGACAGCCACCAGCAGCAGGCGGCTGGCCAGCGCCGTCGAGGCGGTAAGCGTGTCGAGGAACAGCCCGCGCGCGATCTGGTCGTCGCGCAGGGTCCACAGCAGCTGGCTGTTGGTCCAGGCCAGGTCGCGGGCGTCGTTGATCGACCAGTTGCCGATCAGGTCGGCCACCGCGGCCAGGTGGCGGTCGGCGGCCTGCTCGGCGGCGGTTTCGAACGACTGCCTGACGGACTGCTCGGCCGCGTCGAGCAGCTGGTCGACCTTCTGGTAGTCGGCGAAATGCGGGCCGTCCTCGGGCGCGGTGGCCAGCGCCTCGCAGGTGCTGACCACCGCAAGCGGCAGGTCATGATTGATATGGGCGTTCATCCCGGCCAGCGCGAACTGAATCGGCTCGATGCCCGGCACGTCCCGCCGCTGCGCGAGCGGCAGCCACGCCGTCGGCACGGCCGCCAGGTCGCCCAGTGCGCCGGCCGCGGCGAAGTACAGGTTGGCGAACTCGACATCCAGCTGAGTCATGAACACCGGATCGGCGAAGAAGCCCGCGCTGATCCGGCTGTCCACCTCCGTGGTCACGCCCAGGTACATGCGGTTGAAGCACGCGATCCCGTCGGTCGCGGGCAGCGCGGCGTCAACCGCCTCCATCCGGGCGATCGCCTCAGCGACCGAGGTCACCGGCACATCCGGCACAGGCACAGCAACCGACATGCCAGTCACTATAGAGCGACCGGTTGCGACCAGGCTCGCCCGCCGCGGACGAGCTGATTGCCCCGTTTCCATGATCACGGAAGAAAATGGTCACCATGACAACCACGAAGTTCCGTGATCATGAAATCCCCTACGGCTGCCGGTCGGGGTGGCGGCACGCCCATGATGCCGCCTGCTTTCCTGCGGGTGCGGGACCCGCTTAGATAGTGGGGTTACTCGGGAGCCTGACGGTTGGGAGGACCGCAGTGGCGGTAATCGACGACCTTGCCGCGGAAGCGGTGCGGCTGGACGGCATCCTCGGCCTGCTGACCGAGGAGCAGTGGCTGGCGGACTCTGGCGCCGAAGGCTGGTCCGTCGCCGACGTGGTGCTGCACCTCGCGCAGGGCGACGAGGGCGTGGTGGCCAGTGCAGAAGGGGCGGCGGGTCCGCGGGCAGGCGCCGCCAGGGACGGCACGGTCGACGAGTGGGCGGCCCGGATGGTGGACGCGGAGCGGGGCGCGCCCGCGGAGGCCTTCCTCCGGTGGCGGCACGGCCGTGACGCGGCGGTTGAGGCGCTGCGCAACGCCGATCCGCAGAAGCCGCTGCAATGGGTGGCTGGGCCAGTGAAACCCGCCACTCTGGCGACAACCCGGCTGGCGGAGTACTGGGCGCATGGACTTGACATCACGGGCCCGTTTCGAATCGATTTTCCCGATACCGACCGACTGCGGCACATCGCGTGGCTCGCGCACCGGACGCTGCCGTACGCGTTCTCGCTGACCGGCGAGGCACCGGCCGACACGGCGGTGCGCTGTACGCTGACGGCGCCGGACGGGGAGAGCACGTGGACGTTCGGGCCTGACAACGCCGAATCGGGGATCAGCGGGCCGGCGGGCGCGTTCTGCCGGGTGGCCGCGCAGCGTCTAGACCCGGCGGAGTCGGGACTGCGGGCCACCGGTCCGCACGGCGCCACCGCGCTCCGAGTTGTCAGGACCTACGCGTAACGCCTACCTGAGCAGCTTCTGCACGTCGCGGAACCTGGGGTTGCGCGAGTCGCGGAGCCATTCGAAGAGCACCATCTCCGAGGTCACGATCTCGGCACCGTGCTGCCGGGCGCGGGCGATACCGGCCGCCGCGTCAGCCGGGTCGCGTGAGCTGGCCGCGTCGGCGGCCACGGCCACGCGGTACCCGGAGTCGAGCAGGTCGAGCGCGGTCTGCAGCACGCAGACGTGGGCCTCGCAGCCCGCGATCACGACCTCCCGCGTGCCGGCGGGCAGCAGCGCGGCGAACCCGGGATCGCCGGCCGCGGAGAACGTGGTCTTGGCCAGCGTCTCCCGCGGGTAGGCCGCCAGCGCCGCGACGGTCGGGCCCAGGCCCGCCGGGTACTGCTCGGTCGCGACGACCGGCACGTCGAGCAGCTGCGCGGCTTCCGCGAGCCGTACGGACCTGGCGACCATCGTGTCCCCGTCAGCGATGACTGGCACGAGCTTCTGCTGCAGGTCGATCAGGAGCAGCGCGGCGTTGTCGGTGCTAAGCGTCATCCCACGACGCTACGCCTGGCTGAGCCAGCGGTCGAGGTCGTCGATGATCGCGGCGACGAGCGGTCTCAGTTCCGCGGCGATCGCGGCCGGCGGCTGGCCGGCCCGGCAGCGGCGGCCGGTCTCGTCGGTGATGGTCTGGAACACCCCGGCCAGCGCGGTCGCCCGCACCCTGGCGAGCAGCGGATCCGTCCCGGACGCGGTGATCGCTGCCGCGATCACCGCGGCGTGCCGGTCAGTCATCTCCAGGCTCAGCCGCCGGATGGCGGGGCTGACTTCGGCCAGGTAGCCGAGGCCGCCGCGGACCTGGTCCGCGGGTAGCGACGCGACCCCGTCGACGAACTCCAGCGCCGCGGCGCGGATGGCGGCGGCCGGGCTCACTCCCGGTGGCCGGTCGCGGACGAGCTGGACGAGCCGGTCGCGGAGCGCTTCGTCCTGGTCGAGGACCAGGTCCTGCTTGGTCGGGAAGTAGTTGTAGACGGTCTGCTCAGAGACGTCCGCGGCCCTGGCAACGTCAGAGACCGTCACCTGCTCGTAGCCGCGGGCGGCGAACAGCTGCGCCGCCGCGGCCGCGATCTGCCCGCGGGTCCGCTGCTTCTTGCGTTCCCGCAACCCGGCCGGATCCACGATCGCACGTTACCGTATTGTTGAGTTAACCCAAAAATTTTAGTCAGCCACAGGAAACGTGGGGGTTCGCTGAGCATGGAAGACGTCTACGTCAGCTACCTGACCAGCCATAGCCAGGGGCAGCTCGCGACCGTCGGGCCCGACGGCGGCCCGCAGAACAAGCCGGTCGGCTACCGCTACAACGCCGAGCTCGGCACGATCGACATCGGCGGGTACGAGATGCAGCGATCCGCCAAGTACCGCAACGTGGGCCGGGACCCGAAGGTGTCGTTCGTGATCGACGACGCGGTCGGCGAAGGGGCCGCGGGCATGCGGTTCCTGGAGATCCGGGGCGAGGCCGAGCAGGCGGCGGACCTCATCCGCATCCGCCCGCGGCGGCTCGTGAGCTGGAACATCGATCCCGACCGCCCCGGCCTGCACACGGCGAACGTCGACGCCCACGGCACGGGCGAGGTCGCGCCGGGACCGGTGGCGGCGACGGCGGCGAGCCAGCCCGCGCCAGCCGACCCCGGCCGGCCTGCCCTCGAGCTCGGCGACGGTACCCTCATCGACGCCACCGAGGCCGCCGAGGCCCTGGCCGCCGAGTTGCAGGCCGGGTGGGACACCCAAGACGCCGACGTGTCCAACCGGCATTTCGCGGCGGACATCGTGTGGGGCAGCCCGTTCGGCGCGACGGTGCGCGGCTACGACGAGCTGCACGCGATCCACCAGCGGCTGAAGAAGGAGCAGCGCGGCGGGCCGGCCTCCCGGTACGAGGTGGTCAGCGTGCTCGCGCCCGCGCCCGGTGTCGCTGTCGCGCAGATCCGCCGGACCGCGCTCGGCGCCGACGGCCAGCCCCTCGAGCCGTCGGCCGACCTCACCGGCTCGTTCTCCGAGATGGCCCTGCTCGTCCTCGTCCGGTGCGACGGCACCTGGTGGCTGGCCGCCGGCCAGAACACCCCGGTCGTCTCGCGACCGCCCGCCGGCTGAGGCCGCGCTACCCGATCGGGGACCGGTGCCCGGCCCAGTAGGCGTCGCGCAGCATGCGCTTGTACAGCTTTCCCGTCTCCGACCTGGGCAGTTCGGCCACGAAGTCGACGGTCCGCGGGCACTTGAAGTGGGCGAGCCTGTCCCGGCAGTAGGTGATCAGGTCCTGCGCCAGGCCGGGACTGGCGGCGGCCGGGTCGGCGAGCTGGACGACCGCCTTGACCTCCTCGCCGAGGTCGTCGTTCGGCACGCCGATGACCGCGACGTCCTGGACGGCGGGGTGAGCGGACAGGACGTTCTCGGTTTCCTGCGGGTAAATGTTGACTCCGCCGGAGATGATCATGTAGCTCTGCCTGTCGGTCAGGTACAGGTACCCGTCGGTGTCGACGTGGCCGATATCCCCCACCGTGCTGGCCGTGCCGTCGCTGGAGCGGCTCTCCGCGGTTTTCGCCGGGTCCTGGAAGTACTCGAACGAGGTCGCGCCGCGGAACCAGATGGTCCCGTCAGTCTCGGCCGGGCACTGGTTGCCCTCGGCGTCGAGGATGAGCAGTTCCCCGAGGATGGCGCGGCCCACCGTGCCAGGATGCGCGAGCCATTCGGCGGAGGTGCAGAACGTGAACCCGTTCGCCTCCGTGGCTCCGTAGTACTCCGTGATGATGGGGCCGAGCCAGTCGATCATCGCCTGCTTGACGTGGATCGGGCACGGCGCGGCCGCGTGCACGATGCACTCGAGGGACGACGTGTCGTACCGCGCCCGCACGTCGGCGGGCAGGCGGAGCAGCCGGTTGAACATCACCGGCACCATCTGGCAGTGGGTCACCCGGTAGCGCTCGACGAGCGCCAGCCACCGCTCGGCGTCGAAGTGCTCCATCACGATCACCGTGCACCCGAGCCGCAGCGCCGCCGAGACGCTCGCCTGGGGTGCCGAGTGATACAGCGGCGCCGGGTTGAGGTAGGTCATGCCCTCCCGGAACCCGAACATGGCCCGCACGAACGTCATCACCGGCAACGGCTCGTCGGGTGCGCCTTCCGGCAGGTTACGCAGGACGCCCTTGGGGTGGCCGGTGGTGCCCGACGAGTACAGCATGGCCGCGCCGAGCGCCTCGCCGGGAACCGGGCCGGCCGGGTAGCCGGCGACCACCGCGTCATAGGATTCCCAGCCGACGGGCAGCGGCCCAGGGCCGGTCATCAGCATGCGGTCCAGGCCTGGGCACTTCGCGGCGGCGGCCTCCGCCACCTCGCGCCTGGCGGTCGAGCTGAACAGCATTTTCGCCTGCGAGTTGGCCACGACGTAGGCCACTTCGTCGGCACCGAGGTAGGTGTTGATCACCGAGTAGTACAGGCCGGTCCGCTCGGCGCCGCCTTCGATCTCGAGCAGCTCAGCGCTGTTCTCGATCAAGATCGCGATATGGTCGCCGCGCCGCAGTCCGGCGTCCCGCAACAGGTGCGCGACCCGGTTGCTGCGCGCCTCGTAGTCGCCGAAGGTGACTGTTTCGCCTGACGAGGCCGTGATGATGGCCGGCTTGTCAGGGTGATCCATGGCCTGCTGGCGCGCGAACACGCTTCTTACAATAGATCGCTTGTGTGCTCTCGCAATTCTCTCCGCAGAAGCTTGCCTGTCGGCGTTTTCGGCAGTTCGGGCAGTATCTCGACGCGCCGCGGATACTTATAGGCGGCCAGTTGCCCGCGGCAGAAGGCGATCAGCTCCTCTTGTGTCGCCGCCGCTCCCGGCCGCAGGCTGACGTACGCCCACACGGTCTCACCGCGGTACTCGTCCGGCGCGCCGACGACCGCCGCCTCGCGGACGGCCGGATGCCGGAGCAGCGTGTCCTCGACCTCCCGCGGCCACACCTTGTACCCGGCGGCGACGATCATGTCCTTCTTGCGGTCCACCAGGTAGAACCAGCCGTCGGGGTCCATGAACCCGACGTCGCCCGTGTGCAGCTGTCCGCCGGGGAACGTGCGCTCGGTCGCGTCCGGCCGGTTCCAGTAGCCGGGCACGACCATGGGGCCGCTCGTGACGATCTCCCCGATCTCGCCGGGCGGCACCTCGCTGCCGTCCTCGCCGACGATCCGGCTGACCGTGTTGAAGACCGGAACGCCTATCGACAGGGCTCCGCTCGCCGGGTCGACCGGGGCGCGGCGGCCGAACGGCACCCCGTGCGACGGCGAGGTCGTCTCGGTCAGCCCGTAGATGTTGTGGATGTACGGCCCCACCTCACGCTCGAACCGCTCGACCATGCTCGGCGCGATCGGTGCGCCCCCGCTGTAGGCCTTGGTCAGCGACGACAGGTCGCAGCCGGCTATCGACGGGTCGTTGGCCATGGCGGTGTACGCGGTGATCGCCATCACGGTGAACGTGCACCGGTGCCGCTCGGCGAGCCCGTTGATGGCGGCGGGCTCGAACCGGTAGCCGAGCGCGATGGGCATGGGCACGAGCATCGCGACTGCGAGATGAGCGATGAGGCCGGTGATGTGGAACAGCGGCGCGCCCGCGAGCACCGTGTCGTCCGGCGTAAGGCTCATCCACTCCCGGAACGTGGCGGCGTTGAACGTGACGTTGCCGTGGGTGTTCATGGCGCCCTTGGGCTCGCCCGTCGTGCCCGAGGTGTAGGTGAGCAGCGCGACGTCGGATGGCCCGAGCGCGACCGGGTCCGGCCTGGCGCCGCGGTGCTCGCGCAGGAGTTCGGCGAGGTCGACGGCACCGGGGGTGGCTACCCGGCCGATTCCGTCGAGGACGCGGGGCAGGTCCTGGTCGCCGAGGTAGTCAAGTGGGCTCGTCGTGATCCTGACCTCGACGGCGGTGCCCTCGACCGCCTCGGTGGCGACTGAGTTCCACAGGTTCTGCAGGCTGACGATGGCGCGTGCGCCGCTGTCGCTGAGGATGTATCGCAGTTCGCGTTCCTTGAGCATCGGGTTGACCGGGACCGCGATCCCCCCGATCTTCCAGGCGGCGAGCATGCCGATGACGAACTGCGGCATGTTCTGCAGGTACAGCGCTATCCGGTCGCCGCGGCCCAGGCCGCGTGCGGCGAACGCGGCCGCCAGGGCGTCGCTGTCCGCCTCTACAGTGTCGGCGGTCACCGGAGCGTCGAAGTAGTACAGGAACGGGCGGTTACCGAAGCGCGCCAGCCCGGCGCGCCACATGGAGAGCGCGTCGGAGTGCTCGGGGGTGATGTCCGAGGGTTTGCCCTGCTGGTAGAGCCGGAGCCACGGCCTGTCGCGATAGGCACTCCCCATGGGCGTACATCCTACGGTCGGCCGCTGTGGCATGCTGGCGTGGTCTGGGGCGGTGGCGGAACGGAGTCGTGATGTGGGAAGCAACCGTGCGGGTGACCCGCGAGCAGGAGGTTGACGCCGACCCCGAGCGGGTGTGGGCCCTGGCGACGACGCCCGCGTCGCTGGCGGCGATGCCCGGCCAGCGCTTCGCGTTCACCGTCCCCATCGCGGTTCCCGGCACGGACCGGCTGTCCTGCATGATCGTGTCCGGCAAGCACGACGTCCACTGCGCCGTGGTTGACGTGCGGGAGGAGGTTCCCGGTCAGCGGATCACCTGGCAGGTACGGTCGGCGCCGTCCCGGAAGGAGACACTCACGCTGTTGGTGCGGCCCAGGACCGGCGGCTGCACGCTGACCGCG
>Ga0335073_10017527_pt1 | contig 10020 bp, 7 predicted proteins | sample Lox_Sample_22_FD_207093 | JGI IMG/M metagenome (GOLD analysis project Ga0335073, IMG submission 207093) | Soil microbial communities from Loxahatchee National Wildlife Refuge, Florida, United States - Lox_Sample_2.2 | ecosystem: Environmental > Terrestrial > Soil > Wetlands | place: USA: Florida... | reverse complement strand
TGATCCCGCACTTCTTGCTGATGGACGTGTTGATGTTCGGCGTGTAGTCGGTACCGGACGAGGACGGCAGGTACGTCACCGTGATCTTGCCCGGCTCCGTGGCCCTGGCCTCCTGCATCCCCTGCCAAGAGGAGGCGTTGAAGGACCGGTCGTCGATGCCGCCGGTATCGGTCACCAGGCAGCCCAGGAACCTGCCCGCCGACGAGGCGCGGAGAGCCGATGTCGGGGAGGGTGCCTTGGGGGAGGGGGAACTCGCCGGCGCCGCCGACCCCCCGCATGCGGCGGTTAACAACCCGATGGCGCCGAGTGCCACCGCGTTCCTGATCCTTGTTCGCACCGTTGAACCTCCTGTAGGTGGCGGCGCGCCCGGCCATACGACGTTAATTCCCGCGCCACGCCCGTGGAAGCCGCAAGCTGCCCAGATTGCCCCCGCTGTTGCCGAACCGAGACACGGCGATCGTCAGCCTCCATACGGTCTCGATTCAGCAACACCACGGTCTGGACTGCGGATTCATGCTTCCCCGGCGGCTACGCCGGGATTACCCTTCGGGCAATCCCGGGGCCATCTGGGATGACTCGCCCGCAGCTGGCACGCTTCCGGGCAAAAATCTGGCGGTCCCTCCGGACCACCTGACCCGCCCCCGCAGAGGAGGTACCGGTGAGAGTCACACTGAGGGCTGTTGCCGCGATCGGCGCGGTAGCCCTTCTGGCGGCCGCATGCGGCAGCCCGTCGTCGAGCAGCACGCCGAGCAGCGGTTCCGGCACGTCAGCCGGCGGAAAATTCCTGGGCTGCATGGTCACCGACACCGGCGGCATCGACGACAAGTCGTTCAACCAGTCCTCGTGGCAGGGCATGCAGGCAGCCGCGGCAACCGACCCGAGCAAGATCAAGGTTACGTACCTGCCGTCGACCACCTCGGCTGACTACGCGTCCAACATCAGCACCTTCATCGGCCGGAAGTGCGGGATCATCGTGACGGTCGGCTTCCTGATGGCGGACGCGACCGAGGCGGCAGCCAAGGCCAACCCGAAGCAGAAGTTCGCGATCGTCGACTGCTCGTATGCCTCCGAATGCCTGAGCGGCGCCAAGGAGACGAACATCGACCAGCTGGTGTTCGACACCGTGGAGGACGGCTTCCTGGGCGGATACCTGGCGGCCGCCATGAGCAAGTCGCACGTCGTGGCCACCTACGGTGGTGAGAACTTCGGCACGGTCACCATCTACGAGGACGGCTTCTGGGACGGGGTCCAGTACTACAACACGCAGAAACACGCCAGCGTCAAGGTCCTCGGCTGGGACGAGCAGACCCAGAAGGGTGACTTCATCGGCAACTTCACCAACGTCGGTGCCGGCCAGACCCTGACGAACACCTTCATCGGCGAGGGTGCGGACGTCATCTTCCCGGTGGCCGGCGGCGTCGGCCTGGGCAGCGCGAAGGCCGTCCAGACCGCCGACACGTCCGGCAAGAGCGTGTCGATGGAGTGGGTGGACACCGACGGCTGCATCAGCGCCGCGCAGTACTGCAAGTACATGCTGACCAGCGTCACCAAGGGCATCACCGAGGCCGTCAAGACCGCGGTGCTCGCGGCGGCGAACGGCAGCTTCCACGGCGGCACCTATATCGGCACCCTTGCCAACGGCGGCGCCGTGCTCTCCCCGTACCACGACTTCTCATCCACGGTGCCTGCCTCGGTGCAGGCTGAGATCAACACGCTGAAGCAGGAGATCGAGAGCGGGAAGATCAAGCCGGCCACCAAGAGCCCGGTCTGACCACGGGTCAAGAGCCGAGTAGCGATCGGATGGGCTGGTCAGAGTTCCGGCAACGCCGGGGCTCTGACCAGCCAGCTCGACACGGAGACAGCCGTTGAAGCTTGAACTGCGCGGTATCACCAAGCGATTCGGCACTCTAGTGGCCAACGACCACATCGACCTGGTCGTCCAGCCCGGCGAGATCAGGGCACTGCTCGGCGAGAACGGCGCGGGCAAGACGACCCTGATGAACGTGCTGTACGGGCTGATGCAGCCGGACGACGGCGAGATCCTCATCGACGACCAGCCCGTGGCCATCCGCTCCCCGAAGGACGCGATCAGCGCCGGCGTGGGCATGGTGCACCAGCACTTCATGCTGGTCCCGGTCTTCACCGTCGCGGAGAACGTCACGCTCGGCGCGGAGCCGATCCGGAAGCTCACCCTGCCCGGCGGGCTGCACCTGCGATCGCTCGGGCTGCTTGACCGGCGCCAGGCGCGCGCCTCGGTCCGCGAGCTGTCACAGCGTTTCGGGCTTCGGGTCGACCCCGATGCCTACGTCGAGGACCTGCCCGTGGGAGTGCAGCAGCGGGTCGAGATCATCAAGGCGCTGCTCAGGGACGCCCGGATGCTCGTGCTGGATGAGCCCACGGCGGTACTGACGCCCGGCGAGACCGAGGACCTGTTCCACATCATGCGCCAGCTGCGCGACAGCGGCCGGTCGATCGTCTTCATCTCGCACAAGCTCCGCGAGGTCCAGGCCATCGCGGATGGCATCACGGTGCTCCGCCGGGGCAAGGTCGTCGCCGAGCGGCCGCCCACCACCAGCGGCGCGGAGCTGGCCGCCCTCATGGTTGGCCGGGCCGTCCAGCTTCGCGTCAGCAAGGAGACGGCCAGGCCGGCCGAGGTCATGCTCGAAGTCCGTGACCTCAGCGTGCCGGCCGAGTACGGCGGCCTGGCCGTGGATTCGATCTCCTTCGACGTGCGGGCCGGCGAGATCCTCGGCATCGCCGGGGTGCAGGGCAACGGGCAGACCGAGCTCTGCGAGGCCCTGATGGGCCTGCGGCCTGCGACGGGGTCGGTGCTGCTCGCGGGGACGGATATCGCCGGGGCGAGCACCCGCGATCGGCTCCGGGCGGGTATCGGCTACGTACCCGAGGACCGGCAGGAGGACGGTCTCGTAGGCGCCTTCCCGGTCGCCGAGAACCTGGTGCTCGACGTCTACGACCAGCCGCCCTACGCCCGCGGCATCGCGATGAAGCCGGACGCCGTCAGGAAGTCCGCCATCGAGCTGGTCAACTCCTACGACGTCCGGACGCCTTCGGTGCTGACCTCGGCCGGGACCCTGTCCGGCGGCAACCAGCAGAAGGTCGTCCTCGCCCGCGAGCTCAGCCGGCCGAACAAGCTGCTGCTGGCCAGCCAGCCCACCCGCGGCCTGGACGTCGGATCGATCGAGTTCGTGCACTCGCAAATCGTCAAGCAGCGCGATCAAGGGGTCGCCGTCGTCATCGTGTCCTCCGAGCTTGACGAGATCTACGCGCTGTCTGACCGGATCGCCGTCATGTACGAGGGCAAGATCGTCGGGATGCGCGCGCCGGACATTCCGGAGGAGGAGCTTGGCCTGCTGATGACCGGCGCCGGGGGCGCAGCGCCTGACGGCCAGCCAGACAGCGGCACGCGTCCGCACTCACCCGATGCCGACGAGATCCTGGAGATGCCCGGCACACTGGCGGATCCGCCCGCCCGAACCGAGGAGCCGCCCAGTGACTGAGACCCCGGCGACCGGGCCTGACCCGGAGCCAGCCTCGACCGCGTCCGCGGCGGCCGGGCCGGCAGAGACCGGGCAAGTCGAGGCCGGGCAGGTCGAGCTGGGCGAGCCGGGCAAGCCAGCGGGGTCGCGCGCCAGGCTGACCGGAACCGTGATCATACAGGCGATCACGCAGGGCAGCTCCGCCGTGATCACGATCCTGGCGATCTTCCTGGCGCTGGTCGTCGGCGCCATTCTCATCGCGTTCAGCGACCCGGTCGTGACCAAGGCGTGGAGCACGTTCTTTTCGTATCCCGTCTATGCGCTCTCCCAGACCTGGGACTCGGTGTCGTTCGCCTACTCCCAGATGTTCGAGGGCGCCATCCTCAATCCGTCCACGGTCAGCGCGGCCTTCCACGGCGGCTCGATCGCGGCGATCTTCTACCCGCTGTCGTCGACCTGCGCCCAGGCCACCCCGCTCATCCTCACCGGCCTGTCGGTGGCGATCGCGTTCCGGGCCGGACTGTTCAACATCGGCGCCGCCGGCCAGTGGGTGGGCGGCGCGATCGTGGCGACCTGGCTCGGCTTCGGGGTCAGCCTGCCACCGGTCATCCACGTCATCGTGTGCCTGATCGGCGCGTTCGTCGGTGGCGCGGTCATCGGCTGGTTCGTCGGCCTGCTCAAGGCCAGGACCGGAGCGCACGAGGTCATCGTCACGATCATGCTCAACTACGTGATGTACGACCTGCTCTCCTATCTGCTGTCTCATCCGACGATGCTCCAGGAGCCGCACCAGACAAACGAGATCGCGCCGTTCATCGACAACGACGCCAACCTCGCGCATGTCGGCGGGCCGCCACCGCAGGTCGGCATCGGCTTCCTGATCGCCGTCGCGGCCGCGGCCGCGGTCGCCTGGCTGCTGGTCCGCACGACGACTGGATTCCAGTTCCGCACCGTGGGCGCGAGCCCCAGCGCCGCGCGCACGGCCGGCATCAACGTCGAGCGGTCCTGGATCCTGGTGATGCTGCTGGCGGGCGGGCTGGCCGGGCTCTCCGCGGCGACGGTGATCCAGGGCACGAATACCCAGCTCACGTTCAACAGCTACGGCACGTACGGCCCCGACGGCATCACGGTCGCGCTGCTCGGGCGGGCCAAGCCGATCGGCGTCGTGCTCGCCGGACTCCTGTTCGGCGCGCTGCACGTGGGCGGGACGTACGTCGAGGCTGCCACGCTCGGCCAGGTTCCGGCCGACATCGTCCAGGTGCTCGAGGGACTGATCGTGCTCTTCGTCGCGGCTCCCGCCCTGATCCGGGCCGTCTTCCGGCTGCGGAGCACCGCGGGCACCGGCCTGGATGCGGTCGCAAAGGGGTGGAACGGTTGACCACGGTCGCCACGGCGGTACGCGCGCCGCTCACCACGGAACGCCGCCGGCACCTGGCGGCTGCGACGTTCATCGCCATCGGCCTGATCAACATCGGCGTCTTCGGAGCGCTCGCCCACGCGGGCGACGCCAGCTTCGAGCTGTCCCTGGCGTCGGCGAGCGTCAAGATCCCGGTGATCAGGGTGCCGGCCGCACCGGTCTGCTACGCGCTGGGCGCGGTGGCGCTGGGCTTGGGCGTCCTGCGCGCGACGGTGCCGCTGCGCCGGCTGGCCAAGCGACTGGCCATCGCCGGTGTGCTGGTGTGCTTCCTGGTGTCCCTGCTGTGCTGGGCCGACGCCGGCGCGATCCCGCTCAACGTGATCATCATCTCGCAGGGGACGTTCACCGAATCGATCCCGCTGATTCTGGGCGCCCTGGCGGGCTGCCTCTGCGAGCGCTCCGGCGTGATCAACATCGCGATCGAGGGGCAGTTGCTGTTCGGGGCGTTCACCGCCGCGATCGTGGCCAGCGCGTTCGGCGGGCTGTGGGTCGGGCTGGTGGCCGGATCGCTGGCCGGCGGCCTCGTTGGAGTGCTGCTCGCGGTGTTCGCGATCAGCTTCCTGACGGACCAGATCGTCCTCGGCGTGGTGCTGAACGTGCTCGTGCTCGGCATGACGGATTATCTGTACGACCGGCTGATGTCCACGAACCCGAACTACAACACCGGGATCACGTTCGGCAGCATCAAGATCCCCGTGCTCAGCCAGATCCCGATCATCGGCCCGATCTTCTTCGATTCGACCATCTTCCTGTACATCACGTACGTCGCGATCATCGTCATCCAGGTGGCCCTGTTCTATAGCCGCTGGGGTCTGCGGGTCCGCGCGGTCGGCGAGCACCCAACCGCCGCCGACACGGTGGGGATCAATGTGCTGTGGATCCGCTACCGCAACGTCATCCTCGGCGGGCTGGTGGCGGGCATCGGCGGCGCCTACCTGACCATCGGCTCGGTCGGTAGCTTCATCCCCGACATCAGCTCGGGTTTCGGGTACATCGCGCTGGCGGCACTGATCTTCGGCCGGTGGACTCCGCTCGGCGCGCTCGCGGCGGCGCTGCTGTTCGGGTTCTGTGAGGAGATGGCGCTGGTGCTCCCGACGGTGAACCCGGTGCTCCCGGCCCCGATCATGAACATGGCACCGTACGTCGCCACGATCATCGCCGTGGCCGGCCTCGTCGGCAAGGTCCGGCCGCCCAAGGCCGACGGCCAGCCCTACGTCAAGGCGTGACCGAACGCCACGGCCACTACCCTGGCGCTTGATACCGGATGCGGCTGGCCTCAGATTGACGGGAGTGGCGACCTTGGCGATCGACTGGCCCGCGCTTCGCGCGGCCGCGCAAGGCGTGGCGCAGAGCGCCTACGCCCCCTACTCACGGCTGCGCGTCGGAGCCGCAGGCCAGGTGGCGGGAGACGGGCAAGGGGCCGCGGGCCGGATCGTTACCGGCTGCAACGTGGAGAACGCTTCCTACGGCCTGGGGCTGTGCGCCGAGTGCGGGCTGGTCTCGGCGCTGCACGCCAGCGGCGGCGGGAGCCTGGTTGCGGTCAGCGTCGTGGCTGGCGACGGCGCGCCCCTGGTCCCGTGCGGGCGCTGCCGCCAGCTGCTGCTGGAGGCCGGCGGCCCCGGGCTCCTGCTCGACGCCGAAGGCGGGCCGCAGGAGCTAGGCACGCTGCTGCCGGGGGCCTTCACCGGCTCTGATCTCGCCGCCCGGCGGGACAGCGGTGACTGATCTCACGCGGGAGGCCGACCCGCCTCCCCCCGCGCCCCCCGCAGCCGTCGACCTGATCCTGGCCAAGCGAGACGGCCGGGAGCTCACCGACGCCGAGATCGCCTGGCTGATCGCCTCCTACACCGCGGGTGCCGTGCCCGACGAGCAGGTATCCGCGCTGCTCATGGCCATCTATTTCCGCGGCATGACGCCCGCCGAGCTGCGCGCCTGGACCTCGGCCATGATCAGCTCGGGCGAGCGGCTGGACTTGGGCGCCGTGGCCGCGCCCACCGTGGACAAGCACTCGACCGGCGGGGTCGGCGACAAGGTCTCGCTGATCCTCGCCCCGCTGGTCGCGGCCTGCGGCGCGGCCGTTCCGCAGCTGTCCGGGCGGGGCCTCGGCCACACCGGCGGCACCCTGGACAAGCTGGAGTCCATCCCCGGCTGGCGGGCCAGCCTTCGCGCCGATGAGATGGTCGCGGTGCTCAACTCGGCCGGCTGCGTGATCTGCGCCGCAGGGTCCGGCCTGGCCCCGGCCGACCGGAAGCTGTACGCACTTCGCGATATCACTGGGACGGTGGACTCGATCCCGCTGATCGCCAGCTCGATCATGTCCAAGAAGATCGCCGAGGGCACGGCCGCGCTGGTCCTCGACGTCAAGGTGGGCAGCGGCGCGTTCATGCGGGAGCTGCCGGCCGCGCAGGAGCTGGCGCGGACGATGGTGGCGCTCGGCGTGGAAGCAGGGGTGCGGACCACGGCGCTGCTCACCGGCATGGACGTGCCGCTCGGCCGGGCGGTCGGCAACGCCGTCGAGGTCGAGGAGGCGGTGGCGACGCTGCGTGGCGAGGGCCCGCCCGACCTGGTCGACGTGACCCTCGCGCTGGCCAGGGAGATGCTCACGCTGGCAGGCATCGACGCTGACCCGGCGGCCGCGCTCGCCGACGGCACCGCGCTCGACCGGTACCGCCTGATGATCGCCGCCCAGGGCGGGGATCCGGACGCACCGCTGCCGCAGGCGCGGCACCGGGAGGTGCTGACCGCCGATCAGGAGGGCTGGCTGCGGCGCCTTGACGCCCGTGCGGTCGGCGTGGCTGCCTGGCGTCTGGGCGCGGGCAGGGCACGCAAGGAGGACCAGGTGAACCACGCGGCCGGCATCGTCTGCCTGGCCAAGCCGGGTGACAGGGTCGCGGCGGGCCAGCCCATCCTGGAGCTGCGCACCGACGACGAGACCCGGTTCGGGCCCGCGTTCGCGGCCCTCGCGGGCGCCACGGCGGTCGCCCCCGAGCCCGGCGCCGCCGGGCCTCTCGTGATCGAGCGGATCACCACCGGCTGAGCAGTTGCTTGCAGCAGCGGGGGGAGTGTGACAATGGGCAGGTGGCCGAGACCCAGGTGACCCTTGACGAGATCCGCCGCATGCCCAAGGTGCTGCTGCACGACCACCTCGACGGCGGGCTGCGCCCCGAGACGATCATCGAACTGGCCGCCGAGACCGGGTATGACCGCCTGCCCAGCACGGACGTGGCCGGACTCACTCGCTGGATGACCGGCGTGGCACAGCGCGGCAGCCTCGAGCTCTTCCTGGAGGCCTTCGAGTACACGATCGCATGTATGCAGACCCGGGACGCGCTGATCCGGGTGGCGGCCGAGTGCGCCGAGGACCTGGCCGCCGACGGCGTCGTGTACGCGGAGGTCAGGTTCGCCCCGGAGCAGCACGTGAGCGCCGGCCTGAGCCTGGACCAGGTGGTCGATGCGGTACTCGAGGGGTTCCGGCGCGGCAGCCGGGGCCGGGGCATCACCGTCTACGCCCTGCTCACAGCCATGCGCACGGCGGCCAGGTCGCTGGAGATCGCCGAGCTGGCCGTGCGGCACCGAGATGCGGGCGTGGTGGGTTTCGACATCGCGGGCGCCGAGGCCGGCAGCCCGCCCAGCCGGCATCTCGACGCGTTCCAGTACGTCGCGCGGGAGAACTTCCACAACACGATCCACGCGGGGGAGGGATTCGGGCTGCCTTCGATCTGGGAGGCGCTGCAGTGGTGCGGCGCGGAGCGGCTCGGGCACGGGGTCCGGATCATCGACGACATCCGGGTCGCATCCGGCGGCGGGCACGCCTCGCTCGGCCGGCTGGCCAGCTACGTCCGGGACCGCCGGATCCCGCTGGAGATGTGCCCGACGTCGAACGTGCAGACCGGCGCCGTCACGTCGATCAAGGAGCACCCGATCGGGCTGCTGCGGGAGCTGCTGTTCCGGGTGACGGTCAACACCGACAACCGCCTGATGAGCGGGATCACCCTGTCGTCGGAGTTCCACGCGCTCGCCGAGGCGTTCGGCTACGGCTGGCGAGACATCGAGTGGCTCACGATCAACGCGATGAAGAGCGCGTTCGCGCCGTTTGACGAGCGGCTGAAGATCATCAATACCGTGATCAAGCCGGGCTTCGCCGCGGTCCGGCCCGGGGGGCGGGCGTGACAGAAATAGCGACCGACCGGCGGTGGCTGTCGGAGGTGGCCACCTCCGACGCCGCGCTGCGGCAGGTGCTGCACGGGCTGCCCGGCGTCGACCAGGTGGCCACCGAAGCCCGGGCGGCCGGGCTCGCGACCAGGTCGATCAAGCGCGACTCCAAGCTGCAGGCGCTGGACATGGCGGTCCGCATGGTCGACCTGACCACGCTGGAGGGCGCGGACACGCCGGGGAAGGTCCGGGCGATGTGCGCCAAGGCCCTCAGGCCGGACCCGGCCGACCCGTCGGTGCCGGCGGTCGCCGCTGTCTGCATCTACCCGGACCTGGTCGGCGTGGCCCGCGCCGCGGTCGCGGGCAGCGAGGTCGCCGTGGCGTCCGTGGCCACCGCGTTCCCCTCTGGCCGGGCGTCGCTCGCGGTAAAGCTCGCCGACGTACGTGACGCGGTGAACGCCGGCGCCGACGAGGTGGACATGGTCATCGACCGGGGCGCGTTCCTGGCCGGGCGGTACGGCCAGGTGTACGAGGAGGTGCGGCAGGTGCGCGAGGCCTGCGGCTCCGCACACCTCAAGGTGATCCTGGAGACCGGAGAGCTGGCCACCCTGGACAACGTGTCCCGGGCGTCCTGGCTGGCCATGCTGGCGGGCGCGGACTTCATCAAGACCTCGACCGGCAAGATCTCTCCTGCGGCGACGCCATCGGTGGCCGTGGTCATGCTGGCCGCCGTGCGTGACTACGCGCAGGCGACCGGCCGCCGTGTCGGCGTGAAGGTGGCGGGCGGCGTCCGGACCGCCAAGGACGCCATCCGCTACCTGGTGCTGGTGCGCGAGACCGCCGGCGAGGGGTGGCTGACCCCGGCGCTGTTCCGGATCGGCGCGTCCAGCCTGCTCAACGACCTGCTGATGCAGCGCAGCAAGCAGCTCACCGGCCGCTACGCGGGCCCGGACT
>Ga0335073_10017526_pt1 | contig 10021 bp, 7 predicted proteins | sample Lox_Sample_22_FD_207093 | JGI IMG/M metagenome (GOLD analysis project Ga0335073, IMG submission 207093) | Soil microbial communities from Loxahatchee National Wildlife Refuge, Florida, United States - Lox_Sample_2.2 | ecosystem: Environmental > Terrestrial > Soil > Wetlands | place: USA: Florida... | reverse complement strand
CCGTCACCACCGCTCCTGCCTAACACTGCCCTTTTAGCAGGAATCCCAATCCTACTCCAGCCACGATTCAAGCTGTTTATTCACTAGTCATGTTGCTCGCCTGCGTAACTTGCCAGTGACGTATGAGAACAAAGTGACCTGAGATAAAGTCCATGTCTGCTTTCAAGCGTGAGTTGATCATGCCTGAGCGAGCATTGTGCCGGGATCAGTGCAGCCTGAGCCAAAGTGATTGGATCATACTCCGTAATGGTGCTTGAATTTAGCACTCTTTACCCTTACCAAGCTAACATAATCCAAGAAGTCGGACGTGTGCTAAGCGGTCCTGCTTTCGGATCCTCAATGTCAGGAAGAGACCGAAGCCCAACAAGGCTCAGCCACTGATAAGAGCAAGGCGATAAGGCATCAACTGATCAACGCCTCGCCGTTTCATGATCAAAACTGTCTAATTGCAGGAGGCTTCAGGAGTCATTTACGGCTCAAATGAAGCTCAATTGAAAGCGCTGCATACTAGGCTAGGTAGGACATAGATAGCAAAGCTGCTCATACAGCTAGACTCTCCGAATCGCCCAATTCAATGCCATACGCGCCTCGTGCACGCACTGACCTCCTTCTCATCAGCCACCGCTGGTCGCAGCCACCACGGCCGAGCTGAGGTTGAGAAATACTCTACACAGCAAGTTGCCAGGCCATTAACCTTTCCATAGTTACGGCGATACTGTGATTTCCTTGGATTGAGATGTCCACAAATCCCGATATCATACCCGCATATCATCACTCGCCACTTTCCAGGCCTGACAACATCCGCCTTCTCCGTCTCCTTCCGCGCGAACAAAACTCAACACAAATACGAGGGGAACTCTTCGAGTACAGTCCACGGGGGAAAACGAAAGGCACTTGTCTGTACGAAGCATTGTCATATGTTTGGGGCGATGAAAATAGCTCCCAATCCATCATAATTGACAATCACCGCCTCGGGATAACCCCAAATCTTCAGTTAGCTCTCCTGCATCTTCGAGATGACGACTTTCCCCGAATTATCTGGGTGGATGCAGTATGTATCAATCAAACAAATACGAAAGAGAAAGAGAGCCAAATCCCATTGATTTCGGAAATTTATGCAAGAGCAAGTCGTGTGTTGGTTTGGCTTGGACCAGCCCGCGATGATGGCGATCAGGCTCTTAATGCGATCTGTCGCGCTGGTGAAAGTTTGGACGAGTTGCTGAGTCCTAAGAGGCGCAGGGTCCCAAGGACGGCGAGCTTTGAGAAGAGATTAGACGAGTACCTGGAAAAGGACATTGAAGATCATCTTTCAGTGCCGGAGAAATTTGCAATAATGTTAGAAAGGGCTATAGAGATTGACTCCGGACAAGCAGATATCTCGGAGTTGTTACCCTTAAGAGAATCAGGGAAGCATACTGTGTTATTGGAGGTTGAGCGGTTTAAAAAGTCAATTTTGCAACTGCTCGAGAGACCTTGGTTTCGGCGAATTTGGGTATCGCTCCAGCATTGCATTATAAAAGGCACGGCTAATCTCTGGCCCAGGTACTTCAAGAAGTTGCAGTTGCTCAGAACGTCTTTATCATGTGTGGCTTTACCGAAATCAATGGACATGCCTTCTGCTTGGGTTTGGAGGCTTTGAGCAGAGCCTACGAGTCAGAGAAGTTCACGAACCCGGTCACATTCTTAATCCGAGGATCCATTTTTCGACCGCCCTACGCGTCGAGAAACCAAGGCCAAAGGTCACTCAGGATATGCTCTCTAGGTGAACTATTTGACATGTACCATTCTCACGAGACGACTGTACTCCATGATAAAGTGTATGCTTTAGTCGGCATGTGTTCTGATGATCTCACAGATGCGGGCTTGGAGCCAAACTACGAAATTACTTGGAGTACACTTATGAAAAGGCTTCTTCATTTCCTACTTAGCAACAGCGCCTCCGTTGACGCCCATGACGGCAAAGGGGTTGCAGTTATACGGACTAAAGGCTGCATCCTCGGTCAGGTGTCCACTGTTAAAAGAGGTGTTCGTTTGAGCTGGAAGCAAAAGTTGGAAATCAATATCAGGGACACCAGAATAATGCAAAACGGCCCTCGATCTAGATCTAGATCTAGATTTAGATCTAGATCAAGACCCATGTACAGCTCACGGATGAGTGAATCTTCCGAGTTTGAAGCTGATGGAAGTGGTGGAAGCACTTGGTGGGCTTTACAGACTACGGCAAACCCTATTCAAGAGCGTGACTTCCTTTGTTTTCTCCAAGGCGCTTCAAAGCCCAGCATCATCAGACTACAAGATGATGACGACCATTTTACAATCATCGCAATTGCTGTAACTCCGCCAAAGTATGTCAAAATAGAAGAGGAGGAGGTCGAGTGGTCAACCATTTCGCGATCGATGACATTTCCTCGAGACTTTCTCCTTGTATGGGACTGGGATGACAATTCCGGAAATTTACAAGAATTGGGAATGTATGAGAGTTTGATCCAGACAAGATACTTGCATTCAGAAGACGGATTGAAAAAGAGGCTCGACAAAGCAACGAGAGCATGGAATGTTGCTCTCATATTGGAAGACGTCGGAGGCTATGACATGGCGCAAGCGAGATTTGAAGAAGCGATAGAAGGCTACGAGTCTGTTCTAGGAAAGAAATCCTCAATTGCAGCTCAAATTCGGCATGACTCTATAGCTACGACGGAGCGAAACTCGCCACGAGCTCAGCGAACCTACCTAGGCCCGTATGGGCTGACTCCATTGCTATGGTCGGCACTGAACGGATATAAAGCCGTAGTTAGATTGCTTCTCACCGAACATAACATCGATGTCGACTATAAGGACGTTCGTGGTAATACAGCCCTCTTGTATGCTGCCAAAAACGGACATAGCGTGGTAGTTCGACTGCTCCTCGCGACGGGAAAGGTTGATGTGAATGCGAAGGACAGGAATGCCAAAACGCCGCTCCTTTTGGCCGTGCGGGAGAATCATGCGCATGTTGTTCAGCTACTCCTGGAATCGGGTACGACGAGTACCAGCAAAGGTGTTGGAATGGCCCACGGTAGTGGCCGAATGCAACCACCTCTAGATGCGACTTACGACAGGAAGGATAACATATACGAGATGAAACTGAAGACGAAGGCTGATGTGAATGCTGAAAGTAACACTGGCGAGACACCGCTTCTTTTAGCCGCGAAAAACAATCTCGAGGGGATTGTCAAGCAACTCCTTGCTACCGGCGAAGCAAATGTCAACCAATATGCTGGGGGAAGCGATTCGAAAACATCACGAGCGAGCCGGAGGTCAACGTATATTATAGGAGAGACAGCTCCTAAGGCTCGCGGAGTGGACGCCAACGTGCTAGATGAACGAAATGCGATGACAGCTCTTGGATATGCCGCTTACTATGGGAATGAGGCTATTGTCGAGATGCTTCTGGCCACGGGTAGGGCTAATGTTGACTTTGGTAACGTTTCGACTGTCCAAAAAGGCCATGGCAAACTTGTCCGTTGTCAAACACCGCTCTCGATTGCTTCTGAAAAGGGACATCATGCTGTGGTCGAGCTTCTACTTGGGACAGGAATGGCTGATGTCAACTTTGAGTGGGAATACCGAACACCTCTATCGTACGCAGCCGCAAATGGGCATGTGTCTGTGGTCAAGCTGCTACTCAAAGTGGAAAATATCGACGTTGACTGTAAGGATTTGGAAACAGGCCGAACAGCGCTCTCATACGCGGCTGAGAACGGTAATTTGATTGTTGTTGAAGATCTCCTTGCAACAGGTAGAGCCAATGTTGACTCCAGGGATAGAGGTGGTCGAAAACCTCTCCGCTGGGCGATTGCGGAGGGCCATGAGGAGGTAGTAAAGCTTTTGAGGGATAGAATGTATCAATATCGTCAAACGGGGACATCCCAGAATCGGGACCGTAAACGAGATTGAAGGAGTATGAGCAGCGCGAGACCAGTTGACTTTGAATTTAAATGGTCACAAGTTGAAAGGGTGCAATCTGGAGTGTTTCTGAGCCGAATAGCTGGTCATATATGCCGATTCTACACATTCAGGTAGGCCGACCAAGATAGGACTTGAGTTCGGTCACATTGTTCCAGTTAATAACATCTAAAAACAGAAGCTGAAGTTATAGACATTACTGTCTCCATCCTGAAACGGTTACTGATGTTGTTCAAGCAATCAATATGACATTATACGAGCCGAAAGGTTTGCAGATCTACCCCCCTTGATTCCAATGCACCCGGCAGCATTCACAGGTCTGAGTTCAGGACCTCGCCTGTTTCTATGTACAGGTGTTAGGAATTACATGTATTGGTACCTTAGAGATCCGAATAGCTTCGGATATCTCGTCCATTTGGCCCGCGTAGCGGGAAGGTAACGGTAGGTTCTGTGTCGGGGCAGAAAAACAGTCGGTGGGCCAATGAGAGAGAGGGCGCATTGCCTAAGGCGGAAGGCGCTGGATTCGGGGTTTCACTTGCCATCAGATTATTTACCAAAGAACTTTTCAAACGAACATTTATATTACTTCCGACATCGCCTTGCGACAAGTGAGCTCTTTTCTCGTTCGGCAGCGATCTCAACGGTAGGACCTGCAACAAACACGCATTTCACCGGAGGGCGCGCCCTTGTGTATTCCCGCACCGCGAATTCCACTCACTCATCAAATCAATTCTGTTTTCTAATAGTAATACTTCGATGTCTCAGCCAGCCTGCAAACTATGTGACCAATTGCAGTATATCTGCCTTCAACACCTTCCTAGTGTGGCCTAGCTGCTGTCGGTTACTCTACGCGATACCATAGTTCGAAGTTATACTCGACACATGGATAGTCGATAAGCGTCATGACATTGAAACGCCTATCACAAATCAGCGCTTGTCGAGCGATTTACGCCATTATAATAAAATGGCCGCGAGCTGTTGTCTCATTCCCGTAACTTTTGCAGCTTCCGGAACGTTCATGAAGTGTGACAGCCATGAGTAAGAACTACAGCGACGCCTATGTGACAAATGGCGGAGGTACCGAGGGGTATGGAGGGGACTATGATATACGGCCCGCCGGTTATGACGATGCAGACCCGTTTGGACATGAAGAAGGGCATCAGGTACGTGCGGGAGCGTGAATTGTAGCTGTTGCAATCCGCCTCGAATCTTTTGTGGACTTCATATGAGCCGAACCGAGTGCTCTTCACTTCTTCTTTCCTCGAATCCTCCAGCGCCATCTTCAATCCATTTGAAACCGGAATGCTAACGCAATATCCTGAAGATCAAGTACAAGACGCTGTCCTGGCAATTGGTAGCGGTGCTGATGGTCGCCGAGATCGTGTCCAACGGGATGCTATCGCTACCGTCATCGCTGGCTGTGGTCGGGATCGTGCCCGGCACAATCCTCATTGTGTTCCTGGGCGTCTTCGCAACGTATACATCGTATCTGCTGGTGAAGTTCAAGCTGCGACATCCGGAGGTACATTCGATGGGCGACGCTGGTTACATCCTGTTCGGGCCCGTGGGACGCGAGGTGCTCGCGGCTGGCACCGTCATCTTCGCAGTGTTTGCGACCGGTGGTCAGCTGCTGGCCGGACAGATCGCGCTTGCCGAATTGAGCGACAACAAGCTTTGTTTGATGCTGTACACCGGCATCTTCACCATCCCGACGCTGCTGTGCTCATTCCCGCGCACGTTGGACCGTCTCTCGTGGCTGAGCGTGCCATCAGTCCTGTCGATCCTCATCGCTGGGATTGTGGGTATGGTTGGCGCTGGTGTCGAGCCTGCGCCCGATCGTACCATCAGTGTCGCTGTCTCAAGCTCTTTCTACACCGCCTTCATCAGTATCACGAACCCGGTCTTCGCCTACGCGGGACACTTCATGTTCTTCATTCTGATTTCAGAGATGCGCAAGCCGACCGACGCCATGAAAGCGGCATACACGCTGCAAACCTTCGCAACCACGTTCTACACCGTCTTCGCGATAGTGTGCTACGTGTATCTGGGCAACGGCGTGCTGAGCCCGTCGTTCTCGAGCCTGAGCGTCAAGTGGGCCAAAGCAGCGTATGGCATCGCGATCCCGAACTTCCTGATCGCGGGCAGCCTCTACAGCCACACGGCAGCAAAACTCATCTTCGTGCGCATCTTCCGCAGCAGCGAACACCTGCACTCGCACTCGTTCCTGGGATGGTCGACGTGGATCGTGCTCGTCTTCGTCATGAACGCTGCCGCTTTCATCCTCGCCGTCGGCGTGCCCATCTTCAATTACCTCATCGGCATCGCTGCGTCGCTGTTTGCGTCGTGGTACACGTACGGCATCGCCGGCGCCTTCTTCCTTCATGACCAGTACCACGATCATGATGGGTGGAAGCAGTGGGCTAGGAAGCCTGTGCAATCGATTTTGGCAGCGCTGACATTTGCGGCTGGTGGTTTCATTTGTGTTGCTGGTACATACGTCACGATCAAGGGCATCGTGGAGGCATATAAAAGCGGGACTGTGGGAGCGCCTTTCAGCTGTTCTAGTGGTTGAGAATGACATAGTAGTTGATGTCTGGGATTCTCATCATTAGCCTACATTAGTAAATTGAAATGGTAGATCGACTCTGCGTTGACAGCATGCCTAAGCAAGGTTAGTACAACTACGTTAATTGAGTAGCACAAGCACAATCCAAGGACAGAGTACTTCAAACTGATTTGATTTTGCTTATTTAACAAATTGATCCTTCTGGTAAATCAGAATGCACTCGCATAAATGCAGTGCTTGGCGTTGTCTCCTTCAACACCATCTCCAGCCCACGAATGGGTAGTGAAGAGTACCTTTCTCCTGCCCCCAGAGAGGAGGCAATAGGTTTCAAGCAAATATTCGGAGACTTGATTCAAGGAGACCAGCCTTGCAGAATAATGGCTGCTACTCAGCCCCGTTTCAGTCCGTGGGGACATACTTGCGGGAAGAATAAAGCTATGCCGGTAGCGCCTGCTCGTCATCATTTGGAGAATACCAATCTCGTAACCCATGGTTGATGCAACGGACCCATGGTCGTGCATCGTAAAAGCAATGCCACCGCTGAGGGTGGATGGGTTTTGCCGTAATCCGTATATGCAACGCAATGAGAAGGGGAACATTAATTATGATTACAAGAATAGGATGTAGGGTCGACTGGAAGAACAATAGCCGGTTGTCCGTACAGAAGCCTTCGTAGGGGGTATCAATCGTTGAATGGCTTAGTCGGACAGCACGTAATAGACATTACCGGACGCCGCAGAAACCTATAAGGAAACGTTAGCAAAATTGTTTAGAAATGTCATAGCGGAAGAACTCACCGTGCAGCCATTAGAAGAACAGGTCTGGTAGTTGGAACCAGTGCAGTATTGGCCATTTTGGTAGCGGCAATTTCCGGATAAGTTGTCACCGGTCAGCGTGATGGTGTAGGGGAGTGTAGCTGTCATCTGAGTCGGTGTGTTGGGCATGATAGACAGCCATGCCTCTCCAGCGCTGTAGCCAACACCTAGAACAGCCGGAGCCCAATTTCCCCAGTCATCACCAGCCGAACCCCAAGTGCAGCCCTGGGTGATTGGATAGCCTGGCTTGTTGATGTAATACTGCGCAGACGTGACCTTGCCCTCCCATTGGAAGTAGTTGGAGCCATCAGGACAGGTGAGAGGAAGGGTGGTGCCGGGCTGCGAGTCAACAGGGATGTACATGCCTTCGTCGCCTGGATAGTCAGTACGGCAAATGGCGACGTTCTGGCTCAACTTATTCTGAACCTGAACGTTGACGACAGTGGTACCAGGGCCACAGAGGGTTTGTACAGCCGGGTTCGTCTTGTAGAGCTTGCCGCCTTGGCAAAGGACGCCACCAACAGACTGGCCACTGCCACCTTGCTCTGAAGGCCACTGGAACTTCTGAGAGCCAGGGGGGCAAGCGTAAGAGCAGTATGCACCTTCGAGGCAGCAAACACCGTTGTTGCATTGACTGGGAGTGACGCCCATGATATCAGAGAAGCCAGAGCTGGAGCTGGAGCCGGGTTGCTGGACACCTGCCCAACCACCAAGGCCAATCCATGGGAGCGCAACAGCACCGTAGCTGGCGGGGAAGCTTGAGCAGGGGATTTCACCATCTGGGAATGTCGAGCTTAGACCTGAACCGCTGGCTGCAGCACTTGGGCTGGCGGCGGCCGCGGACGTTGCTGCTGCAGAAGATTGAATGGTAACGGCAATGGTCGAGCTTCCCGCCGGTTCCACTTCGCCGTCAGAGGCCCAAACGAGGGTGCCATTCGCGATTCCTTGATTGCAATCGAATTCAGAGATTGGTTCATTGCCGAGCCAGCACTCTAGAACCGTAACAGTAATGTGGTCGACAACAGTATCCTTCTCAACGAGATCCCTTTCAAGAAGAGCCTTTCTCTCATGAGCGTGAAGATTCTTGTGAGCGTGACCATGAGCGTGGCCATGCGCATGCGCATAGGCTTGAAAAGTGGTGAAGATGGCCACGACGAGGCCAAGAACGGTAGATTGCTTCATTCTCCACAACGAAGGAGCGCGCCTGTGACGCGAAACTTGCCAGGAGCCTTGAAGTGGAGAGTCGAACGTGCGGTAGAAAGCGCAGGAGAGATTACGGTGGGTTGTTCTCACTACAAAAGCTGACCTTTAATAAAGTATGAAGGAGAAGTGAAAGGAGATTATGACGATCCGCACGCTGAGCGCGAAGGTTTTGGACGGTGCGCGAAAGGCGGACGTCGCGGTGAGAGATATCTGCGCGAAGCAGGAAACAGATGTCAGATCGTCAATCCGACGGCGTGGAAGTGAGATGAGAGTGCGCCGTGGTGTCGTGGTCGTGTTTGTTGATATGCAGCAGCAAGTAGGTAAACGAGTGGAAGCGAGCTGGAATGCTCGGCTAGCGGGGAGAGCAGAAGAAAAGAATGACTCAAGCGAGTGGCAGACGATTGCCCGTCACGGGAAATCGAGGTTAAGACAGCATGCAATGAATGCTAAGGACAGGTCGCGAACAGAAGAGTGAAGAGGAAAATGGAGAGCGGTGTTGAGGAAATTCGCGTTGGTAAGGTAGTGAAGCTTTTTTGCCAGGGCGGGAGCATCCTAGGTAGGGGACCATTCATGCGTCTCGGCAGGCTTAGCAGCCGATTTCCACTGACAAGTAGCGGGCTAGAGCGTTACGGCGCGCGCTCCACTCCCGAGTGGAGGAACGGCCAGCGCGCATTTGCCCCATGCAGAAGCAAAACCCGTCAAATTCACCATCGGAACTTGGCAGAAACGAAGGCTGGGGAGATTGGTGCCCAATCATCACACCTCAATTTCCCAGCACAGACGGCCAAGCGGCGCTGTAAAGCTGGTCGCGATGGCTCATTCACGAGTATACGAGACTCACCGCAGATGCCCTATCGACAGCCAAAGGTACACAGCAAATTTGATTCTATTAACCTGGTTAATTACTTCATCAATCCTGGCAGCGATACAACTTGCCCTGACCTACAATTATACAGCCGACGCAGCTGATTTGCCGCACAACGGTGTTTTGAAACGCGACTCACGACAGGAGAGAAGGAAGCATAAAACGACATTCGCGATCTGGTCTTATTGTGCTTCACCGTCCAATCTTCTCATCGTGGCTGCCATCAGTGGTCATCTGGTTGATGCGCGATGGCACATTAAATTAGGTCACTAAAGTAGACGAGCAGTTAGCATCTGCGCGGTGTTTGTTTGGTGGACAAGCTACGCTCTACTGTACGGTGCTCATCCAAGGCCATCTTGACATGTCTGACGGATGATGATGTGTAGTCCTTCTCGCTCACCTTAGAGAAATGAATGATGTCGTGGAGACAGCGTCCTATTGCGTGGATCGTGGGTTGCTGGGAACAGGCCGAGGTTGCACACGAGCAAACAGAAGCCACCGCAATCAAAAGCACGTTCCTGACGCTAGCACAGACCCAGCTAGCTCGGCTTAACCTTCTGCATTCCGCATTCGGGACCGAGGCCAGCCTTCATTCCTCCGTTTCGCAATAATGAAAATAATATGCGT
>Ga0335073_10017525_pt1 | contig 10021 bp, 6 predicted proteins | sample Lox_Sample_22_FD_207093 | JGI IMG/M metagenome (GOLD analysis project Ga0335073, IMG submission 207093) | Soil microbial communities from Loxahatchee National Wildlife Refuge, Florida, United States - Lox_Sample_2.2 | ecosystem: Environmental > Terrestrial > Soil > Wetlands | place: USA: Florida... | reverse complement strand
TCGGATTTCGGCTTCATCCTGCTGGGCAAGGTGATTGAGGTCCTGGCGTACGAACGGCTGGACGCATTTTGCCGGCGAGAGATCTTCGAACCGCTCGGCCTGGTCACCACCCGCTTTCGTCCGGAAGAAGAGAGCCGGCCTCTCATTCCGCCGACCGAGAATGACCAAACCTTTCGCGGCCGGGTGATCCAGGGAGAAGTCCAGGACGAGAACTGTTACGTTCTCGGCGGCGTTGCCGGGCATGCTGGACTGTTCTCGAATGCGCGCGACGTGCTCGCCTTCGCGCAGTGCATCCTGGCGCGGGGACGCGCCGCGGATGGCCGGCAGATCTTCCAACCCGCAACGCTGGACCTGTTTGCGCGGCGCGAGGGACCGAACGAAAGCACAGCACGCGCGCTGGGATGGGATGTGCCGACGGCAGGCTCGTCTTCCGGCCGCTGGTTTGGACCGCGTTCCATCGGACACCTCGGCTATTCAGGGTGTTCGCTGTGGATCGATCCCGACCAGGAACTGGCTGTCGTACTGCTGACGAACCGTACCTGGCCGGATCGGTCGAACCAGGCGATCAAGCAGGTGCGGCCGGTTTTCCACGATGCTGTGGTGGAATCGTTGCGCAGCGCGTGAGTGCAATTCCTTCCGGCGCGAAGCGCAGTCGCTGAACGGCTGGTTCAGTTCCCGCTGTCGCTCCCGAAATCGCCTCCGGAATCCCCGAAGTCGCCGCCGCCGGAATCGTCGAGATAACCCTGCGAATCGTCTCCGCCGTCATCATACGGACCCTGGGGCTGCTCGTCCGGACCGCCAGTGCTGGATGACGCATCATAAGGGCCCTGCAGCTGCTCATCGGGACCGGAAATATAGTTCGGATCGCCTGACTGCGATGGGTCGTCGTAGTAGTTGTTGATGATGGTTTCCTGCGGTGCTCCGCCAAACCCACCGTATCCGCCGCCAAAGCCTCCGTGCAGCAGCGACTCGATGCCTTCAAACGCCAGCATGCCACCGGCAACGCCTGCCGCTGTGGTCGCAGCCGAGCGCAGAAATCCACCAGCGCCGCCACCGGAAGGCGGCCCATATGCATATCCGGGCGGAGGCGGGTAGTTCGGCGGCACTGCCTGGTACTGCGGCGGGGGCGGCGGAGCGTATTGCTGTTGCTGGTTTGGATGGAAAAGTCCGCCAAGAAAGCTCGTAGCGCGAGCGGGTTGCTGCGGAGGCGGAGCCAGCTGCTGCTGCATCCTCTGCATTTGAGCGCGAGCCTGATCGAGGGCAATGTTCTGAATGAGGACAGTCTGAGCGAGCTTATAGAGCGCATCGGGATCGCGCGCGAGGCCGTCATTCAGCAACCCTTCGGCGTCGGGATCCTTCTCGGAAAGCTGCGTGCCCTGGACTTTGCGAACCAGGTCCTGCAGCATTTGTGCTTCCTGGGGAGTCATCGAATTTCTCCTTCAAAGATAGTGATACGCAGGATCGGCGCCAGGGGTTTCACGACGAGCCTCGACGTCCGCATTTTCATCGGAATGCAAAAAGCCTTCGCGACCGGAGAGCCGCGAAGGCCTTTGCGTTTCCTGCCGAGGGGTCAGTAGATGCGGAAGTTGACCTCAATGTTGATCTCCACCGGAACCGCCTTGCCCTGATACGTGGCCGGTTTGAACTTGTACTGACGCACGGCTTCGAGAGCCTTTTCGTCCAGACCCATGCCCAGCGGCCGCACCACGCGCACGCGCTGCGGATTGCCCTGCGCGTCCACGATGAGGCCCACGACGCAAACGCCCTGATACTTGGCGCGGCGCGCTTCATCGGAGAATTCAGGATCGGGCGCGTAAATCAGCACGGGGTTGCCGACGCCACCACCCGGATGGTAGATGCCGCCACCGTATCCGCCGCCCGAACCAGGCCCGATACCGTTGCCGTTACCCGAACCGATACCGCCGCCGGAACCGCTGCCAAAGCCGGAACCCGATCCACCGCCCTGCGAAGCCAGCGCGATCTGCGGCGACTGCGGGACGCCGATGTTCGGCATGCTGGGATTGTCAGGCAGCTTGATCTGCTGCGGCATCAGAACGGCTGGAGTCACAGCCAGCTTCGGATTGTCGATCTTCAGAATCTGAGGAGGCGCTAGCGGCTTCTTCATCATTGGCGGCAGCTTGCCTTTGGAAGCCTCGACCAACTCATGATTGCCGCCACCACCGCCGCCGCCCATCGTGTCTTTCAGCGGAGAAGGCGGAACGTACGGAGAAATATCCACCGGCGTAACGACAGCCTTCTTCTGGACCTGCCGCTCGTGCCACTGCTCAAGCGTGAAGAGCAGGATGAGGCCGATGACCACGGCGTGAGTGATAAACGAAACCGCGCTGACGGCAGGGTTCCGCTTGACCGCCATCGGGTCCCGGACCGCGATGGGCGTAGAACTGAGCCTGAGAGGCGGGAGCTTCTTTGGGAAGAGCACGTCGACAACGCTGGCGAACAGCGTTTTCCAGATCGGCTCTTCGACGATCGAATCCAGTCCGCCAAAGTGCAAGGCAGGCGGCTCTGGAGATCTACCCCGAGTTGAATCCGGTACCAGGTGCGGAGACGTCAAAACCGTATTCCCCATGTTTCGGTGCCGGGCGTTGCCGACCGGCTTCTCCTGATTATCAATGACAGCCGCCCTCTCTGTCGCGCCCGGAGCGTTGCTGCACTTGCTGAGATGCAGCTTCCCCGGAAAAAATCACCTGAATATCTCTCTTCATGGATAGACGCCTGATCCCTCAGGAAGTTACTGCTGTTCCGCCGGATACAATGAACTTTTACCCGAACCCAGCTGGAGAAGAGATGCCGTCTGCGCCGCCGACCGGCGACCCGAAGCCTGTAGCCCTGAAAGATACGCTTTCCCTGCCCCGAACTGCCTTTCCTATGAAGGCCAATCTGCCGCAGACCGAGCCGGCCCGGCTCGAGGCCTGGGAGAAGGCTCGGCTCTACGACCAGGTCCGTACGGCCCGGAGCGGAGCGCCTCGGTGGATCCTCCACGATGGCCCGCCATACGCGAATGGACCGATCCATCTGGGTCATGCCCTCAACAAGTGCCTCAAAGACTTCATCGTTAAATGCAAGACGATGGCCGGCTTCGATTCGCCCTACGTGCCCGGCTTCGACTGCCACGGCCTGCCCATCGAGATTAAGGTCGATGAAAAGCTCGGGCGCAAGAAGCTCGAGATGCCGCCGGCTGAGTTCCTGCGCCAGTGCCGCGAGTATGCCCAGAAGTATGTCGACCTGCAGACAAGCCAGTTCGTGCGGCTGGGCGTTTTCGGGCGCTGGGATAACCCCTACTCCACCATGTCGCGGCCCTATGAGGCGAAAATCCTTGAGACCTTCTACCGGTTTCTCGAGGGTGGCTTCGTCTACCGGGGTCTTCGGCCGGTCTACTGGTGCATCCATGACCGAACCGCGCTGGCGGACGCGGAGATCGAGTATGAGCAGCATTCCAGCCCCAGCATCTACGTCCGCTACGACCTGACCAGCGACCCGGCGGCGATCCATCCGGCTCTGGCTGGCAAAAAGGTCGCGACGATCATCTGGACCACGACTCCCTGGACGCTGCCTGCGTCGCTGGCGGTCGCGTTCCATCCCGAGTTCGATTACGTGGCACTGGAGGAAGCGGGGCAGGTGTACATCGTGGCCCAGGCTCTGGCTCCGACGGTGCGCGAGGCGTGCAAGCTGGAGTCGGCTGTGCCCATCGCCGGCTTCAGAGGCGAGCGCATGGAGCGCGTGACCTTCCGGCATCCGTTCCTCGACCGGCAGATTCTCGGCGTGCTGGCCGACTACGTCACCGCCGATCAGGGAACCGGCGCGGTCCACACGGCGCCCGCCCACGGCGCCGACGACTTTCACACCGGCGCCCGCTATGGCCTGGACCAAACCAGCCACGTCGACAATGCTGGACGGATCCGTGATGGCCTGCCCGAGTACGACGGTAAGACCGTCTTCCAGGCCAATCAGCCGATCATCGATCTGGTGGCGAGCCGCGGCGCTCTGCTGGGGCGGTCCGACATCTTCCACAGCTATCCGCACTGCTGGCGTTGCCATCATCCGGTCATCTTCCGCGCGACCGAGCAGTGGTTCATCAAGATTGATCAGCCGATGCCGGCGCTGGACGGACCGAATGGCACATCGGTGACCTTCCGGCAACGCGCTCTGGACGAAATCAAAAACAGCGTCAAGTGGGATCCGGCATGGGGCGAGGAGCGGATCGCTAACATGATCGCCACGCGTCCCGACTGGTGCATCTCGCGTCAGCGCGTGTGGGGCGTGCCGATCGCGGTTTTCCTGTGCGAGGGCTGCCGCCAGCCGCTGATGGACTGCGTTCTGAATCAACGGGTTCTGGAATTGTTTGAGAAAGAAGGCGCGGAAGTTTGGCACACGACCGCCGCCGATGCGCTGCTGCCCAGCGGCGCCCACTGCGCACAGTGTGGCGGCACCGCGTTCCGTCGCGAGACGGACATTCTGGATGTTTGGTTCGACTCTGGCTCCAGCTGGCACGCGGTGCTTGAGGCCGAGTCCGGCCTGGCACCCCCGGCGGACCTCTACTTTGAGGGTGGCGATCAGTATCGGGGCTGGTTCCACACTTCCCTCCTGACGTCGGTCGGTGTCGGACAAACGCATCAGACCCCGTTCCGGATGGTTGGGACCGCGGGCTGGACGCTGGACGAACAGGGACGCGCAATGTCGAAGTCGCTGGGCAACGGTGTCGATCCGGTCGACATCGCGGATCGGCTGGGCGCAGAAATTGTGCGGCTCTGGGTGGCCAGCGTCGACTTCCGCGAGGACGTCGTCAACAGCGAAAACATCATGCAGCGGCTGGCAGACAATTACCGCAAGCTGCGCAACACGTTCCGCTTCTTGCTCGGGAATCTGGACGGGTTCGATCCCGTGTCCGACGCCGTGTCAGACACGGATCTGCTGCCACTCGATCGCTACATGCTCACGAAAACCCGCGAACTTGTCGAGAAAGTTTCAGGCGCCGACGGCAAGTCCGGCTGGTATGGCGATTTCCAGTTCCACCGCGTTTTTCATGCAGTCAACGAGTTCTGCATCGTCGATTTGAGCGCGTTCTATCTGGACGTCCTGAAGGACCGGCTCTACACTTTTGCGCCCAAAGGGCTGGAGCGGCGCTCGGCACAGACGGTGTTGTGGCGGATCGCGGAGGTTCTTGTCCGACTGGTGGCGCCCATCCTCACCTTCACGTCGGACGAGGTGTGGCAATACCTGCCAGTCACGTCGGACAGAGTTGGCAGCGTGCACCTGACTTTGTTTCCGACAGCCGACGAGCTGAGTGCTACTGACGCGCATTTGTCTGCCGACTGGCAGCGTCTGCTGACGATCCGGGACAAGGTTCTGATCGCGCTCGAAGCGGAACGCAAAGCAGGCCACATCGGCAAGGCTCTCGAGTCCACCGTTCACATCGAATACTTCACCTTTGCCGGCAAACCGGTGGGCGACGGGGCGCTGCTGCTGCGCTACGAACCGGCTCTGAAAGAGCTGCTGAATGTTTCATCAGTGAAGCTGATCAACAAGGGCGAGCACGAGGCGGGGGCAGTTCCTGTGGGCGATCCCGAAGCCCTGTCGCAGCTGATTCGAATTGCAGTCGTCTCGGCTGAAGGTACTCGCTGCGACCGCTGCTGGAACTACTACGCGGACGACGGTCCTCAGCATGTCCGGGACTTTGGGTCGTGGAAGAACGTGTGCGGCAGGTGCGCCGGCGCCCTGCGCGAGATGGGTTACAGCGAGGGCGGGCAATGAGCGGGAATGCTGGCCCGGACCGGCGGGCCTGGCTGCTGGGGATTGGGGCGCTCGTTCTGCTGCTCGACCGGCTGACCAAGTACTGGGTGATTCACCACATTGAAGAGGGTGACGCGATCGTCGTCATCCAGCGCGTCTTTCGCATCACGCATGTGCGGAATCCAGGCGCGGCGTTCTCGATGTTCACCGAATCGACGCGTCCGGAGATCGTCCGCTGGGTGCTGTCGGGGTTCTCTGCGCTGGCAGCGGTGGTGGTCATCTTTGCGATTCTGCGTTTCGGCCGCCGGGTGACGCCGACCATGATCGCGCTGGCTCTGATCCTCGGCGGCACGATCGGCAATCTGTGGGACCGGCTGCGCTCCGGCTTCGTGACTGACTTCCTCGAGGTGCACATCATCCACTACCACTGGCCGGACTTTAACGTGGCCGACTCGGCGATCGTTGTCGGCGGGATTCTGCTGGTGCTGGATGCTCTCTTCTCCGGCCACAAAGAAGCGGAATCCTGAACCTGCCTGCTGGACTCCTTTGTGCAGTTCGTCACATCCCCATCGGTCCCGCAGGCATACACTGCGACCCATGCTGGAAACACCGACCGCGTCCGGTGCCAAATGTCTGACGCTGAGTCAGACACGAGGACCTGACCGCGCTCTCCTGAACCTGACGATCGGTGACCTGCTGCTTCGCACCGCCGGCCGTTTCCCGGATCGCGATGCCGTTGTCTCCTGCCACCAGGGCCGGCGTCTGACATGGGCGGAACTGAGTGAGGAAGCCGATCGCGTTGCGCGCGGGCTCTGGGCGCTCGGAATCCGCAAGGGCGACCGTGTCGGACTTTGGTCCACCAACTGCCTTGAGTGGGTCATGATGCACATGGGCACGGCGCGTGCCGGAGCAGCGCTCGTCAACGTGAACCCTGCCTACCGCTCCCACGAGTTGCAGTACACGCTCACGCGGTCGCGCATGAAGGCACTGTTTCTCTGGAGCCACGACAAGCGGGCCGACTACGCCGAGATTCTGGGCCGGGCACGCCACAACCTCACTCTGGAGCTCCGTCACACTGTCTTTTTCGACTCGCCGGAGTGGCTCGCTCTGCTGGAGGCTCCAGGGCAATTGCCGGATCGCGTCGACTCTCAGGATGTCGCCAACATCCAGTACACGTCAGGGACCACGGGCCTCCCCAAGGGCGTGATGTTGACCCATCGCAATATCGTCAACAACGGGCAGTTCCTGGCGCAGGGATTCCACTACACCGAGCGTGACCGCATCTGTGTTCCAGTTCCGCTCTTTCACTGTTACGGCTGCGTCATCGGCACCATGAGCGCGCTGAACACGGGCGCAACCCTCGTCTTCCCCAACTGGACCTTCGACGCCCGTGCGACGCTTCAGGCGGTTCACACGGAGCGGTGCACCTCGCTTTACGGGGTGCCCGCCATGTATGTCGCAGAGCTGGCCCTGCCCGACTTCGCAGAGTTCGACCTCGCCAGTCTGCGCACCGGCATGATGTCCGGCGCGCCGTGCCCCATTGAGCTGATGAAGCGCGTGCTGCACGACATGCACATCCCCGAACTGGTGATTGCCTACGGTCAGACAGAAAGCTCACCCGTTGTCACCATGTCCGACGCGGATGACCCGATCGAGATTCGCGTGAACACTGTCGGACGCGCCATGCCGCAGACGGAAATCCGCGTCGTCTCCACGTCAGACAAAACCGTCCTGCCTGTCGGACACCAGGGCGAAATCTGCGCCCGCGGGTATGTCGTCATGAAAGGGTACGATGCAGAGCCGGACGCAACGAAGCTCGCCATCGACCAGGACGGCTGGCTGCACACCGGCGACCTCGGCGTAATGCACCCGGACGGCTGCATCCACCTCACCGGCCGTTCCCGCGACATCATCATCCGCGGCGGCGAAAACATCTATCCCCGCGAGATTGAGGAATTCCTCTACACCCACCCGAAGATCAGCGAAGTGCACGTGGTCGGGATTCCCAACGAGCGGCTTGGCGAGATCGTCGTGGCCTGGGTCCGCCTTGCACCTAACCAGACCGCCACGGAAGGAGAGATACGCACCTTCTGCCGCGACCAGATCGCCTACTTCAAAATCCCCGAGCACATCCGTTTTGTGACGGAGTTCCCGGCAACCCTCTCCGGCAAGATTCAGAAATACAAGATGCGCGAATTCGAGATCGAGGCCCGCGGCCTCGAGCGCGTCGCAGCGGCCCGCACCGCATAGTCCGGTTCGAGACAAACTCCTGTGCAGCGAGAGCTGTGACACTTTGTCACAGTTTTCCGTTTATCGTGAATTTCGACTTCAACCTGCCCACCCCGGAGGATTTCCCATGGACCTGAAGAAGTTTTTCCTCGAGCAGCTGGAACTGGAAGCCGCCTCATCACGCAAAGCGCTGGAGCGCATGCCCGAGGGCCAGAACTCATGGAAGCCCCATGAGCGCTCCATGGAGTTCGGTTATCTGGCTTCGCTAGTCGCCGGCATGCCCGGCTGGATCGCAATGATGATCGAGAACGACGAGACGGATCTGAATGCCGCCGGCGTTTCGTTCCGCACTCGTGCAGTCGGAACGCGAGCCGAACTGCTTGCGATGCTCGATGACGGCCTGGCGCGGTCGCGCAAGGCGCTCGAAAGCACTACAGAAGAGCACCTGATGAAGCCGTGGCGTCTGAAGATGGGCGATCAGGTCCTCACCGAGGGGCCGCGCTACTCGCAGATTCGCGACGGGGCGCTCAGCCACATGGCCCACCACCGCGGGCAATTCACGGTTTACCTGCGCCTGAACGATGCTAAAGTCCCTGCGATCTACGGCCCCAGCGCCGATGAGTGGCACTAGTAGCGCAGGCCGAGACGAAGAGGAAATTCCTCCTCGTCCTCGTCGGCGTCGATGCGGTTTACATGATCGGCAATGCGGCTGCGATGCATCGCGCGCAGGATCAGATGTGCCGCGGCCGCAAGTCCGACGCCGAGTGCCAAATGTCCGACACTGGCTTGGAGGACCGGTTCCAGCGCCACGGTAAACATGACGATGGCCGGGAAAAACCCCAGGTAGGGGATGAGCAGAAGCGCGAAGTTGGTAGCCGAGTTGGTTCGAGTCCCGGTAAAGGGAATCGCCGTGACATTCAGGAAGAACAAATCCGTCAGAATGAGGCTCCAGCCCACAGCCACCAGGATCTGATCGGCTACGAAGAGCCAGGTGCGTGGCTCGCGGGCACCGAGAAGGCAGGCACATCCTGCGGCCGCAAGGCTTAAGAATGCGCTGCACAGACAAACCCAGCGCTTTGCCGCGTTCAATTCCAGCTGACCTGCTTTACCGAGAATGACGCGAAAGATCCAGCGACCGCGCTGATCGGCGGGCGCCAGGAACGTGCTGCGCAGGCCGGAGACGGTCCAGAAGGCAACGATGGGTACGGTCGCTCGCAGCCCGTCGGACGAGAAAAAGAACGCAATGTGCCCTTGCTGCAGGCTGACCCGCGTGACGGTGGCGAACAAAAGCGCGATGCCCATGCCGCCATACATCACCAGCACCATGCGGTAGCGCGGAATCCGCAACAGATTCTGCCCGATGAATTGCCAGACAGCACGCGCGGCCGGCATGCGAGCCACCGTCGCGTGCGCGGACCATCGCACAGGGGCAGAAGCCCAGTTCCGTTTTTCGCGCTTCGCCTCGCCTTCAACCAGACCGCGCGTTTTGCGCCACCACGCCAGCGGATACGATGCCACAGCAAGCAGAACCGCGGCGATCAGCGCGATCCAGGCGAGATGTGCCAGATGGGCGAAAATCGACGGTGTCGACGGCCCATCCAGAATCCGCTGGTAGATTCCGAGAAACCAGAACGGCGGCACCCATGCCGCGATTCGCGAGCCTGGCGCAAGCAAACCGCCCAGGGCCGTGGCCGTCGCGGGATAGAGAAACAGCAAGGTCAGCAGCGCCCAGACAAAAAGGCCCTGCAGCCACAGCGAGATCTTTCGAAAGAAGCGATCCCCGAGCAGGCCGAGCAGCGCTCCCTCAAGAGCCAGAAAGAATGCGGCGCCGAAAGTTCCACTGCACGCAACCGCCAGGATGTGCGCGACCCAGAATCGCAGCAGGTGCGGCGGATCCGTCGCGGCGGGAAGGACGAGCGGCGGCAGGAAATTCGAGTCGAACAGCGCCGCGCCCAGCAGGATGAAGATCGCAGCGACGCGCGCGCCCAGCATCTTTCGCGTTCGCGTCGGCAGTGGCGAGAGCACAAATACATCGAGCAGATCA
>Ga0335073_10017524_pt1 | contig 10022 bp, 7 predicted proteins | sample Lox_Sample_22_FD_207093 | JGI IMG/M metagenome (GOLD analysis project Ga0335073, IMG submission 207093) | Soil microbial communities from Loxahatchee National Wildlife Refuge, Florida, United States - Lox_Sample_2.2 | ecosystem: Environmental > Terrestrial > Soil > Wetlands | place: USA: Florida... | reverse complement strand
ATCCCCTTGTACTGGTCGTTCGTCCAGGTGTTCTTAAGTTTGTCCAGTTCGAACCCGCGTGTCTTCAGCCGATCGACGTCCGCAAGTACGCCTCGGGCGTAGTTAGCCTCCGGATACAAATACGTGAAGCGCACCACGTCACCAATCGCATGCAGCGCATCGGAGGCGGTCAGCTTCGACGGCGGTTCAAGCAGGTCCGCGACCTTTTCCTTGAGGCGGTCTGGGCCCTTGAAGCGGTGTTCGAAGCCGGCCAGGCGACGGGTCGGGTCCTGCGACTCGACGGCGCGGACGCCGGGGATGATGGCGCGCTCGCCGACCTCGCGGATGCGGGCGCAGGCCCGGTCGACCTCCTTGTTCTGCGCGGCGTCGAGCCTGCGGCCGCCCGCGCCGTGCCAGGAGTTGTCGGCGGGACGGGCGGCGACATGCTCTCGTTCGGGATATCCGTACTTGACCTTGAGCTTCTCCCAGGCGGCACGGAACTCGGGTACCGCCTCGGACCAGGCGCGGGTCGCGTCGCTTGAGCGCTCCGCGATGGCGCGGTAGCGGTGGTGCTCGGCCGCGCGCCGCTCAGGATCGGTGAGGGCGACCCGGCGGCTCTGCTCGTCGGCCGGGGCGTCACCCCTGCCGTCTCGGTCGGCTGCCCGGTCGGCCGGGTCAGGCTGACCGGCCCGCTCAACGCCCATCGTTACCATCCAGCCCGGACCCAATGGTGGTTCGTCCGGCCCAATGTCGCTACCGTTTACCAGCTCACATTGGGGAACGGATGTAGCCGACATTGGGTTCAGCGGGTGGATGCCCCGTCGCCATGCGCGGGCCGGCAGGCGACCGTGGCGAGGAACGAGCCGATTAGCTGGCGGCCCTGATATTCCAGCGGGAACGGCGGCATGGTCAGCCACGGGTCGAGCTCGGTGAACTCGCCGGCCGCCTCGAACCCGTCGCCCATCCGGACCCGGTACTCGCCGCCGGGGACGGGATCCAGCCCGGCCTGGGCGCCCATCCACCGGACGTAGCGGGCCGGGTCGGTGAAGTAACTGAACACCTCCGCAGGCGGCGCCGCGACATGCACCGACGTGGTGACAGAGAACTCGGCTATCTGGCGCGGGCGGCCGAGCCTTTGGCACGCGGGCATGCTGGCCGTCACCCTGTGGCCGCCCGCTCCTCGGGGTCGGCTCGGGCTTGCTCTTCTTCGACGCCACGGCGCCGTCACCGCAGGAGCCTGCCGGTGTCTGGCGCAGTGCAGCGCCTCGTTCCTCCTCCCGCCCGGCATTGCCTTCGCTGGCGGCGGGATCGTCACCTGGCTGCCGCGAGGTGTCGTCATCTGACCACTGCGCCCGACCCGGTCGAGCCGGTTTCCTGATGACGTGTCCGCAGAGCGGGCACCGATGAGCCTCACGCTAAGGAGCCCCCATGACGCCGGTCGCATATTCTGACCTCGCGGCTGCCCGCGGAAACGAGGCTAGCCCGGCCTCCGGCACAGCGCCGGACAGCCCAGACCCAGCCGCTGTGCTGCAGGCACTGGAAGCCCGCAAGGCACTGCTGACCGACGCGGTCAGGGCGCTGGTGGCGCCCGACGACATAGCGGCCAAGCTGTTCGAGGCCGCGCTGGCGACCCCGGCGGCGCATCTGTGGCCATTCGACTTCGCCAGGGTGCACCTGTTGTGCGGAGAACGGCTGCGCCGGTCCCGGGAAATCAGCCGCTCGCGGCACCACCTGAAGACGGCGCTGACCGCCTTCGAGCAGCTGGGCGCGTCTGCCTGGGCGGACCGCGCGGCCGCCGAGCTCGCTGCCACCGCAGTGACCAGGCGCCGGCCGGACGCGGGTCCGGTGGAGCAGCTGACCGCGCAGGAGCTGCAGGTGGCGGACCTGGCGGCCGGCGGGCTGAGCAACAAGGAGATCGCCCAGCGGCTGTACATGTCGCCGCGCACCGTTAGCGCGCACTTGTACCGCGTTTTTCCCAAGCTCGGCATCGAGTCCAGGGCGGCGCTACGCGACGCGCTCAGCCGCCGTGCTGCCTGACGGGGCCACGGGCCTGCCCGGTGCAAATTGCCTCCCGCATGGTCGGATGGCTGATGCTGAACCGTCCCGCACTTCCAGAGCATGGCAGCCATGAAGACACTGTTCTCTGTCGTGGTGAGCGGCGTACCGGGCTGGCGCCGCTTCCCACCGAGCCTTTTCGCCATTCCCTTCGGCCTGGCGGGCCTGGCCGAGACCTGGCAGGCGGCCGGGCGGACGCTGCCCACTCCCACGGCCGTGCCCGCAGCGCTCACCGTCGTCGCCGCGCTGGCCTGGGTAACCCTGCTGGCTTGCTATTGCGCGCAGGGCACGGCAAGCGGCCGGGCCGACTTCGGGAACAAGACGTTCTCGCCGTTCATGTCGCTCGCACCGATCACCGGGATGCTGCTCGCGGCTGTGCTCTCGGAGTACGCGCCTGCCGCGGGCCGGGGCCTGGTGGTCGTTTTCCTGGTGGCGACGCTTGTCTTCGGCGGGCTGTTGACCGGCGAGTGGATCGTCGCCCGCCTCGACTACGACGCGGCCCATCCCGGCTATTTCCTGCCGACGGTGGCCGGCGGCCTGGTCGGCGCGGTCTGTGCCGCCCAGGTTAACCTGCACGGGCTGGCAGTGGCCAGCTACGGAATCGGGCTGCTGAGCTGGCTGCTGGTCGGCTCGACGATCCTGAACCGGCTGTTCTTCCATGCGTGGCTGCCGCCGGCGCTCGTCCCCACGCTGGCGATCGAGCTCGCGCCCCCCGCCGTCGCCGGGATCGCCTACTTCGCGTTGACCGGCGGCAGGTCCGACTGGCCGGCGCAGGCGCTGGCCGGCTACGCCATGCTGATGGCCCTGGTCCAGGTCAGGCTGCTGCCCCGGTTCGCCGCCCTGCGCTTCGCGCCCGGCTTCTGGGCGTTCACCTTCTCCTGGGCGGCCGCCGCCACCTGCGCGCTCGACTGGATCGCCCTGCGCAAACCGCCCGGTGCGACGGCCTGCGCGGCGCTGGTCCTCGCCCTGATCACTGGCTTCATCGGCTACATCGCGGGCCGCACGGTGCTGTTGCTGATCCGCGGCCAGCTGCTCCCGCTGCGGGTGCCGCCGGAGAAGGTCAACCCCCTGGTCATTCCGAACGACGGCGTGGAGTCTCCCGCTGCCCATGCTGAGCAGCACGCCGTACATTCATCCGGATGAAGTCATGCGCGCTCCACGTAGGCTGTTCCCATGTGGCCGACCGAACGGCTCTTGCACTGGGTTGGCCGCGAGCGCGAACTCGCCATTCTCGGCTCTGCTATCGAAGGCCTCCGCGCCGGCGTCGGATCGGTGGTCTGGATCGAGGGGGAGCCCGGCATCGGCAAGTCGTCCCTGGTGACCGAGGCCATGGCCGCGTACGACCCGGGGGCCGACGTCAACTGGGCGATGGCGGATGAGCTCACCAGTCGCCTGCCGCTGCGGGTCATGCTGGACTGCCTGCAGGTAACGCCAAGCTCGTCCGACCCGCGACGGGCGCACGCCGCCGCCCAGCTGCGGCAAGGGCGGCTAAGCCTGCTGGCGAACGCCGATGGGTCCGCGACCGGCGTGGAGATCCTGGTCACGCTGGTGGACGAGTTGTGTGCGGCCGCTCCCACGGTGCTGGTCGTTGATGACCTGCAGTGGGCCGATGAGGCCTCCCTGGTTGTGTGGCACCAGCTGGCGGCCTCGATCGGCCAGCTGCGGCTGCTGCTGGTGGGGACGTGCCGACCGACGCCGCGCCGGTCGGAGGTTGAGCAGGTACGTACGGCGGTCACGCGCCGCGGCGGCACCGTGGTCACGCTGGGCCCGCTGCCTGAAACGGATGTTGCCCGCCTGGTGGCGGGGATGCTCGGCGCGCCGCCAGGGGATGACTTGCGCCGTCTGACCGCTCAGGCCGTGGGCAATCCGCTGTACGTGCGCGAACTGGTCGACGCCCTGCTGCGCGAGCAGCTGGCCCAGGGTGTTCCCGCCGCTGAGCTTGCCCTGGTGAGCGGTCAGCTCCCGGCGTCGCTGGCCGAAGTGCTCCTCGGTCGGCTCAGCTCGGTCTCGCCCGATGCTGCCCGGCTGCTGCGGGCCGCGGCGCTCCTGCGCGGCGGCTTCGCGGCCGCAGACCTGGCCGTCGTCCTCCGTAAGCCGGTGTCCAGCCTGACCGGGGGAATGCAGGAGGCAGTGGCGGCGGGCGTGCTGGCGGGCGCCGGCCCCGAGCTTGTCTTCCGGCACCCGCTGATCAGGCAGGCGCTGTACGAGAGCATGCCACTGACGCTCCGCACGGCCCTGCACGCTGAGGCCGCCCGAGAACTCGCGAACGCCGGTGCCGATGCGCTCAGCGTCGCTCAGCAGCTGTCGGCGGGTGGACGGCGCAGTGGCGACTGGTCCCGGGAGTGGCTCTTGCAGGCCGGACCCGAGCTGGCCGCCCGGGCGCCGCAGCTGGCGGTGGAACTGCTGCAGCGAGAGCTGGACGGGATACCCACCGGTGGTGCGACCTGGGACACCATCATGGCCAGCCTGCTGCGGGCTCAGCTGGCCTCAGGCGCCTACGAGGAGGCGGCTCGGCAGGCGCGCTGGGCGCTCACCGTCATGACCGACGCCGACCGCCGGGCCGAGACACACTGGATGCTGGCGCACGCCCAGGTCAACGCGGGCCGTGGCGATGACGCGATCACCACGATCCGGGACGCCGTGGCGTCGGGTCTCCTGGCCGGCGTCTGGCACGGCCGGATGCTGGCGCTGCTGGCCATGCTCGAACGGCCGGTCAGCAGCTTCGACGTGACGGACGCGACCGCCCGCCAGGCGCTGGCCGCAGCCGAGGCAACCGGCGACCCGTTCGCGACGGCGCACGCCCTCACCGACTTGTGGCTAACGTGCTCAATCGGGCGCGATCATCCCGCCGCGCTCGGCCACATTGACCGGGCGCTGCTCATCCTGGGCGACGACCTGGGGCAGGCGGACCTGTGCGCGGTCGCCCTCGACGCCCGCACGTTCACGCTGCAGAACCTCGATCAGTGGCCGCAAGCCGAGCTGGCGCTCCGGCGAGCCCGTGAGTTTGCGCAGCGAACCGGGCGGCCTGACCGTGCTACCTGGGCCACTGCGGCGGTGCTCAGGTTCTGGCTCGGTCAGTGGGACGACGCGCTGGCCGAGCTTGGCTCGGACTTCGCGGACTATCCCGGGCTGATGTACGCGTTCCTGCGTGAACGCTGGTCGGCGCTGCTGTCCCACGGCGTGACCGCACTGATAGCGGGGCACCGGGACCAGCGCAGCGAGGCGGCCCAGCACCTGCGGCTGGGCTTGGCGCTGCCCATCGAGAACATGAGTGACCGGGAGAACCAGGACTTCCTGGTCGCCGCGCACGCCCTCGCACTGGAGCAAAGCGGGGAAACCCGCCAGGCCATGGCGAGGCTGGCGACACTCCTACCGCGGCACCAACGCGAGATGACCCTGCTGCACCAGTGGCTGCCTGACCTGGTGAGGCTCGCACTCGCCGCGGGGGACAGGCAGCTGGCGCAGGACGCGGCGCGAGCTTGCCAGGCCGAAGCCGCAGCCGAAACCCGGCCGGCCCGGGCAGCGGCGGCCAGCCTGCGGTGCCGAGGGCTCCTCGAGAGCGACCCGGGCCCGCTCCAGGAAGCGGTTGCCCACTACCGCACGGTCGGCCCGCTCGTCGAACTGCCCGCGTCGCTGGAGGACCTGGCGGTCGTCTTGGCTGAGCACACCCGGGGCGACGAGGCGCGGGCCACGCTGACCGAGGCAGTCAGCCTGTACGAAGGCCTGCAGGCCCGCTGGGACATCCACCGGGCCGAGGGCCGGCTACGCGCCCACGGCATCAGGTCCAGTCCCGGTAGCAGGCGTACCCCCCGGGCAACCTTCGGCTGGGCGGCACTCACGCCGACCGAGCTCAAGGTCGCCGGCCTGATCGCCAAGGGCGACTCGACATCTGACATTGCCCGGACCTTGTTCCTGTCCCGCCGCACCGTGCAGACGTACATCTCCCGTATCCTCGCCAAGCTCGACGCCAAGAGCCGGGTCGAGATCGTTGCCCAGGCACTGCGCGAAGGCGCGTCACCCTAACGGCGCGGCCACCGTGACGACGACCTTTCCCTGGGCGGTTCTGGAGACGAGAGCCTCGTGTGCGCGGGCCACCCCGGCCAGGTCGAATGCCAGCGGGTGCAGCCGCGGGCGCAGCGACCCGGCCTCGACGAGCGCGGCCAGGGGCAGTGCTGCGGACTCAGCCATCGTCGCGGTGCGCGGCTTGTGAGCCAGCAGGAGCGCGTCGGCCACCTGGTACTCGGCGAGCGAGCCGGGAGCGGCACCGACGCCGCCGGTCATCCCGTAGACCTCGTCGCCCTCCCGGAAGCCTTTGACGGCCGCGCCCACCTCCACGACCGTGCCGGCCATGTCGATACCGAGCACCGCCGGCATCGTGACGCGGGCGTGTCCCGCGGCGCCGGCGGCGATCTTCAGGTCGAGCGGGTTGACCCCGCTGGCGTGTACCCGGACAACGACTTCGCCTGGGCGATGGTTGCGACATCCCACTTTCCTCCTGGTAGTTAGCTGTTAACCCGACGGCCCGGGTGTCCTCCGGCCCGCCCGCCCGTCCGCCCGCCCGCCAGGCAGGCCGGCGAGCGGGGGCGGAGAACAGTCAGGATTCGCCGGGAAACGCTCCTGGCGGTACGACAGTCTCTGTGTTGCGGCTCCTGATGGGGTGGTTGGGCCACAAGACCGTCATCTCGGTGTAGCCCCGTTTGCCGGGCTGCCCCTTGACCTCCTCGCTGCGCCACAGGACCACGTCCACATTCTGATGGGACCATTTGCCGCTCGCGCAGTTCGGCTCGCAGTTGTCGGTGTATAGCACGCCCGTCGCGGCGGCTATCGCCCTGCTCCAGCTGCTCCACTGCAACTTGGTGAGGTAGCCGCTGCTGTCACAGGTGAAAACGAACGTGCTCGGCTCAACGAGCGGCTTATTCCCGCAGTCGTACACGGCGTAGGACGTACTAGCCGCGGCCCGCTGGGCCTGCGGCGCGGCTGGATGTGTGGCCGCTGCTTCCGCGGCCAAGGGCGTGCCGACCGCCAGTGCGGTAACGCACAAGGCGATTACGGTGGAACGGGTCAGTTTCATGGCCGATGCCTTTCGAGGGAACTGCTGATCTGCCGAGCGGGTACATGAACGGACTTGCCGGAGCTTCGACAAGCCGCATGCCCGCGTCCGCCTTGGCCCCAGGTTCGGTGACCTGGCCGATAGCAGCGAGTCTGTTCCGGGGATAGCTGGCGTAGCATCAGTCAATCGTCTCCCCGCATGACGAAACCTGGGGCGATCGGCCGCTCGGCGCCAGGATCGAAAATCCCAGGAGTGGAGCGCAAAGGGGGCCGAGTTCGTGACACCGCCGACCGATCGCGGTGCCGAGATCCGCTGCTACATGCGTGATCCTCGGCGACCGCGACGACCGACGCGCGGTCCGGGTGCCGCCGGGCCCACCGGGCATACCCCGCGCCATGCTGGCCCGCACCGACGACGACCATGGAAACCTGAACCATTCCAGAAGCCCTTCTTGTCCGACTGTCTGAGAGGATCTCAGCTATGCCCGCAGAGATTCCGGCCGAGGCGCTCCAGCTGCGATCGCTGGTGCGAGCCGATCAGACGCTCGAGCTGTTCCTGGACATGGTCCCTGTACCAGGACCCCCGCCAGACGAGGTCATCATCAGGGTTGAGGCGGCGCCGCTCAACCCGTCAGACATGGGCCTGCTGTTCGGCGGCGCCGACATGGCCGCCGCTGTGGCCAGCGGGTCCGCGCGGCGCCCGGTCATCACCGCGCCCATCCCCGATGCAGCCATGCGCGGACTGGCCGGCCGGGTAGGTACCCCCATGCCGGTCGGCAACGAGGGCGCTGGCACGGTCGTGGCGGCGGGCGAGTCCCCGGCCGCGCAGGCGCTGCTCGGCAAGGTCGTCGCCGCGGCGGGCGGCGGAATGTACGCGCAGTACCGTTCGGTCAATATCGCGCTGTGCCTGGAGCTGCCTGCCGGGGCGACGGCGGTCGAAGGCGCGGCCTCGTTCGTGAATCCGATGACGGTACTCGGCATGGTCGAGACCATGCGGATGGAGCAGCACAGCGCGCTGGTGCACACGGCCGCCGCCTCCAACCTCGGCCAGATGCTCAACCGGCTCTGCGTCGAGCGGCAGATCCCGCTGGTGAACATCGTGCGGAAGCCGGAACAGGAAGCGATGCTCCGCGCGGCTGGTGCCGTCCACGTATGCGACTCGAGCTCCGCCGGCTTCATGGCGGAGCTGATCGACGCGCTCAAGGCGACCGGCGCCACCCTCGCCTTCGACGCCATCGGCGGCGGCCAGCTGGCGAGCCAGATCCTCACCGGCATGGAAGCCGCCGCCAGCGCCACCGCGGGCGGCTACAGCAGGTACGGGTCGGCCGTGCACAAGCAGGTCTACATCTACGGGTCGCTCGATCGCGGCCCGACCGAGCTGACCCGCAGCTTCGGCATGGCGTGGGGCATCGGCGGGTGGCTGCTGACGCCGTTCCTGCAGAAGGCCGGCCTGGCGCGCGTCGCGCAGCTGCGCGACCAGGTCGCGGCCGGGCTCACGACCACGTTCGCCAGCAGCTACACCGCGCAGGTGTCACTCACGGGCGCGCTCTCCCTCGAAGCGATCGCCGGCTACGGCAGGCAGGCGACCGGCTCGAAATACCTCATTGTCCCGAGCCAAGCCGCCTGACCGCGCCCAGGGTGATGGACACCAGGCCGCGCGGTCTTTTTTGGCGTGAGTCGATCTAGTTATTGCGGTACCGCGGCCGCAGGCTAGGCACATGGACAAGCTGCGTACCTCGCCTGCCGACGCCATCAGCGACTTGCCCGACGGGGCGTCGATCGCCGTCTCCGGCTTCGGCCCGAGCGCCGGCGCGCCCTTCAGCCTGCTCGCCGCGCTGGACGAGCGCGGTACGCGGGGCCTGTGCTTTGTCGGCAACACGATCCCGCCAGGCGCCCAGGACCTGGTGGAGGCCGGACGTGTCAGGCACCTGATCGTCTCGTTCACGGCGCGGGCGGGCGGTTCGTCCCCGGCGGAAGAACTGATGCGCAAAGGCGAGCTGACCTTCGAGATGGTCCCGCAGGGCACGCTGGTGGAGCGCCTGCGGGCGGCCGGCGCCGGCCTGGCGGCCGTCTACACCCCGACGGGCCTGGACACGCCGATCGCGGACGGCAAGGAGGTGCGGTACTTCGGCGGCAAGCCCTACCTGCTGGAGACGGCCCTGTCCGTCGACTACGCGTTCATCGCGGGCTACCGGGCCGACCGGCTCGGCAACGTGGAGTTCCGCGGCGCCAACCAGCACTTCGGTCCTAGCTTCGCCAAGGCGGCGCGGGTGGCCATCGTGGAGGTCGACGAGGTCGTTGAACCGGGCGAGATCCCCGCGGAGCGGATCGGGCTGCCGGGCATCTTCGTCTCGCGCGTCGTACGTAAGACCGTGACAAGCGCGCTGCCCAAGCACGGTCCCGCGCGCCGCGACCACGACGTTCCCCGCACCTACAACGGCAAGCCCGCCTGGACGCGCAGGCAGATGGCGGAACTGGCCGCGTCCCTCCTGCCGGAGGGCGGCTACGTCAACCTCGGCCTCGGCATACCGAGCTACCTGTCCTCGTACGCCGGCGACCGGCAGCTCATCCTGCACGGGGAGAACGGGATACTCGGCTACGGTGCGATCGTTCCCGACGAGCAGACGTACCCGGACGTCTTCAACGCGAGCGGGTACCCGGTCACCCCTAGCCCGGGCATCTCCTACTTCGACAGCGTGACCGCCTTCGAGATGGTGCGGGGCGGCCGGGTGGACGCGGTAGTGCTTGGCGCCTACCAGGTGGACGCCGAGGGCAGTTTCGCCAACTGGCAGACCGACGGCATGGTCGGCGGGGGGATCGGCGGCGCCATGGACCTGGTCGCGTCCGGCCGCACCGTCATGGTGATGATGGAGCACCGCGACAGCAGGGACCGGCCGAAGGTCGTGGAGCGCTGCAGTTATGCGCTCACCGGGAAGGCT
>Ga0335073_10017523_pt1 | contig 10022 bp, 11 predicted proteins | sample Lox_Sample_22_FD_207093 | JGI IMG/M metagenome (GOLD analysis project Ga0335073, IMG submission 207093) | Soil microbial communities from Loxahatchee National Wildlife Refuge, Florida, United States - Lox_Sample_2.2 | ecosystem: Environmental > Terrestrial > Soil > Wetlands | place: USA... | reverse complement strand
AGGCGTTCGACATCGATGAGTTCCTGGTTCGGGTGGCCAAGCGCGAGGAGACCGACGTCGAAACGGCCCTGCGGCATGCGCGAGCGGTGTTCTTCGCGCTGGGCGACGCGCTCAGCCCCGAGGCGGTCGCGCACCTGGCGGCTAGCCTCCCGCAGACCTTCGATCCGCTCGTAGCGGAGGCGCAGCGCCGGGACCTGAATATCATTCCGGCCGATCAGTTCTGGGCCCGGGTCAGGCAGCGGCTCGGCGCCGACGACACGACGGCGCGCCTGGCCACCGGCGCGGTACTGCAGACGCTGGCCGAACGGATTGCCGCAGGCCAGGTCGAGGACCTGATCGCCCAGCTCGATCCGTTGCTGCACCGGCCGCTGCGGCGGGGAGCGGAGTCGGCCAAGCCAGGCGGACGGCGGATGCCGCTCGAGGAGTTCTTGCGGCGGGTGGCCGCGCGGGAAGGCGCCGACGCGGACGAGGCGGATCTGTACGAGGAGATCGCTGAGCATGCTCGGGCGGTCTTCGCGACGCTGGCCGAGGCGGTCAGCATCAAGGAATGGTTCGACGTGATCGTCGAACTGCCCGAGGAGTACCACGACCTCTTTCCGCCGCGTTTGGCCTGAGTAAACCCCTGAGTAACCACGGACGATGAACGGCTCAAGGTGCTGATCGTGGCGGAAGTACACGGCGGTGCGGACGATGTTAGGCTGTCCCAGCGACGCTGCCGTCCACATCCCGCGACTAACTAACGGGCCTTTTCCGGCCCCCCGCCTAGAGCACTTCCAGCGGCTGGGCGTGCAGCGGCGGCGGGAACTCCGCGTCCAGGGCGGCCAGCGCGTCGCGATCCAGGTGGATCGCCAGGGCCGTGCGATTCTCGTAGACGTGCTCCGGCTGGCCTGATCGCGGAATCGCGCAGATGTTATCCAGGCGCAGCACCCAGGCGGTCGAGCCCGGCCAGCGCCTCAGGGCCCTGGACGGGCTCGGCCAGCATCCGTCCAGCAGGGCCAGGACGGTCTCGAACTCTGCCCCGCGCCCCCGCATCGGGGAACCCTGGTCAGCCACGGCATCCCCAAACAGGTCCGCCGTCATGCGCAACTGCGCACTAGCACTGCCCTATGCCGCGTTCGCCGAGGTCCGGAAGGCGGGCAGACACTCCTGGCCGCGCGTCGCATCCGGTCCGTTCGGCTAAAAGAATTGGACGGAACGGGCCGTGGTGCTCCGCTCCGCGGCCAAGGCCTCCTGCGCGCCGGTCAGTTCGATGATCCGGCGGACTGCGCTCGCGGATGATCTGAGCAGGGCCTGCTGCAGCGGGGCCTCCGTGCCGACGTCGACCTCTCCGCTGATCGCCACGATGGTGCCGCCGTCACCGGGACGGACACACAGGATCACACCCATGATCCCAGCCTGACGGCGCCAGCCGCGGGCCCGCATCCCCCACGTCGACGGTTCTCCGCTAACCGGACTGGGGATGCGGAGCCATTGCCGCCCTGGAGACGATGGAGCGACGAGCTGGCCGGAGGGTAGCCGGAGGGCAGGAGGTGCAGCCAGGTGCTGATGGTCTCGAGGCCGCGCCACGTACGGCGTGAGCCGCATGACCTGACCGACGGTGAACTGGCCGGCCGGGTGTACCGGCTGGCCCGGTGCGCCGGTTCCCGCGTCGATCCCGACGACTGGTTTCCCCTGACCCGGGACGTGGCCAGGGCCCGGGACCAGGCGGCGCACGCCATCGCCGTCTGCGCCTGCTGCCCGGTGCGCCCGGATTGCCTGGAACTCTCGCTGCGGCACGCGTTCGGCGTCGGCGCGCACGGAGTGTGGGGCGGGCTGGTCGAGGAGGAACGGCGGGCGCTCCGCCGCCGGTGGCTGGCCGGGACCCGCGTCACCGAATTCCTCCAGGATCAGCCCGCACGGTTACGGAGAGACCAGCAGGTGGCTTTCCACCGTGGCCACCCCGGGCGCCGCCGCGGCCGCCGCCCTGGCCGCGGCCGCCTCGTGCAGCGAGTGCACGTGCCCGTAGAGCTGGGCGGTGTGGTCGGATACCTCGACCCTGATGTGCCGGGCGTCGATCTCCGCCTCGCGCTTGAAGGCGTCCTCGATAACGGCCTGGACCTTCTCCGGGCTCACCGGCGGCTTGACCGTGATGGCGTCCGTCACGCCCACCACTCCCTTGACGTTGCGGACCATCCGCTCGACCTCGCGCCGCTGGTACTCGTACTCGACCTCGCCGTCCAGCGTGACCCAGCCGTCCGACACCCGGGCGTGCACCTTTCCCTCGGGGACCTGCACGTTCCACTCCAGGATGTGCGCGATGGCCCGGGCGATGTCGGAGTCGTCCCGCGGCGCGCCGGACAGCTTGACCGTCAGGTCGTTGGCCACCGCCTTGACTCCGTACACCCGCTCGGCGGCCCGGGCGGCGGCCAGCCGCTGCGCGTAGGTCGAGACGTGACCGGTCAGGGTCACCGCCCCGTCGCTGACCGCGACGCCGATGGCGTCGGGCTCGGTGATCTGCGGGTCCCACTGCAGCTCGCTGATGACGTCTTGCCTGATCTCACTGTCGGATTTCACCTGCACACCTTCCCTCGGGTCGTTCCCAGATTGCGCCGCGCGGCGCGGGCCTACATCACCTGTCTGGCTAGTCGCCGGCCTTGCGGTAGATCACCAGCGCGTGCGGGTGCTTGCCGTGGACGAACCCGGATCCGGCGGCGGTGCTCGAGGTGTTGACGAACGGCCGGCCGCCCGCCAGGCCGAGGTCCACCTGGACGGCCTCGCCGTCGCGCAGCGCGGCCAGGGCGTCGCGAGCCGACTGGACGCCGAGGTCGGCCGCGAAGTGGTTGAAGATGCCGGCCGGGATCACCAGCAGCGGCAGGCCGGTCTCCCGGGCCACCGCGGCCGCCGCGCTGACCGTGCGACAGGCCCGGCAGGACGTGCTCGGACGGCCAGGATCCGCTCGCGGCGAATCGCCGCGGCAGCCTGGTCGAGCGCCGCGATCCGGCGTCTCAGGCTTCCTCTTCTCAGGCCTGCGCCCCGGCCGAGGCAGGCTGCTGCCAGGTGGGCGCGGACGGGTCGTCCCCGTGCAGTGCCTTCATGAGCTGCTGCTCGGCGTCGTGCGGCAGCGAGGTCTTCAGCACCATGCCACCGTAAGGCTTCAGCGCCTCGATGAACTTGTCCGGGGTTACCTTGCGGACGACGACCATGATCGCGGATGTGCCGGGCTGCAGCATGTCGTGGACGCGCTGCCGGAATTCGTCCTTGATGCCGAGATCCCCGGCCGCGCCGAGCGCGGCCCCCATGATGCCCCCGGTCACGCCGACTACCGGGGCGAGCGGCCACAGGAAGATCAGCCCGATCAGCACGCCCCAGAACAGGCCGCTGAGGGTCCCCCAGGTCACCGCGTGATGGGCCGGGGTCGTGACGTGCAGCCTCCCCTTCTGGTCACGCCTGATGATGGCCGCGTCCTCCAGGTCGACCAGGAAGTCCTCCTGCAGTTTGACGAGCTCGTCCCAGACCTTCTCGGCGGTCTCCTCGTCCGGGTAACCGATGACGATCAGGTCGCTCATGCCGGTACCTCCCCAGGTGAGTGGGCCTGACCTCCCCAGGCTTGTCGCGCGGGGTCGCGGCCACATCAGCAGATCAGGTAGTTCGCGGACTAACCGGATTGAGGATGTGCCCGTCCGCCCGGGCGGGGAGCGTTGTCGTTCATGAAGGTGTTGCTGGACCGCTGGCAGTTCGGCGTCACGATCACCTATCACTTCCTGTTCGTCCCGCTCACGATCGGCCTGGCCTTCCTGGTGGCGGTGATGCAGGTGCTGGCCTACCGGCGCCGGGATGAGGTCTGGGAGCGGCTCACGCGTTTCTTCGGCACGCTGTTCCTGATCAACTTCGCCATGGGCGTGGTCACCGGCATCGTGCAGGAGTTCCAGTTCGGCATGAACTGGTCGAATTACTCGGTCTTCGTGGGCAACATCTTCGGCGCCCCGCTGGCCATGGAGGGGCTGCTCGCGTTCTTCGCCGAGTCCACGTTCATCGCGTTGTGGCTGTTCGGCCGGGACCGGCTCCCCCCGCTGGCGCATACCCTGTCGATCTGCGTGGTGAGCCTGGGCACGGTGGTGTCCGCGTTCTTCATCCTCACCGCCAACGCCTGGATGCAGCATCCGGTCGGCTACCGGATCGCCGGCGGGAAGGCGGAGCTGACCGATTTCTGGGCCGTGCTGCGGAACGACACGCTGTGGGCCGAGTTCTCCCATACCGTGCTGGCCGCCTTGGTGACCGGCGCGATGGTCGTCCTGGGCGTGTCCGGATGGCAGCTGCTGCGCGGCCGGCACGTCGCGGCGTTCACCCGGTCGGCCCGGCTGGCGGCCGGGGTGGCGCTGGTCTGCACCGTGCTGGTGATGGTGACCGGCGACCTGCAGGCCCGGCTGATGGACACCCAGCAGCCGATGAAGATGGCCGCGGCCGAGGCGGTCTACCGGACCCAGGCCGGGGCCAGCTTCTCGCTGCTCACCATCGGGAACCTGTCCGGCCAGCCCGTCTTCCAGGTCCGGATCCCGCACCTGCTCAGCCTGATCGCCACCTTGTCCTGGAACGGCACGGTGGACGGCATCACCCAGGTCCAGAACGCCGAGGCCGCCAGGTACGGCCCGGGCGGCTACGTGCCGGTGCTGTGGGTCACGTACTGGAGCTTCCGCCTGATGGTCGGGTTCGGCTTCGTGATGCTGGCCGCCTCGGCGTGGGCGCTGTGGCGGTCCCGGCGCGGGCGGCGCAAGGCCTTGGAGCTCGGCCGCTGGACGCTGTGGTTCCTGGTGGCCTGCATCATCACGCCGTTCCTGGCCAACACGTCCGGGTGGCTGTTCACCGAGATGGGCCGCCAGCCCTGGATCGTGTACGGCCTGATGAAGACCGGGGCGGGGATCTCGCCGAGCGTCTCGACCGCCGACGTGGCCATCACCCTGGCCGGTTTCGTGCTGCTCTACACCGTGCTCGGCGTCATCGACGTGGTGCTCATGTACCGCGCCGCCCGCGGCGGCCTCGGTGACGCCGGCGAACCACGTCCGCCCGGGCCACGGGGCGATCCGGCCGCCACCGAACTGGTGTACTGACCATGAACGGGCCCGTCGCCAGCCTGAACACCGCCTGGTTCGCCCTGATCGGCCTGCTGTGGACCGGCTACCTCGTGCTCGAGGGGTTCGATTTCGGCGTCGGCATGCTCAGCCTGGCCCTCGGCCGGGACGACCTGGACCGGCGGCTGGCCCGCAACGCCATCGGCCCGGTCTGGGACGGCAACGAGGTGTGGCTGATCGTCGCGGCCGGCGCGACCTTCGCCGCCTTCCCCGCCTGGTACGCCAGCATGTTCAGCGGCTTCTACCTCGTCCTGTTCGTTGTCCTGGTCGCGCTCATCGTCCGCGGGGTGAGCTTCGAGTTCCGGGGCAAGCGTGACAGCGCCCGCTGGCGGGCCGGCTGGGACCGGGCCCTGGCCATCGGCAGCCTGGTGCCCGCGTTCGCCTGGGGCGTGGCCTTCACCGACCTGATCCACGGCCTGCCCCTGTCGCCGTCCGGTCTGTACCTGGGGGGCCTGCCGGGCCTGCTGACCCCGGTGGCGCTCGTCGGCGGGCTGGCCAGCCTGGCCATGTTCACCGCGCACGGCGCCACGTTCCTCTCGCTCAAGACCGCCGGGCCGCTGGCCGCCCGGGCCGCCCGGGTGGCGATGTGGACCTCGCCGCTGGCCGGCGCGCTGGTGGTCGGCACCGCGGCCTGGCTGTCCGCCGGCGGCTCCCACGGCCCCGGCGCCCTGGGCGGCACGGTGCCGCTCGCCCTGGCCGCCGGGTGCGGGCTGGCCTTCGCCGCGTCCGGGCTCCTGGCCCGGGCCGGCCGGCCCGGCGTCGCGTTCGGCGTGAGCGCACTGGGCATCGTGGCCGCCGTCGCCGCGGTCTTCACCGCGCTGTTCCCCAGGGTCATGGTCTCCACCGGTCCCGGCCCGGCCCTGACCGTCTGGAGTGCCGCCTCGGCCCCCCAGACCCTGCTGGTCATGACCGTGGTCGCGGCGATCTTCGTCCCGGTCATGCTGGCCTACCAGGGCTGGAGCTACTGGGTGTTCCGCCAGCGGCTCACCAGGCCCGGCCCGTCCCCCGCATCGGCACCTCCGGCGCCGTCGATCGGCGCGCGGCGTGACCGCCGCTAGGCCGGCCGCGGTGCGCCTCCTGCCCGCCGGGGCCAGGGCGTGGCTGGCCGGAGCCGTTGCCGTCGGGCTCGCCCAGGCCGTTCTCCTGGTCGCGCAGGCCGATATCCTGGCCCGCCTGCTGACCGGAGCGTTCTACGGCGGGATCTCGGGCCGTGCGGTAACCGGGTACTGCACGGCGATCGCGTCACTCGCCCTCGGTCAGGCACTGTTCACGTGGGCGTGGGAGGCCTGCACGGAAGCCGCCGCCCGGCGAACCAGGGCGGCCGTCCGGCGCGGCGCGCTGGCCGCCGCCATGGACCCTGTGAGCCCCATTGGCCTCGCGGGTACCGCGGGCCCGTCCGTGCCCGTCTGGTCGGGCGCCGGCGAGCCCCTGGGACCGGGCGGCGTGACCACGCTGATCGGCTCAGAGATCGACGAACTCGACCCCTTCGTAGCCCGGGTCCTGCCGAGGACCGTCCTGGCCCTGGCCGTTCCGGCCCTGCTGCTGGCCTGGATCGGCCACCTGGACCTGGTCTCAGCCGCCCTGGCCACCGCGACCCTGGTCATCGCGCCGGTCCTGGCCGGGCTGGTCGGGGCGGACACCGCGGCCGCGGTCCGGCGCCGGCTGGCCAGCCTCGAGCGCCTCGGCGACCGCTTCGACGCGCTGGTGGAGGGTTTGCCGCTGCTCCGGGCCTTTGGCCGGGCCGCCGACCACGAGCGGGCCGTGGCCGCCTCGGGCGAACAGGTCCGCACGGCTACGCTCGCCACCCTGCGGATCGCGCTGCTCGCCGGCCTGGTCCTCGAACTCCTCGCCGCCGTCGGCACCGCCCTGGTGGCCGTCCGGCTCGGCCTGCGTCTGGACGCTGGCCAGCGGATCCTCCCGCAGGCCCTCGCGGTGCTGATCCTCGTCCCCGAGGTGTTTCTCCCCGTGCGCCGGCTGACGGCCGATTTCCACGCGGGCACCACCGGCCGGGCCGTGCTGGCCAGGCTCGGCGGCCTCACCGTCACGGAGCGGGTCTCCCGGCCCGCCGCGGCACCCGCCCCCGGCGTCCTCCTGGAGGGAGTGTGCCTCGCGGCCGAAGGCCGGAGCCTGCCGGTGCTGGATGGGATCGACCTGCGGGTGTCCTCCGGGGAGCGGGTGTGCCTGGTCGGCCCGAGCGGCGCCGGCAAGACGAGCCTGCTCCGGGTGGTGGCGGGCCTCGTCCCGCCCACGGCGGGCCGGGTGCGACCGGAGGGCCCGCTGCCCGCGCCGGGCTGGGTCCCGCAGCACCCTACCGTCCTGCCCGCGACCGTCCTGGAGAACATCGCGCTCGGCCGCCCGGGTGTCGACGAGCGCATCGCCCGCCAGGTCCTTGAAGTAGTCGGGCTCGGATCCTGGGTGAGGTCCCTGCCGCTGGGCCTGCGTACGCCGCTGTCCGGACTCGACGCTACGCTCAGCCTCGGGGAGCGCCGCAGGCTGGCCGTGGCCAGGAGCCTGGCCGGCCCCCGCCCGCGACTGTGGCTGCTGGACGAGCCGACCTCCGGCCTAGACCCGGCCGGCGTCCGGCGGCTGGTGGCGGAACTCAGCCGGATCATCGACGGGACGACCGCGATCATCGCCACCCACGACCCGTCGGCCGCCGCTCTCGGGCAGCGGACGATCGAGCTGCGTCACGGCCGCGTCAGCGACCCAGGAGTGATCGGCTCCGCCCCGGATCACGGTCGGCGTTCCTGATGGACGCCCGGTGACCGGGAGCCCGCGCTCGGCGGCCGGGAGCCCGCGGCTCGGCCTGGACCGCCGGGACCGGCGCCGGGTGCTCGTCGCCGCTGGCGTCGGCCTGGCCGGCGAGCTCGCCGCGCTGGGCCTGGTGACCACCGGGGCATGGCTGCTGCTGTCAGCCTCCCTCCGCCCGCCGATCCTGCTGCTCTCGATCGCCATCGGCGCCGTGCAGCTGTTCTCGTTCCTGCGCGGCACCGCCCGCTACGTCGAGCGGCTGGCCAGCCACAGTCTCGGACTCAGCCTCCAGGCCGGCCTGCGGGCTTGGCTGTACCGCCGCCTGGCCCAGCTGGTCCCCTGCGGGCTGCCCGGCGGGGACCGCGGCGATCTGCTGACCCGGCTGATCCGCGACACCGAGGAGGCCCAGGATCTGGTGGTCCGCGCTGCCGTCCCGGTCCTGGCCGCCGCGGCCGCCTGGGCCGCCGCCGTCGTCACGGCCGTCGCCCTGCTACCCCCGGCCGGCTGGGCCATCCTGGCCGCCGGGATCCTCGCGGCGGCGGGCATCGCCGTCGCGGTGATCTTCGCCGACCGGACGGCGGCAGAGCTTCCGGCTGCACGAGGTGCTGTCGCCTCTTGGGTCCTCGGCACCCTCACTGCCCGGGAGGAACTGGCCGCGCTCGGGGCCGGGGAATGGGCCCTGGACCAACTCGCCGAGCGCGAGCGGGTCCTCGGCGCCCGCACCAGAGCCGCCGCCGCCGCTGCCGGGCTGGGCCGCGCCGGGTGCGCGCTCGCCGGGGGGGCCGGGCTAGCCGGGGTGGCCTGGACCGGCGCGGCGGCCCTGCGAGCCGGGCGGATCGGCCCCGTCGAACTCGGCGTCCTGGTCTTCCTGGCGCTGGGCGTCGCTGCCGTGTTCCAGGGCCTGCCGGACGCCGTCGGCCGCCTGCCCGTCAGCCTGGCCTCCCTGACCCGCCTGGCCAGCCTCGGCTCCCTGCCTCGCCCCGGCCCCGGGCTGCCCGCGGACCATCCCGCCCCCCGGCCCCGTCCAGCGCCCGGAGCGCGTCGGACCGCCACCGTCGCCCTGCGCGGGGCGGCAGCGGCCTACCCGAACCGTCCGGGCCCCGTGCTCCGCGACCTGGACCTGGAGCTCGCCCCAGGCCGGCCGGTCGCGCTGGCCGGGCCGAGCGGTTCGGGCAAGACGCTGGTCGTCCTCACCTTGCTGCGCTTCCTCGACCTCACCGCAGGCAATCTGAGTGTTGACGGCACCGACGCGCGGGCCTGCTCACCCGGGGAGGTCAGGGCTCTGCTGGCCTGGAGTCCCGAGCAGCCGACGCTGTTCCCCACGTCGCTGCGCGTGAACCTGCGAGTCGGCGCGCCGCACGCCACCGACCGGCAGATAACCGACCTCCTCCGCCAGCTCCGCCTCGGCCCGTGGCTGGACGGGCTCGAGCAGGGCCTCGATACCGTGCTCGCGCCCTGGGACCATCCGGTCTCCGGCGGAGAGCTGCAGCGCCTCAGCGTGGCCCGGGCCGTGCTGGCCGACCGCCCCGTACTGCTTCTGGACGAACCCACCAGGCACCTCGACGCGGCCGCGGCCGACGCCGTGCTCCAGGCGGTGCTGGAGCACGCGGCCGACCGGTCGCTGCTGTGGATCACCCACCGCCCGGAAGAACTGGCCGCGTTCCCGCAGGTTCACCACCTCGGCCCGGACCCCGTGAGTGCATCGGACCGGCCGCCGGACCGCTGGCCTCGCGGCCCCGGGCCGGGACCGGCAGCTGGCTGGCCGGGAAGCCCGGGCCAGCGTGGCGCGCGCCGGTAGCATGCCCAGGCGGGCTTCCAGGAAGATGGCAATCCATATCGATGCCGCCATCATGAGCACGGCCGCCAGGACGGCTACCATCGCGACTCCCAATGGGTCACTGCCAGCGCCCAGACCTGGCCTCGCGGGATCCGGCGCACCAGCGCCAGCCCGCCGATCTTCATGACAGCCTCAGCCTAATCCGGGCTCCGGCTGGCCCGTATCCCCCGGACGGCTAGGGCAAGCCGTGGCAGGGCGCTGTTAGATGCCGGCGTCCCGGCGAGTAGTCATCGGTCCGCCCGGGCTCGGCACGTCCACGGGCCGGGCGGCGCTGCGCCCGACTCCAGACAACAGCGAGATGACCGCCACGCCGACGACGATGTTGATGA
>Ga0335073_10017522_pt1 | contig 10022 bp, 11 predicted proteins | sample Lox_Sample_22_FD_207093 | JGI IMG/M metagenome (GOLD analysis project Ga0335073, IMG submission 207093) | Soil microbial communities from Loxahatchee National Wildlife Refuge, Florida, United States - Lox_Sample_2.2 | ecosystem: Environmental > Terrestrial > Soil > Wetlands | place: USA... | reverse complement strand
ACCAAGGGCGCCCCCGAGGAGGTGTTCCAGCATTCTTCGTGCTTCGAACTGGATGGGAAAGTATCGCCCATGAATCCGGAACAAATGGCCGGACTCCGGGAAGAATATGAGAGCCTCAGCCATGACGGCTTCCGTGTCCTGGCCGTGGCGTCGAAGGAGCTTCCCGGAAGACAAGTCTGCTCCAAGGACGATGAGCGCCAGCTGGTCCTGCGAGGGTACGTGGCATTTCTTGACCCGCCGAAGGAGACTGCGGCGCGGGCGCTCGAGGCGCTTCACAAACACGGCGTGGTAGTGAAGATTCTCACAGGTGACAACCAACTCATCAGCCGCAAAGTGTGCCAGGACGTGGGACTTCCGGCCGATCCCATGCTGCTGGGCGGCGATGTGGAAAGAATGTCCGATTCCGAACTGGCCGAAGCGGCCGGGAAGGCAACGCTTTTCGCCCGCCTCTCGCCGGCTCACAAGGAGCGGGTCATCCGCGCACTTCGCAGCTCGGGACACGCCGTCGGATTCATGGGCGATGGAATCAACGATGCTCCCGCATTGCGCGCGGCCGACGTGAGCATCTCGGTGGACACGGCCACCGATATCGCCAAGGAGTCCGCCGACCTGATCCTGCTGGAGAAGGACCTCATGGTCCTCGAAGGGGGCGTAACCGAAGGCCGCAAGGTTTTTGCGAACGTCCTCAAATACATTCGCATGGGCGCGAGTTCGAACTTCGGGAATATGTTCAGCGTGCTGGGAGCGAGCGCTTTCGTGCCTTTCTTGCCGATGGCGCCGATTCAGGTGTTGACCAACAACCTGCTCTACGACTTCTCCCAGGTCGCGATTCCCACCGATGCCGTGGATGAGGAGCAGGTGGCCCGGCCCAGGCCCTGGAACATCGACGAAATCAGACGGTTCATCCTGTTCATCGGGCCGATCAGTTCGATCTTCGATTACACGACCTTCTTCACCATGCTTTGGATCTTCGGATGCTGGGATCCCGCCCGCGCCCGGGTCTTTCAGACCGGATGGTTCGTTGAGTCGCTGATGACTCAAACGCTCATCGTGCACGTCATCCGAACCAACAAAATTCCGTTCATTCAGAGCCGGGCCAGCCGTCCTCTCCTGCTCACCACGTTGTGCATTATGCTGCTGGGAGTCTGGCTGCCGTATTCCCAGATCGGCTCTGCGCTTGGCTTTGTGCGTCTTCCGCACCTGTACTGGCCGATCCTGATGCTGACTTTGCTCGCTTACGTGTGCCTGACGCAAGTGGTGAAAGGCTGGCTGCTCAAAAGAAAGTGGATCTAGAGACGAGAAGCCGGTGCATCCGCGCCGTCGCGAGCATCCGAGGCTATAGTACCCTGGAGGCCGGATGGCAATTCCCGGCCGGCACTTCGCGCGCAACCTGATTTATCGCCGCACGCTTCTGTTTCAAATGGTGCGCCGCGACTTCGAGCAGCGCTTCATCGGGTCTACCGTGGGATGGCTGTGGAGTTTGATTCTGCCGCTGGTGCAACTGGTGAGCTGGGTGTTCGTCTTCCAGGTTTGCTTGCACACGCAGGTTTCGCCCGGCGAGGTGACCACCAACTACCCGCTGTTCCTGTTTTGCGGCTTTCTGCCGTGGCTGTTGTTCTCCGACACGGTGACGCGCTCGGCGTCGTCGCTGGTGGACAACGCGAACCTGATCACCAAGACGGTCTTTCCGGCTGAGATCGTGCCGGTGTCCATTTTCCTGTCGTCGCTCATCAGCCATTTGCTCGTGGTCGTGTTGGGCCTTGCGATTGTGGCGGTCTCGGCCGGGCACATCAGCCTGTGGATGCTCACGCTGCCGCTCTATATGCTGCTGCTGGGCCTGTTCGCCATCGGCATCAGTTGGATCGTGGCCAGCCTGCATGTCTATTTACGGGACACCGCGCAAGTTTTGTCGGTGGTGCTGGTGTTTTGGTTCTGGACCACGCCCATCTTCATCAGCGAGGATAAATTTCCGCCGCGCCTCCGGTTCATTCTGCATCTGAACCCGCTCGCGTTTCTGGTGCGCGCCTATCGCGACCGCTTGTTGTCCTACCGCATTCCCAGCCTGCATGATTTTGCGATCGTCGCCGCCTACGCCGTCACCGCGTTCGTGGCCGGCGGTCTGTTCTTCCGGCATTTGAAGCGCGGCTTCGCCGACGTTCTGTAGCACTTCGAAACTGCAACCAGCCTCAGGCTTGATTCCATCCAATAGGCGGAGGGCGACGGGAGTAGCCCTCAGGAAGGATCCTATGCTGAAGAAAACATGGAATGCGATTGGGCTCCCGATTCTGGCGCTGGCCGGAGTGATGATGTTTGGCGCGGTTCCTAAGGCCGATGCCGCGGTTCATTTTGGATTCTACTTGGGCGCGCCCTACACGTACGCGTACCCCTACGCTTACGGATATCCCTATAGTTATCCATACCCGTACTACGATTACCCGTACGGATATGGTTATTACGGCTACCCGTATTACGGCGGCAGCTACTTCGGGTATGGGGGCGGCTGGGGCCACCACGACCACGGCCGGGGAGGCTACTACGGTCATAATCGTGGCTTCCACGGGGGCGGACGCGGTGGATTCCATGGCGGAGGCCATGGACACGGCCGGTAGCAGCTACATCATTCCGCCTTCATCCGCCGATGGCCCGTAGATGGAGGGCACGGGCACGTCGTTGAGGCGCAGGTACACGCCTAACTGGGCCCGGTGATGAATGACGTGATTCAGCACGAAGCTGCGAACCACGGATACGCGGGGCATGGTCATGATGACCTTACCGCCGGCGAGTAGCGACCACGGACCCATGTAGGTTTCATCGCTGCCGGCGGCCAGCGCGGCGCGGGCTTTCGAAACGCCCTGATCGAATCTCTCCAGCAGTTCCTTGCGCGTGGCCGCCGGCGGATTGGGGTGATGCTCCTGTCCGGGAGGAGCCACATCAAAGGAGTCCTTGGTCATTGTATCGACGGCCCAGCCGGTCATGTCGGCGATGTGCGTTCCCAGGGCGCCGGCCGGGGACGATTTGGGATGCGGCTTCCATCCGAACTTGTCCTCGGGGATCCGTTCGAGAGTTTTACGTGTGTTGGCCATTTCCTGGTCGAACTCAGGCAGTAACATTTCGCTGATTTTCATTGAGGGTTCCTTTCGGGGAGAATCGAATGCTTAGCAAGTATAGGCGAAGAATAGGCGAATCGTCAAGACCCAAGTTGACTTGCATCCGGCGGGTTTCAGGAGAGTTACATTCGAGCCCGCTGGGTCCTGTCTCCCGGAGTAAAATAGAGACGCCGGCCTTGTAGCCTGTCCCGCTCAAGAGCACACACGGATCAATCCACAGGAGCATGAATGGCTAACCAGCGTATCGGGATCTTGACTGGAGGCGGCGACGTGCCGGGCCTCAATTCGGTCATTAAAGAAGTAACCTACCGCGCCACGGAGCACTGCTGCGAAGTCGTCGGAATTCGCCGCGGCTGGGAAGGGCTGACGCACGTGAACCTGGAGGACACCGAGAGCAAGGGCCGCTACATCCTGCCGCTCACGCGCGAGAACACGCGCACCATCGATCGTTACGGCGGAACGGTGCTGCACAGCAGCCGGACCAATCCGTCGAAGATGCCGGGTCTTCCCGACTTCCTGAAGAACCGCGATTTTCCCCAGAAAGAGAGCACCAAGGCGGGCAGGAGCGCGGTTTATTACGACATGAGCCAGCAAGTGCTGCAGAACATCGAAGCGCTGGGCCTGACTTCGCTGATCGCCATCGGCGGCGACGACACGCTCAGCTACGCGGCCAATTTGCATGCCATGGGCGTGAAGGTGATCGCGGTGCCGAAGACCATGGACAACGACGTGCGCAACACTGAATATTGCATCGGTTTTTCGACGGCTATCACGCGCGCCACCGACGCCATCGCGCGCCAGCGGACTACGGTGGGGTCGCACGAACGGATCGGAATTTTCCGCGTGTTCGGGCGGGATGCCGGCTTCACGTCGCTGTACACGGCCTACGTGGCTTCGATCCGCTGCTGCATTCCGGAATACAAGGTGAACCTGGACAAGCTGATCGACCTGCTCATCACGGACAAGAAGCATAATCCGAGCAACTATTGTTTGGTGATTCTCTCGGAAGGCGCCGAGTGGGAAGGCTACCAGGTGCGGGAATACGGAGAAGCTGACGCCTACGGGCACCGCAAGAAGGAGAACGTCGCCGAGGCTCTGAGTGACGAGATCAAGCAGCGCACGCACGAAGAGACCATCGTCAGCGATCTCACCTACGATCTGCGCAGCGGCGTGCCGGATTTCGTCGATAAACTGATCGCTTCCACCTTCGGAACCATGGCGCTGGAGGCGGTGCTGGACGGCAAGAGCGGGCTGATGGCGGCGCTGGTGAACGGCTGCTACGGCATGGCTCCAATCCCGGATCCGGGCCTCGGGCCGCGGCATGTGGACATCGCCAGCATGTACAACACCGAGCGCTACCGTCCGAATTACGCCAACAAGGCCGGCCTGCCGATCTTCCTGACGCGCGCCTGATGCTCTGGAAAAAGCGGGCCACCAAGCTCACGCCGTTGGTGCCGCTGCAGGAAATCGTCGAGCACTTCAACGAAGCGGCAGCCGACGAGGAGAATTTTCCGTCCCGCATCGACCCGCGGATTTATCACGTCCAGCTGATTCTGGAATATTTCGGCGATTTGAGCGCTAAGCGCGCCCTGGACGTGGGCTGCGGCAAGGGGCGTTTTGCGCGCGTGCTGGCGGAACGCCATCCCGGCGTGTCGCTGGTGTCATTCGATCTGGCCGAGGCGATGCTGCGCGTCGTGCCGGCCGGTTTGCACCCGTGCGCGGGATCGATGACCGCGCTGCCGTTTCCCGCCGCATCGTTCGATTGCGCCTACGCGACCGAATCGCTGGAACACGCCGTGGACATCGAGGCCGCGGTGGCGGAGATCTGCCGCGTCGTGAAGCCGGGCGGGCGGATCGTCATCATCGACAAAAACGCCGAGCAGTGGGGCCGTTTGAAGACCCCGGAGTGGGAACAATGGTTCGGGCGGCGGCAGTTGGAGAAGATGTTGGCCAGGCACTGCCGGCGGGTGTCCAGCCGGCCGATTTCGTACTGGGAAGACGTCGCTCCCGATGGATTGTTCCTGGCATGGCTGGCGGAGCGTTAGGGTTGACATCATGATGCCTCAGAGCTAGCATCAAGGTGTGCCGACCCGGACTACGCTTACTTTGGACGATGACGTTCGCGCGAAACTAGAAACCGAGATGCGCAAATCCGGCAAATCGTTGAAGGAGACGGTCAACGAAACGCTGCGGTCCGGGCTATTCGCACGAAAGAAAGCTGCCACATCCAGGCCCTTCACAATTAAGGCCAAGAACCTCGGACTGAAGCCGGGATACAGTTACGACAAGGTTTGGGAGTTAATCGAAGAGGTGGAGGGTCCGGGTTACAAGTGATCGTCCTTGATGCCAACCTTCTGATCTATGCTTACGACACGGTGGCGAAGGAGCACGGTCAGGCCCGGGCGTGGTTGGAGGAACGATTTTCGGCCGTCGAGAAGGTTGGACTCTCCTGGATTGCGATTCTCGCTTTCCTCCGGATCGCGACATCGCGACGATATGAATCCAACCCTATGAGTGCCGAGGAAGCTACATCTGTTGTCGGAGATTGGCTCGCACTCGACAATGTCGTCCTGGTTTCCCCAACGGAACGGCACTGGCACATTTTAAGCGGCCTCATCCCAAAATCTCAAGCGCGCGGCTCTTTGATCATGGACGCTCACCTCGCCGCTCTGGCCATCGAACACGGGGCGACGCTTTGCACCAATGATCGCGATTTCCTGCGGTTTCCCGGTCTGAAAGTCGAGTTTCCGCTCCAATAGCAGGTATCCTGTAAGTTAGACATCATGAAAGCGCAGAGCACGGCGCTACCGCTGCAGGAACGGGTGGAGGCGCAGGGACATTTAATCGACTCCCACATCATGGAGCAGATCCTGGACACGATCGTCGAGTTCGGCGGCCGGTTCGAGATGGAGCAGTTTCATTTCGGGCGCACCAATAGCGACCAGTCCTCGCTGCGAATGAAAATCGACGCCGATGACGCCGAGTCGATGGAGAAGATCCTGTCGCGATTGCTGGGCCTGGGCTGTTCCATCGTGGATTCCGGCGATGTCGAGCTGTTCACCGTGGAGCGCGACCGCTGCGCGCCGGAAGACTTCTATTCCACCACCAACCATCGGACTTATATTCGCCGCGCGGGCCACTGGTTGGAAGTGCAGAATCAGCGGATGGACGCGCTGATCGTGGTGCAAGAAGATCAAGCCTGGTGTCGCCGTTTGCGCGACATCCAAGCAGGCGACCAGGTGGTCACCGGGATGCGCGGCATCCGCGTGGTGCCGGAGTCGAAGGAGCGGGACCGGATGGCGTTCGCGTTCATGAGCAACGGCATTTCGTCCGAACGCCAGGTGGAGACGGCCGTAAAGCAGACCGCGGCGCTGATCGAGCAGGCGCGCGCGGCGGGGCAGAAGATCGTCGTGGTGGCGGGACCGGTAGTGGTGCACACCGGCGGCGCGGCGCCGCTGGCGCGGCTGATCCGGGAAGGTTATATCGGCGCCCTGCTTAGCGGCAACGCTCTGGGCGTACACGATATCGAAGCGGCGTTGCTCGGGACTTCGCTGGGCATCCGGCAGAGCGACGGGCGTCAGGAAGAGCACGGGCATCGCAATCACATGCGCGCCATCAACGCCATCTACAATTGCGGCGGCATTCGCGGCGCGGTGGAGAGCGGGCGGCTGCGCAGCGGCATCCTGTACGAATGCGTGAAACAGAAGGTGCCGTTCGTGCTGGCCGGCAGCCTGCGCGACGACGGGCCTCTGCCGGAAACCATCACCGATATGAACCAGGCGCAGGACGCTTACGCCGAGCAGTTGAAAGGCGCGGGTCTGGTGTTGTGCCTGGGCTCCATGCTGCACTCCATCGCCACGGGCAACATGCTGCCCAGTTGGGTGAAGATCGTGTGCGTCGACATCAATCCGGCCGTGGCCACCAAGGTGAGCGACCGCGGCACCGGTCAGGCTGTCGGCGTAGTGACCGACGTCGGACTTTTCCTGGATCTGTTGACGCGAACGCTGCTCCCGGCCAAATGAAACGCCAGTACACCGACGAACATGCCGCCGCGGGAGTGCACGCCGGGTTGCCCGAGATCGAAACCTGGCCGAATCAATATCCCGGCTACGAGATCGAAATCGCGCTGCCGGAGTTTACTTCGGTTTGCCCCAAGACCGGCCTGCCCGATCACGGCACGCTGACGTTGCGCTATGTGCCGGATCGCTTGTGCCTGGAGCTGAAGTCGCTCAAGATGTACATGCTGGCTTACCGGAATCTGGGCATTTTCCAGGAAAACGCGGTGAACCGGTTTTTGCAGGATGTGGTGAGGGCTTGCCGGCCGGTAGCGGCCACGCTGACAGGCGAGTTTACGCCGCGCGGCGGCGTCTACACGAAGATCACGGCGAGTTGGAGCAAGCGAGCCGGGCGGAACGGGAAACGTGGATCCAAAGGGTGAAGAATTGGCCGCGGTGATCGCGGAAATCCGCCAGCGCGTGCGGGCGCATCACCCTGAGGGCGTGGTGGCCGGCGTCAGCTTGCCGGACCTCACGCCGCTCCTGCATGCCCGGGACGCCGCCGAGGCCAAGGTGGCCAGCATCGGTACGGTGAATCCGCGGCCGCCGGGCTTGAAGAACTCCGTCATCCAGGCGTGGAAGCGCATGATTGCGCGCCTGCTGGACTGGCACGTGCGCGAGCAGGTGGAATTCAACCGCGGGGTGATGGCGTGTGTGCAGGCGGCGATAGAGAGCCTGAACGAATCGAATCAGGCTATCGCGGCGCTGGGCGCGAAGCTTGACCGTGCCGGCGAGGCGTCGATCGAATTGCGGGACGAGGCGCGCGAGCTGAAAGACATTCGCTCGCATTGGGCCGAATGGCGCGTGGGGTGGGAGCAGAAGCTCGCCGCGAACGAGATTCACCTTCTGCGGGGCCTGTCGGAACTGCAGGCCGGATTCCAGCATCGCGTCACTTTGATGGACGCAAATTACCGCGAGCAAATGAAAGCGCAGCATGCCGATTTCGAAGCGGCCCTGGTGCGGCAATCCGAGGAAGTCCAGCAGCGGTTTTGGACCGAGCTGGACCGCGTGCGCGCCGAATACGAGCGCATGATTCACGCCGAGTTGCGGCTGGTGCGGCAGCGGGCGTCGCTCGCGCAATCGGTGGAGCGGATCGCGCAAGCAGCACCGGCGCAGTTGGTTCCGATCGATTGGTTGAAGTTCGCCGATCGGTTCCGCGGCTCCGAGCAGGATATCCGGGCGCGCCAACAGACGTACGCGGCGCGGTTCCGCGGGCACGCGCCGGTGCTCGACATCGGCTGCGGGCGCGGGGAGATGCTGGAAGTTTTTCGCGACGCCGGAATCCAGGCGCAGGGCATCGATCTCAGCGACGATTCCATCGCGTTGTGCCTGGCGCGCGGGTTGGACGCGGAAAGGGCCGATCTTTTCGACTATCTGGGCGGCTTGACGGACGCATCGCTCGGCGGCGTGGTCTGTTGCCAGGTGGTGGAGCATTTGCCGCCCGAGCGAGTGCCGGAGTTGATCGCTTTGATGCACCGCAAACTGCGCGCGGGCGGATTGGCGGCCATCGAAACGCCCAATCCGGAATGCCTGGCGATTTTTGCCACCCACTTTTACCTCGACCCCACGCACCGGCATCCGATCCCGCCGGCGTTACTGAGTTTCTATCTCGAAGAAGCCGGCTTCGGGCGGATCGAGGTGGAGCGCCTGGCGCCCGCGATCGAAAGCATTCCCTCGCTGGCTGAGCTTCCGGAAGGCTTCCGGCAGGCCTTCTTCGGCAGCTTAGATTACGCTGGTTTTGCGATCAAGCTGGGCTGAGCGGTCCTCCCACAGCGCCAGAGCCTGAACGCAAAAGGCGGTGGAAACCGGGTTGACGAAGGGCATCGGCTCGCCACATTTGCGGCCAAACAGAAATCCGCCCGAGGCGGTCTGGAACCGCGCAATGCGCGCTGCTTCCTGCGCTGCCGCGGCTTCATCGAGAGGCAGGCCGCGCGCTTCTCCGAGCAATCGCGCGCGCAGCAACTGCGCGCAGACGTCGGAGCGCTCGAATGCCGGCGCGATCTCGCGAAGGTAGCCGGCTGTGCGATCCAGGCCCGCGCGAAAAGCGTCCGCGCACGCGGGGCGATCGAGAACCGGCAGCAGCCCCTCTAAGAAATATTCGTAAGCGTGCAGGCGGTCCATCACTTTTTCAAGATTGGGATCGCCGGGGAGAAATTCGCGCTGGCCGGCCAGCGCTTGATCCAATGCCGATTCGTACGCGCGCAGGAACGCGTCCTCGCCGGTCGCACGAAACAGATCGTGCCAGGCCATCGCGGCTTTCAACTGATAGCATCCCGGCCGGGCCGACCAACGCGGTCCATAAGCAAGGGGGCGCTTTTCCGGCAAGGCAAGAATGGGATGGATCGCGCCAGCTGCCCGGAAGTCCTCGAGCATCGAGCGGCCGGCGGCAATCGCGACCTCGCGGAACCCGGCTTCACCGCTCGCGCGCCAGGCTGCCAGCAAACCCCGGACGGTGATCCCGCAATCGAAGAAATAGGCAAACCGCGGGCCGTTCGCAACTTCGAATGGGAAAGTCTCCAAGTGCGCGTCCCACGCCACGCTTGTGAGAAACTGCGCGGCGCGAAGAGCGGCGTCCCGGTAAGCCGCTTCGCCCGTTCGCTCATGCAGAAACAGCAGCGTGCTGACGCCATAGCCGGTGATCTCGGTGGAAAGCGGCGCGTTCTGGCCCTGATCGGAGCGGTAATAACGGGCGATGCCGCCACTCGGTTCTTGAATTCCGGACTCAAGAAACCAGCGGCCGGCGGCTTGAATCTGCGTGGCGGTGTCCGACAAAGAGAGCATTGTAGCATCCGGCCGCCGCGGCGCCGTGCGTTACACTGGGGAAGTAAGTCGAGCAGTCCACGACCCCACCTGCCTTGTC
>Ga0335073_10017521_pt1 | contig 10023 bp, 12 predicted proteins | sample Lox_Sample_22_FD_207093 | JGI IMG/M metagenome (GOLD analysis project Ga0335073, IMG submission 207093) | Soil microbial communities from Loxahatchee National Wildlife Refuge, Florida, United States - Lox_Sample_2.2 | ecosystem: Environmental > Terrestrial > Soil > Wetlands | place: USA... | reverse complement strand
AACCACCGGTCACGGTCGGAGTCCGCCTCGATCCGCTCCACCGGCTGGCCGGTGTGGAAGGCGATCCGCTCGGCCATCATGCGCTTCAGGTAGACGATCTGCTCGGCCTGGATGGCGATATCGGCCGCCTGGCCCTGCATGGCCCCGGACGGCTGGTGCATCAGGATGCGGGCGTGGGGTAGGGCGTAGCGCTTGCCCGCCGTCCCGGCGCAGAGGAGGAACTGGCCCATCGAGGCGGCGAGGCCCAGGCAGATGGTCTGGACGTCGCAGCGCACGTACTGCATCGTGTCGTAGATGGCCAGGCCGTCGGTGACGGAGCCGCCCGGCGAGTTGACGTAGACCGAGATGTCCCGCTCGTGGTCCTCGGCCTCGAGGAGCAGGAGCTGGGCGCAGACCGAATTGGCGGTGCTCTGGTCGATGGCGCTGCCGATGAACACGATCCTCTCCCGGAGCAGCCGCTGGTAGATGTCGGCCGTGGGGTCCTGGCCGGGCGAGGACCGGAGCACCGGGTGGATCTCATCTGCGAGACGCATGCACCGAGGCTACCTGGCGGGCGCCCCATCCGGTGAACTCCTAGGGTGAATCTCGAGCGCGGGCGTGGCGGAACCGGTAGACGCGCCGGGTTTAGGTCCCGGTCCCTTCGGGGGTGGGAGTTCGAGTCTCCCCGCCCGCACCCCACCGGGTGGTTCGCCGGGATTTGGGAAGCTGGCGACGTGGGCCACCTCGTCGCCGCACCCGACAAATTTCGGGGGACCGCCAGCGCGGCGTCCGTGGCCGGGGCGGCGGCCCTCGGCGCATCCCGCGCCGGGTGGACCACGGATCCGTGCCCGATGGCGGACGGAGGCGAGGGCCTGCTCGAGGCCGTCGAGGCCGTCGGCGGGCAGCTCCGCTCCGCCCGGGTGATCGGCCCCGACGGCGTCGGGACGGTGACGGCACGCTGGAGCCTGCTCGACGGGGGCCGGACCGCGGTCATCGAGATGGCCGAGGCGGCGGGGCTGTCGCTGGCGGGCGGCTCGCTCGGCAACCACCCGCTCGGCGCCACGACCGCCGGGGTCGGCCAGCTCGTCCTCGAGGCGGTCCGGGCCGGGGCGACGAGGATCGTCGTCGGCTGCGGAGGGTCCGCCACCACCGACGGTGGCGAGGGCGCCGTGACGGCCATCGGCGGACCGGACCGGCTGCCGGGCGTCGAGCTCCTGGTCGCCGTCGACGTCGACACGCGGTTCGAACAGGCCGCCGTCGTCTTCGGCCCGCAGAAGGGTGCCACCCCCGACCAGGTCGAGGCGCTGACGCTGCGGCTGGAGGCCCAGGCCGAGCGGTACCGTCGACGCTTCGGCGTGGACGTCGCCCCGCTCCCCGGCTCGGGCGCCGCCGGCGGGCTGGCCGGTGGCCTGGCCGCCCTCGGCGCCCGCATCGTGCCCGGCTTCGACCTCGTTGCGGAGCTGGTCGGCCTCCCCGGACGCCTGGCCGCGGCGGACGTCGTGATGACCGGCGAGGGTCGACTGGACGCCACCTCGCTCGCCGGCAAGGTGGTCAGCGGGGTGCTCCGCTACTCCCCGGCCTCGATCCCGGTCCTGTGCGTGGTGGGTGACGCCGATCCCTCCGCGGCGCTCGCCCTGCCGCCCCGGGTGGTCCTGGTCCGCCTGGTCGAGATCGCCGGCCTCGAGCGTGCGCGGTCCGCCGTCACGGAGCTCGTCGCCGAGCTCGTATGCCGTGAGCTGGAGAAGCTGGACGGGACGGCCTGAGCTGACGCCGACCCTCCGGGGGCTCGGGCCCTGCTTGCCTCTCCTGCCCCATATCGGTCAAGCTGCCTGGCTGGCGGAAGGGCGTGATCCCACCGCGGAGAATCGACTGGAGGACACATGGGTTTGCTGGACGGCAAGGTCGCCATCGTCTCGGGCGCCGGAAGGGGCATCGGGCGGGAAGAGGCGCTCCTCTTGGCCAGCGAGGGTGCCGCCGTCGTGGTGAACGACGTAGGTGCCGGCGTCGGCGGGGAGGGCGGTGACCGCTCGCCCGCCCAGGAGGTCGTCGACACGATCGTGGCCGGGGGCGGCAAGGCGCTCGTCAACAGCGACGACATCTCCTCTTGGGCCGGTGCCAAGTCCGTCGTCGACCAGGCGGTCGACGGCCTGGGCTCCCTCGACATCGTGGTCAACAACGCCGGCATCCTCCGGGACAAGATGAGCTTCAACCTGGAGGAGTCCGACTGGGACGACGTGATCCGGGTCCACCTGAAGGGCCACTTCGCTCCGGCCCACCACGCCGCCAAGTACTGGCGGGCAAAGGCCAAGGCGGGGGAGCCCACGTCGGGACGGATCATCAACACCTCGTCCGAGGCCGGCCTCTTCGGCAACGCCGGCCAGGCCAACTACGCCGCGGCCAAGGCGGGGATCTTCTCGCTCACCATCGTCCTGGCGCGTGAGCTGGGCCGCTACGGCATCACCGTGAATTCGATCGCTCCCCGGGCACGCACCCGGATGACCGAGAACATCTTCGGCGGGATGACCCCGAAGGAAGGCGAATTCGACGCGTGGGACCCCAAGAACATCGCCGAGGTGGTCGCCTTCCTCGCCACCGACGAGGCGGCCGACGTCAACGGACAGACGTTCGTCGTCTTTGGCGCCAACATCTACGTGCTGGGCTCCCTCCAGCCGGAGGGGGAGCTGCACCGGGACCACGCCTGGACGCCGGCCGAGCTCGTCGCTGCCAAGGGAGAGCTCTTCAAGAACCACTCGCCCGACGTGCCGAGGTTCAGCTTCTTCTGATCCCCGGCTGAAGGCGCTCCGGACGCGCCGGGAGCCGGCTCCGGCCGGCTCCCGATCACGCGCTATTTTCCTGTCGGATTTCACCACCCTCGCCGGGCGGGGCGACCGGTGCTCGATGCGGGGGCCGTGTTGCCGGCGTGCGGCGTGTGCCGCAATCGCAACGGCCTGTTGGCAAAACCGGTGCCCGCAAAGCGGGGGCTTCGGCGTGCCGCCAAAGCACGGACCCGCGGGAGGCGTCTCGAAACCGCCTCCGGGGGATCAGCGCCTGGCGGCCATCCCTCGACCCGGCGGACCACCCTCCTCGGGTGAGCTCGACGATCTCATCGCAAGCTCCCTTCCGTTCCGGCGGGGCTGCATCCCTGCTACCCCGCCACCCCATTGTGCCGCGGAACCCGCGACGCGCCAACCCCTCCGAGCTGGGAATCTGCGCGGGCTCGCTCAGGCGTCGGCGCGCGCCGTCGCGGTGCCGACGACCTTCTCCTCGCCCTCCGCGTTGACCAGGCGGACGTCGAGATCGACGAGGGAATTCCCTTGCTCCTCGCGGACTCCCGAGACCACTACCTGGGTGTGGAGCTCCTCCCCCGGCCACGTCTGCCGAGCGAAGCGCACGCGGTAATTCGTGAGGTTGCCGACGCCGACGTAGTTGGTGATCGCGGTGCCGAGGAAGCCCATCGAGAACATTCCGTGACCGAAGACGCTCGGTTGACCCGCGGCCTGCGCGGCGACCTCGTCGGTGTGCATCGGGTTGAAATCGCCGGAGGCACCGGCGTACTTGACGAGATCGGTGCGGCCGAGCGTGTGGGTGAGGACCGGGGCCTCGTCGCCCGGCTTGACCTTGCTCGCGGACAACGCGGTCTGTGCCATCTGAAAGGTTCCTCTCTCGATCTGGCCGGGGTCTAGGACCGGTGGATGATGTTGAAGCGGGTCGTGACGACGGGCGCTCCGGACTCGTCGGTCCAGTTGGTCTCCGTCACGACGAAGGTCATCGTGCGCCCGCGACTCTCCTTCTGGTAGGCGTCGACCACCTTGCCCTCGCCCAGCAACACGTCTCCGGAGACCACCGGGCGGTGGTAGATGTACTCCTGCTCGCCGTGCAGGATCAGGCCGCCCTTGGCGATCAGCGGGCCCAGTGCCTCGCCCATCGGGTTGGGGACCTCCTCCCCCGTCTGGAGCTCGGCAAACTTGCCCCAGTGCTCCATGATGAAGGGATACGTGGGGGGGGCGGGGATCCCGGAGAAACCGGCCGCCTTCGCCGCGTCGGCGTCGTGGTAGACGGGGTTGTCGTCCAGGACGGCGTCGGCGAACACGGACACCGGTCCGCGCTCCACCACGACCTTGGACGTCCCCGCGGACTTGCCGATCATGGACTGCAGGAACTCCGCGTATGTCGTCTCCGCCTCCGCCACCTTGCCTCCTCCCGACCCTCGAGGCCCGTCCGCGACGCTCCGGCGACGCTGGCCCAAGGGCTGTTACCCGACGATCTACCCGACGTGCGGGTGACACCGTAGCGGCTCACACGCCTGCCCCGCAGGTGCGGGAGGGGCCCGGAGATCGCGCCCCGAGGGGGTCCGACTACGTCGACCGGCCCTCGCCACGCAGGCGCTCGGCGAGGACCGTGAAGGCCCGTCCCCGGTGGGAGCAGGCGTGCTTCTCCGCAGCCGACATCTCGGCGAAGGTCCGCCCGTCGCCCTCGTCGGGCACGAAGACGGGGTCGTAGCCGAACCCCGCGCCGCCCCGGGGCTCGAGGGAGATCGTGCCGGGCACCGAACCCTCGGCGGCCAGCTCGTGCCCGTCGGGGAAGGCGGCCAGGGCGACGGTGCGAAAGACGGCCCGCCGCCGGGCCGGATCGGGCAGGTCGCGGAGGGCGAGCAATAGTTTCTGCACGTTTTCTGCATACGTCGCGCTCTCCCCGGCATAACGGGCCGAGTACACCCCCGGTGCCCCGCCGAGCGACTCGACCTCGAGACCGGTGTCGTCGGCCACGGCGGGCCGGCCGGTCGCCCTCACGATGGCCTCGGCCTTGAGCCGGGCGTTGTCCTCGAGGGTCGCCCCCGTCTCCTCCACGTCCGGGACGTCGGCGGGGCGCGGAGACAGCGAGACGTCGCCGTCGGCCGTCAAGATCTCGGCGATCTCGCGCAGCTTGTCCGGGTTGGCAGTGGCGAGGACGAACTCGATCATCGTCGTCCCGTCGGGTTCACCCTGTGGCTCAGCGGGGCTGCGGTGGGTCCGACAGGACGGCCGACTGCAAGGCGAGCAGCTCGGAGATCCCGCGTTCGGCGAGCGCCAGCAGCTCGTCGAGCTCGTGCCGGGAGAAGGGCATCCCCTCGGCCGTGCCCTGGACCTCGACGAAGCGTCCGGCCGAGGTCATGACGACGTTCATGTCGACCTCTGCCCGGGAATCCTCCTCGTAGGGGAGGTCGAGCATGCACACGCCGTCGACCACGCCCACGGAGACCGCGGCGACGGCGTCGCCGATCGGGTGCTCGCGAAGCTGGCCCTTCTGGAGCATGCGGGTGAAGGCGTCGTGCAGCGCGACGTAGGCCCCGCAGATCGACGCCGTGCGGGTCCCACCGTCCGCCTGGAGCACGTCGCAGTCGACGGTGACCTGGACCTCACCGAGGGCCACCAGGTCACACACGGAGCGCAGGGAGCGGGCGATCAGCCGCTGGATCTCCTGGGTGCGCCCCGAGAGCTTCCCCTTGGCCGCCTCGCGGGAGGCTCGCTCTGCGGTGGATCCGGGCAGCATCGAATACTCCGCCGTGACCCAGCCCCTTCCCGTGCCCCGCATCCAGGGCGGGACCCGATCCTCGACGGAGGCGGTGCAGAGCACCTTGGTGCGACCCATCGAGATCAACACCGACCCTGGGGCGAAGACGGTGAAGTCCCGCTCGAGGCTCACGGGACGGAGCTCGTCGAGCGTCCGTCCGTCGGCTCGCGCCAGCCGTGGATCACTGGCCTCGTTGGCGACGCTCATCGTGTACTGCTCCTCATCGGTAGGTCCTCTCCCTCGCGGCACTCATTCTCGCAACCCACTCCACGTGTGTCCGGCCCCTTGGAGATCCGGCCAGCACCCGCGGGGATGCGCTTCGAACGCGGACACCGTAGAACACAGGTGACAAGACCAATCGGGCCGACCCCTACTCCTTCCGGTCCGGTCCGTCCCGGCTGGCACGGGTGCCCGAACGGCCGTACCTCGGGTGCCTCGGGTCCTCCGGTGCCACGAACTCCCTGGTACCTCGTCCTCCGACGAGCATCCAGCCCCGGGTGGTCTTCATCCGGTGGTGGTAGTGGCAGAGCCCGTCGAGGTTGTGGAGCGCCGTCTCGTGGGTGTCCTTCCAGTCCCAGCGATGGTCCCACTCGATGCGCACCTGCTGGTGACAGCCCTTGACCGCACAGGCGGGATAGAGCCACTCGAGGGCGGTGCGCTGGGCGTTGGGGTGGCGTCCGAGATGCGCCACGCTCACCACGTCATGGCCCTTGGTCACGATGGCGGTCCAGAAGGGATCTTCCTCCAGGGCGAGCTCCTTGATCGCCGCGACGCTGACCGGGCCCACCCCCACCACCTCGCAGAGCTCGTCGCCCCGGGCCTGCCCGCTCACCAGCGCCGCATGAGGCGGACGATGAACTTGGGCCTGGCGCTCTTCGGGTGGTTGTCTCGGTGCCGGCAGACGGCGTCGACCAGGGCGTCTGCGCCGTAGGCCTCGGGACGCTCCCTCCGTCCCCGTGTCCGCGCTTCCTCGAAGCACGCCTCGATCAGGGGATCGAGGGCTCCTTTGATCTTGGCCCCGGTCTCGGCGGTGTGCGTGAGATGAAGGTGGAAGGCACCCTCCTCGTCCGAGTAGGTGCGGAGGGCGCGCTGCTGGAAGATGCGCCGCCGGCGGGCCTCGGCATCGGGCTCCGCCGCGAAGCGGATCCGGCGGGCCTCGTCCTTCAACTCTCCGAGCGAACCCTGACGGGCGGTCTCGAGGAGGCGGCCCTCGGCCCGGGGGTCGGCGCTCGCTGCCCTGGTCACCGCCTGGGCCTGGTCGCCGGAGAGCTCCCCCCTCCGGGCTGCCGTCTCGGTGGCGGGGAGTGACCGGAGGGCCTCTGCGGTCTCGAGGAGGTCCCGGGCACTGCGGACCGAGGTTCCGGGAGTCCGGGACACGAAGTGGTCGGCCGACCGGTCCTGCCCCCGTTCATAGGCCGAGGCGTCACTGACCTGCTTTGCCGCCAGGGCGACCAGGGTCCCCGACATCTTGGCGACCGCCGAGAGGTCCTCGAGCGTCTCCTTGGCCTCGAGCGGCACCAGCCCGGTCGGATCGAAGGCCGAGGCGATCTCTGCCGTCAGCTCACGCAGGAGTCGAGCCGCCGCGCGGGCCGGATGCGAGAGCTCGGGCGGCCCCCCGTGGTCCGCTCGTCGGTCCTCGCTCGTCATCACCATGCCGACACCGTAGGAGGGGGTGTGACGTTTATCGGATGGGGGGATACGGGCCGGATCAGAAGTAGATGATCGACTTGGCCCGTTCGGTGACGACGTCGATGTCGTCGGTCCAGGCCCCAGTCGACAGGTACTTCCATCCACCGTCCGCCGCCACCGTGACCACGACCGCCCGCTCGCCGGCAGGGACCTGGGCGGCGCAACGCACCGCACCGGCCAGCGTCGCTCCGGCCGAGATGCCGGCGAAGACGCCCACCTCGACCAGCCGGCGCGTCCACTCGATGGACTCGCGGGGCCGGACGATCGTCTTTCGGTCCAGCAGCTCGGCACCACCGAGCTCTTCGAAGATCGGAGGGATGTAGCCGTCGTCGAGGTTGCGCAGGCCCTCGACCAACTCCCCCGAGGGGGGCTCGACCGCCCAGAGCTCCACGTCGGGGTTCTGCTCCTTGAGGTACCGCCCCACTCCGAGGAGGGTCCCGGAGGTCCCGAGCCCGGCCACGAAGTGCGTGAGCTCCGGGCAATCCCTCCAGATCTCCGGCCCGGTGCCCCGGTAGTGGGCCTCGGGATTGGCGGGGTTGCCGTACTGGTACAGGAACACCCACTCGGGGTGGTCGGCCACGAGCCCCCTGGCCATCCGGACGGCGCCGTTGGAACCCTCGGCGCCCGGGGACTCGATGATCTCGGCGCCCCACACCTGGAGGAGCTGCCGCCGTTCGATCGAGACGTTGGCCGGTAGGACGACCTTCAAGTGGTAGCCGCGGACGCGGCAGATCATGGCGAGACCGATGCCCGTGTTGCCGGACGAGGGCTCGAGGAGCACCTGGTCGGGCTTTCCCGGGACGAGGAGGCCCTCGGCTTCGGCGCGCTCGATCATGGACAGGGCGACCCGGTCCTTGACCGATCCGCCGGGGTTCTGCCCTTCGAGCTTGACCAGGAGGCGGACGTCAGGATTGGGGCTGAGCTGGCTGACGTCGACCAACGGGGTGTTGCCGATCAGGTCGAGGACGCTCCCGAAGGCCGCCATCGGCCGGGTCAACCGCCCGCGACGGCAGGGATGATGGACACCTCGTCGCCACTCTTGACCGGCGTGTCGAGCTCGGACAGGTACCGGACGTCGTCATCGTTGACGTAGACGTTCACGAACCGGCGCAGCGTCCCGTCCTCACCCAGGACCTGACCCGAAAGCCCTGGATACTCGGACTCGAGCTGGCGGAGGATGTCCGCGATCGTCGACCCCTCCACTTGTATCGTGGCCTTGCCACCGACGTGGGGGCGCAAGACCGTCGGAAGACGCACGTCGACCGGCACGGAACCTCCAGGTGAAGGGCCGGACGGGGAACAACCCGCTCCGGCAACCATTGTTGACTGGTGCGCTCTGGATTGTACCGGCGCTCGGATGGCCTCGGCCCGAGCGCCGCCGGAGGGCCGTCGAGCCGGTCTGGGCGACGAGCTGGCGCGCAGCCGCCCGGCGTCAGGAGGCCAGGCCCAGGGCGCTCAGCCGCCCCTGGCCCGGACACACCACGACCGACTCCTCGCCGATCTCTCCCTGCCGAATGTGGTAGCTGCGCATGACCGGACTCGTGTCGCGAAGGGAGACCAGCACGTAGTGCCAGCCCGGGTCCGGCGCCTGCGAGACGTCGGTGGGCGACGGATAGGCGTCGGTGTGGGTATGGGAGTGGTAGACGCCGATGATCTCCCAGCCGTTGTCCTCTGCGTCCCGGTCGGCGCGCAGGTGCTCGCGGGGATCGACGGTGTAGAGGCGCGCCGAATCGGCCAGGTTGGCTGTGGGGTAGCACCGGAGCACCTCGCCACTGATCGGGTCGCCGGCCAACAGGCCACAGGCCTCGTTGGGGAGCCCCGAGAGGCAATGCGCGACGACCTCGAGGTAGTGATCGGACGACAACCGCAGCATCGACGCAGCGTACCCAGGCCCCGGCGCCGGGCCGCGGATATCCGAGACCGTCGCCCCGACCTATACCCTCTGCCAGGTGGCGCGAGCCAAGACGACCATCGCCCGCCGTGAGGCGGCCCGCGACCCGGGACGTGCCAACAACCGCCAGGTCGCGTCCAACCGCCGGGCGCGCCACGACTACGACATCCTCGAGACCTACGAGTGCGGCATCGTGCTCCAGGGCAGCGAGGTCAAGTCGCTCCGTCAGGGCAAGGCACAGCTGGCGGACGCCTATGCCCGGGTCGAGGGCGGCGAGCTCTGGCTCTACGGCCTGCACATCCCCCCGTGGGAGTACGCCACCGGATTCGGGGCCCACGATCCCAACCGTCGGCGCAAGCTCCTCCTCCACCGCCGGGAGATCGACGAGCTGATGGGAAAGGCCCAGCAGCAGTCCCTCACCCTCGTGCCCCTCTCCCTCTACTTCCGGGACGGGCTGGCCAAGGTCGACCTGGCGCTCGCCAAGGGACGCCGCCTGTACGACAAGCGCCAGGCCATTGCCAAGCGCGATGCGGATCGGGAGGCCGCCCGCGCGGCACGGGAGGTCGGACGTCGGGGCTGACGGTGCGTCCTGCGCCAAGCCGGATGTTGCCCCACGCCCGATAGAATGGCGAGACTGCCCAGGTCGGGCGGTATCCATGAGTGCATGGGGGTGAATGGTCTCGACCCTGGTTGTCGAAGTGGGAGAAGCGAGCCGTGGTTCCCGGAGCCACGTTAAAGAGCCGGGAAACAAAACAAACGCCGAGCCTCAGCTCGCGCTCGCTGCCTAAACAAGCAGCGACGTCCGTCCGGTTCAGGCCCTACGGGCCGGTAGCGGGCGTCATCTCGTAGGGCTCACCTGAGCGTCTGCGCCGACCGGGCGCCAGGGACATCTTCGTCGGCTACGGAGCGCTGCA
>Ga0335073_10017520_pt1 | contig 10023 bp, 18 predicted proteins | sample Lox_Sample_22_FD_207093 | JGI IMG/M metagenome (GOLD analysis project Ga0335073, IMG submission 207093) | Soil microbial communities from Loxahatchee National Wildlife Refuge, Florida, United States - Lox_Sample_2.2 | ecosystem: Environmental > Terrestrial > Soil > Wetlands | place: USA... | reverse complement strand
CATTTGTGTTGCTCCTTCGTTGGTAGGGGTTGGGGCGGGTGCGACCCGCCGCCCGTGCTCAGGGGCCCCGTCCCATGACGGCCAGCCCCCAACGGTCTAGGTTTTCGCGGTGACGAGCAGCGCCGACTGGTAGCCGATCGCCAGATCCAGCGCCTGCTTCTCATCGAAGCCGAGCGCGAGCATCTGCTCGTAGTAGTCGCGCACCGCGCGGGCCAGTTCGCGGCCGACCTCGATCGTCTGGTCGAACAGCGCCTGCGGGTCCATGCGCTCAGGGCTCGTAGAGCTTTTCGCAGGCGCCCTCGGCGACCATCGCCGCCTCGTCCTCGTTGCGGGAGAACAGCCGGCGCAGCCGGGCGAGCAGCCGTCTCACTTGAGGAGGCTCAGCGACTTGGAGGGCTCTGTCCGCTTCTGGAACTCGGGCAGGCGGGCGCCCAGGAACTCGCGGACCTTCGGCTGGTCTAGCAGCAGTTTCGGCGGGTTTGTCGTGACCGCGATCCGGTCCTTGTACGTGGACCGGCCGGTCTTCTCAAAGTGCGCGAGCAGGACCGGGGCAGCCTCCTCCAACAAGGGCTTCTGGCGCTCGATCTCCAGCTTGGCGCGCTCCCACTGGGTTGCGGCCTCGGCGACGGTGAGCTTAGACTTTGTGACAGTCGGCACAGTCTCAACCTTAGCTTGAGGGTGGGACGGCGCGGCGGCGGATCGCCCGCTGGCGCTCCTGCTCGCCCAGGCAGTAGCGGGTGTAGAGCGGCGGGTGCTCGCGACGGCGCTGTTCCTCCGCAGCGAGCCCGTCCAGCACGCGCCAGAACTCCTCGCGGCTCGGCGTGTAGCGCGCCCCCTCGCGCGAGAACCGTGCACTCGGCATGGCCTAGCTTTCGCCGCCGCTGGCTGCGGCTCCTGCCGTGACGATCGGCGCCAGCGCACACCGGCAGTTCGGGTGTTCGGGCGGCGTGGGTGCTTCGCCGAGCGCGTAGGGCGAGCCTGCGGCGTTCGCTGCGCAATCGGGACATGCGTCGGACTCGGCCATCCATTCGACCTGCTCGATGCTCGCCGCTTCGTAGGTTTCGACCGCTGCGGCCGTGGACGCGCGCGCATACTCGGTGTCGGCGATCACCTGGGCTCGCGCCGGTGATTCGATCTCCCCCTGCACTGCTTTCGCGACGGTCTGCGTCGAGTCCCCGCGGGCGAGCCCTTCGGAGATCAGGTTGCCGATCCGGTCGGTGGCCGAGTCGGTGATCCCTTGGATGCGGATCCCGGCTTCGTCGAGCATGTCGCGCATCCCGCCGTCCGCTGCCTGCGCCGCGGCCTGGCCGTAGCCGGGCTTCCAGTCGTTCCAGTAGGAGGATGAGGGCGCGGAGGCGATGTCTTTCAGGGCGGCCGGGACCGCGCCGCCGACCGCTTGCGCTGCGTCGTGGGCGCCTTGCAGCAGGCTGTCGCCGTACAGGGCGCGCAGCGCGTCCTCGAGCGCCTGAGTGTTCGCTGCCGAGGGGTCCAGGGCCTGGCGGGCTACGGCGGCCGCCAGGTCGTCTTCGCCTGCCTTCAGCAGCCGGTCACGGTAGGCGAGCTCGCGGAGCGTCATCTCCGTCGTGCTCTTGTCCCAGGCGGCGGCCTTCTCGGTCGCCGAGAGCTCGGGGGCTTGCGCCGCCTCGACCGCATCGTGGATCTGCTGCGCCGAGTAGAGCTTGCCGAGCGCCGCGGCGATCAGCGGCGCGTAGTGCGCGACGATCGCATCAGCCTGCGAGTGGAACGCCGGCCTCTCGCCGGCCGAGGGTTTCCCCGCGCCCGCGAAAGCCGCGTCCACCTCCTCGCGGTTGCGCGCGTCCTTCAGCAGCGCCCATACTTGCTCGTGCAACGAGTCGGGGAGCACGGTCGAGTGAAAGCGCCGGGGCGCCCGGCCCTTGCGTAGCCGGCTGCGGGTGTTCTCGCGCCAGCGGCGAAGCTCCAGGGCGACTTCGACGGCCTTCTTCGCCTCGTCCTCCTCGTCGTCGTCGAGGAAGTCCTTACCTTCGATGCCCGTGGAGGCGGTGATGCCTTCGGAGTCCTTTTCGATCTGGTCGATCATCGCGAGCATCGCGCGCCAGTCGAAGCCCTTGGCGGCTTCTTCCTCCGGGGGCGTTTCACGTGAAACGCTCGCTTCCCCCGGCGCTGGCGCGCCTTCAGCGCCGCCTTCCCCCGGCGCTGGCGGTGGCTCGTGCCCCGTGGTGGCGGCGCGCATCGCGGTCGCCAGGCGCCCGGTCTGTTCGGCCGCGGCCTTCTGCTCGGGTGAGCCTTGCGGCGGCAGCGCCCCGGGCGGCGAGGCGTAGGGCACGTCGACCAGCTCCTGGCCGTCGGCGCGGCCGTAGGTTTCCGGGTCCACCTTGCCCGCCTGGGATTCGATCGCGAGCAGCGGGATCGGCCCCGAGCGCGCGTTGTTCACGAACCGCGGGGTCGGGCGCTCCTTGTTGATCGGTTTGCCGAGCTCGGCGCGCACCTCATCGACGCCTTCGACGCCATGGTCGATGTAGATGCCGTGCGCCTGGGCGACCGCGACCCGGTCCTCCTCCTGGCCGTCCTCGATCAGCAGCCGGGCCTTCAGCCCGAGGCGCTGCTGGGTGATCAGGTTGACGACGCCCTCGACGTATTTGAGGATCGGGCCGCGGCCGACCCGGGCCTGCACGTCGATCTGGATTTCCGATGAGGCCTTGTTGACCTCTTCGGTGAAGCCCAGGTCGGTCGGCGTGACTTTGTAGGCGGCCGCGGTGCGCCGCATCAGGTACAGCGGGAAGTTCGGGTCGAACTTTTCGGCCGCGGCCTTCGCGGGCGTGAAGTTCGCGCCGTTGGGCACCCAGCGGATCTGGTTGAGCTTGGACTGGTCGCCGAGCATCAGCGCATCCCAGTTTTCCTGCCACTGCGTCAGCTGCGCCGGGTCGGACAGGTCCGGCGGCGCCTCCATGAAGCCGGCGGGCAGCGTGCCTTCGGTGAAGTACTGCAGGAAGTGCCACTGGAACTTCAGGTCCGTGTTCGCGGACAGCAGCACGCTCTCCAGGGGGCACTGCCCGTACTGGCTCTCGGGCAGCGGCCACAGCGGCTGGTAGATCATCTGGTCGGCGGTCAGCCAGTCCCAGGGCAGCCCCTCGATGATCTGCAGGAACGCCGGGACCGTCTGCGGGTCCAGCGCGCCGTCGGGTTCTTCGTCGCTGTCCTCGGGCCGGCGGCCGAAGAAGTCGATCAGCGGGATGATCGTTTCCCCGGAGATCACCTCGATCGAGTACGGCTCCCCGGCTTCGGTCTCGCGGATGAACAGCGCCCCCGCGTCGTAGCGGAGCACGTCCTGCAGCCACTCGGCCAGCCCGCAGTCGAACGGCTGGCGGCGGTCCGGGTAGGCCCAGAAGCGTTCGGCCTCCTCGATGTCCTCGGAGACGTCGTCCTTGCAGTTCTTCGGCGGCAGCCACGACACGTCCAGCGAGCGCACGTCATCGACGAGATGGCGCACGCAGATCTGAGCTACGTCATAGGCTTCGTAGAGCGCCTTCAGGGTCTTGAAGCTGACGCGGTTCCAGCGGGGGGTGAGCTGGACGTTCTCGCCGACCGCGTAGTCCCAGGTGCGCGGCGGGCGCTTGTAGCCCCAGAACGGGTCGAGCGGGCGGCCCGGGGGGAACGGCGGGCCCCAGTCCAGGCCCTGCAGTTTCAGCGCGGCCTCGAGCTCGGGGCTGGTCTGCCCGAACTCGGAGGCGAGCCGCTGGTTGACGCGGGCGATCAGCGCGTTGCCCTGGTTGCTCCACGACGTGCCCGGCTGGGACGGGCGGGAGCCGACCGGGACGGCGCCGGGCGTGCCGCCGCCCATCAGTGCGGCGTTGCCGGTCAAAAAGCCCTTGCCGAGCGGGCCGTATTCGGCGGCGGCCTCGGTGACAGCCTTGATCGCTCGGCGCTCGGCCGCGACGGTCGGGGTCGGGCGAGACTCGAACTTGCCGGAAGGGGTCAGGACACGCACATATGCTCCTTCGGGTGGCCACGCTCATCGCCCTGTGCGAACAGCACGGCATCGACTTCTCGCTGGAGGACCGGAGCCGCTATGGCGGGCGGCTGAAGTACCGCTGGCTGCTGACCCTTCGGCCGCGCGGCGACTGGCACAGCCGCTCGATGCGCTCGCTGCTCTGCTACGGCGTGACGGTCGAGGCCGCGGCGCTCATTGCCGCCGCGCGCATCCGGCGGTACGGCTTGCTACTCGTCGAGCTGAGCGAACACGACTCGCCCTGACGGCACGAACACCTCGCCCGCCAGCGATGTCCCTGAGCCCTCGGCGTCATCGTTCAGCAGCTTCGCGGCTCTGAGGATCAGCCCGTCCGTCGTCTGCTCCATCAGCACGCCTTGCAGCGACTGGTCGGTGTCCAGGTGGACGAGGATCCGCTTCTTCAGGACCCGGGGCACCCAGGCTTCGGGCTCGGGCTCGGGCTGCGCGCGCCTCATCCCGGCCAGAAGTCCTTGAACCACCACATGAGCAGGCCGGCGCCGACGATGATCGAGACGACGATGCCGATGATGATGCCGAGGATCATCGGTCGAGCCCCTTGCGCCACAGCTCGGGCGATGCCTCGCCGTGACCGTAGGCCATCGGCAGGTTGATCGCGCGTGCTTCTGCCGTGTCCACGATCGCGTCGGCGAGGTCCAGCCACATCTCGCCCTCACCGGCCGCCGCGTCGATCAGGCGAGCGAGCGACTGCACCTCCTCGTCAGTCCAGCCTACGAGCAGGCCCGCCGCGCTCACGCCTTCTCGCCTCCGCAGAACACGCACCGGATGCTATCCGCTGTCTCCCGGTACCGGGGCGCCTTGCACTTGCAGACCGTCTGCTCATCAGCCGGGTGCAGTTCCGGGATCGGCAACGGCCGGGGCCCTGACGGGTGCTTCTCGATCTCCTTCGACCAGGCGGCCATGAACGCGGCACCCTGCGCGCCGATCAGCCCGAGCGCTGTGAGGCCCCAGACGAGAGCGTCCAGACGGTTCGGGCTCCAGGACGCGTCCGGTGTCCAGGTTTCCATCTCGGCGGCCAGCTCGGGGAACGGCTCGCCGGGGTCGGCGCCGCCGACGTGATGGACGCGGCCTTGCTCGTAGAGGGCGGAGGCGGGCTCGGCGCGGGTCTGCTTGCCCCGTGTGGCGGTCACCTTGCTGTACGGGATGTCGGCGCGGATCGCGTGGATCATGGCGCCTATGTAGTCGCCGCCGTTGTTCGCCTCGGCGACCACGCGGTCTGCCTGGGCCTCATCGTAGGTGGCGATGATCGTGCGCGACAGCTGCGCCGGCGGCAGGTGGCAGGTCTTGTCGGCGAGCACGTAGCCGTGGCCGGGGCAGGAGTCCAGGTCGCACGTCTCCGGCTGGTGCGGGCCGCGGGCCACGACGATGATGCCGCTGTCGTCTGCCTCCTCGCCCGAAGTCACGGCGGGATCGCAGGCGACCACTGTGCGCCCCAGCTGCTCGCGCGTGATGTTCATGCGTGGATCAGCCCGACGATGTTGTTGACGACCGACCACTCGCGCAGGTCGTGGACGCCATCGCGCAGCGGGTCGAGCACGCCGCCGTCCGCGCGCATCACGACGTAGTGGCCGTTGCCTGAGGGCTGTTTGACCTCGGCGATGTGGACGGGCGCCCAGGGTGCGCATGGCCAGGCGCGGATGTTCGTCCAGCGGTGGCGCCGGGCGGCGCCCGGCCGTGGCGGCGCGACGACGTGGGAGCGGTAACGCCGCTGCAGCCAGAAGCCGTGACGCGCCAGGTAGTGGTCGAGCACGTTGTTGTGGATGCCGCTGTCGCCGGGCACCCGCTCGCCGTTCAGCCAGACGTAGCGCCGGGTCCGCATCGCGGCGCGCACCTGCTCGTAGGTGGCGCCCGTCACCATCGCCAGGCAAGCAAGGCCGCAGCCCTCGGGCTGCTCCTGGCGGACCAGTTCGATGTTCACGACCGCCCCGCGCTGTAGAACATGTCGGACACCTTCTCCCCCTCGCACCGAAAGGACCCGCCCATGCCCACAGCCACCAAGACGGACCCGGTTCTCGGCAAGCTCGCCAAGGGCCCGAAGACATTGCAGCAGCTCGGCTGCACCCGGCACCGTCTGCGCAAGCTGATCGACGAGAAGCTGGTCAAGCGGGCGGGCGAAGCGAAAAACCCGGGGTCTCGGGCTCGCAAAGCGGTCCTGTACGACCTGACCGCGAAGGGGCGCAAGAAGGCGGGCGGGTGATGCGACGGGTCGCCGCAGGCCAGATCAGCCTTGACGCCGCGCCCGAACGGCCGCGGCCCGCCTTCGTCCTGTCGAACCTGAGCGTCAGCGGCAAGTTCGAGAACGAGGGGATGCTGCTGCTCAAGGCGTCGATGGACCCGGACGCCGAGTCGCCGCAGCTAGCGCACGGCGAGTCGATCGTCGTCACGCTCTCCGACGAGAACGGCGAGGTGTTCGCCTCGGCGCACGGCACGGTCGCGGTCGGCTTCACGGACAAGGTGGTCGAGGGTACGCTCGTCACGATCCGCGAGCAGAAGGTGAAGCTGTAGCCAAGCAGCCTCCGCAGCCTTCCCTTGCCGAGGAGGCGCGCACCCGGCGCGACGAGCGGATCCTCAAACGACTGGAGACCCTGGGCAACCTGATCGCTGACCTGGAAGCCCGGCTGCCAGGATGGCGGCGAGAGCTAGACGGGCTGGTGGAGGAGCTACGCGGGGGGCTAGAGCCGGAGCGCAGGAGCCAGGGCGCCGACGACCGCAAGGAATAGGCGGTCCTTGACCTTCTGGAACTCGGGCAGCTTGTCGTAGGGCACGAGGCACGGGTGGGTCTTCTGCTCGGCGTCCTTCGTGTGGCCGTGGCGCCAGCCTTCGGCGAGCTTGTCCTTACACCAGGCCTCGTGCTGCGCCTCGGGGCCCCCGCCGCTGAGCGCGAACTCGACGCCAGCGATGGCGCTGTCGCGCTGCCACTGCTCGGCGTCCTCCCACTCGCGCTGACTGTGGTCGCCATGGGCGACGCACCAGGCTTTGTTGGCTTCGTGGCAGACCAACGCGATCACGGCGAGCTTCTGGTCGCGGCTCATCTCCTGCTGGCAATCGCTCATCCCGGCAAGAGTACCGCCCGCGCCCGCTCGATCATGGCGCTGGTCCAAAGTGCGCCGGGCACGTCGGCGAGCAGTTCGCCGTGCAGTTCCTGGCGCCCGAGCCGCGTGCCCTCGTAGCGGGCTTTGATGCCCTCGATGAACGCCGCCGACAGGTTCGCCGCGTTGTCGAACGTCGAGCCGCGCGTGACGGCGACGCTGCCGTCCTCACGGGCGATCAGGTCACGGAGCAGCTTCGTGCGCCGGGGCGTGGTGGTCGCCGCGATCTGCGGCTGGTCGCCCTTCCGTAGCGCAAACATGAGCGCTTCCGTCCACGTCTGTTCATAGCGCCAGGTCGCGACCTCATCCGCCCAGGCGCCGGACAGGTTCGGGCCGCGGATCGCGTCAGGCTGCTCGGCCGAGAACGCGTAGATGACGGTGCCGCCCGGCAGCCGGATCTCGCCCGTGTTGCGGTTGTACTCGCGGCTCTCACGGCGCAAGCCGAGCGCCCGGAGCAGCCCGGACTCGCCCTCGATGCAGGTCTTGCGACAGTCCGAGGTGGTGCGCGCGATCACCGCCCATTCGCTGCCCGGTGTGGTCAGCGCCTTGCGGGCCAGCCACTCCGCGCCGGTTCGCGTCTTGCCCCAGCCGCGGCCGGCCATGATCAGCCACACTTCCCACGCGCTCGCCGGCGGCAGCTGCTCGGGGCGCGCGAGCTTCGGCCACTCCCACTCGGCGGCCGGTCTAGCCTGAGCGAGAAGCGCGTCGCGGAAGAGCTCGGTGTCCGTGGCTGAGAGCGTCGGCGAAATGTCCGCGGAACTCCTCAAGGCGCTCCTCCAGACCCATCGCGGTCAGCGCGGCGGTGATCCCGGTGAACACCATCGCCGCGTCCGCTTCCGCGAGCTGTACGCGGCGCTCCTCGACCCCAGCTCTGAGCATCGACTCGGCGATCGCCCGCAGCCGGTCGCGCTCGCGTTCGTAGAGGACGACGAGCACGTGCGGCTTCGCCTCGCCGGTCGGGATCCCGGACTGGTGGTAGGTGCGCCCGTAGATGCCGGTCGCGCCGCGCTCCCAGGTTCCCTTCTCGCCGTCGTTGCCGGGCGTGAAGGTGTCGGGCTCCGGGGCCGGCGGTAGCCGTTGCACCTGGCGCCGGTAGAAGTCGATGTTGCCCAGGCACTCCCAGAGCTCGGCCAGCAGCGCTTGCTCGGGGGTGATCCCGTCGTGCGGGATGCCGAGCGTTTCGCAGGCCTCCAGCGCGCGGGCTTCGCGCGCCTTCTCGTTCTCGACCTCGGTCGTGCCGAAGTGGAACCGGCACTTGCCGGTGCCGGGGCGCCGGCCCTTCCCGGCGTGCTCGGTACCCCAGCCTGCCGGGCGGCCGCACGGCTTGCCGGTCTGCTTGCTGATGCCGCCGAAGTCGCCGCATGTCGGCTTGCCATGACGGGCCGCCTTCGCTGCCGCTGCCATGAGGGCGAGGCTAGAAGGCGGCGTTGACGATCGCGTAGCAGGCGGCGACCGTGCCGAGGATCATCAGCACCGCGACGCACGCGACGAGCAGGTAGGCGACCGCTTCGCCGATCTTGCTGCTCATGGCCACCATCCTAGGCTTCCCGGCGGTCATCAGGGTGCGCGGAGTCCGGCCCCTTCGACGCGGTATCGCCGTCAGCTGCGGCGGCCTCTGGGTGCTGGGGACCGGACAAGTCGAAGATACCGCCGCTGTCAAGCGTCAATTCTGAGTGCAGTTTCTCGATCGCTTTGCCGACCCGTGAGAGCTGTCTGCGCTGCTGGACGGTCATCGCGTGCCGACGGAGTGCGAGCTTACGGTGGGCCAGGCGCAGCGCGGCGGCGCCGTTCGCTGTCGGGATCTCGCGTTTCTCGCGGGCCTTCTGCTGGGCTTTGGCCATGTCCTTCGATGAGGGCAGCACGACCTCGCCCGCGTCGAGCTCATCGCGCACCGTCGTGTAGTCGCGGCTGCGCGAGAGGAACAGCGGCTCCTCGCTCGGGTGCTCGCCCAGGACGAAGCGGACATGCCATCGCTCGCCCTCGCGCGTGACCTCGACCGGCGTGACCGTGACCGACAAGCGCCGGGCCGAGCAGGCGTCGATCAGGGCGAGCACCGCCCGCGCCCGTGAAGGTTCTCGTTGCGCGCGCGCCAGGTGCTCGCGGTAAGGCACCCGGGCGACCAGGACCGCGGGCTTGCCCTCCCTGAGCGGGCACTTCTTGCGCTCGCCCTCGCTGCCGTAGATGACAGGCAGGTCGATCTCGCGTAGCCGTAGTCGTGCTGAGCGGATCGCTTCGACCGTCTGGCTGTCCACCGCGATCATTGAGCGCCACGAGCACAGACCCACATGGAGGGGTCGTGATGATAGGGCGGGCGGGTTCACAGGACAAGCGGCGCACGCTTACCGCCGCCGCGCCCGCACCTTCGCCGCGAGCCGTTCCGGGCTCACGTAGGTGTAGATGACCGTGGTCCTGATGTCGGCGTGGCGCATCAGCGACTGGACCTCGCGCAGGTCAAAGCCGTCGCGCAGCAGCTCGGTCCCGAACGTGTGCCTGAGCCGGTGCGGCCAGACCGGCTCCTCGATCCCGGCCTTCCGGGCGTAGCGGGAGACCATTTCCCAGATGTAGCGGCGGTCGAGCTGGCCGCCCTTCAACGTCACGAACAGCCACGGGTTGCCGGCGGCATGGTGGCGGCGCTCGGGCTTCCAACGCTCAAGCCAGGAGAAGGTGCGCTCGTCCAGCGGCAGGACGGCTTCGCGGCCGCCCTTGCCGACGTCGGCGCGGATCCGTAGCTCCGAGCGTTTCCAGTCGATGTCGCGCAGGTAGACCCCGCAGACCTCCGAGGCACGCAGGCCGGCGCCGGCTAGGAGCTCGAGGATCGCGCGGTTGCGCAGCCCGGTCGGGCAGCCGATGTTCGGGCGGGCGAGCAGCGCCTCGAGCTGGTCGGGGGTGAGCACCTTCGGCAGCACGCGCGGCGCGGGCATGGGCCGA
>Ga0335073_10017517_pt1 | contig 10024 bp, 18 predicted proteins | sample Lox_Sample_22_FD_207093 | JGI IMG/M metagenome (GOLD analysis project Ga0335073, IMG submission 207093) | Soil microbial communities from Loxahatchee National Wildlife Refuge, Florida, United States - Lox_Sample_2.2 | ecosystem: Environmental > Terrestrial > Soil > Wetlands | place: USA... | reverse complement strand
AGAATAGTCCGATTATTCCAGCAAGTACACCAATGTTCTCTCTCGGATCGTCTTTCATCAAGCGCTTTTCTCCAGAACGAAGAGATTCACCACCTGGCAATCCAGGTCCATCATCCTTGCCAAGTCGTCTACGAGAATCTCCGCCAAAGACAGTACAACGTCCACCCTCTGTCGAGGAACATGGTTCAAATGTGTTCCAGGGGGAATCAGAATCCAAGTTAAAAGAGGTCACTCGACAATTATGGTTTTCCTGGCCTGAACGTCCACAACAGGAAACTGATGAAAATACCGAGAATGAGAATGGTGAAGAAGAAGGAGAACAAAGTGCACTTGACTCTACGACTACAAGAAGTACTAGTGTATCCCCTGTTGAACGTCGTGATTCGAGTTCAAGGAGTTCACCTACTTTGGAAAGAAAAGGATTTGGAAGTGGATTGAGACAAACTTGGGGAAGTGCTTTAGCACTTGCTGGAATACGACATTAATGACTATTACGACTTTTTGTATATTTGCTTTTATGAGAGAACTTTTGGGTTCAATGGGGTGGTGGTGATTTTGGGAGTTTGGATATCGAAGTTCTTTTGTGTTTTATCACTGGCTTGGACTTTTGGGAGGTTTGGATGGATTGTGGTGTGGCCCCGATGAGATACTTTAGGAGTTGTTTCTTCTTGATTATGGGTTGTTGCATGGCGTATTTTTTAGGATGGAAGATATAGGTATTAAGAACAATAAAGTTTAAAGATGTCACTTTTCAGTAGTTACATGTCTACTACGTTGACTTCCTATTCCACTTCTCTTCGGATGAGAATGCAGATTTCCCATTTCGGTGATTGATCTGCATGAGATTTGGCGCTGCGACTGCTACGTCATAAGTCGACCTTCAATCTCGAATTCACCATCTTCCCTTGAACAATGTTATCTCGAACGGCTTTTTCATTTCGCGCACACGGGCAACTGGTCCGACATATTCTTGGGATCTCAAGACAAGCTCCACTATCAATTACGGCGTTTAGAAGGAAAGACGAAGATGTACCTGGCCATGTTTAAACCTTTTCTGACGACAGCAGCCACCTAAAAATCCGATGGAGAAACGGGACACCGATGTATGCAATTGTCTGGATTGTAACTGATTTCAGACCAAACCATATACTGCCGAATATACACGATCAGGAAGAAACGACGACGTAGCTCAAAAGAAGACAGCCTACGACCCCGACAAAACAGATCCCAAGCAAGAAAAGCGCGAAGTCAAGAGAGAAGAAGTATATATCTGTTCCTGGAAATCCAATTGACTTTTAGAACGGAAAGGACGATAAAGGATCACTTGATGTTTCACCGGCTGAAGAGGAAGTGTCAAAAGACCGAGATCGATCTCGCGAGGAAATTTCGTCAACTCGTCACCGCGGAGATCCGAGTAACTTTGTCAAAACTCCAAATCACGAATTGGAGTCTGAGGGGGATTTAAGTGAATCTAATACTGGAAGGGAAAAGTATAAACAATTACGACATGATAAAAGCGAAGAGCCATATTATCATAAACCATAAAGGAGGGTCATGTACATAACATTATTTATCGGAGGATATTTTGTTACTAGTTTTGTGGAATGTGTATAGGTTTATGTGGTTCTACTGGTAGTTCGTTTTATACCACTACGTTTTTTGCGTATTGAGGAGGCAGATGAATCGTCTCCATCTGGATCTGTTGTTGTTGGTGCTGCTATTGTATGTGAATCGATTCTTCCTCCATGTTCATTTGGTCCTAAATGGATTGTTCGACTTGCGACTCGACGTTCTTGTTCATCTGAATGCGTTACCCACAATGCCGATATTTTCCGAACTCGTATAGTCCTCTCAACCTGTTCAAGTGCCTCCTCATCCAACGCTCTATAAATTTTAGCACAATTGTAAGGAAGTGTGGGGTTTACGATGTAGGCTCATCAAGTAACAGTACATCCGGTTTTAGAGCAACTGCAATTGCAAGCATAGCTCGCTGTCCCTCCCCACCAGATATTTGGTTCCATTGTTCATGCCATATTCGAGGTGGAAGACCCCAATCTTGAGCTAATACGACTGGGTCGTCAGGTTGAATGCGTTTAATACGCGACGAAAATGAACGAGAGATTTTGAAGAATTCCATCGGTGTTCCGGATGTCACCGCTACACCACATGAGCAGATGCCGTTGTGTCGAAGATGGAAGAGGAGTGTACGTGGTCTTTGTGGGACGTAGAGAACTCGAGAGCGCCAGGTGGGGAAGCCCCACGCTTCAGGCGTTTTATGGGATAGAAATGGTTTCCCTTCGTCGAGGAGAATGAGTTGTGCAATGCATTTCAGGAGTGTGCTTTTGCTAATATAAGTAAGGCTGTATTTAGAAGACTGTACCCGCATCCAGAAGGACCTCTAATGACTATGATTTCCCCTCGATCGAGACTGAACGATAGATCTAGACATCAGCTTTGATCAATTGGTGTGTGGGAAAGAGTTTCCATTACCCTGGAAGAGAAATCTGTCAGTTTCAGGAATCTTCTTTCCAAGTTTTAGTGCTTCAAACAGCTTTGCTTCCGCCATGGCTTTACGATTGCCGGTTAGACTTGCTTGGCAAAGATGCTTGTTGGTCGGGGTCTACGGCGATATGAATCAGGATTTAGGATCAACAGCACTTCAATGCTGCACTACAAGTCGCTCAATCACGTCAATCACGGGAACCATCTGGATCTATCATCTCACGCATCCCTCCTACCCTCTCAACGTACATCATATGTGTAATAACGTAGGTCATAATGTTATACATACCTACGTACAAACAATGAAAGCAAACTTCATCCAGGCTTTTACTCGTATACCCCAAAATTTGCAAGCGGCGACGGTCTCCATCCGTTGCGATACCTTTCACGATTCTCGCGAGTAGCTAAGATTAAGGCCCTCGGTTCAGCTCGAAGACGACGAATTATCGTGTCGAAGGTGTATACGGCCTCCACCCAATCCTCTTCATGACCCATGATATAGAAATTGAAGTCATTCTCGCAAAAAAGGTAAATCAACCTGTCACCTGGATCTCGGTGCACGAAAATAAAAGGGTCCTCCCCAGCAAAAAAACAAATGAGATCGCAATAATCTAATCCGAAATCGTCCCTCAAAGTCTGGATTGCCCCTGGGTAGTAGTCATCTGGAGCCCCAATAACAGTGTAATGCCAATCCAAAATATCAAAATCAGCGTAAACGAGCGACAATTTGTTACTACCTCCGTACAGGAGACGCTCTTCGAGAAGGTTATAGGCCTGCGGAGAGATTATGGATCCTATTTCGCTCCCTCTTTGGAGTACGTAATGGCGTAATGCGGCTTGAGAGGAACGGACATATAGGTTGTCCTGTTCCTCGCACTCGTATTTTGAATGAGGCAGTTCTCTTTGAACTGAACCGCAACCGGAAGACAATAGACGATAGCTCCCATCTATGTTTCTATGGATACTGAGCATTCTGTGCAAATTTAGCAGATATTTGGCGAGAAAGGCAATCCCAATGATTGTATATCGGTTTGGTTGAGACTCAAAACGGTAGAAACGCTGGACGTATGTTGCGACCTTCCCTTCTCTCTGTCTTCTTTGCGATGGTGAAGAACGAGATGGGATAATCACCTTGGCGAAAGAAAAAGGTCGATAATGAAATAGAAATTGACTGCAGCTGCGCTGGGGATATGATACTTGTATCCGCTGAAGAAGGACAATTGAAGGCAAAAAATCCTTCCAAAAAATTGTTCTCGCAGATCCCTAACCCATACACCAGGAACTCACCTAACCCTGATCTCATCAATTAGCGTAGAGCCTGACGAAGTTGCTATCTCCACTGTATCTACGGTCTCCATGCCTGACATGACATCCTAGAAGCTGTATAATTGGATGCCAAACATGACGAACAACACCCGCCAACTCCGGGGATATATTATCCAAGCTTAATTTCGCTATTGCACGGCTACAGTCCAGCGGGGAACTCCTCGGAACGGCGGGACGGTTCCCAAACAGGTTCGATTGACGAGGAACATGTCTCCGCGCCGCCCCGTCCTACCGACTTCGTCTCCAGTCTCATGTATCTCGTCTTCGATTGACCGTCCACCTGACACTGAGCTATTTCCAAGCATGACCCTGGGAAGAGAGGAGACCCCGGAAACTCCCCGCATGGCAGCTCTTTAAACACATGGATCTGAACCCCTTACGCAATTCAAAGTTCGAGACGCAAAGCGGTTCAAAATGACACTTCTCATCAAAGGCGGTCGTGTACTGACTTTCAACTCGGATAATTCAATCTCGTTCCCTATCAAAGATGTCCTGATCGATGGGAACCGTATCGCCAAGATCGACGATAAGATTGAGTTTACCGGCGAAACAATCGATGCAACCGACAAAATTGTGTCTCCAGGATTCATCGATGGTCATCGACACTGCTGGCAATCCCATTTACGGGGTTCAACTGCAAATCTCACTCTCTTGGGGTATTTAGGTGAAATGCTCCTAGGAAGAGCTATGTTTTATCGACCTCAAGATGTGTATCTCGCTCAAGTCGGAGCCGTTACAGAAGCTATCCACTGTGGCATCACAACCGTCCTCGATCATTCACATATCCAACTCTCTGAGGAACATATCAAAAAATGTATTCAAGCGTCCATTGAATCTGGAATTCGCAGTGTATACTGCTTCGCACCGATAAACCTCCCTAGTTCACTAAACCCACTGATGATGCGCGATCTCGCTTCAGAACATACTCGTCAAATGAACCTCTTTTACAAACTTGCTGCAGAAACTCCACTCGGCGGCCCTCTGAATGATGGCAGAGTAACTCTCGGTCTCGGTTACGATGGTCTCCAATATCGTCCTTTGGAGGATACTCGTAAACTCTTCACGTTTGCAAAACAACATCATATGCCTATCGCCTTACACGATGCAGAAGCACACGGAATGCCAGCAATCACTTTCTGCAATCAAAATAACTTGACTTCTGATGTAATGGTATTCTCGCATGCCTCCTACACTACAGACGCAGATCTCAAGCAAATCATGCAAGCTGGAGCTGGAATCGCAAGTACCCCTGAATCAGAAATGCAGATGGGACATGGATGGCCTGAAGGTTTTAGAGCTAGAAGGATGGGATGTAAAGTTGGTCTTGGAGTTGATTCTAGTGCTATTTGTTCAGGAGATATGTTTTATACTATGAGGATTATGTTGCAGACACAACGTGCTCGGGATAATGCGGAGATTTATGCAAAGGGAAAGATTCCCAAGAAGTTGTCTGCTATGGTTGAGGAGGTGATTCATATGGCTACCCTTGGTGGAGCGGAAGCTATTCACAAGGAGAAAGAGTTGGGAAGTATTGAGGTGGGGAAGTTGGCTGATATTATATTGATTAGTACGGATGGACCGAGTATGATTGCGAATGTTGATCTGGCTTCTGCTATGGTGTTGCATGCTACTCCTGCGGATGTGGAAACTGTCATCGTGAACGGTGAGGTGGTTAAGAAGGAAGGCAAATTGACGAGGATTAATTGGGATGAGGTCAAAAAGGAACTTGTTCAAAATAGGCTTGAGTTGGAGGAGATGTACAAGCACATCGATTGGGATACAAACACCAAAGAAGTCGCGGAGTCCTGGTATCTCTGGCATAATGCGGAGTGAAAAAGTAGAAGTAGCATATAGCAAATAACCAAAATATGATGGTCACTACTCTATATTGTACTGCATTCTGCTAAACGACATGCTAGACTGTGCTACTTACAAGAGACCTTTCTTAACCAACGCCTTCTTTGCAATAGTTTCCAGATCAGTTGTCGCCTTGAATTCTGGGAACTTGTCGTTGTCCACTTGTTTCAATTGCGCATTGCCAGTTCCCATGCATCGACGAAGGTTCATTCTGACAGCAGCTGGATTCTTCTCCGCCCAAGCTTGTTTCTCAGCAACTTCTGCCTCTGCAATAGGAACTGTTTTCACGGTGTACTTGACTCCTTGTAGCTTCTCGAGGATTCTGATGATACCTGCCCAGGAGGAACGTTGCCCTTCTACACAGACAAGCTTGTTCTTGGTTTCTTCAGGGTGAAGAAGCACTGCCACTGTGAAGTTGCCAACACTACATAGTTAGACATGAAAATCTTAGAGACGGTACTCTTCATAGCTTGTGTAGGATGTTGGAGCTTCAGGGTCACCGATGACAGTAGCAGTATGGTTGTGTGGGTCTATTTCGAAAACCATTGGGGGAACGTCGAAGATGAAGTCGGCGAACGAGCCATTGGAGATGAGGGTGTATGAGAAGTTAGGATGAGTCGCAGCAAGCTCTTTCAACTGATTTTGGATCTGGACCTTAAATTTGTATGCCGGTTGCACAGAATTGAAAGGTGTAGTGAGATCGAAGCCAAATTCACTTGGGTAGAATCGAGAAACACCGGCTTCGACAGCTGCATCAACAAGATTGGCCTGCTTAGGCACAATAGGAGGTGCCAATGCACAAATAACAGCATCCCAGCCTTCCAATTAGCTTCTACTTGACATCGAGGCGTGTACCTTTCAATCCTTTTACAAGACTTGGCTTATCATCTAGATCAGCCACCACGACTTCAACTCCTTCTTTCTTCAATCCATCGAAAACTTCGCTCTTCCTTGCATCGGAGACAGATGCAGGACTTGTCAATACTCCCAATTTCTTGAAATGCGATCTGTGAGCTAGCAATGCCTTGCGAATGGCAGTGCCAATTGTGCCCGTACTTCCAACAAGAAGAATGTTCTGCAGAGACGCCATCTAGGAAGATCAATGCACAAAGAACCGAACTTTATCTAAAATATTCTCCGAATAAAATAAAAGACCGAAAGGCAAACCCTACTTGAAGTTTGCCAACTGACGAGGGTCTTGATTCACGCTTTGTCCGATCCGAATGCGGGGATGACTTGCAACTGCGTGGAATGGATGCAGGATTTGCTTTCCGTTCCGGAATCCGAGGTGTGTGGTGCTGTGATGCCCGGATGCACGGATCGGATCACGCAGCACAGCAAAGCGGCGTCCCCCGCCAAATTTGGAATGTCCGTGGACTCCGTATTAATGCGATTGTGGCTGCCTTTGCGTAATTGCGGAGATTTACATTTTACGAAACACGAACGACGAAAGGGAACTGGTCCCGCTTGAAGATAGGTCAAGTCTGGGGAATGGAGTGGATTTTGACTTGTTATCTCCACTCTACTCCGCAGGCTACTCCTGTCGTCTTGGCTGGAACCCCGCATGGAGTGCGCCAACGTCGTTAGATGGACGTAATTAACGATTATGCCATCAGAAGCTAGAGAGGCAACAGAGAGCGAGATTCGTGATGTATATAACGGCATCTTTTCTCCACATCTTGGAAACATAGAAGGAAGATGTCTAAATCTGAAGATGAATTGAGAGATTTTGATATTGAAGCTCAGAATAACTCTGATCCTGACCTGGTTCAGCAAAATAAAGAGTTACAGAGGATCAAGTCTGCCGGGATGTTGACCATCTCTCCTGAACTTTTTGAGAAGGTACCGATATTTGCTTAGGCTGTTAAGTGTCTAGTTGTACATTCAGTCGAAAAGTCCGTCGGTAGGTGATTTCCGCCAAAGGTTTGCCAATCCAACGCCACTTGGGTTTATGGGGTGAGATCTCCATGCCAGATTGAGTTAACGTCAGATTCGCCATCTCAACTGCGACGTTTGCCATGGTGTTGATGGGTTGGGGTGGAGCAACTACTCTCACTAGCGTTGCGTATGCACGATTCCTTACTGAAGCTTATATTTAAGTGGGATCTTCTTCTTTACAGGTCCGACGTTGCTACTTCTGGCCACAATCTTCGAATGGATAATGGGCAATTTCTTTGCAATGATGGTTTGCGGGATGTTCTGCGTATTCTGGTTATCTTTCGGAACTCTACAGCTTCCTACATTACAGCTCGCTGCATCCTATTCAGCAGATGGCACGAATGCTGCTGAAGGCGCATTGAGCGTTGGCTACAATGCTGGCGTTGCACTCTACCTCATCGTCTGGGGATTTACGCTATTGACATTCTTCATATTTACTCTCAAGACCAACATGGTTTTCGCATTGATCTTCTTCTTTGTCGATGTCGGTGTCTGGTTACTCAGTGCAGCCTATTGGAAGGTGGCGCTAGGTGATCTTGAGTTGGCTGGTAAGTTACAGAAGGTTATCTCATTCCGCAACTTCCGCTGACGGGTCTTGTAGGCGGGAGCGTCGATGTGTTTTGTAGTTGCTTTGTTGGGATGGTATGTAACCATCGTCATGATTGCTGCGGAATTGCGTATCTCTGTCAAGTTGCCGGTCGGAGACCTTTCGCACTTGTGGCCCGACACGGATAAATCCCTTGCACAGATGGAAAGGGAAAGTAAGAGTAAGTAACGAGCATATAGAACGATAGAAGAGTGGATAGAACGAGAGGATGGGATCTAACGGAAGAAACTGTATTAATAAGAGTGTCACTGTTTGAGTTGCTATGTTGTCCCTTAAGGGTAAGTCTGTCGGTAGATTAAAGATGTAATTCCGAACAAGGAATGACGCAGGAGGCCAAGAAGACACACAAGGCACGCAGTACCGAGGTTCAGGCGAAAATGGGGTTTGACGCTTTTTGTTTTATTTTGAACTTTTTCCGTATTGTGTTACGCATCGGGCCCCGCAACCCAATGGATGCCTCGGCTTTTAGTCATAGTCAGGAACCCATTCCCGAATGGTGACCCCTCCTCTTTCAGCTTGCTCCTTGTTGGCTGGCGCTACCTTGCGCAGCTACGATTCATCCTCCTTCATTCATCGGGTGAGCTCGCACTTACTCTGTTGCTCATCACATAATTTATACTTTTTCTACTCAACATCTCCTTCATTTCCCCCGCAAAACACAATCCTCAATGCCAATTCCTATGAGAGATAGTAGTAACTCTGAAGCTTCGCCATCAATGACTTGCTCTCCTCCTGGTCCTAAACAAAGGCGCATTAGCACCGCTGTAAGTTTCGTCGTGTCATTATCAGTGCTGATTGTATCTAGTGCGATGTGTGTAGGAAGAAAAAGGTGCTCTCAACAACGCAACAAACTAACTGCGTCTAGATCCGTTGCGATGGAGGAAGACCTCGTTGTCTATCCTGTTGCTCGTATGGGACTACTTGCACCTATTCTGGGGAGGCCAAAGCGAAAGCTAGAGGGAAGGGGTAAATGCGGGGCCAGTTATCCGTCCTAACGTGTAGACAAATCTACATCGAGACTTTGGAGAACAGAATGGCTAGAATGGAATCGCTCATGAAGAATCTGGTTCCAGGATACGGAAAACCCGGCTGCGATTCTTTTCCATCCAAATTCAGTATGGATCTCTCTAGTGACGGGAGCGATATCGACCCTGCTGAGCAAGTGAGTGGTTTGGCGGAAGGAATGGGAACCCTCTTTGTTGACCATGTTGGTGATACTCAGTATCTCGGTTCGTTCTGCCTTTTCGTTTTCTAATTGAAGGTCCGTCAAGTGGATTTTCAGTCCTTGCAAAGTCCCTGTCGAACTACACCGAACTGACAGATCAACTACAGATTGCTCCTTTCGATGGTGGGATAGATGCTGCACGACCATCTGCTTCAAGAGAAGTGGTTCAGCGCTATATTGACGCTTACTTTGAAAACGAAACTTTGCCCATCTTGCATCGACCAAGTTTTGAAGAATGGGTGCAGAGAGTCTACACGAATGACCCGCCCAAGGAGAAGTGTTGGTGGGCTTGTTGGAATATGGTATTGGCCATCGGAAGTCATTTTGTGGATCCCAAGGACAAGCCATTGAAGGAGACATTCGGATGGGCTCATTTTGAGAAAGCATATGCACGACTACCAGACTTATTACAGGGCTCAAATCTGCGATCTTTGCAAGCTCTACTCTTGATTGTATGGCACACATTGTTCCACACTAAATATAGATTGGATATCTGCAGTCTACACTCAAAGCCTCTAGATGGGTTTTGATGGGTTCGGCGGTACAACTTGCACAGGCCCTAGGACTTC
>Ga0335073_10017516_pt1 | contig 10024 bp, 9 predicted proteins | sample Lox_Sample_22_FD_207093 | JGI IMG/M metagenome (GOLD analysis project Ga0335073, IMG submission 207093) | Soil microbial communities from Loxahatchee National Wildlife Refuge, Florida, United States - Lox_Sample_2.2 | ecosystem: Environmental > Terrestrial > Soil > Wetlands | place: USA: Florida... | reverse complement strand
AGCAGGGGAAGACAGCGGCGCTGCCGCGGATTGGAGATCAGCGGATTGCACAATTGCCTACAGATTACCGTGACAAAACGCCCATGACCCTGTGCAGAACACGACTGAAATTCCTTGTCCGTATAAGTGGGCTTCAGCGTGTCGGAATGGGAATGCGCCAGATCTTTTCGCCGCGGAGATTTGTGAGCCATATCGTTCCGAAGGCGAATCGAACGCTATCACCACCATCGCCGCGCCATTGTCCGATGACTCTGTCTGTTTTTGGATCGATTTGGGTGAGCGGAAATTCCGTGACCGTGGCCCAGACAGATCCTCCGCCAAAGGCGATCTCGCCGCCGTGACCTGGAATGCCGGCCTGGATCGTCGCCAGCAACCTTCCGGTTTTCGCATCGACGCGGGAGACGGAACCGTCGCCCTGGTTCAGCACCCAGATGGAGCCTGCTCCGAATGTCAAAAATCGTGGTTTGGGTCCGACCCGAGTCGATCCGATAACTGTGTTGGTCGCGGGATTAATCCGGAGCAGGGAATTGCCGGCGTTCGAGGTGACCCAGACCGATCGTTCCGCAAACTGCGGATTGAAGGAGCCAGTCGGGATCCGGATGCGTTTTGAAATCCGGTTTGTGGCCGCGTCCACCCGCGTCAGCTCACCTCCGGCCGAGGTGACGAGCCAGATACTCCCAGCTCCAGCGGCGATGCCACCCTCGGAATCGGCGGGATTGGCAGGAATCGTCGCCTGGATGTCGCCCGTTTCAGCATTCAACCGCTTCAGGTTGTGATCGCCGCAGCTCGGAACCCACAGGCTTCCAAAGCCCACCGCCAATCCGGAACAGGGCTTGCGAATCGTGACAATGATTCCGGGCTGGTTCGTTTTGGGGTCGAGCCTGACGAGATAATCGAGGTCGTCGCTTGTTGCCCACACAGCGTCTGCGCTGACGGCCAGCCAGTCGGGATCGCCCTTTACCGGGAAGGTTGCCATCCTGGGCAACTCGTCCATCCGGTGCTGGATAGACGGGTTTTGAACCCCGGTTTTCTTCGGAAATTCGGCCTGCTGCGAGCACAACGGAATCACCGCAGACAAGCCTGTGACAGCCAGCAGAAGAGTTCGAAAAATCATCCCTCTAAGTCCTTGCATTCTTTAAGTGATCGCGCCCTGTCGCAAAGGGGCTCCAAACCCTCCTGCTACAACATTCTGAGACTTCCATATGGTGATTTGGATCACAGTATACTGAAGGCTAAGGCCTTAGATTTGAGTACGGCATGCATCTCCTCTGGCTCCGAGTCGCGACTATTCTTTACGCGGCCGCAAGTGTCACCATCTTCCCCGCTGTGCTCAATTCTTCTCAGCGCGCGAGGCAATGGTGTGTGCACCTGGGGGGGGTGGCCTTCTTTTTTCACTTTGTATCGTCGGTCGAGATGCTCAGCGCAGAGCACCGCTGGCTGCCGGTGGGCGCCCGCGAAGTTGAAGCATTACTTGGATTTGCGGTGGCCGGGCTGTTCTTCCTGGCGTGGTGGCTCTATGACGCAATTTCGCTTGGAATCTTCGCGCTGCCAGCGACGTTTTTCCTGGTTTTTGTGCCGGCTTTGGGCCTGCAAGGTTATGCATTTCCCTCGGAAGGCGTGCGAACCAGCTGGCTGATCGCCCATATTGCAGCTCTTTTGGCCGCATATGCTGCCCTCGGCTTCAGTCTTTTGGCATCGCTTTTGTATCTGCTCCAAGAGCGCCGCCTGAAGGCCAAGCTCAAGTCGACAAACGAATCCGGTGGGATCCCACTCGACTGGCTCCCGCCGCTCGACACGCTTGAGCGTCTGGCCCACGCCATGCTGCTTTTCGGTTTCCCCTGCATGACCGTCGGCCTCATTCTCGGAGCCGTGCTGGTCCAGGAAACCTCTCTCGGGGCCGCCTACTTCGCCGATCCCAAGGTCATCGCCTCCTACGCCATGTGGGGGCTCTACGTTCTTTTGCTGTTCCTCCGTCAGTCGAAGGGCCTGCGTGGCCGCAAGGCCGCCTATCTCTCAGGAGCGGTTCTGGCCGTGATGCTCTGCGTCTGGGCAGCCAACATGGTCAGCCACGTTCACAGGTTCGGTGCCCCGTGAGCCAGCTCGTTCTCATCGGGGTCAACCACAAGACCGCGCCGATCGCCCTGCGCGAACGCATCGCCATCTCACGCGATGAGCTGCCCGACGCGACCCGCGCTCTTGCCGCCCAGGCCGGCGTCAGCGAGTGCATGATCGTCTCCACCTGCAATCGCGTGGAGATGCTCGCTGCCGTCGAATCGCCCGAGACCGATATCAAGGAGTTCCTGTACAGCCAGTTTGGAATTGAGAAAGCCGAACTCGGCCCGCATATTTACGAACATCGCGACCAGCAGGCCGTGCGGCACCTTTTCCGTGTGGCGGCCAGCCTCGATTCCATGGTCGTTGGCGAGCCGCAGATTCTTGGGCAGGTGAAAGAAGCCTTCGCAGCGGCACGCGCCGCCGGCACCGTTTCAGGCCAACTCGAACACCTGCTGCAGTCGGCTTTTGCTGCGGCCAAGAAAGTCCGCACCGAGACGGCCATTGGATCGAACTCGGTTTCCATCGCTTCCGTCGCTGTCGAACTGGCCCGCAAGATTTTCGGATCGCTTCAAGGCCGGACGGTCTTTCTTGTAGGCGCGGGAAAGATGAGTGAACTGGCCGCTCGGCATCTCGTTCAACAGGGAGCCGGAGCCATTCTCGTCACCAATCGCACGATGGAACGCGCTCGCTCGCTGGCCGAGCCCTTCAATGGCCGTGTGATTCCTTTCGAAAAACTCTACGAGACCGCGACTGAAGCGGACATCGTGATCAGCTCTACCGGCGCGCCGCATCCGATCTTCCGCCGCGAGCACGGCCAGCAGTTCATGCATCGCCGTCGCAATCGCCCCATGTTCTTCATCGACATTGCCGTGCCCCGCGACGTCGATCCGGCGATGAACAACGTAGAGGGCATATTCGTTTACGACATCGACGACCTGCAGCAGGTGGCCGCGGCGCATATCGCCGAACGCAAGACGCAGGCCGGTGATGCTGAGGCCCTCGTCGAAGCGGAGGTTGAGCGCTTCCATCAGCGGCGCCGTACGGTCAACGTCGCTCCGGCGATTGTCTCGCTTCAGCGTCAGGCCGAAGAGATTCGCGTGACCGAGTTGAAGCGGATGCACGCCAAACTCGGCGCGCTTACCGCCGAGCAACTGGCGGCTGTCGAAGCCCTCACTCGTGGATTGGTCAACAAGTTCCTTCATCCACCCATGCAGGCTCTCAAGCAGGCTGCGCGTGAAAATGACTCCACGCGAGTCGATGCGCTATGCGAGACGTGGGCTCTTCCTCCAGTTGCCGAACAGGGAGACCAAAAGGCTTCCGTCATCCCCATCACGCAGCCCGAAAAGAAATCACCCGATTCTCCTCGCGAGAGCGAGACAAGCGCCGTAGGAGGCAAATGAAACTGCGTATTGGCAGTCGCGGCTCGCAACTCGCCCTCTGGCAAGCCAACCACATCGCCGCGCTTCTGCGCGCACATGGCCACTCCGTCGAAATCGAAATCATCAAAACCACCGGCGACCGCCTGCAGGAAGTCACATTTGCGCAGGTCGGCTCGAAGGGCATGTTCACCAAGGAAATTGAAGAGGCTCTCGCCGAAGGCCGTGTTCACCTCGCCGTACACTCGCTGAAAGATCTGCCGACAGAACTGCCTTCGCCGTTTACGCTCGCCGCGACTCCTCCGCGCGTCGATCCGCGTGACGTGCTGGTCTCCGTGAAGTATCACAGCCTGCATGCCCTTCCGCATGGTGCGGTTGTCGGCACCAGCAGCCAGCGCCGTCGTGCGCAGCTCCTTGCAATTCGTCCCGACATTCAGGCAATCGAGTTTCGTGGCAATGTCGATACGCGGTTAGGCAAGCTCGCGGCGGGTAAGGTGGATGCGATTTTGCTTGCTGCCGCAGGCCTGGATCGCCTCGGAAAAACGGAATGGGTGCGCGAGAGACTCGATCCTCATCACTTCTGTCCCGCTGCGGGCCAAGGCTCGCTTGGCATCGAGACGCGGAAGGACGATTCGGAGACGATTGCCGCGATTGCGTTTCTTGACGATCCGGCGACACGCTATGCAATCACGGCCGAGCGCGCTGCACTTGCAGCATTGGGAGGCGGTTGCCAAGTACCGATCGGTATCCATTGTCGCGTCGCGCCACAGGATGAGGCGGGCGAGTGGCAGGAGATATTCGGCGTGGTCGCCGATCCGGCGACAGGCAAGGCGATCCGTGTGCACCACGAAACGCACCGCGCCGAGATGGGCCCAGTTTCGCTCGGCCAGTTGGCCGCTGAGAAACTGCTCGAAGCTGGCGCTGGTCCGCTGCTCGAAGCCGCTACTCAGCCGCCCGCGGGAGCGTCTGCGTGACGCTTATGCTATGAAGCGCATCCTCGTCACCCGCGCCGCGCATCAGGCAGGGAAGCTGAGCGAAGGATTGCGTGCCGCGGGTTTTGAGCCGGTTGAAGTGCCCATTCTGGAGATTCAGCCGCCGTCAAGTTACGATGCACTCGACGCCGCCATACGTAACGTCGGTGCCTACGACTGGCTGATCTTCACGAGCGCCAACGCTGTGCGGACTCTGGTGGAACGGGCTGCCGCTTGCGGAATCGTATTTGCATCCGCAATGCCAAGAGTGGCCGCAGTGGGCAAGGCGACCAACGATGCTGCTCGTCAAGCAGGATTCACCACCGCCTTCACCCCGAAAGAGTTCGTTGCAGAGAGCCTTGTGGAAGCACTTGCCGGAAGTGCGGCAGGGAAGCGCGTTCTCCTTGCACGGGCAGCCGTCGCCCGCGACGTCATCCCGGACAGCCTTCGCGCCGCGGGAGCTATCGTCGACGTTGTGGACGCGTATCAAAACGCGATCCCTGCCGGAGCGCCGGAACAACTTCGAGCAACACTGGCAGGTGGGATCGATGCGGCCACGTTTACAAGTTCCTCCAGTGCCACGCATTTGGCCGAGGTGGCCAACGCAGCCGGAATCACGTTTCCTTTTGCAGGAGTGAAGGCCGTGTCTATCGGTCCGATCACCAGCACGACCCTACGCGAGCTTGGATGGCCTCCCGTAGCCGAAGCCGATCCGCACGACATTTCCGGCCTTGTCGCTGCTGTTGCAAAAGCTCTCAATCCCAAAAGGTGATGGCGACAGCGGAGCTGACGGCAGTCCGCTAGACTTTATCCATGCCTCGATTCTCCCCCACGTTGGCGATCAAGGCCATTCTGTGTTTGGCTTTCATGCTGGCCGCGTTCGGCCAGACTCCTCACACTCTCACCTACGCTCCCGGCAAGCAGATTACCCTCAACCTGCCGGCCACTTTCGACATCAATATCGCGGCAACCGGGCTGAAGCGGGTTCGCTTCTTCGCCAGGGCTCCCGACGGCCGCATCTTCGTCACTGGGATGCACGACCTTGGGGACAACCAGCTTGGTTCGATCTTCATCCTTGATGGCTGGAATGAGCAGACTCGCCGCTTCACTCGCATCACGCATTATCTCGACCACCTGCGAAATCCCAACAACCTCGCCTTTTGGACTGATCCGACAACGAAGCAAAGCTGGCTCTACCTGCCGCTAACCAACCGACTCCTGCGTTACAAATACAACGCGGGCGACAACGCTCCGGTCTCGGAGCCGGAGACGATGATCCGCTTTCCCGATTACGGGTTGCATTACAAGTACGGCGGCTGGCATCTCACCCGCACGGTCGCTGTCGTAGACCTGCAGGGCTCGACGCGCATCTTCGTCTCGGTCGGGTCATCCTGCAATTACTGCCAGGAAGACGAGGTTGCACGTGCCTCGGTGATCAGCATGGACCCAGACGGCACGAACCAGAAGGTCGAAGCCCAGGGAATGCGCAATGCGGTCGATCTGCACCAGGTTTCCGGAATCGATCGCCAGCCAGTTTTCGCCACGAACATGGGTGACGATCATCTCGGCAACAATCTGCCTGAGGACACATTTTTTCAACTCGATCTTTCGCGAGACGCTGCGCCCAACTACGGCTGGCCCACCTGCTACTTCGCCAACGGCAAGCCGATACTCGACACGACCAAGCTGCCGACCCTGGGCGCCGCTCGCGCCGCCGGCATAACCGTTGCCGGTCCTTCCCCAAAAAAGAACCCAAACGATTCTGTCTACGGCAACCAGGCCGGTGTCGCCGACGCCGGAACAAATCTCTCCGCTGGGGGAGGCCATGCGCCCGTCGAGGATCCGAACGTCAATCTCGGACAGGCACCGACGCCTCTGTCATCGTGTTCCAGCGTGCCGGCAGCGTACACCACGTTCGCCGCGCACAGTTCGCCCCTGGGATTCGCTTATTTTGGAACGGATAATTCCGAGCTGGCTGGAAGTTTTCTGGTTGCTTTGCACGGGGCCAGCCATCCCGGAATCGGCACCGGCTATCGGGTTGTGCAATTCACACCGGAAGATCGCAAGCCGCGCGACTTTGTGACGGGTTTTCTCACGAAGGTAAACGGAAAGCCGGTTGTGCATGGCCGCCCCTGCGGCATCCTGCGGCTCGATCGCGATACTTTCCTGCTCAGCGATGATTACCTGGGCATCATCTACTACGTTCGCCCACGCGCAAACTGAACGAGCCTCTAGTCCCTATGTCCCTCAGTCCCTGTTTCTGTCAACTCCACCACGTCTTGTCTTCGGAATAGCAGAGCTTCTCGAGCGCGCACTGATCGCACTTCGGCTTGCGGGCGATGCAGACCTGCCGGCCATGATGAATTACCTGGTGTGAGAAGCGGATCCAGTGATCTCTGGGAAGAATGCGCATCAGGTCCTGCTCAACCTTTTCGGCGCTGTCGGAGTTGGTGAGATCGAGCCTGTGCGCGATGCGAAACACGTGCGTATCGACGACAACGCCCTCGGCCTTGTTGTAGCTGACGCCCAGGACGACGTTGGCTGTCTTTCGCGCCGCACCCGGAACCGTGATTAGCTCGGCCAGCGTTTCCGGGACCTTGCCGCCAAATTGATCTGTAATCCTGTTCGCAGCTCCCCGGATCGACTTAGCCTTATTACGGAAGAAGCCCGTCGTTCGGATCAATTCCTCAAGCTCAGGTAGCGAAGCTTTCGCCATGGCCGCAGAAGTAGGGAAGCGACGGAACAGCTCCGGCGTGACCATGTTTACGCGCGCATCGGTACATTGTGCAGAGAGAATGGTTGCCACGAGCAATTCCCACGGCGTGCGATGATTGAGCGCGCAAACAGCGTCGGGGTAGGCCTCGTCGAGAGCTTTCAGAATTGCATTGACCCGCTCCGGAGCGAGCGCATTTCGCGAGGGCTGGGTCTTCTTTGCGATAGGCTTCGCTCTGTTCGACGAGGCATTCTTCGTTGCTTCGCGCTTCACCGCAGCTTTCTTCTTCTTAATTGTGTTTGTGCCGGCCATCTTCTTCACATTTTGCCGCTAAGCCAACCAGGCAGCTTGTCAATCGGCAACCGCAGCGCCAGATAGAACTGCCCGAACAATGCATACACCGCGCTGACCTCGTCGAAGCGCATCTCGTAGATCAGCTTCTTGAAGACGACGGGATCGTTGGCGAAGAGATCCACGCCCCACTCCCAGTCGTCCATACCGATGGAGCCGCTGATGATCTGCTTCACCACATCGCCGTAGCGGCGGCCGATCATGCCGTGTTCGTGCATCATGCGTTGGCGATCGGCAAATGGCACCGTGTACCAGTTCACCTGCTCGCCGCGCTTGCGATCCATCGGATAAAAGCACAGGTACTTTGTGTCAGGGATGGCAGGGAAGAGGCGGGGCTTCATCGCCTCGGCGCCGCGTTTCATCGAGCCTTCAACCTCGACATTCCACTCCGGCGAAAACGGCTCTGCGCCTTTCGACGAGGCTGCTTCATAGGTCTTGCGAGTCGATTCGTAGAGGCCCAATTCAACGACGGAGACGTAGGAATGCGTCGGCATCAAAAAATCGGAGAGCGCAGTCTGCGCCAGATCCAATTCCACCTGGTTCAATGCTTCAAACGAATCGCGGAAATGGACGAGGATCAGGTCGCCCTTGTGTCCGAGTTGCGAAAAGAGTGCCGACTGTACTGGCTTATCGGTTTCGGCCCGCTCGAGACCTCTTAGCAATTCAACAGCTTCGCTGACAATGTGGACACGCTCGACGTCGCCGCATGTCCGCCATGCCTTCCAGTCAAACCGGAAGAACTGATGCAAAACGGAAGAGCCTTCAAGCGTCAACGGAACCGGAGGAAACTCGGCCAACTTAAGCACCTCGCGCAGGATGAATCAGGCTCAATCGTAGCAGGGCCGGGATGGCGTCCGCCTTGAACCTATATAATGAGAAAGCCAATGACCGAACGTATTTTGCCCCTGCTTGTGAACTTCGTCACCCAGGTCATCGGCTCATTGGGATATGCGGGCATCGTCGCACTGATGGGGATCGAATCGGCCTGCATCCCCCTCCCGTCGGAAATCATCATGCCCTTCGCCGGATATCTCGTGTATACCGGCCACTTCAGCCTCTTCTGGGCGGCAACTGCGGGCGCGGTCGGCTGCAATCTTGGATCGGTGTTTGCCTATTGGGTGGGTGCTGCCGGAGGGCGACCGCTGGTTTTGCGCTATGGCCGATGGGTGCTGATGAGCCACCACGACCTCGATCGCATTACCGGGTTCTTTGAAAAATATGGCGGCATCACGGTGTTGCTGGGTCGTCTGCTGCCGGTTGTCCGGACGTTTATCGCATTTCCGGCTGGCGTAGCAAGGATGCCGCAAGGACGCTTTCACATTTATACGTTCATCGGGTCATGGCCCTGGTGCTTCGCGTTGGCGTATGTGGGGATGCGGCTGGGCCAGGCGTGGCATACCGATCCTCGTTTTCACGAGTGGTTTCATCGTTTTCATCTAGTTGTCGAAATCGGACTACTCATTGCGGTGGTGTGGTTTGTGTGGACCCACATTAACCGCTTCCGACAGGCCAGCGAGGCGTGACGAACGGCAGAGAAAGTCTCTGCTCCGGGGGCGTACACTAATGCGTTCCCGAATTTTCAAACTCGTATTTCATTGAGACTTCAAAGGAAGGTTAGGAAGAGGAATGAGCACTACAGAACAGAGCGGCTCGAAGACCGCGGTCGCGAAGCCCGAAGCTGCCAAGGGCAAGCTGGGCGTAATGGTTGTGGGATTGGGCGCTGTGGCCACCACGATGATCGCCGGTGTTGAAGCGGTGCGGCGCGGACTGGCAAAGCCCATCGGTTCGCTGACGCAAATGGGCACGATTCGCCTGGGCAAGCGCACCGACAACAAGTCGCCGTTGATCAAAGATTTCGTTCCGCTAGCCGACCTGAATGACATCGTCTTTACTGGTTGGGACATCTTCGAAGACAACGTCTACGAAAGCGCCGCGCACGCCAAGGTGCTCGACAAGGAAACGCTCGAGAAGATGAAGCCGTATCTCGAGTCCATCAAGCCGCTGCCTGCTGTCTTTGATCAGTTCTACGTGAAGCGCCTGCACGGTACGCACGTGAAGAAAGGCAAGAACAAGAAGGAACTCGCGGACCAGGTTCGCGACGACATTCGCAACTTCCGGAAGAGTGTAGATCGCATCGTCATGATCTGGTGCGGATCGACCGAGATCTTCCTCGAGCCGACTGCCGTCCACCAGTCCATCGCTGCGTTCGAAAAGGGTCTTGAGAGCAACGACGCCGGCATCGCTCCTTCCCAGATTTACGCCTACGCCGCATTGAGTGAGGGGGTTCCTTTTGCGAATGGCGCACCGAACCTTACCGTCGATGTGCCGGCAATGATAGATCTTTCGAAGAAGAACGGGGCCCCGATCTGTGGCAAGGACTTCAAGACCGGCCAGACATTCATGAAGACAGTCCTTGCGCCGGCATTCAAGGCGCGCTTGCTCGGCGTCTCAGGATGGTATTCAACTAACATCCTCGGTAACCGCGATGGCGAAGTTCTTGACGATCCCGAATCGTTCAAAACCAAGGAAGAGTCGAAGCTCGGATCTCTCGAATACAT
>Ga0335073_10017515_pt1 | contig 10024 bp, 10 predicted proteins | sample Lox_Sample_22_FD_207093 | JGI IMG/M metagenome (GOLD analysis project Ga0335073, IMG submission 207093) | Soil microbial communities from Loxahatchee National Wildlife Refuge, Florida, United States - Lox_Sample_2.2 | ecosystem: Environmental > Terrestrial > Soil > Wetlands | place: USA... | reverse complement strand
GCTGCGCGACCCGGCCAAGTCGAGCGGTTGAGTTCGATGCCGCGCGCGGCGGCGGAACGACCGGCGTGCTGCTGCCAGCCGATGTGAAACGTCTCTCCGCGCTGCGGCGGGTTCCTTTGGACCGCGCGGCGCGCGTGGCGGAGCAATACGGACAGGAGGGCGATGTCTGCGCCTTCGCGTTGGCAACCGGCGCCGCACCGCTGAGTGCCGAATCCGTCACCGGCCGTCCCTTGACACTCGCGCCCGGCGATTTGTTCCTGGGCACGCCGGGGCATCGCGAATCGACGCGATGGGTGGTGGGCAGCGTGCCGGAAGGCGGCCTGGTGCCGGGCGCCGAATACTGGCTGCTGGCGGACTGCGGAACAGTCGGTGCATTGATCGGCGACTCGCCGCGCGAAAAGGGCCATCTCGGGCGCGTTACGTTCCGCGGCGTGGTGCAGGATGCGGATGCGACCACGCTGAACATCCGGCAGTTCGCCTGGACGCAGCCCGCTGCCGCGGCGGCGGATCGTGGCGTGCCGGTGTTTGTGGTGGTCGGGACCTCATCGGAAGTCGGCAAGACCACCGCGGCGGTCAACGTGCTGCGGTCGTCGCGCCGTGCGGGGCGGGCGCGCGTGGCGGCGCTGAAGGCCACCGGCACATCGTCGCTGGCCGAGCTCCACAGCTACCAGGATTTCGGCGCTGCGCCGTGTTTCGATTGCGTCGATTTCGGTCTGCCCACGACCTATCCCTCGGGACGCCCCGATATCGGCGCGGTGTTCGCGGCGATGCTGGATGCGTGCCTGTCTCTGGATGCTGACGCCGTGCTGATCGAATGCGGCGGCGACATCCTGGGCGCCAACGTGCCGGTGTTCCTGGACCAAGTGGTGCGGCGCCGGCCGGCGGCGAAGCTGATTCTGATCGCTTCGGATTCGCTCGCGGCGTTGGGGGCGAAATCAGTGCTCGCCGACATGGGGCTGGCGATCACGCTGATTGCCGGGCCCTGCACCGATACCCCGACCATCGAGCAACGCACGCGCGATTTGTGCGGCCTGCCGGCGATGAACCTTGCGCGCGGCGGGTCGCCGGCGCTTGGCTGACGCGGATATCTCCGCCGCGGCAGGAGACAGCACGGAATGAGCCAAGCGGACCCGCCGGCCGCCGATCTGGTGAACCGGGGATTCCTGGTGAGGAACGCGCCCGGCGGCGGTGAGGCAGCTCGTGCCGGCCGTACCTTCATCGTCACGGGTCTGCATCGGTCCGGCACGACGCTGGTCGCGTCGATGCTGCGTCAGGTCGGCATCTTCATGGGCAGCGCGATCAACGACATCGTGCATGAGGACGAGGAGGCCGCGCGGCTGATCGAGTGCCGTGATCGCAACGGGTTGCGGCAACTTATCGCCGGTCGCAACGCCGCCTACGGCACCTGGGGATTCAAGCTGCCGATGCTGTGCGGCTTGCTTGACGCGGCGGATATGGGATTGTTCCACAATCCGCATGTCATCGTGACGTTCCGCGACCCGCTGGCGATTGCGCTGCGCGCGTCGCTTTCGGAATACCGCGCGCCGATGCTGGCGTTGCGGGCTGCCGCCGAGGACATGGCGGCGATGGTGGAGTATGTCGGCATGCTCGCCTGCCCGACACTGCTGCTGAGCTACGAAAAGGCGCTGGTGTTCCCTGGCGATATTGCCGACGCGGTGGTCGGATTCTGCGGCCTGCCGCGGAGCGAGGCGCTGCGCCGGCATCTGATCGGCGCGATCGAACCCAACCGGGCAACCTACTTGCTCGGCAGCCGGCGGCGTTATGAAGGCCGCATCGAGGGCATCGCCGGCGGGCGTCTCTATGGCTGGTGCCGGTTGACCGGATGTTCGGATCCGATCGCCTTGGAGTTGCTCGTGGATGATCGGCCGGCGATGCGTTTCGTGGCCGATGCGTTGCGTCAGGACCTGCGCGAGGCCGGGTTCGGCGACGGCCGCCACGGGTTCTTTCTCGACCTTGCCGGGGTCGGGCTCCGCGCCGATGCTGTTATCCGGATCAGGGTGGCCGAGCATGGCGTCGAGTTGGATAACAGCGGGCGGCGGTTGGGCGAATACTGAGCAATTGCGCCATTGACAGCGCCGATCGTCGGCGCAGCGTCGGCCGGGTGTTCGTGGAAGGGAGAAAGCTATGCAGCTCGGAATCCATCTGCCGCACGCCGGCGAGCAAGCGACGCCGGCACTGATCCGCCGCTATGCGATCCGCGCCGATGCGCTGGGGTTCGACGATGTGTGGGTGAGCGAGCATATCATCGTGCCGCGCGCCGAGTTCCCGCGCTCGCCGTTGTTCTATGATCCGGTGGTGACGCTGAGCTATGTCGCCGCGGTGACAGAGCATGTGCGGCTGGGCACCACCGTGCTGGTGCTGCCGATGCGGCATCCGCTGCCGCTGGCGAAGGAACTGGCGAGCCTGCACAACCTGTCTGAGGGGCGGCTGATCCTGGGGGCCGGTGTCGGTTGGCTGGAGGCGGAGTTCGCCGCGCTCGGCGTGCCGTTCAAGCAACGCGGGCGGCGCATGGATGAGGGCATCGCGATGATGCGCGCGGTGTGGACGCAGGACCCGGTGACGTTCGAGGCGAAGGTGATCCCGGCGAAGATCGAGGGGATGACAATGCAGCCGCTGCCTGTCAGCAAGATTCCGCTGTGGATCGGCGGGAGTTCGGACGCGGCGCTGCAGCGGACGGCGCGGATCGCGGACGGGTGGCACAGCGGCAACGCGACGCCGGAGCAAGTGGCGCCGATTGTAAAGCGACTGCGGGCGGAGCGGCCCGGCGCGGATTTCACCATCTCGATCCGGACCCATTGGAATGGCAAGGATGTGGGGGAACTGCGCGAGCGGGTGGCGGCGTACGCGGCAGTGGGCGTGCAGCACGTGCTGGTGGCGCCGGTAAACCGCGAACTGGATGATTGGGACGCGGTGATCGAGGGGGCAGGGACGCTGGTGGGGACGTGATAACGCATAGCGCCGGAAGCCGAACCGGTCGTGAATGACGTAGCGCCGATCGAGCGCGACATTGTAATTTGGCAGCAGCGATCCGCTGGCGATTTGCATCGTTTGTCGGATTTGATTTCGAACCGCATCTATCTGTGACGCGCGCAGGCGGGGCCACAGGCTAGCTGCTAAATTGCAAGCAGCCAGGCCAGCGCAGAGCAATCCAGGCAATGCGCTCGGCGTAGACACCTGGCCAGACGTCATCTACCGTTCGCCGCAGAACGGGACATGGCACAGACCGGCCGCCGCGGCCCGCAAGAAGAACATTGGAGGGAGGCCATGCTCAGCAGCAGCAATGCCGCCGCAACCATCAATTTTGCGCGCGGCCTTACGCGGTATCAGTGGACAATCTTCTTCGTCGTCTGGGCTGGCTGGGCGCTCGACGCGACTGATTTCGGTCTGTTCTCGATCGTGCTGAAGCCCGCGCTGACCGAGTTGCTCGGGGGCAATCCATCGCCTGCCGCGATCGGCCGGGTTGGCGGCATCCTGGCCATGACCGGGCTGCTGGGGTGGGCATTCGGCGGCTTCTTGTTCGGTATTCTCGCCGATTATATCGGCCGGGTGCGCACGCTCTCGGTGAGCATCCTGATCTATAGCGTCTTCACCGCGGCGCAGGGCTTCTCGCACACGCCGCTCGAACTCGGGGTGTTCCGGTTTTTCGGTGGCCTCGGCACCGGCGGCGAGATCATCGTCGGCATTCCGCTCGTCGCCGAGGCGTTTGCCGAGACCCACCGCGCCCGGGTGTTGGGCGTCATGATGACCGGCGGCGGGTTCGGCGGCCTGATCGGGGGCTGTGTCTATGGGCTGATCGGCCCCTACGGCTGGCGATGGGTGTTCTTTGTCGGCGTCGTGCCAGCGCTGCTGGTGGCGCTGATTCGCCAGGGCGTCGGCGAACCCGAACGCTTCGAAGCGGTGCGCGCCCGCCGCCTCGCGGCCAAGGCGCGCGGAGCCAACCCCGAGGACCGCGAATTCCTGCGATTTGTCCCACTGCAATTGTTCAGTCGACAAAACATCTACAGCACCTCGGTCGGGTTGATGTTCTGCCTTGGCACGTTATTGGCGATCTGGACCACCGTCATCTGGCTGCCCACGATCGTCATTCAGATGCTCGGCAATCAAGGCATCAAAGGCGCCGCTGCGATACCCTATGTCAGCCACAGCATTATGCTGTGGGGCATTGGCGGGATTTTTGGCTACTCGTGCTTCGGCTTCATTGCCGACGCGATCGGCCGGCGGCCGGCAATCGTATTCTACAATATCGGGACGCTGGCTCTCGGGCTGATCCTGTTCCTCGCGCTCAAGGACTATACGCTCTATCCGTACCTGTTGCCGATCTACGGATTCTTTGTGATCGGCGTGTTCTCGGGACACGCGGTCTACCTGCCGGAACTGTTCCCGACGCACGTGCGCGCGACCGCGGTGTCGTTCTGCAACGGTACCGGACGCATCGTCACCAGCACCGGCCCGCTGATTGCCGGGCTGCTGGTCGGCTACTTCGGCGGGTTCAATCAAGGCGCGGCGATCATGACGGGCTTCGCCTTGCTCAGCGTCCTGGCGATGTTCCTCGGCCGCGAGACGCGGGAGGACCCGCTGCCGCGGTGACGTGCGTGCGCAGGGCGGTCGCTCGAGCGCGCCACGGCGGTGTCATGGTCGGCGATTGGCGGCGCGCTTTCGCTGCCTGCGACGTCGCGACTCGCGTAATATAACCGGTGGGGCGCCGCGGCCGGAAACGCGGTGCCGCCGGATCAACGCGACAGCTCATGCGCCACAGCGGCGAGCAATTGCGGCAGTTCGTCACGCACGATCGGCCAGAGCAGATCCTGGCGCAGGCTGAAATAGCCGTGCGAGACGACGTCGCGCAGTCCGGCGAAGCCGCGCCAGTCGACGTTGGCATGGCGTGCGGCCAGTTCGGGCGGCAGCGCCTTCACGGCCTCGCCCAACTCGCTCAGCGCGTTCTTGAGAGCGCGATGGGCGATGCGGTCGGCATGCGGCAATGCGTGAAAGGCACCATCCTCCAGCGCGCCGGTAATGTCGATGACGTCGCGTGCTGCTTCGCGAATGTCGGTCAGGCGTTCGGCGACGGCGCGGGTCAAAACACGCGGACCGCGTCGCGTTCAAATGTTGGCACGATGTGCGGGCGGAGGTCGCGACGCAGGCCGATATCCACCTTGGTGCCAAGGTATTGCTCGATGAGTTCCTGAAGATGCCCGAGCGTGAACAAGGTTGGGCGGCGGTCGCGGGCGAATTCCACGGCGAGGTCTACGTCGCTGTCCGGTCGCCCGTCGCCTCGGGCCACCGAGCCGAAGACCCAGAGCGCGCTGACACCCTCTTGCCGCAACGCCGCCTCGGCATCGCGCAACGTGCGCAGGACCGCGGGGAGGGCGGGTGGTTCGCGTGCCTCCTCGTCGAGCAAGCGGGTGACCGCGCGCTCGACCACGTCCTGCACGCTCTGGCCGCGCGAGACGGCGAACGCTTTCAGGCGGTCGCGGAGGGCAACCGGGAGCCGGGAGGAGACGAAGGCGCGTTCGGAGGGCATGGCTGCCACGATGCACTTATGTGCGCATGTGCACAAGTCGCTGGCAACTTGCCTGCGGTGCTGGCAATGCATACAATGCCGTCAGGAGGTGCTGTGATGGCTACCCTGACGATCCGCAATGTCGATGATGTGGTGAAGGAGCGGCTGCGTGTTCGCGCCGCGCGGCATGGCCATTCGATGGAAGCAGAATTGCGCGCGATCGTGACCGAGGCGCTGCGCGAGGAGCAAGGCGCGCTCAACCTGGCGGAAGCGATCCGGCGGCGCTTTGCCCCGTTTGGCGGGGTGGAGCTCGTGCCGCATCCGGACACGCCGGCCGGGGAACCGCCCGATTTTGAGCAGTGATCATCCTCGACACCAATGTCATTTCGGAGCTGATGCGAGCAGTACCGGATCCGTTGGTGCTGAGATGGGTTGCGGCCCAGCCGCGAGACAATCTCTATACCACCCGGATCAACCAGGCTGAGATTTTGTACGGGATTGCGGCACTGCCGGAAGGCCGTCTGCGGACTGGCCTTGCCGCGGCGGCCGAGGCGATGTTCGCGGAGGATTTTGCCGGCCGCATCGTGCCATTCGGCGCTGCCGCGGCGGAGCGCTACCCCGCGATCGTGCTTGGCCGGCGCCGCGCCGGGAGGCCGATCGAAATTTTCGACGCGCTGATCGCGGCGGTTGCTGCGGCCGCGGATGCGGATGTCGCGACGCGGGATATCGGCGGGTTTTCGGGGTGTGGGATCGAATTGATCAATCCGTGGGCGGTGTGAAGCGGCGCGGTTTTTTCGCTCGGAAACTTCGTTTCACTCGGGTTCGCCGTCCTCGAAATAATCCATGTCGACCGGCTTTACGTCGATCGTCTGAGAGATCCGCACGCCAACGTTGAATCTGACCATAAGGTCTGTGAGGGCATCTCCATCATGTAACACAAGCCTAAGGGACCTTTACGCGCTCTTCGTGACCAAGCTGGAGATCATCAGAAATCTGATTGAACAGGTCCCGCATGTGCCAAGTTTTGTTAGCGCAAAGACGCAGAACCGGCAACATGAGTACATCGTAAGTCGGAATTGTCACGGCGATCTGGCGCCTCACACCACCAAATTCTTCGGCACATCCCGGAATGGCCGGTCATTGTCCGTCCGCGGCTCCTTCGGCATCCCCAGCACCCGCTCGGAGATGATGTTCCGCTGGATCTCGTCCGTCCCCCCGGCAATCGACCCCGCCGGCACCGACACAAGAATCTCCGCGATCAGCCCATCCATCGCCCCATCCTCGCCGGACAGCATGGCATCCGCGCCGGAAATCAGCGTGTGCACCCGCGCCGCCGCCCGCGCCACGTGACTCGAAATCAGCTTGCCCAGGCTGCCCTCCGGCCCTTGCGGCCGCCCCTGCATCTGCGCCGCCCGCGCCCGCCGCGCCGTCCATTCCGCGCTCTTCGACAGGCACAGCAGTTTCGCAATCTCCTGCCGCACCACGGGGTCCTCAAACCGCCCCGTCTCCCGCGCGCGCTGCACGATCAGATCCACGCGTCCGGCGCGCTGCGGATACCACTTGTACGGCTCCATGACGGTGGCCGTCTCCGCCCGTTCCTCGTCATAGACCCGACCCTTGCCCTCGGTCGGCCGCCCCCAGCGCGAAATCCCGTCCGCGCCGCGCCGCTCATGCATCAGCGTCGTCGTCGCCACTGCCCAGCCGCGCCCCACTTCGCCCACAAGATTCTCCGGCGGCACGTCGGCATCGGTGAAGAACACCTGGTTGAACGACGCATGCCCGTTCATCTGCCGCAGCGGCTGCACCGTGACTCCCGGCTGATGGATGTCGAGCACGAAATACGACAGCCCCTGATGCTTCGGCCTGTCCCAATCGGTGCGTGCCAGCAGCAGCCCAAAATCGGCATGATGTGCCGACGTGGTCCACACCTTCTGGCCGTTGATCACCCAGCGGTTGCCCTTGAATTCCGCCCGCGTCATCGCGCCCGCGAGGTCGGACCCCGACCCCGGCTCCGAGAACAACTGGCACCAGGTGTCCTCGCCCGTCAGGCTGCGGCGCAGGAAGCGCTGCTTCTGCGCGTCAGTGCCGTGCACCAGCAGCGTCGCCGCGGCGAGGCGGCGGATGCCGGTCTTGGCAACCCCCACGGCGCCGATGCGCTGCATCTCCTCGTCGACGACCATCTCCAGCGCCATCGGCAGCTCGCGGCCGAACCACGCCTTCGGCCAGCTCGGCACACCCCAGCCGGAGTCGATCAGCATATTGCGCCATTCCACCAGGCCGAATTCGGGATTCCAGTTCGCCTCCAGCCAGGCACGCACATCGGCGCGGACGGATGCTTCGGTATGTTCGGTCATCGCTTGCTCTCCGCTCCGTCGTTCATTCGGTCCAAGCGCGCATCATCATCTCCCGATGATACGTCGCATCGCCCAGGAACACTTCCGAACTCTTGGCCCGCTTGAACCAGAGATGCGTGTCGTTGTCCCAGGTGAAGCCGATGCCGCCATGGATCTGGATGGTGTGGATCGCCGTCTGCAGATACGCCTCCGACGCGGTCGCCTTCGCCAGCGACGCCAGCGCCGGCAGGTCGGCATCGCCGTCCGCCGCCGCGGAGGCCGCCGCATAGGCCGCGGACTTCGCCAGCTCGACATCCACCAGCATGTCGGCCTGCTTGTGCTTCATCGACTGGAACGAGGCGATGGCGCGGCCGAACTGCACCCGCAGGTTGGCGTAGTCGAGCGCCGATTGCCGCAGCCTCTCCGCCCCGCCCACCATCTCGTTCGCCAGCCCGACCGCCGCCAGGACCATGGTCCGGGCGAAGGGCGCGGCGGCGGCGCCTGCCTCGCCGAGCAGGCTGGCCTCCACGTCGTGAAATTCCAGCCGGGCCAGCTTGCGCGTGGGGTCAATCACCTTCAGCGCACGGCGGCTCAGGCCCGGCGCGTCGCCGGACACGGTGAACAACGACAGCCCGTCGTCGTCCGCCGAACCCGGGCGGCGCGCCAGCACCACGATCAGGTCCGCGGTATGGCCATCCAGCACGAAGCTCTTCGTCCCGTTCAATCGGAACCCACCCCCCGTGGCGGACGCAGTGGTGGCGATCCCCGCCGTATCCCAGCGCCCGTTCGGCTCGGTGAAGGCGAGCGTGGCGATCGTCTCGCCGCCGGCGATGTCGGGGAGCCAATCGCGCTTCTGCGCCTCGGTGCCGGCCTGCAGGATGGCGGTCGCGGCCAGCACGGTGGAGGCGAAATACGGCGCGCACAGCAAGGCGCGGCCCATCTCCTCCAGCACGATACCGAGCTCGACCGGGCCAAAACCCTGGCCGCCATAGGCTTCCGGGATGTGCACCGCGCTCAGCCCGAGCTGCCCGTTCAGGTCGCGCCACGCGGCGCGATCCCAGCCGGCTTCGGTCTGCATCAGCCGGCGCACGACCGTCGGGGGCGACTTCTCCTCCAGGAACCGCCGCAGCACGGAGCGGAATTCTTCTTGCACTGCCGTGAAGCTGAATTGCATGCGGTTCCCTCCCGGTGCGGCGTCGGGCCAATGCTCAGCCTCGGAGCAATGCCCGGCGGGAGATTGCGTCGCCACGGGCTTCCCCGCAATGACGCGGGCGACATGACGCGGGCGACATGACGCGGGCGAGGCTGGGTTTGGTGCGAGGCAGTTCGCCGGCGCTAACCGGCGCCGTTGGCGTCCGCGGCGCCCACCGCCGCCTTCGCCGCCGCAAGAATCTCCTCCGCCAGCTCCGGCGTATCGGCGAGCCGCGCCAGCACGACCGCGCCCACCATGCTCGACAGCGCGGCCAGCGCGCGCGCTTTGTCGCCGTCCGGCAGGCATCGCCCCAGCGCATCTGCCATCACCCGCACCGAGGCCGCGATCTCGTCCCGCGCGTCCGGCCGCCGCGCCACCTCCGGCCCCAGCGTGGTCAGCACGCAGCCTCGTTCCACCTCGGCGACGTGGGCCGGATCGAGATACGGACCGACGATCCCCGCGAGCGCCGCATCCGGTGGGTTCTCCCGGCTGATCCGTTCCCACCGCGCCGCCGATCGCGCCAGGGAGGCCGCCGCGACCTCAACCACCAGGGCCTCTTTCGACGCGAAATGGCCATAGAACCCGCCATGCGTCAGTCCGGCGGCATGCATGATCGCATCGACGCCCACCGCGTCGATGCCGTGCTGGCGGAACAACCGCCCCGCCGCCGCCACGATGTGCTGCCGCGTCGCCGCCTTCTGCTCTCGAGTGCCGCGCATCGGCCCCATTCCTACGACGCATGACGTACGTCAGCTATTCGCTTGCCCTATCATATGACGTCCGTCATCTTGGCCGCAAGCCAGACCCGAGGAGTCCCTCCCCGATGCCCCCCGCGCACCGCTTTGCCCGCGTGTTCTCGGGCCGGGTCCACTATGCGTGGATCATCGCCGCCGTCAGCTTCACCGTGATCCTGATCGGCGTCGGCGTGCGCGCCGCGCCCAGCGTGCTGCTGGTGCCGCTCGAGCAAAGCTTCGGCTG
>Ga0335073_10017514_pt1 | contig 10024 bp, 8 predicted proteins | sample Lox_Sample_22_FD_207093 | JGI IMG/M metagenome (GOLD analysis project Ga0335073, IMG submission 207093) | Soil microbial communities from Loxahatchee National Wildlife Refuge, Florida, United States - Lox_Sample_2.2 | ecosystem: Environmental > Terrestrial > Soil > Wetlands | place: USA: Florida... | reverse complement strand
TCGCCGAGGGCCGCGGCGAACAGGTGCGGCGCCGGTGTCATCTGCGCCGGGGAATAGTGGTGCTCGGCAAGGTTGAGTGAGTCGAACCCTGCCTCGAACGCGGCCTCGAACTGCTCGAAGCCCCGCTGAATCGACAGCGTGCCCCTGTCGCTCTCGAACAAGCGAGTGGGCAACGGCCAGTCTGAGACGGCGGACGCCGAGCCGTAGTAGTTGACGGGAGTGAAGATCTCGACCTTCATCGGCCGGCCTTTCTGCGATGACGACGGTGTCGGCACGCCCGCGCCTGGGGAGCGGGGCTGCGCTATGGCGCTTGCGTGCCGGCGGGCTGCCCGCCTTGGCGTGTGGCTGCGCCGCAGCCTGTGATATTTCACAAAGTAGCGACTAGCACATCACACGTCAATGAGTGGATGCGAAAATGTGCGCCGGCCCGAGCGGCGGATGAGATTCCGGGCGTCAGGTCCCGGGAGAGCCCGGCTGACCTGCGGAACGGATGGGGATGACCTCGCTAGCGATCACCGAGGGCCAGCGGCTCAGGATCCGCAGCACGCGATCGTGCGACTGCTCGATGTAGCGCCGCGCATAGTCGGCCGCGGCTACGGCGTCCCGACGGCGCAGGATGTCGGGCCACGGGTTCTCCTCGACGAAGCTCGAGGTCGCAGCCAGCTCGTTCTCGTACACCAGCGCCCAGACGCGCGACATGTCCCCGGCGAGCCGGCGGTAAAGGCCGATCAGGTAGTCGTTGCCCGTGGCCCCGGCCAGGACGTCGAACGCGATCCTGGAAATCTCGATCCGGCGCAGCGCCTCCTCACCGGCCGTTGCCGCCCGCTGCCGGACGTCAACGAGCGACGCGAACAGAGCGTCAAGCTGCGCCAGCTGCTCAGGCGTCGCGCGCTCGACTCCAAGCCGGGCGATCTCCGGGCCGACGATCCGCCATAGCGTGAACAGGTCGTCCACCGTCTTCACCGTCAGTGGGCTGACCTGGTAACCCTTACGCGGAACTGTCTTCACCAGGCCGTCGTGGTCGAGACGAGTGAGCGCTTCCCTGATCGGGGATATGCCAAGCCCGGTCTCCAGCGCCAGGGCCCGCTCGGTCACACGCTGTCCCGGCGCGAGCCGACAGGAGATGATGTCGGCGCGCAGGCGGCGGTAGGCGGTCTCGCCGAGGGAGCCCCGGTCCTCAGATGCGTCGGTCACCGCCAGGCCCTCCTGGTCATCGCGCCGTCACCTGACACCGTACAGCGACTCGCGGAGTTCCGTTCCTTGTCCCTCATATGCGGGCTCGTGAGACGGCAGTCAAGCCTGCCAAGCGTCTCGATGCTCGACGGCCGGTAACCAAGAGGGCTTCTACCTGCTTGATTACGGGCCGGCATCTGCTAGCAAGAAGTATTGCAACTTTTTGACGATCGATGTAATTATTGACTAGTTTCAGTCCGGTCCACCTTACTACTTGGGGTGCCAGTACAGGCAGATGAGCGTTCGCCGGGCCACGTCGTGACGCGCGGCGCCATCACAGAGGCGTGAATCCGGTGCTGCGAGGTAGCCGGCCAGGGAGGATACCGAGCTTGTCAGCATTCATAGAGCTACTGGTCCTCGGCATGGCTACTGGCGGCTTCTACACGATCAATGCCCTCGGCCTGGTCGCGGTCTTCAGGAGCTCGGGGGTGATCAACTTCTCGAGCGGCGGCGTGGCGATGCTGGGCGGCTACCTGTACTGGGAGTTCGCCGATCAGCTGGACTGGCCAATCGCCATGTCGATTCTGGCGGCGATTGCCGCATCGGCCGTCATGGGGATTGTCGTGTATGCGGTCGCGATCTGGCCGCTGCACCGCGCCTCGACGCTGACTAAGGTCATCGCTACCCTGGCGGTGCTTGTCAGCCTTCAGTGGTCGGTCGTGCTGATATTCGGTCCGCTGCCTAAGCTGCCGACACCCTTCCTCCCCACGCGAAGTGTCCACTTCGGTCCGATTACAGTCGGCGAGAACTCCCTGCTGTTCCTCGGGTTCACGGTTCTGCTGACGCTGGTGCTTTGGGCGGCCTATAAGTGGACCCGGTTCGGGCTGGCGACTTCGGCACTGGCAGAGAACCCGCGTTCGGTCGCGGCGCTCGGCTGGAGCGTCGGCCGGCTGCGGTGTGCCAACTGGGCGCTCGGCGGCGCTCTTGCTGGCATAGCGGGGGTCGGGCTGGGCCCGTTCCTCCAGCTCAATACCATCAACTTCACATCGATGCTGATTCCGACGCTGGCGTCGGCGATTCTCGGCGGCCTGCAGTCCTTCCCCTTGACGCTGATCGGCGGGCTCGTGGTCGGAGCCGCTCAGGCAGAGGCGGAGCGCTACATCAGCTGGAACGGCGCAGGGGACGCGGTGCCCTTCCTTCTCATCATCCTGGTGCTGATGCTCAGAGGACGCTCACTGCCATTGCGCAGCTACGTGCAGGAGCGGCTACCTCGCGTTGGCTCCGGTCAGATTCCGCGGTTTCGGGTGGCTGCCTGCCTGGTCGTCGTGGGGGTGATCGCGTCGGTGGTGAACGTCAACTGGGTCATCGGCGCCACGATCACGCTGTTCGCCGCGATCATCTTGCTGTCCCAGGTGGTCATCACCGGGTACGCAGGACAATTGTCCCTTGCCCAGCTGACGATGGCGGGGCTTGGCGCGGTTGTCGCGGCCAAGATAGCGGAGTCGGCGGGTACCCCGTTCCTGCTTTCCATCGTGATTGGGATGGCGGCTACCATTCCGGTCAGCCTTCTACTGGGACTCCCGTCGCTGCGGGCGCGCGGGGTCAGCCTGGCGATCGCGACGCTCGGGTTCGCGGTGGCCGTGAACTCCATGGTGCTGAGCAATAGCACCCTCACAGGCGGTATCAGCGGACTGTCCCTGAGTCCGCCCACCCTGTTCGGCTGGAGCATAGATGCCATCACCGAGCCGCTGCGCTACTTCTACGTGACTTTGGCCATCTTCGCGCTGCTGGCGGTGGCGGTGGCTAACCTGCGCCGGGGCCGCACCGGCCGTCGGCTGCTTGCCGTCCGCACCAACGAAAGGGCCGCCGCGGCGATGGGAATCCGCGTCAGCGGAGCAAAGCTGTACGCCTTTGCCGTCGCCGGGGCTATCGCGGCCGCAGGTGGCGTCCTGCTGACCTTCTCCCAGCCGTTGCCTCAGTTCACCAGCTTTGACCCGGCGTCGTCGCTGACGAACCTCGTGCTGTCTGTCCTGGGCGGCATCGGCTATGTCCTCGGTCCCATATTCGGTGGCATGTTCGTCCCTTCCGGTCTGCCGGACAGCATCATCAACCCCTGGACGAACCAGTGGAGTTGGTGGAATGAGATCTTCCCGCTGGTCACAGGCCTGGCGCTGGTCGGGCAGCTGATCGTCAATCCCAACGGCGTCGCCGACGCCTTCGTCCGTGGCCGGGCGAAGGCGCGACGCCAGTTCGTCCGATCAAGAGCGTCAGACCAGCAGCCGGCTGCGCGGCGCATCCCGGACGCCCTCACCCAGCTGGGCAGGTTCATGCCCCGGGCGATGGGGCAGGCGCAGGAGGCCCGCGAGACCGCCAGACTGCACGCCGAGATTGCCCGGGCCGCAGAAAAAGCGCGCAGGCCGCGCGGGAGCACCCTGAAGGTGGACGGCCTGCGGGTCGTCTTTGGGTCGGTCGTGGCGCTCGACGGCGTGAGTTTCAGCGTGTCGCCCGGTGAAGTGCTCGCGATCATTGGCCCGAATGGGGCAGGTAAGACAACGCTCATGGACGCGGTCACCGGATTCGTCACGGCCGCCGGGTCGGTGGAGCTCGACGGTGTGGCCATTCACGGTTACGCACCATCGCGGCGGGCCCGGGCGGGGCTGGCCCGTTCGTTCCAGTCACTCGAACTGCTCGAGGACATGACGGTCATCGACAACCTGCGCTGCGCATCCGAGCCGCAGGATCTCGCATCTCTCCTTCTCGATCTCGTGCACCCGAACCGGGGCGAGCTCAATGCCGCCACCGCGGCGGCGATCAGCGACTTCGGCCTGGAAGATAAGCTCCGCAAGCTGCCCACTGAGATCGGCTACGGAGATCGCCACCTCGTGGCGATGGCGCGGGCGGTAGCCGGCGAACCGTCGGTCTTGCTGCTCGACGAGCCCGCCGCCGGACTGTCGGAATTCGAGCGGACCGAGGTGGCGCGCCTGATCACCATGATGGCCCACGACTGGAACATCGCCGTGCTGCTGATCGAGCACGACGTATCACTTGTCAGGCGAGTCGCCGACCGCGTTATCGCCCTGGATTTCGGTAAGCCAATCGCCTCCGGCACCTCAGATGAGGTCCTCAGTCACCCGGCTGTCGTCGACGCCTACCTAGGCGGACGCGTTCCCGAAGCGACAGAGCTCAACGTGGCGCCGACAGCCGAGGCCTGAACCCTATCCGGCACTCAATAACAACATGTGATTAGGGAGGGTTAGTCACAGATGAGACTAACGAATATAGGAACGGTCATCGCCGTGGCGGCCGCGGTAGCGCTGGCCGCTGGATGCAGCAGCTCCAGCAGCAGCAGCTCCGCCGCTGGCGCCGCATCTGCTGGCAGCGCCTCTAGTGCGGCGAAGGCACCGATCAGGCTCATGGTGGACACCACGATGACTCCGGCGGCATCACTGGGGGGACTCACGTTTCCGTACCCGGCTGTTGACGCCAAGGCGGCGGCTGCCGCGCTAAACAAGACCGGCGGCATCGACGGCCACCAGGTCGTGATCGATGTCTGTGACAATCAGGGCAATCCGAATCAGTCAGCCGCCTGCGGCCGGGAAGCCAAGTCAAACGGTGACATCGCCGTGATCGGGTCCTGGGACGTGAACGGGGCTGCAGAGATCCTGCCCGTCCTCCAGGCAGAGGGCATACCGTACATCGGCTCCCTCGCTGCCAGCCCTGCCGAGGTGGCTAGCCCAGATTCCTTTAACTTCGATCCCGGCGCCGTGCTGGCCGCTTATGCGACGGCAGCCATGTGGTCTTCAGAGGGCTGCAAGAACGTCGTCGAATTCGGCGTCAGTGGAAGTTCCGCCTTCACGCAGGAATTCAATGGCCAGAAGGCCATCGCTGCCAAGGACGGCTTCAAGCTACAGGTGGTCAACGTCCAGGTTGCGCAGCCCGACGTCAGCGCGCCGGTCAGCACAGCTATGTCGATGCACCCGGACTGCGTGACCTACGAAGGTGACGGGCAGACGACCGCCAAGCTCGTCGCGGCCGTACGCCAGGCCGGCTACACGGGCAAGTTCATCACCGCTATCGGCAGCCTGCTGCCGCAGTTGCTCGCTTCGATAGGCAAGGCAGGCAACGGCGTCCTGGTGCTCAACACGACGCTTTCCCCGTACTCGAACGACCCGCTGGTCACCCAGTTCCGCAACCAGGTCACCGCGTATGTCGGCAGCGCGAAGGCCGCCGCCGCCGACCTTAACGAGTTCGGCCAGGACGGCTGGTCGAGTGTGCGACTAGTCGACCTTGCGCTCACCGGGACAGGAAATTACACCTCAACGCAGCTGCTGAAGAAGCTTCCGACGATGTGCGACGTTAACGTCGGCAATGTCTACCCCCACGTGAACTTCTGCAAGCCAGCTGTGCAGAGCTCGGTGTTCCCGCGCATCTTCAACACCTACGAAACCTACTTCGTGGCGCAGAACGGCGTCTACATTCCCGTACCTGGGCAGGCCTGGCACGACGTGTCAGCCGACGTCCAGCAAGGCACGGCAGGCTAGTGCCGCCTGGCTGGGGTGCGAGCGGAGTCGTGACCCTGCTCGCACCCCGACGGCCGTCGCGCAGGACCAGGAAGCTCAGCTAGCTTCCGGAAAGCCCGTCATCTGGAGGCAAAGGGTCATGAGCTGCGTCATTGAGACGCGTGAACTGCGCGCGGGATACGGCGACGTGCCGGTGGTTCACGACCTCGAAGTGCGCGTCGAAGCGGGCGAGATCGTGGCCCTGCTAGGCGCCAACGGAGCCGGGAAGACGACCGCGCTGCTCACGATCGCCGGTGCCCTGCCGGCACTCGGCGGTCAGGTCATTCTCGCAGGGAATCCTGCGCCTGCCGGCCTGCATAAGCGGGCAAGAGGCGGGATCGCGCTGGTCAGCGACGATCGTTCCATCTTCCGTGAGCTGACAGTCGCGGAGAACCTCCGGCTCGGCGACGGAGATCCCCAGGATGCGATGGCGATTTTCCCCGCCCTGCGCCCGCTGATGAACCGCAAGGCCGGCTTGCTGTCCGGCGGTGAACAGCAGATGCTCGGAATCGGCCGCGCACTGGCCCGCAAGCCCAAGGTCCTGCTGGCAGACGAACTGTCTTTGGGCCTTGCGCCGATCGTCGTCAAGAACCTGCTCGCGGCCGTCCGCGCGGCCGCTGATGCGGGTACCGCTGTCATCCTTGTCGAGCAGCAGGTCCGGCTTGTCCTCGACGTTTGTGACCGAGGCTATGTGCTGGACCGCGGGCGGGTGAAGATGTCGGGGACCGCCGCGGAGCTGCGCGCGCGCCGGCAGGAAATCGAGAAGACCTATCTATCAGATGCGACCTGACGAGCCATAAAGGGAGCTTCATGATCACCCAGAACGACCAGCGTTTCATGCAGCGGTTCGCCGCGGAGTTCATGGCTCCCATGGCGGCGGCAGTGACTCCGGGCCAGGTAACACCTGAAGGCTATCGTTCGGCGATGTCGCGACTCGACCCATGGAAGAACGAAACACCAGTGCCCGACCCGGAGCCCGCCGCGTATCACCCGGCGGTGGAGCTGCGTCAGGGGCTCAGCGCTGCGATCGCGGTACCCAAGGGTGACGGGCCTTTCCCCGTCTTCGTGATCGTGCACGGCAACGGCCTGGCAGCCGGCAGCTCGCATCTCTATCGGCGGCTGACCAAGGACGTCGCGGCCAGGGGGTACGTCGCGATCACTCCCGACTTCCGGCTGGCACCCGAGCATCCCTCCCGGCCGGGTACGAGGACATCGTGTTCACGCTGTCGTGGGTAGGCGAGCACGCGCCGGAGTATGCGGGTGACAGCTCGCGCATGGTTCTGTGGGGCGACTCGCGTGGCGCTACCCTCGCGATGGACGTCGTGCTCGGGCTTGCGGACGACCCGGCCGCTCCACGAGTGAAGGCCTTCGTCAGGGCCGAAGGCTTCTATGACTTCAGCAACCCGTTCATGGCCGCCAACGAGGTCACCGGCTGGTACGTCGGCGAGGGAGGCGACGAGGTCCGCACGGACAAGCGGGTCAGCCCCCTGCCGCACATCAGGGTCGGCTGGCCCTCCCGAACATATTCCTCATCACCGGCACCGCTGATTTCGCGATGGGGCCCACGTGGAGCTGGCAGGGAGCTGAACGAATCGGGCATCCCCTTCCAGTTGCATGTCCTCGAGGGCATGCCGCACGACTTCATAAGGTTCCCCGAGCTGGACGGAATGCGCGAGGGGCACCGGCTGATGTTCGACTATCTCTCCCGGTCGGTTTGAGGTGGCTGACGACTGGTATTACCTGCTGCGCGTGTGCGACATGCGTCTGATCGATGCGGCGGTGATCGATTCTTACCTGCAGGATGCATTCGCGCCCGCGGTGAAGCGACGAGGCGTCGGGCCGGTCGGAGTGTTCAGCGGCTGGGCGGGAGAGCAGAGCCTGACGGGCAGGTACGTATTGCTGGGCAGCGAGTCACTTGACCTGCTCGCGAACCTAGATCGCGTGCTGGCCCAAGACGATGACCATGAGCGGCTCGGGGCCGGCTTCCTCGCTGCGGACACCGGCCGGCCGGCCTTCGCCAGGCTGAAGAGCACCCTCATCCGCGCGCTGCCCGGACTGCCGCGGCTGCACACCCCGCCGGCGCTGGCCGGGCAGCCGGGGCGCATGTTCGAGCTGCGTACCTACGAGCAGCCGACCCACGAGACTCATCTGCGCAAGTCGCGGATGCTCGTCGAAGCGGAGCACGACATGCTCGCGCAGGCTGGGTTCAACGGGGTCATGTACGGACAGGACCTCGTCGGCGACCGGCTGCCGAGGATCACCTACCTGTGGTGCTATCCAGACCTGGCCGCACGCCAGCGGGCGGAAGAGGAGTTCTTCGGCGATGCTGCGGCCAGGTCCATGTTCCAGGACCCTCGCTGGGCCGGGATACCGTCCGCGATAGCCAACACCATCATCCGCCCCACGCCGTACTCAGACCTCTGACCCGCGCCGCATCTCAATCGGGTTATCCCGAACGGTTGATTGCGCTGCGTGTCCCCTAAACGGTATCCGCCGGGAGCGGGGAGGCGACGAACGCGGCCTGCTGCCACCCGTCGCTTGTCTTGACCCATACCTGCAGCGCCTGTGCCTCCATGGGCGCACGGGCGGCGCCGCCGCCGGCCGGCAGGAAGGCGTTGAGGAGCACGCCGGTCATGATCGCAGTCTCCCCGTAGACCCGCACCGCCAGGTCGCGCCTGGTCGTAATCCGCGGGCGGCCGCCAAGCGCGGCCAGGTAGGTCACCTTGTCCTCGGTCCGTCCTGTGACGTGGGTGTGCGTGAGGTCATCGGTTAGCAGCCGGTCGAGGGCGTCCACGTCACCCGCCGATATCGCCTTGCACCGCTCGTCTTCCAAGTGCAGCAGTTTCTCTGTGACCGCGTCACTCACGTGGATTCCTTTCGCCCACCCTATAGCCGAAATATACTATGAGATGGTGACGATCGTCAATGAATCTGCGTTTATTATTGATGTGTGACACGCTACGGCCTAGTCTCTGAAATATGAGTGCAATATGGTGAAGTTGCAGGCCGTTGCCGCAGGATCATGAGGAGCAGGTTGATGAGTGGCTTCAGGGAGTTCGTCCTCCCGCTCGACCATCCCCGCCTGGCGCGCTGGCAGGGGCACGGCTACCGCGAGCATGCATCGATCGCGCGAGCCAACGAAATGGCGGCGCGTCTCCTCGACCACTGGTCGCGGCTCGCAAGTGAGCCATTTCGCGGGATCACCGCCGACGGCCGCCCGATTCCTGGGCTTTACGCCCTCGGGGATCAGGGAGCACCCACAGAGGCCATGGCCGCTGCCGCCGGCCGCTTGCTGGGACTGCTCGACCGAAGCTCGCGGGCGGTACTGTGCCGTCCCGTCGACGCTGAGGAATGGCGGCTCTGGAACAACGCTGAGTTCTACCTGTACGACTACGGCCTACGCCTTGAGGACCAGCCCGTCGCGGTACGCGACGCCGTTCTCGCGCTGGTCGCCTCCAGTTTGAGCGAGGAGGGGTACCAGACGACGAGGCACACGATGTGGCTCAACGAGTTCCTCGGCAAGCTGATCGGGGCGCCGGCCATCTTCAACGAATGGAGCTACAACTTCACACTGTTCGGCGACGTCTCGACGACGACGGACCCCTGGGGCTGGCAGTTGATGGGGCACCACCTCGTCCTCAATTGCCTCGTCATCGGCGGTCACATGGTCTTGTCCCCGCTGTTTATCGCCGCGGAGCCGACGACGGTGGAAGAAGGGCCATACGCGGGGGTGACCGCACTCATCGACCGAGAGCTGGCCGGGCGTGATCTTATGCAGTCACTCGCTCCCGCGCTGCAGAATCGTGCGCAGATATACGTGAACATGGTGGACCCCCGCATGCCTCCGGGGCGCTTTCACCCCGCCGACCAGAGGCACCTCGCGGGCGCCTTTCAGGATAATCGCGTGATTCCGTACGAGGGTCCGACCGCTGCCGAGTTCACCGTCGGCCAGCGGTCCCAGCTGCTCAAGCTTGTCGAGACCTATCTGCGGCTGCTGCCGGACGGGCCGAGGTCGGCTCGCCTGGCGAGCGTCGAGGAGCACCTCGGCCAGACGTACTTCTCGTGGATCGGCGGCTACGGCGACAAGGACGCGTTCTACTACCGGGTCCAGAGCCCGGTGATCTTGATTGAGTTCGATCACCATTCCGGGGTCCTGCTGGGCAATGAGCAGCCCCAGACCTTTCATGTGCACACGATCGTGCGCACACCGAACGGCAACGATTACGGCAAGGATGTGCTGATGCAGCATTACCGGCTCCACGACCACGTCGGCCAGGGCCGCGGCGATGGGT
>Ga0335073_10017513_pt1 | contig 10024 bp, 7 predicted proteins | sample Lox_Sample_22_FD_207093 | JGI IMG/M metagenome (GOLD analysis project Ga0335073, IMG submission 207093) | Soil microbial communities from Loxahatchee National Wildlife Refuge, Florida, United States - Lox_Sample_2.2 | ecosystem: Environmental > Terrestrial > Soil > Wetlands | place: USA: Florida... | reverse complement strand
CGGACCTCGAACGCGGGAAGGGTGTTCAGCGTCATCCGGGTGACGACGCCGAGGGCGCCGAGGCCGACCACGACGCCGGGGAACCGGCCCGGGTCCGTGTCACGGCTCACGGTCACCAGGTCGCCGCCGGCGGTGACCATCTCGACGGCCGACACCGCGGTCGCGAGGTTGCCGTTGCGATCGCCGGAGCCGTGCGTGCCGGTGGCGCACGCCCCGGCGACCGATATATGCGGCAGCGACCCCAGGTTGTGCAGGGCCCGGCCGGCCGCGTTCAGCGCGACCGCCAGCTCGCCGTAAGCCAGGCCAGCGCCGACGGTGACGGACGCATTCGCGGTGTCGACGCCGACCTCCGGGGGCAGCCCCGCCAGGGAAATGAGGTCGCCGGGAGTATCGGCGAGCGCGTTGAATGAGTGGCCCGTGCCCAGCGCCCGCACCCATCGCGAGCGAGCCACCAGATCCTGCAGCCGGGCTACCGACGAGGGCACGTGGAAGCGCTCGGCGCCGAACGTGACGTTGCCTGCCCAGTTAGTTCGCCGGGTGTCGGCATGGCGAGTGTCCGGCTGGCCGCTCTGCTGCATGCCACGATGGTGTCATGGCGAACGTGGCCGTCTTCCCGCTGCTGTCCGGCGACCCTCAGTGGCTGGGCGTCTACCGGCTGCTCGGCCGGCTCGGCGAGGGCGGCCAGGGAACGGTTTACCTCGGCCAGCCGCCGTCCGGCCCGCCGGTCGCGGTCAAGCTGCTGCGCGCCGAGTGGACCAGGGACCCGGTCGCCCGGGCGCGTTTCGCCCGCGAGGTCGCCGCGGTGGGGAAGGTCGCCCCGTTCTGCACGGCCCGCATCCTCGACGCCCGCGTCGACGGCGACCAGCCGTTCGTGGTCAGCGAGTTCATCGACGGGCCACCCCTGCAGGCCGTGGTCGCGCGGCACGGGCCCCTCACCGGGTCGGCGCTCGACCGGCTCGCGGTCGCGACCGCGACCGCGCTGTCGGCGATTCACCAGGCCGGCGTGATCCACCGCGACCTCAAGCCGGGCAACGTGCTGCTCGGCCCGGACGGCGTGCGCGTCATCGACTTTGGCATCGCCCGATCGGATGACGCGTCGGCGACGCTGACCAGCCAGCTGTTCGGCACGCCCGGGTACATGGCGCCCGAGGTAGTGCGCGGCGAGCCGGCCGGCCCGCCGGCCGACGTGTTCGCGTGGGCCGCGACAATGACGTTTGCCGCGGCCGGGAACCCGCCGTTCCACGGGCCGAACATGGCCGCGACCATCTACGAGCTCACCAACGGCGAGCCAGACCTGGGCGTGCTCTCCGGGCATCTGCGCGAGATCGTCGCCGAGTGCGTGGTCAAGGACCCCGCCGCACGGCCGACGGCGGTCGACGTGCTCATGCGGCTGATGCAGTACTCAGAGTTCCACGATCAGGCCACGCAACCGCCGGTGTTTCTGCAGCCAGCGCTGCAGACCGCTCCGATGACCGATCAGTACACGCAGGACCCAGGCCCTTACGGCTACGGCCCCGGCCCGTACGCACAAGCACCCGGTTCCTGCGCGCAGGTGCCCGGCCCGTACGCGCGGCCTGCGGCCACCGAGGCGATGCCCGCGCCGCGTGAGGACCGCCGCGGGCGCGTGGTCGCCGGATGGGCCGCGGCGATCGCCGGGCTGGCCGTGCTGTGCGTTCTGGGGGGTCTGCTTGTGCCGCGGCTGATCGCGGGCCCGTCACCGTCCGCCCCGCCCCAGAAACATCCGCCGGGCACGGCCGGCGCCGCCAGGCACACCCACCCGCCGTCGGCGTCGACAGTCCCCGCCCTGGCGACCGCGATCCCGGCCAGGTTCGCCGGGACGTGGAGCGGCGAGGCCCGGCAGCGAAAAGGCGTGGTCACACAGTGGGCGGCGACCCTGGTGCTGCCGCAGGGCGCTACCAAGGGCACGTTCGCGATCCCCACGATCCCCTGCTGGGCGACCGTCACGGTCACGTCGGTGACCAGGGTCAGGATCCTGCTCAGCGAGACGGTCAACTCGAACCCGTCCGGGAACTGCGCCACATCGGGGGTCATCAGCATCAGCCTGGCCGGCGCCGAGGCTGGAACGGCCCGGATGTCCTGGCGGGACGCCACCGATCCGGGCAACAGCGCGACCGGCACCCTTATCCGGGGAGGCTGACGCCGCCCGGGCGCTTCGCAGCGGCCGCACCGGGTAGGCAGACGATATGGCCAGATTGTGGCGGAAATCGCGCCGCCCGAAGCCGGGCGGAACGCGGGTTGTCGTGGTCGGGATGGGCTTTGCCGGGCTGGCGACCGTGCGCGGGCTGACCCAGGCGCGGATGCGGGTCACCCTGGTGGACCGCAACATCTACAGCACCTTCCAGCCGCTGCTCTACCAGGTGGCGACCGGAGGGCTGAACCCGAGCGACGTGGCCTACCCGCTCCGGGGGTTCGCGCACAAGTACGGGGCCAAGTTCACCCACGGCGACGTCGCGGGCATCGACGCGGCCGCCCAGGCCGTCACGCTGGCTGACGGCGAGAAGCTGCCGTACGACTACCTGGTGCTGGGCACCGGTGTTGCGGCGGCGTACTACGGGGTCACCGGTGCCGACAAGCACAGCTACGCGCTGTACACCCGCCATGATGCGATCGCGCTGCGGGACACGATCATGGCCGGCCTGGAGCGCCTCAGCGGCGGGGGGCGGGGAGGTGAGGCCTCGATCACGGTCGTGGGCGGCGGCGCGACCGGCGTCGAGCTGGCCGGGACCCTGGCCGAGCTGCGCAACATCGCGCTCGCGACCGCGTTCCCCGACATCGACCGCTCCCGGGTGCACATCAGGCTGGTCGAGCAGGCCCCGGCGCTGCTGACCCCGTACGTTCCCTCGCTGCGCGAGTACGCCCGCCGCCAGCTGCTCAACCGGGGCATCGAGGTCCGGCTCAACACCGCGATCAGCGAGATCACGCAGGACGAAGTCGTGCTCTCCGACGGCGAGCGGCTGCACAGCGACGTCACCGTGTGGGCCGCGGGCATCACCGGGCCGCAGGAGGTCAAGAACTGGGGCCTGCCGCAGGGGCGCGGCGGCCGCATCGAGGTCGGCCCGGATCTGCGGGTGCGCGGGCACGACCGCATCTTCGCGATCGGCGACATCGCGCTGACCGACGGCCAGCCGCTGCCCCAGCTCGCCCAGCCTGCGCTGCAGATGGGCCGGTTCGCCGCCCAGCAGATCGCCCGGCTGGAAGCCGGGCAGCCGACACAGCGCTTCGAGTACCACGACAAGGGGATCATGGCCACGATCGGGCGGCGCTCCGCGGTCGTGCAGCTGCCGTACCACGTGCGCATCCGCGGCACCCTCGCCTGGTTCGCCTGGCTCGGCCTGCACCTGATCACCCTGCTCGGGAACCGGAACCGGCTCACCGCGCTGATCAATCTCTCGTACCGGTACCTGAGCTGGGGACACGGCGGTTCGGTCATCGTCGACGGCGATCCCCCCGCGAGCTAACGATCGCGGGACAAACGCGGTAATCGGAGCTAGCGGCGCCGCCCGCGGCGGCATTATGGTCGCATATGTTCGCCTTACCGTCGAACCCGGCCTCGAAGGCAGGCTGACTGATGGCAGACCGGGACACCGAACGCTGCGCCAAGCTGACCGAGACAGCAGCCGAGCTGCAGCGGCGGGGGCGCCTCGAGCCGGCGCTCACGTTCTACAGCGAGGCCCTCGACATCGCGGAGAAGCTTGCCCGCGCCGACCCAGCCGACGACCGGCTGATGCGGCAGCGGGCGAGCATCCTGTTTCAGTTAGGGTCCCTGCACATCGACGCGGATCGGTGGAGCGCTGCCGTGACCGTGCTCGAGGACTCCGAGAAGATCTACCGCGAGCTGGCCGGGCGCGGCGCAGGCGGCATCGAGCCGCTGATCGCGGACGTCAAGGCCCGGCGAGCCACGGCCAGGATGCTCGGCGGGCGCGGCGCTTCAGCCGTCCTCGAGTCCGATGAGGGGGTCTCGTACCACCTCAGCCTGCCGGTGAGCCAGCGGACCGCGGCGCGGTCACTCGAGATGGCCCGGGTCCTGACGTCCAACGCCGTGATCCTGGACCTTTTCGGGGACCCCGACCTGGCCGTGGCCTCGGCCGACCGCGCGATCCGGCTGTACACATCCCTGGCCGACGCCATCAACGCAGGGCCCGACCTGGACTTTCAGTTCGAGCATCTGCTGGCCGTCGCGGATGTCGCGGCGCGGATCCACTCGGCGTCCGGGCGGCTTGACCGGGCGTTCGAGGCCGACGACCTGGCCATCCACGCGGCACGCGCGCTGGCGACGGCCAGCGGCGCGGCGAGCGACGGCACCGCTCTGGCCATCAGGCTCACCCGCAAGGCGCTGCACCTGAGGGCGGCCGGGCGGGCGGGACAGCGGGACGCGGCCGAAGCCTGCCTGGCCGAGGCCGGCGCCCTGGACGCCGCGGCCGTGCTGCAGGCCACGGCGGAATGGGAGCAGACGGTGAACGCGGGCCCGCCGATCACCCTCGGGATGGCCCTGGTAGAAGCCAACCTCGCCCTGGGTCTCGGCCGCGCGCGCCCGGAACTGCTCGACGCCATCGCCGTCCCGGCCGCTCAGGGCGGCATCCTCAGCCCGTCGGGCCGCTGCCCCGAGGATGCCGCGCGCGCGCACGCGGATGAGCTTGGCAAGATCGCCATCGAGCTGCTGCCCCTGTCGGCTCTCCCCGGGCTGCGCATCGCGCTCGAGGCGCACTATCTGTTCGCCGTCGGGACCCGCCACGCTCCGCCGGTCGTGCGCCACCAGTTTGATTCGTCGGGTATCCCGTGGGCACGGCTGCTGCTGGCCTGCTGCCAGGCGCTTGACGGCATGCATGAGGAATGGGCGCTGCCGCTGGCTCTTGACCTGGCGTCATGGAACTTCGGGGTGATCGTGCAGCTGCAGCCCTTCGTGATAACCGCGCAGCGGTACCTGAAGACCGGCAGGCGGCCTCCCGGTGACCTCGACACCAGCGTGGTCCAGCTGGTCGGTGACTGCTTGTCCCTGCATGCCGGGCTGCACCTGCGCAACGATGATGACGAGGCCGCGCAGCAGATCAAGCAGGTTGCCAAGCTGCTCGGGACGTAGCTCTAACGGATCTTCCGGCCGACTCCGGCCCAGGCCATGGTCGGAGCCCTGGCCTCCTCCGGGCTGTCCGGCCGCCACTGCGGCGCCGGCACGACGCCGGGTTCCACCAGCTCCAGTCCGGCGAAGAACCGGCAGACCTGGTCGTGGCCGCGGTACGTGCGCTTCTGCGCCACGAGATCGTTGAGGCTGGCCGCCATTTTGGCGCTGGCCTCGGGCCGGAGGTCGGAGGATGGATGCACGATGACCAGGTGGCTGCCGGGCGCGGTGGCGCCCGTCAGCTCGGCCACGATCCCGTAGGGGTCATCCGCGTCGGGGATCAGGTGCAGCACCGACACGAGGATGACCGCGACCGGCTCGGCGAAATCCAGGGTCTGCCCGGCCGCGGCGAGAACCGCGCCCGGGTTCCTGACGTCGGCCTGAACGTAGGAACACGAGTCCCCCGTCCCGCTGACGAGCAGGGCCCGGGCGTGGGAGATCGCCATCGGGTCGTTGTCGGTGTAGACGCAGCGGCAGCCGGGCGCGAGCGGCGCGGCGATCTGGTAGATGGTCTTGCCGGTCGGCAGCCCGGTGCCGATGTCGAGGAACTGCCGGACTCCAGCCTGGATGGCCAGGTACCTCGCCACCCGGCCGCGCAGCACCTGACCGGCCCGGACAGCGTCGGGAAGCTGCGGGAATGCCTCAACCGCGCGCTGGGCGGCCTCGCGGTCGGCGGCGAAGTTGTCCTTGCCGCCCCGCCAGTAGTTGTTGACCCGCGCCGAGTAGGCCACGTTGGTGTCGAGCTTCGCGGGCTCGTCGTCACGTGCCATCCCCCCACCCTCCTCCGCCCGCCGCAGCCGCCGCAAGTAACCCGCTGACCCCGGTCGCGCACGGGCGGGCGGTCGCGGGCCGTCAGGCCGAATACAGCCTGGCAGCCCGCCGCGCCGCGTAAGCCCCAAGCCCGCCCGCGAGCGCGGCACCCACCACCACGCTGCGGGCCAGCGCCGCGGCATGGGACGCGCCGAGCGCGCTGGGCAGCAGCACGGCCAATGGCACGATGGCGATCAGCGGTCCCAGGATGAGCCAGAAGAGGACGAGGATCGCGGCGCTGTTGCCCACCGGGGTCTCGAACCCGCCGAACAGATCCGGCATGAACCGCGGCCGGAAGACGTTCACCAGCGCGCCGGTCACCAGCACCGGGACGGTCACGGCCAGCAGCGCGATCAGCCCGGGGTTCCCGGCAGCGACGGCGACCGCGACGACCGGCACGCCGGCGACCGCGAACAGCACCAGGCACGGCACGATCGCGTGCCACCAGGCCAGCGACTCGAACCGGAACGGCAGGGCCGCCGAGCGGCGGGTGTCCTCGGCGTCCAGCCTGGCTCCCTCGCACAGCCAGGCGGCGGCGAGGTAGCCGAGGGCGAGCGCGCTGACGGCCGGCACCAGGGATACCTGCCCGGCGTGGCTTGCCACGGCGATCAGGCCCACGGCCGCCAGCGCCAGCGCGGCCGCGCCCATCAGCCGGGCGGGAGCCCTTGCCACCGCGAGCAGGTCACGCCACGGCAGCACGAGCGCGCGCCGGCGCGGCGCACGCAGCCCGAACCTGGCACGGCGTGGCGCTCCGTCCCCGCCAGCGTCGCTGTAGGCCAGGGCGATGCCACGAGTGTCCATGTTCACCACGGCCGCGGACATGGCGCCGAGCGTGCGCGCCCGGGCTCGCAGCGCGGCGCCGGGGACCGCGGCGGCGGCGCGTTCCGCCGCGAGAAGCGCCGCCAGCGCTGCGGCGCCGAGCAGGACCATGGACAGCGGCCACAGCGGTGCCGATCCCCCGGAGAGCGCGACCATGGCCTGCGCGGTCCAGCCCCAGGGGCCGGACCAGAGCACAACGTCGGCCACCGCCGCCGGGAGCCGGCCGGCCGCGGCCCACGCGGCCAGGCCGCCGAACACCGCGATCAGGGCGGCAGCGGGCGGGGTGGCCCGGCGCAGCCAGGGCCAGCTAGCCGGGTAGCGCTCGGCGAGCCCCGCCAGGCCGGTGCCCAGAATGAACAGCAGTGCCGTCGACGCCGTCGCCGCACCGGTCAGGCGCAGCACATGGCCGGGGCTGTGGCCGCCAAGCCCGAGGCTTACCAGGGCCGCCGCCGGCACGATGCCGACGGCCGCCCCCGCAAGGGCGGCCACGAGCGCCGATACGCGGAACCTCGGACGCAGCAGGCGCCCGCGGCTGACCGGCGTGTCCAGCAGCCAGTCCACGGCAGGCTGCTGCAGGGTGACCGGGCCGCGCCAGAGCGCGTCGCGCACCAGCACCAGGAGCAGCAGGAGCGCGAGCGCGGCCAGGACGTAGGGCGCGGCATGCAGCACGTGCGGGGTCTGCGCGGTGGGCGGCGGCGGATGCCGCAGGTCGTGGGCTGCGGCGGCGATCCGCGCGCCGCCGTACAGAACCACGATGAGGACGACGATATAGATCCAGTAGGCGGCGTTCGCCGCCCGCTGCCGCGCTCCGGCCCGGCGCAGCCCCCGCAGCAGCGAGATCGTCGCGTCGGTGCTGTCGGGTACGGCGATGGCGTCGCGGGTGACGGTCACTGGACCGCCGCCAGCGCATCGTCCGGAGCTCCCCGCCCGATGACCTCCCCGTCACGGAGCACGATGACGTGATCGGCGGCCGCCGCTGCGAGCTCGGCGTGATGGGTCGCCATCAGCACCGTCGCCCCGGCTTGCTTCTGCGCGACCAGCAGGCCCGCCAGCCAGCGCCGGGCCGCCGGGTCGAGGCGCTGCTCCGGCTCGTCGAGCACCATCAGCCGGCGCGGCCGGACCAGCACCGCGGCCAGGTGCAGGGCCTGCCGCTGGCCGCTGGACAGCGATCCGGGCAGCGCGGCGGCGTGATCGGCGAGACGGCATTGCAGCAGCGCGCCATCGACCAGCTCGTCGCTCTCCCGGCCCGCGCCGTGCGCGACGGCGACGAGCTGCAGGTGCTCGCGGACCGTGAGGTCCGGGTAGGCGCTCACCATGTCGCCGACCACGGCGATCTCGGTACGCACCACGACGTCGTCCTGGATCAGGCCGCGCCCGTTGTAGACGACCTGCCCGGCGGTGGGGGTGTCGCGGCCCGCCGCGATGCGCAGCAGCGTCGACTTGCCCGACCCGTTCGCGCCCATGACCGCGACGCACTCCCCGGCCGCGACCGACACGTCGATCGGGCTGAGCGCGAGGCGCTCGCCGTACCGTCGGCTGACGCCGGTGAGCGCGAGCAGCGGAGGGTTGGTCGCATCGGGCACGATCGTCAGTTCACCACACCCGCCCGCACATCGCGCCGCCCCGGTCTGAACCGGCGCGCGCTCGCGTACGTGCCTGTGGCGTAGGCCCCGCTGACCAGGCAAAACGGGAACATGCAAGGAGCCCTCATGAGTCCCATCGCCATCGCCAGTCGCACCGCTACCTCCGTCGCCGCTACCGCCGCCGCCGCGCTCGCGTTATTGGCCATCCCGGCCGCCGCGAACGCGCAAACCACCTGGACCGTGGCGCACCCGCCGTACACCGCGGTCGACAGCGTTCCCTACGCCCCTCTCACCGCCGTCTCGGCGATTTCGGCCAGCAACGTCTGGGCGGTCGGGCAGGACAGCGGCACCCCGCTCCTCGACCACTACAACGGAAGTTCATGGTCCCAGAGCAAGCTGCCGTCGGGACCGTGCAGCCTGTTCGAGGCGGACTGCACCCTGACGGGCGTGAGCGGCACCTCCGCCAGCGACGTCATCGCGATCGGGGACGGGACGATCCCCACCTCGAGCGGCTGGGAGCTCGAGACGCTCGCGTATGAGTACAACGGCAGCGCGTGGTCCGCGCTGACCGTTCCGGCCAGCATCCCGTACAGCGCGTTCGAGCACGTCCAGGAGTTCTCGGCGGCGGATGCGTGGGCGGTCGGGACGGCTCCCGACGCCACCGACACCGGTTCGGTGGTCGCGGCGGTGAACTGGAACGGCAGCACATGGACCCAGGTGGCGACGCCGCTGGACACCACGGCCAACCTGACCGTCAACGCGATCTCCGGCGATTCGGCCAGCGACATCTGGGTCGCCGGCGAGACCGCGACCCGCGGTTACACCGGCGGCACCAGGACGTCCGTGCTGCTGCACTACAACGGCTCGGCGTGGTCGCAGGTGACCGTGCCGGACAGCTCCGGGCTGCTCGACGTCGACGCGGTCTCGCCGACCGACGCGTGGGCGATCGCCGCCGACGGCTCGGTGCTGAACTGGAACGGCTTGGCCTGGTCCGTGGTGACCACGCTGGAGCTGTCCAACGACGCGGCGATCGCCGCGCTGTCGCCGACCGACGTCTGGGTCGCTCAGCTGGGCGGGGTTTCGCACTTCGACGGCACCGCGTGGACGACCACGTCACTTCCGTCGGGTGTTAACGTGCTCATCGCCCACGCTGTTGTTTCTCCCGGCCACGTCTGGTTCGCTGGTTATTACTACCCGTCGAACGCCGTCACCGCTCCGGCGGTGCTCAGCACCTCGGCCGGCTGACTTCGGTTAGCCAGGCCGCAAGACGCGGCGCCGCCCTGGGGTCCCCACACCCAGGGCGGCGTCGTCCTTGATCGGCTGTGCCGGAAAGCGCCGATGCCGTACGGTCTAGGCCCATGACCGATCCAATCGCCCCCGCCGACCCTGACGTCGTGCTGCGGGCGCAGAACGTGGACCTGGTCCGCGATGGCAAGCTGATCCTGGACCGGATCAGCGTCACGATCCGGGCGGGGGAGCACTGGGCGCTGCTCGGGCCGAACGGTGCGGGCAAGAGCACGCTGCTGAACATCATGGCCACCTACGCCCACCCGACGCGCGGGCAGATGGACATCCTCGGCCACCGCCTGGGCCGCGTCAACGTGTTCAGCCTGCGGCCGTGGATCGGCCACATCACCCCGAGCCACCGGGTGGAGCCGGCCCGCACGGTCCGCCAGGT
>Ga0335073_10017512_pt1 | contig 10024 bp, 11 predicted proteins | sample Lox_Sample_22_FD_207093 | JGI IMG/M metagenome (GOLD analysis project Ga0335073, IMG submission 207093) | Soil microbial communities from Loxahatchee National Wildlife Refuge, Florida, United States - Lox_Sample_2.2 | ecosystem: Environmental > Terrestrial > Soil > Wetlands | place: USA... | reverse complement strand
TGTGGAAGTCCATCGAGTGGTTCCGCACCCAGCATCCCGGCCCGGTGCTCGAGATCCGCGGCGGCGGCGGCATGGCCCCCGGCATGGAAGCGCCGCTGTGGTGGAACCTGCTGGCGCTGCTCATGCTTTCCACGTCGTTGATCCTGATCCGCATGCGCCAGGAAGCCATGCAGCGCGAGATCGATTCCATGCGCCGCTTCGCCCACGCCTTCTAAGGAGGTCCCATGAGCACACAAAACTACACGTTCATGTTCTACGGCTTCACCGTCGCCTGGCTGATCGTCCTCGGCTATGTGATCTCAATCGCCCTGCGCGAGAAGAAGCTGCGCGCCGAGCTCGACCGCGTCAAGCGCATGGTGGAAGAGCGCGAAGGCGAAATCAAGAAGTAAGGCTCTCGGCGCGACGGCCGACCCGACAAGTGTCCGAATCGGCAGAGCGTGAGAACGGACAGGCCCATCCCGGAGCGGTACGAGCAGCTCATGAAGGGGACAACTTCCGGATACCCGACCATCCAACCGAAGGCAGCCAGAGCTCCACTTCAACGAGTAGGCGTTTTTACATCCAATTGACCTTGCGGCTGCCCGCGCTAGCTGCGTTGGGTCCGATCATATCCCGCCAGCAGCATACTTCGACGCGGTACATTTGGGTGTGTCCGACAAGCTAAATGCAGCAATCGAACTCCACGACTCTGTTGTGGCGGAGATTTCGCGCTTGGAGAGCACTGTCGAAATCGCTCTTCGGCCAGCCTACGTTCATCAGAGCGCGGGCCGGCCGGGTGTAGACGATGGCATCGTATTGGTTCAAAACGTCGTCATTTCGGCAGAAGAAGGATCGGTCACAGGAAAGCTCGGAGAGCTCCCTAGCGACATCTTCGACGGAGAACTCGAAGTCGGCCAGCAGGCGTTCCCAAACATGATCCCGCTGCCGTGCGACGTCGCCGGGTCGGTAACACTGACCCTGTTCCTTTCCCCTGACAATCACAAGCTGGTCATATTTGGAAAGCGCATCACCGTAAGGTTGGACGGACAGGCTTCATACGTCGAAGAGTTTCGCCGATAGCTGCCAAGCCTCCAACTGCCTGGGTCACTTTCGGGAAACACTAGCAGGTCAATTGTCCTAAGCGCTGAAGGCTTAACAGTGGGAGGCACTTTCTACTGGTGTCGCCCCGTAGTCACCGATAATCTAGTCTTACGTCCACTTACCGCGTCGTCGCCATCCCGGACTTCTGCGGCACGGCTAGCGCCCGCGAACCTTGCCCGTCTACCCCATCAGCGTTACTCTTGCGTAATGCGCCCCCTTCGGTATTCCATCAACGTCACATTGGACGGGTGCTGCGATCATCGCGCAATATTGCCGGACGAAGACTTGCATCGTCGCGCAGTCGAGAACCTCAGGCAGGCCGATGCCCTCCTCTTCGGCCGGGTGACTTACGAAATGATGGAGGCAGCGTTTCGGCCGCCGGCGCGGACGGGAGCGCGGCCTGATTGGATGGAGCCCTTCGCCCGGACGATCGACGCGGCAAAGAGGGAGACTCAAAATGAGAAAGCTCACAATCACGGAACACATTTCGCTGGACGGCGTGATCCAGCACTCCGCCGACGATGGTGATTTCCCCTACAGCGACTGGACTGCGCCCTATCGAACCCCCGCTGGCCGGGAGGCAATCCTCGCGGCGTATGGCGAGAGCTTCGATCTGCTGCTTGGCCGTCGCACCTACGATATCTGGTCGGGCTTCTGGCCAAAGGCGCCGAGCAGTCCGATGGCGGACCGCCTCAATGCGGCAACAAAATATATCGCCACCCACCGTCCGGAAAGTCTTGCATGGGGCCCGTTCGAGGGCCTTGGACCGGACATCGTCGAGGGCGTTCGCCGCATCAAGTCGCAGGACGGCCCGGACCTTATCCTCTCGGGTAGCTCCACGCTGACATCGACGCTGCTCGAACATGGGCTTGCCGATGAAGTCCTGCTGGTCGTCTATCCGGTCCTGCTGGGCACGGGGAAGCGCTTCTTTGCGGAGGGAACCCCGCCACGCTCATTCGAGCTCGTCAGCACGAAAGCAATGCCGTCCGGCATCATTTTCAGTATTTACAAAGTCGCCGGGCCTTTGAAGACCGGATAGTTCGACGACGCGACATCGTCATGGCACGCGAAGCTTTTACGATGCCCGCTCGTCGAAAGCTGTCGAGTCACTTTCCACTGTGCGAATCCGGCGTGCCGTCCGACCACTCGCCGACAGGGATCATGCATATCGTTAACCGGCCCGGAATCTCTTCGGCGCCGATCACCGGAGAACCCGGCATCCCTACGCCCCAGGATTTGGGTTCCGCTCGTTCGGCCCACCAAATGCGTCTTGAGACCCGAATCAGGCGGGCCGCAACCCACCCGACTGACGGAATGACCTCTGCAAGGCTGGTCGAATTCGGCTTGAGCCTAACTTGTGCTATCCTGTAGAGGACAAAAAAGAGATTAAGGTTAGACGAGGAGTATCGATTCGAGCATGGCCCTGGCGACCGATTCCAAGAAGCAAGTGATTTCCAATTACCGCGTCCATAAAACCGACACCGGCTCGCCAGAGGTTCAGGTAGCCATCCTCAGCCAACGCATTAAACAGCTCGAGGATCATTTCAAGACTCACGCCAAGGATCATCATTCCCGCCGTGGGTTGCTGTCCATGGTGGCCCGTAGGCGCCGCCTGTTGAAATACCTGAAAAGCCGTAACCCGGAAAGGTACAAAACCCTGATTCAAAGCCTGGGCATCCGCCGTTAGGTTGCTCACAGTCAGGGACCCGCCCTGGTGGGCGGCATTCCCACAGTTCATTCACTCCAAAGTCTCCTCTTAGTCCTTTGGCAAGGCGCGGCCAAGAGCTTCGCCTGCATTAAAGGAATTCGAATGCTACATACCGTTGAAATTGACCTGGATGGTCAAAAGATCACCCTGGAGACCGGCAAGGTTGCCAAGCAAGCTAATGGCGCCGTGATCGTCCGCTCCGGGGATACCGTGGTGCTGGTCAGCGCCTGCTCCAACGAACACCCCAAACCGGGAGCCGCGTTTTTTCCGCTCACCGTTGACTACCGTGAATACACCTACGCAGCCGGCAAGTTTCCGGGCGGCTTTATCAAGCGCGAGGGACGTCCCTCCGAAAAAGAAATTCTCACCAGCCGCCTCATTGACCGGCCCATCCGCCCGCTGTTCCCTGAAGGCTACATGAACGAGACGCAGGTGATCGCCATGGTGCTCTCGGCCGATCCGCAGCGCGATCCCAACACGCTCGCCATTGTGGGCGCAGGCGCGGCCCTGGCCATCTCCGACATCCCCTTCCAGCATGTGCTGGGCGGTGTTCGCGTCGGCTCCGTAAAGGGCAAGCTGACCGCGAATCCCTCTTACGATGAAACTCGCGAATCCACCATCAATATCATCGTGGCCGGCACGGAAGCAGGCATCGTCATGGTGGAAGCGGGCGCGCAGCATGCCACCGAAGAAGAGGTGCTCGAAGCCATCGAGTATGGCCACGCATGCTGCAAAAAGATCGCCGCCGGCATTTGCGCCCTGGTGGCCAAGACTGGCAAGAAGAAATGGGAATACACGCCGCCGGAAATTAACCAGGCGCTGTACGGCAAGATTGAAAAGCAGATCCGCACGGAGCTGACCGACGCGCTCGACACCAAGAAGTATCCCAAGCTGGAAAGCTACCAGCGCGTCGACCAGGCCAAAGCCAAGGTCCTGGAGGGGATGGCCGAGGAGCAGCAGGAAGAAGCCGGCGACCTGTTTGATCGCCTGAAGGAACGCATCTTCCGCGACGAAATGCTCAAGGCCCGCCGGCGGCCCGACGGCCGCGCCTTCGACGAAATCCGCAATATCGATATCGAAGTCGGCGTGCTGCCCCGGACCCACGGCTCGGCGCTGTTCACCCGCGGCGAAACCCAGGCGCTGGTCACCGTCACGCTTGGCACCAAGGAAGACGAGCAGCGCATCGAGATGTTCGATGCCAGCGAGACTTCCAAACGCTTCATGCTGCATTACAACTTCCCGCCGTTCAGCGTCGGCGAAGTGGGCTTCATGCGCGGTCCGGGCCGCCGCGAAATCGGCCACGGCGCGCTCGCCGAACGGTCTCTGTCGGCCGTCATTCCGGATGACAAGAAATTCCCCTATACGCTCCGCGTGGTCAGCGACATCCTGGAATCCAACGGTTCCAGTTCCATGGCTACGGTCTGTGGCGCAACCCTGTCTCTGATGGACGCCGGCGTACCGGTCGCCGAGCCGGTGGCCGGCATCGCCATGGGGCTGGTGCTGGAAGGCTCGGATTACGCCATCCTCACCGACATCGCCGGCGCCGAGGACCACTACGGCGACATGGACTTCAAAGTCGCCGGCTCCAAACGCGGCATCACCGGCCTGCAGATGGATATCAAGGTTCCTAACGTCACCACTAGGATCATGAAGGAAGCCCTGGCGCAGGCCAAGGGCGCGCGCCTGTTTATCCTCGACAAGATGGTGGCCGTCATCGCCGAACCGCGCAAGGAAATGTCGCAGTACGCCCCGCGCATCTACACGCTGACCATCCCCACCGACAAGATCCGCGATCTCATCGGGCCGGGCGGCAAGATGATCCGCAGCATCGTCGACGAAACCGGTGTCAAGATCGACGTCGAGGACGACGGCACGGTGAACATCTTCGCGTCCGACGGCGAATCGGCGGCCAAGGCCATTCAGCGGGTCACCGACATCGCCGCGGTCGCCGAGGTCGGCAAAACCTACCTCGGCAAAGTGGTGCGGCTGGCGGAATTCGGCGCTTTCGTCGAAATCTTCCCCGGCACCGACGGCCTGCTGCACATTAGCGAAATCTCGGAAAACCGCATCAAAAATGTGCGCGACGAGCTGAAGGAAGGCGACCAGATTCTGGTCAAAGTCCTGGCGCTCGACGGCAACAAAATCAAGCTCAGCCGCAAGGCTGTGCTTCGCGAGCAGCGGGACAAACTGAAGAAGTAAGGGAATGCATACGGGATGCGGACTTCCGCATCCCTGCTTTCGTTGGCGCTATTTTGCCGCAGCGGCGGCGGGAGCGGCGGCTTTCTTGCGGGACGCGCGCCGTTTTTCGACCGGCGGTTGCCGGTCGCTCTTCTTCAATGCGGGCAGCGCAATCGCGAGTACGAACTTCTTTTCCCCGTGATCGTCAAACTTAATCACAATGTGCTCATCGTTGCAGGAAAGGACGGACCCCAAGCCGTACTTGGAATGTTCGATCTGCGCACCCGGCGCAAATGCTGGTTTGTTAGCCATATAGGGGGGTTGTAAAGCCTCAAGTCCATTGTAACATTTCAGAAGCAGAATGTGGGAACCAGCGGTGCCGTGCAAATCCGGCACGCCGCCGCCCTCCAGCCCTTGCCCGGCGCTCGTATAATAAGAACTGTCTTACCGGAATGCAAGACCTGAAGAAGAAGTTAGAAGAAGAAATCGCGGCCCTGGACATTGAGCTGCGCATCGACCTGCCGCGTGAAATCGCCAAAGCCCGCGCCCACGGCGACTTAAGCGAAAACGCCGAGTATCACGCCGCCAAAGAACGCCAGGGCATGGTGAACGCCCGGCTGGGCCAGCTCCGCGCCCGCCTGCGCGAACTGTCCATGATCGACATGTCGCGCATCCCCCGCGACCGTGTCGGCCTGGGCTCCTCGGTCACCGTCCTTGACCTTTCTAAAGACGAGGAGATCACTTATCGTCTGGTCACCAGCGAGGAAGCCAATGTGAACGAAGGCCGCATCTCCACCACTTCCCCGATCGGCCGGGGCTTGCTGGGCAAACAGGTCGGCGATACGGTGAAGGTGCAGATTCCCGGAGGCGTTCGCGAGATGGAAATCATCCAATTGGTCACCATCCACGATGCGGGCGCATGAAGAACTTTCGAGCTAGAATCAGTAGGGGCTGTTGCCAATGACTTACACCCGCGCGATTGGGGTTACTTGCAATAAGGTCATTCGCCTCATCGTGCACGGCCTGGCACTGTCGAAAATCCATCCCAACGTTCTGACGTTCCTCGGCCTGGTCATCAACATTGGCGCGGCCGTGTTGCTGGCTGCCGGACAGTTCCGCTGGGCCGGCGTAGTGATCATTGGCGCCGGGCTGTTCGACATGGTGGACGGGCGCGTGGCGCGCGAAACCAATCAAGTGACCCGCTTCGGCGGCTTCTTCGATTCGGTCCTGGACCGCTACTCCGATCTCGCGCTGCTGATGGGCCTGCTGGTGTATTACGGCATCATCAACCGGCCGTTCTACGTCGTGCTCACCGCCATCGTCATGACCGGATCGGTGATGGTCAGCTATACTCGCGCCCGCGCCGAAAACACGATCCCCCGCTGCAAGGTCGGATTCATGGAGCGACCCGAGCGCGTGGTGCTACTGATCATCGGCGCGCTGTTCGACCGCATGGCGCCGGTGCTGTGGGTGATCGCGGTGCTTTCCAACATCACCGTGATTCACCGCATGATCTTCACCTATCAGGAAGCCAAGCGCCTGGAAGAGGCGCAGCTCCGGCCCGCCGGCGTGCGCGAAGGCTCTTCACTTTAGCGTTTCGCCGGTGAGGCGGTAGATCGTCCACTCATCTTTAGGCTGCGCGCCCAGGCTTCGGTAGAAGTCGATTGCGGGCTGGTTCCAGTCCAGCACCGCCCATTCCACCCGCCCGTAGCCGCGCTCCCGTGCGATCTCAATCAGCCGGCTGAGCAGCGCTTTGCCGATGCCCTTCCCGCGCAGCGCCGGTTCCACGAACAGGTCTTCGAGATAGATCCCGGGTTTGCCGAGAAACGTGGAAAAGTTGCGGAAGTACAGCGCGAAGCCCGCCGGCTCATCACTCCAGTAGGCCAGCAGGACCTCGGCCACCGGATTGGGCCCAAACAGCGCTGCCCGCACATCGGCCTCGGTAGCCACGACTTCGTGCGAGAGCTTCTCGTACTCGGCCAGCGCGCGGATGAACTTGAGGACCAGCGGAACGTCGCCTTCAGTGGCCTCCGTGATGCGCAGGCTCATTGCAGCGCTTCCACGTGAGCCCGCACGCCGGCTCGCAAACCGGTCAGACTGTAGCCGCCTTCGAGCACCGAAACCAGGCGCCCACCGGCGTACTTGTCTGCAATCTCGCGCATCACGCGCGTCAGGTCGGCGAAGTCGGCGTCCGTCAGCAGGAACTGGCCCAGCGGGTCGCCCGCGCGCGAATCGAATCCGGCCGAGATCAGCACCAGCTCCGGCCTCACCTGTTCAGCCGCGGGCATCAACTTCTCCTGGAACGCACCGAGAATCTCCGCGCGGCCGGACCCGGCCGGGAACGGGCAGTTCATCGTCATGCCAGCGCCCGCTCCTTCGCCGGTTTCGTCAGGCTTTCCGGTGCCCGGATACCAGGGACTCTGATGCGTGCTGAAGAAGAACACGGAGCCATCGCAATAGAAGATGTCCTGCGTGCCGTTGCCGTGATGCACGTCCCAATCCGCGATCAGCACCCGGCCGGCTCCGTGCTTCTTTTGCGCGTAACGCGCCGCGATGGCGATGTTGTTGAACAGGCAGAAGCCCATGCCCGCCAGCGCGTTGGCGTGATGGCCGGGCGGCCGCACGATGCAAAACGCGTTCAGGACCTCGCCCGCCGCCACCGCGTCCACCGCGTTCAGAACGCTGCCGGCGGCGCGCAGTGCGGCGTCCCAGGAGCGCGGCGAAATGTCCGTATCGCCGGTGCTCAGCTCGTGAAAACCGTTCATGACCTCGCGCTCCACCAGCCGGATGTACTCGTGGCGGTGGCACAGCGCGATCTCATCGGTATTGGCGAGCCGCGAAGGCAGCCGGACGAGCGGCAAGTCATCCAGCCCGCCTAGCGCGGCATCGAAACGGTTGGGATGTTCGGGATGATGCGGGCCGGTGAAGTGTTCCTTGCACGCCGCGTCCGCAACCAGCCCGGTCATTACCTCCCGTATTCTAGCAGTTGAAAGCTGTCCGGCTTTACTTTGCGGCGCGGCCGCTTCTCGCCGGCCGCCGGCGGCAGGAACTCGACATCCGCCACCGCCAAATACACGTTGTGAGTCTTGGGATCGATCGCCATGGTTCGCGCGCCTTTCTGGGTCTGAACGGTTTCGACCACGGTGTACTTGTCGGGCGAGTCCTCATGGATGATCGTGAGCACGCCGTCCTGGCCGCAGGAATCGAAGACGAGTTTCGTCCCCGGATCGAACCAGGTAGCATCCACGCCGTCGCCGATGGGCGGCGTCGCGACCACCTTGCCCGTGTCGGCGTTCATGACGGCCATTATTTTGTTGTCGCAGCCGGAGAAGATGCGGCGCGTCTTCATATCGAACGCCATCCCGGAGGGCTCTTCGCAGGGCGCCAGCGGCCACGTGTGCGTCACTTTTAAGGCCTTGGCGTCGATCTCCATCACTTCGCTCTTATCCTCGATGTTGACGTACACATGACCTTTGCCATCCGGCTGCGGGAATTCGGGCTTGCCTTCCAGCATCACGGTGCCGGCCAGAGTTCCGGTTGCGGCGTCGACCGCGGTCGCGCTGGCGCTGCGGCCATTGAACGCAAAGGCGCGCTTGCTGGCCGGGTCATAGATGATTCCATCGGGATTCTTGCCCGCCGCGACCGAGCCGGTCTTGGCCAGCGTCTTCAGGTCGAAGACCACCACTTCGTTGGCCCCGCCGTCGCTGATGAAGCCTTTGTTGAACTCGGGCGCGAGCGCGATGCCATGGACCAGCTTCAAGCCGGTGATGGTACCCACCACTTCGCCCTTCTTGCCGTCCACAACGGCCACTTCGGATTGGTGCGAAACAAAGACGCGGCCGGTAGCGCCGTCGGTAGTGAGATAGTCCCAAAAGCCGTTGCCGGGAATCGGAATTTTCTTGATGAAGTGATAGCCGCTCTGCGCGAACGCTGCGCTGAGCACGAACAGAGCCAAGACCGTACGACGCATGGTAAGCCTCCCTGTCCTATTTTGATGGATGGACCTCAGGATTTTATCGGGGCAGCCTGAAGATTTGCTGAAATGCTACCGGCGCCCGACAGCCATGAGGCGCGGGCCGGCTTTCTGCCCGGAGGTGTTCACGGAGAAGTTGATCGGCCCCGGCCCTCCCTGGCGGCCCTCAACGGAGATCCGCCAAAGACCGGGCTCCGGCTTCGGCACTCGAAATTCCTGGGGATTGGTGTCCTGGCCTGAATATCCGGTCACGTCGGCATACCAGGCGTAGTGCCGGCCGCTGGGACTCATTAGGTGGAAGTCCAGGCGGCTGGCAGCGTCGGTCCAGGAAAGTGTTGCCTCAAATACTTTCGTGCCTCGGGGCACAGCCACGATTTCGCTCCACCATTGCGCGACCGACACCTGCCCGGAGAACTGAGCTTCGGAGGGATTGGACGCCAACTGAGCGCCGGCGTGGCGCGCGCTGCAATCGCAAAGCGGGGAAGTGTTTTCCGAGACGACGGTGCGATTCAGATCGGCAAGGGACCAGGCGCCAAGATCGTCGAATTGGAAAGGGATGCTCGGCGCGGTGATGGGCATCGCGCGCGTGACGCTGACGTGGACGTGATAGCCGCCGCCTTCGCCCAGCGTGTAGCCGGAGTTGCCGGCGATCGCCAGCGCCTGGCCTTGCTCGACGTGCTGACCGTTCTTCACGACGAATGTGCCGGTAGCCAGGTGCGCGTAGTGGCTGTATTCGCCGTTTCCGTGGTCGATGGTGATGTAGTTTCCGAACGAGCGATGACGGTGATCCTGATGCAGCCCGAGGTCGTGCGTGTAGGCGATACCCGCTTTCATGGCGACCACGCAACGTCCGGCGCGCGGTGCGATGTCGTAGGCGTGCAGCGCATTGCCCCAGTGCGAAAAAGTGCCGTAAGGCCCTTGCGTGATGACCCACGGCATGCCCGCGGCCATGGGCAGCTTGTAGCCGCCGGTGGCGATGACGAACGGCATGGGGCTGCTCATGCGCTGGTCGGGATTCTCCACGATCACCAGATATTCGTTAGCGGGCAGCCCGGCGTAGTGGACCGAAAGTTCGTGGGGAGCAT
>Ga0335073_10017511_pt1 | contig 10025 bp, 9 predicted proteins | sample Lox_Sample_22_FD_207093 | JGI IMG/M metagenome (GOLD analysis project Ga0335073, IMG submission 207093) | Soil microbial communities from Loxahatchee National Wildlife Refuge, Florida, United States - Lox_Sample_2.2 | ecosystem: Environmental > Terrestrial > Soil > Wetlands | place: USA: Florida... | reverse complement strand
GCCGTCGGGTTGACGCTCGTCGCTTGCGGTCATCAAGTTACGGTCCCGGGGTTTGGACTCGGTCGCGGCTCTGCGATTCGTGGTCGGCTCGGTTTCCCGCCCCTCAGATGCACTCATCCCCCCCTAGGTCGGGGACTCTACGGTCCGGGGCACAGAGACGGCCTGCCGCGGTCGCTACAGACCTGTCCAAGGGCTCAGATGGCTGCTCGCGCGCCTTCATCCCTTGGAGGGAGGCGGTGTTACGCGCTGGCTGGCCGGGCCCTTAGGTCGGTCGGGTTGGCCGCTGGACAGGCGGTGGGGGGGGTGCGGAGCGAACCACCGAGAGAAGGCCTCCCGGGGGATGGGCTCGGCCGGATTCGAACCGGCGGTCTTCGCTGTGTGAGAGCGACGTCTTCACCGCTGGACTACGAGCCCGCGAGGGGCCGAGCGGCGTCGAGGCTTAACGATTGATTCCGGGGGCGCCAGCAGTGGCCCCCTCTAGAGAGCGAGGACGAAAGGCACGAGGAGGCTCGCGGCGACGGTAAGCGTCAGTCCGCTCGCCACCGCGAGAGTGCCGGCCCTCCGGTCCCCGTACCGCACGACGAAGTACAGGGTCGTGTCCATCGAGGTGGCGCCCCCGAGAGCTGCGAGGCCCTCTCCGCGGAGGCGTCGGCCGATGTACGGGGAAAGCAGCATGGTCATCGCCTCCCGCAGGAAGTTCGCGAGGAACGCGAAGAGCCCGACCGTCGCGCCCCACCGGGCGGCAACGAGCGGACCGGTGAGGCTGTACCACCCGAACCCCAGCGCGGTCGCCCACACGGCGTTCGCCCACACCCTCGCCGCGAGAGACGCGATGCCCGCGACAGCGACCACCGCGACCGCCGCGCTGGCGATCGGCAGCCAGGCGCGCCGGACGCTGCGCAGGCTGAGCTCAAGCCCGTAGCCCACGAGGAGAAGGAGGACCGCGAGGGCGAGCGGGATGAGCGACGCAGTCGGGAGCGGGGTCAGGCGTCCGATGCCGTAGCCGCCTCCGAGCGCGAGCAGCAGCAGGCCGCTCGTCGGTACCCGGTCACGGGTCGGCGGGGCCGGGGGCTCGTCGCCGGCTCCCAGAGGTGCGCTCCGCTGTTCCAGCGCGAAGTAGACCCCCGCGGTGGTCGCGAGGATCGCTGCGGCGAAGACGAACGCCCAGGGGAGGACCGCGAGCACCTGCATCCCGTCGATCGCCCGGAACGAGGCTCCGAGCAGGCCGACGAGCACGACGACCGCTGCGAGGCTTGCCCGGCCCGGCCACGGTCCGCGCGCCGGGAACGCCCGACCGAGGAGCCAGCCGGCGAGGAGCGCCGCGTAGAGGAGCAGGTCGTCGACGAGCACGCCGGTTCAGCCCGTCCAGGCGGCGACCGAGGTGCGCCGGCTCACTCCGGCGGCCGGCTCGAGGCGGACGGTCTCGTCGCGGGCGGCTCCGTAGCCGACGTACTCGACCGGGACGCGGACCTCCTCGGCGAGGTGGTCGAGGTAGCGCCGGAGGGTCGACGGCAACGCTCGCGCCCCCTCGTGGCGGAGGCGCTCCTTGAGACGCTCGTGGAACTCCGGCCATCCCTCGAACCGTTCGTAGACCGGCTGGGCTCGGGCGAGGTCGTCGGCGTTCGTCGGGAGGACGTCGTGCACCGTCGAGCCGTCCGGCATGACGTACTGGTTGCAGACGGGAACCTCCTCCAGCCCTCCGAGGATGTCGACCTTTGTGATCGCGAGCGACGTGAACCCGTTCAGGCGGGCGGCGTAGCGAAGGAGCACGAGGTCGAGCCAGCCGCAGCGGCGCGGACGGCCCGTGCTCGCCCCGCGCTCGCCGCCGACCCGCCGCAGGAACTCGCCGGAGTCGCCCGTGTCCTCGGTCGGGAACGGCCCGGCTCCGACCCGCGTGGCGTAGGCCTTCGCGACCCCGATCACCTCGGTGACCTCCGTCGGCGGAAGGCCGCTGCCGACGAGCTGCCCGGCGCTCGTGGGGTGAGAGCTCGTCACGAACGGATAGGTGCCGAAGTCGAGGTCAAGGAGCGCGCTCTGGGCCCCTTCGAGGAGGATCGCCTCGCCGCGCGCGGTCGCCTCCCAGAGCATCGGCTCGGTCGGCCGGACGTGCGGGGCGAGCCGTCCGGCGACCTCCGAGAGCTGCGCCGTCACCTGGTCGATCGGCGGCAGCGTGCCGAGGTGGCCCTTGGTCGCGTACAGCACCTCGAGCTTCTCGCGAAGGCTCGCCGGCCGGAGGAGGTCGGCGAAGCGCAGCCCGAAGCGGGAGGCGCGGTCGGCGTACGCCGGGCCGATCCCCATCCGGGTCGTCCCGAGCGCCTGAGCCGGGTTGACGCGGGTGCGGAGCTCGTCCTCCCAGGCGTCCTCCGCCTCGTGGACCGGCAGGAGGACGTGCGCTCGGTCGGAGATGACGACCTCGCCGCGGAGCAGGCCCCGCCTCTCGAGGTCGCGGAGCTCCTCCTCGAACTTCAGCGGCTGGATGACCATCCCCGGGCCGCTGACGCCGACGGTGTTGTGGCGCAGCACCCCGCAGGCGAGCTGGTGGAGGACGACCTGGCCCTCCGGAAGGTGGATCGAGTGACCCGCGTTGGGCCCGCCCCCGGTCCGGACGACGTAGCGAAAGTTCGCGGCGAGGTAGTCGCAGATCTTGCCCTTCGCCTCGTCCCCGAACTGCGCCCCGACGACCACGACGACCGACGTGGTTCCGCCCCCGTCGGGGACGAACCCTGCGGATAGAAGTCCCTTGCCGTCACGCCGGGCACCGCTTCGCGGCGGCGTGCGACGGCCCGTCAGGGGGCACGACCCCCAGCAAGGATAATGGCCCGCCGGCGGTCGGTCCGGCGCGATGGTCGCACGACGCGCGCGCGAGGTGCAGATCTCCGGCATCCGCAGGATGTTCGAGGCGGCGCCCCCCAACGCCATCAACCTCGGGCTCGGCGAGCCGGACTTCGACCCCCCGGCCGAGGTGATCGACGCGTTCTGCCGCGCCCTCCACGAGGGGAAGAACCACTACGGGCCGTCGGCCGGCCTGCCGGCGCTGCGCGAGCGCCTCGCCGAGCGCTACCGGGAGCGGGAGCCGTCGACCGGTCGGGAGAACGTGATCGTCACCGGCAGCGGCACGGAGGCGCTGATGGCGACCGCGCTCGCCCTGTACGACCTCGGCGACGAGGTCCTGATCCCGAACCCCGGCTTCGTGCTCTACGGGCCGCACGCCAAGCTCGCCGGGGCGGTCCCCGTGCCGTACAGCCTCGACCCGTCCCGCGGCTACCTGCCGAACCTCGACGAGCTCGAGGGCCTCGTCACCGCCCGGACCCGGGCGCTCGTCGTCAACAGCCCCTCCAACCCCACCGGCGGGGTCTTCCCGAAGGAGATCGTCGACCGCCTGGTCGCCTTCGCCGACCGGCACGACCTGACGATCATCTCCGACGAGGTCTACGAGGAGATCGTCTACGACGCACCGGCCGTGTCGTTCTGGGGCCGCAGCGACCGCGTAGTGATCATCAACTCCTTCTCCAAGATGCTCGCGACGACCGGCTGGCGGATCGGCTTCGTCGTCGCGCCGAAGCCGCTCGCCGTCGAGATCAACAAGATCCACTACCACATCATGGCCTGCCCGCCGACGCCCGCGCAGATCGCGGTGCTCGCCGGCCTTGCGACCGACGAGCCGACGCAGGCGATGGTCGCGGAGTTCCGCCGCCGGCGCGAGCTGGTCGTCCGTGGCCTCGAGGCGATCCCGGGGATCTCGGTCGTCCCGCCCGCCGGGGCGTTCTACGCGTTCCCCCGCTTCTCCTGGCCCGCGACGAGCACCGAGGTCGCCGGCACGCTGCTCGCCCGCGGCCTCATCACGACGCCGGGAGACGCGTTCGGCTCCCTCGGAGCTTCCCACCTGAGGCTCTCGTTCGCCGCCTCCCGTGAGGACCTGAAGCGGGGGCTTGCGATCCTCGCCGCGGTCGGTGCCGAGTACGGGGCTCGCGAGCCTCGCGCGGAGGTCAAGCCGTCCCGGCCGCAGCCTCTCGGTAGACCGACCGGAGCCGTTCGACCGACGCAGCCCACGTAAGGCCCCGGACCCGCTCGGAGGCGTGGTCGAGCCGCGCCGCCGTGCCGGCGGGGTCGGTCCCGATTTCCTGGAGCGCGGCGGCGAGCGCCCCGGCGTCCCCGTAAGGGACGAGCAACCCGTCGCGTCCGTTCTCGAGGACCTCGGGGACCGCCCCGACCGCCGTGGCGACGATCGGGACCCGGGCCGCCATCGCGTCGAGGAGGACGAGACCGAACGCCTCCCACGCTGACGGGAGCACGAGCGCGCTCGCCCTCCGCAAGGTTGCCCGGTAGCCCCGCCGGTCCTCGACCGCCCCGAGCCAGAGGAGCCGATCGGAGATCCCGAGCTGTCGCGCGCGCTGCTCGAGAGCGGCGTTCTCGCCCCACGGGGGCCCGAGGAGCACGAGCGGCAGCCGGGTGCCCGCGGGAACGCGCGCGAGCGCCTCGAACAGCGTCGGGAGGCCCTTGTTGGAGGCGATCCGGCCGGCGAAGAGCAGGTACCTCTCGGGCAACGGCGGCGCCGCCGGACGGTCCCCCGCCTCGTCGGTCCACTCCGCTAGCTCGACCCCGGGAGGGACGACCCGGACCTTCCGCCGGGGGGCGATCTCCCCGACGAGCTCCGCTTCCCGTTCGGACTCGACGACCAGCGCCCGGGCGACCCGGTAGGCGCTCGCCCCAAAGCCGGCGTCCTCGAGACGGAGGAACCCCTTCTTCCACCGGGGTTCCCCGGGGTCGGGGGGGTGGTAGTGGGTCGAGACGACGAGCGGGACGTTCGTTCGGCTCGCGACGGCGGCCGCTTCCAGCACGTGGCCGTAGCGGTGGGAGTGGGCGTGCACGACGTCCGCCCCGTCCTCCGCAAGGGCGTCGACGAGCCCGACCATCGTGGGCATCGTCACGCCAGGAAGGAGCTGTTTGCGCACGGGGAAGCGGCGGACCGGCACGCCATCGACGACCGGGCGGAACCCGCCCCCGCGGACCCAGCGCGCTTCGTCGACGAGGTCGCTCGCGAAGACCTCGACGTCGTGGCCCGCGGCTCGCTGGCGCCGGGCCACCTCGCGGACCGTCGTCTCGACCCCTCCGGGGGAGTCGAACCGCAGTGTGACGTGGACGATCCTCAACGCAGCGGAACCTCCGAGCCTCCGCCGGAGCGAGCCGTCGCCGATAGGTTGTGGGGGGGTGGCTCCGGCTCGGCGCCCAAGCGGAGCGGCCGCTCGAACCACGCCACGTCCCAGTACCTCCCGAACTTCCGGCCGACCCTCGTGAACGTGCCGACGTGCCGGAAGCCGAAGCGTCGGTGGAGCGCCACGGAGGCCGGGTTCGGGAGCGCGACGCCGGCCACGATCCGCTCGAGGTCCTCCCCCTGGATCGCCCCGAAGAGGGCAGCGTAGAGCCGGGTGCCGACGCCGGCACCGACGGAGCCCTGCCGACAGTAGACCGACGACTCGACGGTCGTGCCGTACGCCGCTCGCGGCCGGAACGGGCTCGTGGTCGCCCACCCCGCGATCGCTCCGGACGGCTCCTCCGCCACGAGGATCCGGTGGCGGCCGCCGGTCGAGTGTTCGGCGAGCCAGCCCCGGCGCGCCACAGCGGTCACCGGCTCGACCTCGAACGTCGCGGCGCTCTCGGCGACGTAGTGGTTGTAGATCTCCAGGATCCCCGCCAGGTCCCCGGGCTCCCCGGGGCGGATGGTGAGCGCCACGGACGCAGGCCGACGGACGCCCGAGCCATTAACCGCCTCGCTCGGCAAGCGCAGCGTTCTCCCACCGGCCGGGCCTGGCGCTGGCAATCCGCGCGGGAGCCCCCTGCCTCCGCTGCGCGTTCGTCCTGTGGGGGGGCCTCGGTCGCCGTCCCCGCCCGAAAGCGGCACCGCCGGAGCGCGGTCGCCCGGAACCCCTTTAGCCGCGCCGCCGCTGCCCACCCCGGAAGCGGCAGGGTCCGAGAGGTCCTCTCGCTGCCGGGGCGGAGAGCGATGTGGCTGGGGCTCATGGGGCGGGCGATGAAGGCGATCGCCCACGTCCGCACGGGCGAGGCCCGGGCCGACCTCGAGCACGTCGCCGACGAGCTCGTCCGCCTGGATCGTCGGCCCGCTCAGCCTCCGGCGACCTCGCGGTAGAGCTCGCGGAACCGCTCCGCCGACACCGACCAGTCGAGCCCCTGCACGTGCGTCCAGCCGTCCTGGACCCGCTGACGGGCCTCCTCCGGCGAGCGAAGGAGACCGGCGAGCGCCCGCCCGAGCGCAGGGACGTCGCCGTACGGGACGAGGAGTCCGTACCGGCCACCTCCGAGGACCTCCGGCACCGCCCCCACAGCGGTCGCTACGATCGGCGTCCGCGCCGCCATCGCCTCGAGAAGGACGAAGCCGTACGCCTCCCACTCCGACGGCAGGACGAGGGCGCGGGCCCGGCGGAGCACCGCCCGGTAGCCCCGACGGTCCGGCACGTGCCCCAGGAACCGGAGCCGGTCGCCCACCCCGCGCTCGGCGGCGAGCGTCTCGAGGGCGCGGCGCTCCCCCCAGTCGGCGCCCATGAGGACGAGGGTCCGTCGCTCCTGCGGCGGGACCGTCGCCAGCGCTTCGACCAGGTTCGGGAGCCCCTTGTTCGACGCGACGCGCCCCACGAACAGGAGGTAGTCGTCGGGGAGGTCGAGGCTGTCCGGCCGGTCCCCCGCCGGCTGGCTCCACTCCGCGAGGTCGACGCCGGGCGGGACGATCCGCAGGCGGTCGCTGGGAGCGAACTCGCGCAGCAGGCCGGCCTCCTGCTCCGACTGGACGGCGATCGCCCGGGCGATTCGGTAGGCGGTCATGCCGAAGGCGACGTCGTCCAGACGGAGGATCGCTCGGTTCCGCCGGGACTCCCGGCGGTCCGCCGGGTGGTAGGAGGTCGAGATGACCAGCGGGACCCGCCGGGCGGAGGCGACCGCCGCCGCCTGCAGGACGTGGCCGTAGCGGTGCGAGTGCGCGTGGATCACGTCGGCCCCGCTCGCGACGAGGGCATCGATGAGCCCGACCATCATCGGCAGGTTGAGCCGCGGCACGAGGTGCCGGCGGACCGGGAAGCGCCGGACCGGTACGCCGTCGACGACCGGCCGGTAGTCGGTGCGCCGGTCCCACGACGCCTCGTCGTACAGGTCGCTCGCGAAGACCTCGACCTCGTCGCCCGCCGCGCGCTGACGTCGCGCGAGCTCTCGGACGTTCGTCTCCACCCCGCCGGGAGCGTCGAATCGGAGGGTGACGTGGACGACCTTCACCGACCGAGGACCTCCCGGTAGACCCCCTCGAGCGACGCGGCGACCGCCTCCCAGGTGAACCTCGGCACGACGGTCGTCCGACCCGCCTCACCGAGGCGCCGGCCCAGCTCCGGGTCGGCCCAGAGGCGCGCGATCGCCTCGCCGAGGGGCGCCGGCTCGCCCGCCGGGACGAGCAGGCCGGTCCGGCCGTCGTCGACGATCGCCGGGACGCCGCCGACGCGCGTCGCGATGACGGGCGTCCCCTCCGCCATCGCCTCCAGCAGGACGAGGCCGAACGCCTCGTAGTCGCTTGGGAGGATCAGGGCACGCGCCTCGCGGTACGCCGCCGCGAGGAGCCGGTCCTCGACGACGTGGCCGACCCGGCGGACCCTACCCGCGAGGCCGAGCTCCCGCGCGCGGTCGTCGACCGTCGCGGCCATCCCTCCGTCCTCGCCGACGAGGACGAGCGAGACGTTCGATTCCCGGCGCGCGAGCGGCGCGAAGCCGTCGAGCAGCGCGAGGAGCCCCTTGTTGGACGCGAGGCGCCCCACGAACAGGAAGAACGGCCCGGGGATGTCGTAGCGGCCGGAGAACGTCGTCCCGTCGGCCGCCGCCGAGGGGAGGGGGCGGTACCCCGGCGGCACGATCGCGATCGGCGGGAGCGGGATGTCGAGCGCGCGCACGAGGCGCTCCTCCTCGGGGGTCTGGACGATCAGGCGGGCCGCCTCGTCCAGGACCCCGGCGGCGAGCAGCGTGTCGTAGAACGCCCGGAGCCGACGGCGCCACCAGCCGCCCTCGATCGACCACGGAGGGTGGTAGTGGGCGGTGACGACGAACGGCGTGCCGGAGCGGCGACGGTGCCGGGCGGCGACCGCCACCTGGTGGGTCCCGTAGGTGTGGGCGTGGACGATCTCGGGGCGGGCCTTCTCGAGCGCCGGGCCCAGCTCGCGGAAGAACGTGTAGTGCGCCTCGCCCGGGAACGACCAGGCCCGGAGGCGGTGGACCGAGCCGAACGGCGTCCGCTCCTCGCGCGGGACCTCCGGCGGCAGGACCTGCCAGGGGTACTCCCGGTACAGCTCGGTCGTAAGGATGGAGATCTCGTGCCCGCGGGCGCCGAGATGCGCGGAGAGCTCGGCGACGTGGCGCTCGACGCCCCCCGGCGACGGCGGATAGCGCGTCGCGAGCTGGGCGACCCTCACGCGGCGTCGCTAGGAGTTCGGTTACTTGATGGGAACGGAGCCGCGGGGCCGGCCCGCCGGGGGCCTACGCGACGCTCCGGGAGGCCGCGAGGCGCTGAGCGTACTTCTTGTAGACCTCGGTGGCGCGGGCGACCGCCTCGGTCTTGACGTACTCGTTCGCCTGGTGCGAGAGCTCCTCCTCGCCGGCGCCGAAGATGACGACGCGCGGGTTCACCTGGGCGTAGTGGACCGCCTCGGAGGCGTGCACGAGGACGGTCGTCTCCGCCTGGGCGACCTCCTGCAGCACGCGGACGTGCTCCGAGGCCGGGTTGATCTGCACCGCCGGCATCGTCACGATCCGCCGCAGGGTGAACGGCGTCTTGATCCGGCGCAGGTGCTCCTCGATCTCGTGGTAGAGCTGGTCCGGGGTGTACGGCGGCGGGAAGCGGATGTCGACCTCGGCGGTGCACTTGCTCGGGACGACGTTGATCCGGGTCCCCCCGTTGAACGTGCCGATGTTGAGGGTGACCGTCCCGAGCTCCGGGTGGGCGATCCGGCTCTTGAACGACTCGAGGCCGCGGAGGATCCGCATCATCTTCGCGATCGCGTTCTCGCCGAGGTGGGGCATCGCCCCGTGGGCGGCCTTCCCCCGGGTCTCGATCGCGAGGTCGAGGACCCCCTTCTCGGCGTAGGCGACGCGCAGGCCGGTCGGCTCGCCGACCACGACCGCCTTCGCCCGCCGGAGCGGGAGCGTCTTCGCGAGCGCGACGGCCCCCTGCATCGACGTCTCCTCGTCGGTCGTGAACGCGAGGACGATCGGGATCTTCCGGGCGACGAGGTCCTGCGCCGCCTCGAGCATCGCGACGACGGTCCCCTTCATGTCGGCGGCGCCGCGGCCGTACATGCGGCCGGAGGCGAGCTGGCTCTGCGAGAAGCTCCAGTAGTCGCCGATCGGGGGCGTGTCGAGGTGGCCGGAGAGGACGACGCCCCCCTGGCCGAACTCCGCGAGCAGCGCCGGCGCCTGCGCGTCGCCGAAGAGCGTGTTGCGCATCCTCAGCTGGTCGGTGAACGACTGGACGTAGTCGAGGACCTCCTGCTTGTCGGAGAACGGGTCGCTAGGGATCTTGACGAGCTCCGCAAGCATGTCCACCATCTGGCGCTTCATCGGACTTCTCCTCCGGCCGCAGACGGCGGACGACGGGAATTTGTGCGAGGGACCGTAAGGGCCGCCGCGTCTTAATTCTTTATACCCGCTGGGAGCGGCGCCGAGCCGCCCGGGGACGGTCCGGCCGCCTCCTCCGGCGGGGCCTGCCGGCCGGTCGGGGCCCGGGGGCCGGTCCCAGCAAAGGTCGAATAACCCGGCCCCCCTCGTGTAGGCCGATGTCGGTCGCGGGGACCCGCGAGATCGCCGACGTGCGCGTCGTCGACACGCGCGACGAATCGCTCAAGGGGGCGATGATGGTCGTAGGGTTCCCGACGCACGGGCTCGTCGGCTCGGTCGCCGCCTCCTACCTCGTGCACGCCCTCGACATGTCGCTGGTCGCCTACATCACGAGCGAGCAGTTCCCGCCGACCGTGATCATGGAGGAG
>Ga0335073_10017509_pt1 | contig 10026 bp, 11 predicted proteins | sample Lox_Sample_22_FD_207093 | JGI IMG/M metagenome (GOLD analysis project Ga0335073, IMG submission 207093) | Soil microbial communities from Loxahatchee National Wildlife Refuge, Florida, United States - Lox_Sample_2.2 | ecosystem: Environmental > Terrestrial > Soil > Wetlands | place: USA... | reverse complement strand
TATACGCGCCCGCCTGGAAGGGGGCGGCGGAGTTCGACGCGCGGCAGCCGTTCCCGGTCATCAGGCACCCGACCTCGCTCATGCTGCCGGTGCCCGCCGTGTCGCGCCGGGCTGTGGCCATCGCCCGGGAACACGGCTGCGACGCGGTCCTTTTCGGGGCGGCCGCGCCGCTCGGCCTGATCACGCCGACGCTGCGCAAGCAGGCCGGCGTGACCAGGGCGGTCGCGCTGACCCACGGCCACGAGGCGGGCTGGGCCGCGCTGCCGGGCGCCCGGGCCCTGCTGCGCCGGATCGGCGATGAGGTCGACGTGGTCACCTACCTGGGCGAGTACTTCCGGGTGCGACTGGCCCGCGCGCTGTCCCCGGAGGCGCAACGCCGGATGGTCCGGCTGGCGCCCGGCGTGGACGTGACGTTCTTCCGCCCGGGCGCGGGCGGGCCAGCGGTAAGGGACCGGCTGGGACTAGGCCGCAGGCCGGTGGTGGCCTGCGTGTCCCGGATGGTCCCCCGCAAAGGCCAGGACACCCTGATCAGGGCCTGGCCGGAGATAAAAGCCCAGGTCAGCGACGCGGTGCTGCTGCTCGTCGGCGACGGCCCCTACGCACCCGCGCTCCGCCGGCTGGCCCAGCGCCGCCAGGTCACTGATGTCATCTTCACCGGCCCGGTCCCCTGGCCCGAACTCCCCGGCTACTACGACGCGGCGGACGTGTTCGCGATGCCCTGCCGGACGCGCCGGGGAGGGCTGGACGTCGAGGGCCTCGGTATCGTCTACCTGGAGGCGTCAGCCACCGGCTTGCCGGTGGTCGGCGGCGATTCGGGCGGGGCTCCGGACGCCATCCTGGACGGCGAGACCGGCTACGTCGTCCACGACGCCGCCGGCCTGACGGCGCGCACCGTCGAACTGCTCCAGGACCCCGCCAGGGCCCGGGCCATGGGGGAGAAGGGCCTGGCGTGGGTGGACCGGGAGTGGCGCGAGGAACTCTCCGCGGCCCGCCTGTCCGCGATCTTGGAGCCTAAGGCCCAAGGCCTCGCCTAAGCCCGGCTCGGGAGGGTCTAAGACCCCTCTGAGCAGCCAAAATAGGGCTTTCCGCCGATGCGGTGCCGCGGGTCTTACGGCGAAACTCGATAGTGAACGGCCGAAGTACCGGCCGGCCCATCGAGGAGGAACGATGAACCTGAACATGACCCAGAGCCTGGTCTCGGATCACATCAGGGAATCCCGTCAGCAGGCGGCCGCCGCCCGGCGGGCTGACGCGGCGCGCAGCGCGCGCCGCAAGGCGGGCACCCACGCGGCCCGGCGTGGCCACTGGCTGGTGCGGGGAGCATGACGATGACCCGGGGAATCAACATGCTCGCCCGGTTCGGCCGGCGCGTGGCCGGCGTCATCGCCGAGTGCAACTACGCCCAGCGCCGGCTGACGACGCTGATGACGTCCCCCGACGCGTACCTGGCCGACCGGGACCGGACGCCCGACGACTACGCCGAGTTCCTGTTCAGGTCCTCGGGCGCGCTGACCCATGAGCCGGCCGCCAGCCGCCGCGCGAACGGCCAGCTCGTCGGCTAGCCAACCGCGGCCAACTGCAGTCAACCGCGGCCAACTGCAGTTAACCGCGGCCAACCGCACCCAAGCACGGGGATCAGCGCGGAACAACGGGGAACAGCAGGAAAACTCAGGAGTACAACGCATCGATGTCAGCGGCGAAGTCCTTCAGGATCACGCTCCGGCGGATCCCGAGCTTGACGGTGAGCTGCCCGGCTTCCTGGGTGAAGTCGCCGTCGAGGATCCGGAACTTCCTGATGGCCTCCGCCCTGGACACTGCCTGGTCGGCGTCGTCGACCGCCGCCTGCACGGCGGCGACCAGATCCGGATCATCGCGCAGCGACGCGACGCTCGCGTCGGCCGGCTTGCCGTGCCGTTCCTTCCACAGCCCGAACGCCTCGGGGTCCAGCGTGATCAGCGCGGCGACGAACGGCTTCCCGTCACCGACCACTATGCACTGGCTGATCAGGGCATGGCTGCGGAGCCGGTCCTCCAGCACCGTGGGCGCCACGTTCTTGCCGCCGGCGGTGACGATCATCTCCTTCTTCCGTCCGGTGATCTTCAGGAAGCCTTCCTCGTCGAGTTCCCCGATGTCGCCGGTGCAGAACCAGCCCTCCTCGGTGAAGGCCTCCTTGGTGGCCGCCTCGTTCCGCCAGTAGCCCGGGAAGACGTTCTTCCCGCTGATCAGGATCTCGCCGTCATCGGCGATCTTGATCCCCACGCCGGGCAGCGGCAGCCCGACGGTGCCGATCTTGTTGCGATCGGGCCGGTTCACGGTGGCCGCGCCGGTCGTCTCGGTCAGGCCGTACCCCTCGAGCACGGTGACGCCGATGCCGCGGAAGAAGTGGCAGAGCCGCTCACTGAGCGCGGCGCCGCCGGAGGCGGCGTACTGCGCCCGGCCGCCGAGCGCGGCCCGCAGCTTGCCGTAGACCAGCCGGTCGAACAGCGCGTGCTGGGCCCGCAGGCCGAACGAAGGACGGCCAGGGCCGTCGAGCGCCCGGCTGTAGGCGATCGCGACCTTGGCCGCGCGGCCGAAGACCGCGCCCTTCTTCTCGCTGACCGCCTTCTGCTCGGCGCCGTTGTACACCTTCTCGAACACCCTCGGCACGGCCAGGACGAACGTCGGCCGGAACGAGGCCAGGGCGGGCAGTAGCGCGGTTATGTCCCCGCAGTGCCCGAGCACGATCCCGCTCTCGATGCAGCCGACCTCGATGATCCGGGCGAAGACGTGCGCGAGCGGCAGAAACAGCAGCGTGCTCGCGTCCGGGACCTCGGCTACCCGGGTGAGCGGCCCGAGGAAGGCGTTGCGCACGTCGGAGAGCAGGTTCTCGTGGGTCAGCTCGCAGCCCTTGGGGCGCCCGGTGGTGCCCGAGGTGTAGATGACCGTGGCCAGGTCGGCCGCCCCGGCGGCCGCGGCGCGCTCGGTGATGGCCTCGTCGCTGACGCCCGCGCCCGCGGCCCGCAGCGAGTCCAGCGAATCCCCCGGGCCTCCGGGGTCGATCAGCCACAGGTGCGCCAGCCCCGGCACCCGGTCCCGGAAGCTGCCGATGATGTCCCCGTAGGCCGCCGTCTCGGCGAAGCAGGCCCGCGCGCCCGAGTCGGACAGGATCCATTCGGCCTGCTCGGCGGAGGAGGTCTCGTAGACCGGCACGGTCACCGCGCCCGCGGTCCAGATGGCGTAGTCGATCAGCGTCCACTCGTACCGGGTGTGCGACATCAGCGCGACCCGGTCTCCGGGGCCGATGCCCGCCGCGACCAGCCCTTTGGCCACCGCGACGACCTCGTCCCTGAACCGGCTCGCGGTCACGTCCGCCCATGCCCCGGCGGCACCGGGACGACGCAGCACCACCGCCTGCGGCTGCTCGGCGGCGCGCCGGAAAACGGCGTCGGCCAGGTTCGCGGTCGCGGGGATCTCGGCCAGGGCCGGAAGGCTGAATTCGCGCACGGCATACCTCCAACCAGGTAGCGAGTTGGCAGCACCAGCTTAGTTCTCCGGCGGGCCGGTTCCCCCGCTACGATCTTCCGCCCCGGCCGGTTTACCGTGGTGACATGCGAGTCCACGTGGTGAGCGATGTACACGGCCGCGCGGACGCGCTGGCCGGCGCGGCCGAGGGCGCCGACGCCCTGATCTGCCTGGGTGACCTGCTGCTGTTCCTCGACTACGCCGACCACGGCCAGGGCATCTTCGCCGACCTGTTCGGCGCCGAGGCGGCCAGTGAGTACGTCCAGCTGCGCACGGCCAAGAGGTTCGACGAGGCCAGGGAGTTCTCGCTGGGCCTGTTCGCATCCCGGCCGGAGAGCCGGGCCAGCCTGTTCGAGGCGGCCATGGCCAGGCAGTACGCGGCGATGTTCGGCGCTCTCCCCGAGCCCGCCTACCTGACCTACGGCAACGTCGACGTCCCCGGGATGTGGCCGCGGTTCGCCAAGTCGGGGCATCACGTGCTAGACGGCCGCACCGTCGAACTGGGCGGATGGACCTTCGGCTTCGTCGGCGGCGGCCTGAAATCGGTCTACCGGACGCCGAACGAGATGAGCGAGGAAGAATTCCGGGCCAAGCTCGAGGCGGTCGGCGAGGTGGACGTGCTGTGCACGCACATCCCGCCCGCGGTGCCCGAGCTCCTCTACGACACCGTGGCCCGCCGCCTGGAGAAGGGCAGCGTGGCGCTGCTCGACACGATCAAGGCGACCCGGCCGAGGTACTCGATCTTCGGGCACGTGCATCAGCCGCTGGCCCGCCGGACCAGGATCGGCACCACGGAATGCCTGAACGTGGGGCACTTCCGCGCCACCGGGGCTCCCTTTGTACTGCATCTGTAGCGGTACCATCTGGGGGTAGGAGGCGTCAGGTGTCGGAATCCCGAGGCGACGGCCAGCCGGAAAGCAACGGCCCGCCCAAGAACAATAACGGCCAGCCCACGAACAGCGGCAACGGCCAGTCAGGCAGCCGCGATCAGTCAGGCAGCCGCGATCAGTCAGGCAGCCGGAGCCAATCAGGTGCCGGGCGCGGCCCGGCCCGGAACGACCCCATCGCCGACTTCCAGCGCTGGCTGATGAAGGCGGGCGCGCGCAGCATGGCGAACCAGGTCGCTGACCAGGTCAAGCGCACCATCGGCACCGAGCGTCGCAGCAGCGGTGACGTGTGGGACACGGCCACCAACGAGCTGCCGCCCAACGAGCCGCCGGAGTGCCAGTGGTGCCCGATCTGCCAGGCGGCCCGCGCGGCCAGGAATGGCAGCGCGGCGGGTCTGGGCGCGCAGCTGGCCAGCGCGGGCGGGGTGGTGGCGTCCGTGGTTCAGGACGCGTTCTCCGCCTTCGAGCAGGCCATGAAGACCCAAGATCAAAATCGTTCCGAACGAACTGGCTTGTCCGCCCCGCCTAAGCCTGCGTCAGATACCGGCGAACATCGCGAGGACAACGGTCAGTGACCCTCGCCATCGGCGTTGATGTCGGTGGCACCAAAGTCGCGGCCGGAGTGGTCGACGAAGACGGCCAGATCCTCGCCAAGCTGAAGAGGTCGACTCCGGCGGCCAGCCCGTCGCGCACCGAGGAGGCCATCGCCGACGCGGTGACCGAACTCCTCGCCCGTCACCAGGTCGCGGCCATCGGGCTGGGGGCCGCCGGATTCGTCGACAGCGCCCGGGCCACCATGCTGTTCGCCCCGAACCTGGCCTGGCGCGACGAGCCGCTCAAGCAGCGGGTCGAGGAGCGCCTCGGCCACCAGGTCGTGGTGGAGAACGACGCGAACGCCTCGGCCTGGGCCGAAGCCCGGTTCGGCGCCGCACGCGGGTACCGCGACGTGGTGCTGGTGGCGCTGGGCACCGGCATCGGCGCCGCCATCTTGGTCGGCGGCGAACTCTACCGCGGCCGCTGGGGGATGGCCGGCGAGCCCGGGCACGTCCGGGTGGTGCCCGACGGGCGGCTGTGCGGCTGCGGGAACCGGGGCTGCTGGGAGCAGTACTGCAGCGGCAACGCCCTGGTCGCCGAGGCCCGCGAGTTCGCCAGGCGCACCCCAGAAGGCGCCATCCGGCTGCTCCAGCTGGGCGGGGGAGGACCGGAGAGCATCTCAGGGCCGGTGATCACCCAGGCGGCGACCGAAGGCGACCCGGCCGCGCTGCGCTGCTTCCAGACCATAGGCGGCTGGCTCGGCCAGGGGCTGGCCGACCTGGCCGCGATACTGGACCCGGCCTGCTTCGTGATCGGCGGCGGCGTGTCCGAGGCGGGCGACCTGCTGCTCGATCCCGCGCGGGCCGCCTTCGAGCGCGCGCTGACCGGCCGTGGTTACCGGCCGCTGGCCGAGATCAAGGTGGCGGAGCTTGGCGAGGACGCCGGAATAGTGGGTGCCGCCGACCTAGCCCGGGCGGCCAGTGGGGCAGCGGCTCCTCCTGCCACGGCCAGTCGTCGTCAGGCTCCTCGGTCCAGCGCCGGTCAGGGTCGGGCTCCTCGGACCAGGGCCGGTCAGGATGAGGCTGCTCAGGCCCGGGCCGATCCCGGCGGCGCTTAGACGACCGCACCGTCGTCTCCGTCGTCAGGGCCGCCCGGACCCGGGTCGTTCATCCGCAGCACGAGTATGGCGAACCCGGTCACGAACGCGGCCACCGCGCAGAACGCGGCGATCCCCGGCAACGGCCAGCCCACCGCGGTGGCGATGATCAGGTAGGCCGGCCCGCCGAACAGCGCCAGCCAGGCGCCCTTGGTGATCGGGTCCAGCCTGGGCAGCGGCGGCGGCGCGGGCGGGACGTAGTGCCCTTCGTCGTCCTCCGGCACCGGCGGTGGCGGTGCCTTGCGCGCCCGGATCCGGTGCGCGCGCGCCCCGTGCGCGGCCGCCCGCCGCCCTCGCCGCGCGGCCTGGATCACATCCGGCTCATGCGCCCCCGGCCGCCCGCCGGTACCCGTCCCGGAGCGGCCATCCGCCCCTGTCCGTCCGTCCGCGCCCGTCCCGGCGCGTCCGTCCGCGCCGAACGTCTCCCGGACCCCCTCGTCATCAAATCCGCGTATCCCCTCAGCCCCGCGCGTCCCGCTCCCGTCCCGCGCGTCCCCGTCCCCGCGCACCCCGCGCTCGCCCGGCCCGTCCCCGTCCCCGCCTGGCGTATCGGCGTCCCCGGGAACCCCGCGCGTCCCGCGCCCGCCTGGCCCGTCCCCGTCCCTGCGCCCGCCTGGCGTATCGGCGTCCCCGGGAACCCCGCGCGTCCCGCGCCTGCCGGGCGTATCGGCATCTCCGGGAACCCCGCGCGTCCCGCGCCTGCCCGGCGTATCGGCGTCCCCGCGACCGTCCGGCACATCCCTGTCCCCTGGAAACTCTCTGTCCCCCGGAAACCCGCGCAGGCCCGCTTCCCCGGGAGCCCCGCGCACACTCCCGTCCCCGAAAACCCCGCGCGAGCCGCTGTCACCGGGAAACTCCCGCGTGTCTCCTGCCCCGCCTGCCCCTCGTGGATCCGGGCTCTCGCGTGTGCCTTCGGTCCCGGTCGCACCACCGGCCGTGCGAGTCCCTTGCGTTCCTCCGGTCCCGTCCGTCCCGCGCCGGCCGTCGGGCCCAGCCGGACCTTGAGACCCGCTGGTCCCATGCCCTCCTGGCGCCCCGTCAGTCCCATCCGCTTCCAGGCTCACTTGGGGCCGCGGGCCCGGCACGTTCTCGCGTTCCGGCCATGGCGCCGGCTCCGTTGTGGTCACGGGCTCTTCGAATCTGGCGACCAGATCACGCCATGCCGCGTCCTCGTCGCTTTCTCTGCTCTCCGTGTTATCCCAGTCCGGCACGTCCCCACCGATGTCCGAAATCGAAGCCTGCCTTCCACGATAGCCGCCCGTGGTCCGATGCCGGGAGGGTAAATCGCAGGAGTACGCGTGCTTATCCGATCGTGCCGGACCGATTAAGCCCAGGGCGTACTAAGGCAGAGCTACTCGCCAGTATCGCCGCTGGCGTACGGTAGCGCCCGCCGGGCCTCGAGCCAGCGCTGCCGTTCGTCCGCGGCCGCGGCGTCCGGCAGGTCGAGGACGGCGGCGATCGCCTCCGGCCGCATGCCCATGGCCTGCGCGGCCTCGAAGAGCTCGCCCTCCAGGCGGTCCAGGCCCAGCCGGGCCGCTTGCACCAGCACGAGCGCGGCCCCCACGTCCAGCCCCTCGGCCCGCCCCGAGGCGGCCGCCTCGGCCACCGACTTGATCGCGTCCAGGTCGGGGATGAGGCGCTTCTCCGTCTCCCACAGAAGCAGGTCCACCCCGGCCGCGTAGCGTTCGGTCAGGTGCCTGCGCGAGGCGTTGATCATCTCGGGCGATGGCGCAGGAGGTTCCACATCTTCCAAATTAAGGCCGGGCCGGGCCTCGCGGCTATCCGGCGTGATCCTTGATGAACTGCAGGCTGCCCTCGAAGATGGTCCCGGCGTCGTTGTCGAGCGTCGCGACGTGATAGCTGTCAGCGCACTCGCGCACGGTCACCTGCCCGGCGGGCAGCCCGGCCAGCAGCGCCCGCATGCTCGCAGGCCCGACCACGTGGTCGGTGGTGCTGTGGTAGACCAGCACCGGCTGGGTGACCTCGCCGAGGCGCTTGACCGTTTCGCCCCACAGCTTCGGCAGCGTGGAAGCGGCGCGCACGGGCACCCGGTCGTAGCCGACCTCGTGCGCGCCGGGCTTCTTGATGTCGCTGGCGACGCCGGGCAGTGACCGCAGCACGTGCTTGAGCACCGGGGCGAGCAGGAACAGCCTGGTGTCCGGGGCCAGCGACGGGTTGACGAGGACCAGGCCGCGCACCGCGCTGCCGTGGGTTTCCGCCAGCCGCAGCGCCAGGCAGCCGCCCATCGAGATGCCGAACACGAAAACCTGCTCGCACCGGCCCGCCAGCTTGCCGAAGGCCGCGTCCACCTCGCCGTACCAGTCGTCAGCGCCGGTCCGGGCCATGTCCTGCCAGGTGGTGCCGTGCCCGGGCAGCCGGGGGAGGCTGACCGTCAGGCCGTGGCCGGCCAGGTAGTCCGCCCAGCCGCGCAGCGTCTGCGGGCTGCCGGTGAAGCCGTGGCACAGCAGGACCCCGACCGGCCCTCCCGCATGGTCGAAGGGTTCCGCGCCCGGAAGCACTGGTGGCATGGTGTCAGCGTCCTCCACTTCGGTCTACACCATTGTTGCAGCTAACTGCCCCGCGGGCCGAGCCTTACCAGGCCCGGCCCCGGCCTTTCGCCGGGCGGAACGGGACCTATGCCCCTGCCCGGAAGGCGCCGGCCGGGCCACCCTGGAGCCGGGAGGACGAAATGACCAGTAACCCGCGGATTCGGGCCTCCGACGAGGACCGGGGCCGGGCCGCGGCCGCTCTGGGCGAGCATTACGCGGCGGGCAGGCTGACTCTCGAGGAGTTCCAGGAGCGCCTGGACCAGGCCTACGCGGCGACGACTGTGGGTGAGCTCCGCAACCTGCTGGCGGACCTGCCGGTACGCGATCTCGGACAGTTTCCCGCCCTGCCCGGCGGGAAGCCGCCGCTTCCGCAACGGCGGGTTCCGGGACCGCCGCAGATCCCGGCGGGCGGGTCCGTACCGGCGCTGCGGGGCGCCTGGCCGTTCTGGCTCGCGATCAGCCTCGGCGTCTTCGCGATCTGGCTGCTCAGCGGGGCAACTGGCGGTCCGTGGTTCTTGTGGATAGCGCTTCCGCTGGTTTTCCTGATGCTGCGGCGCCGGACCCGGCGGTAGACCAGCGCGGGCGCGATAGTGCCAGCCGACGCATCCCGCTAGACCACGGGACGTGCGACGATGTGACCGTGGGCTACTGGCTGACGAAGTACACGCTCGGGATGACGCTGAAGATCGTCTTCCGGTCCCGGGCGTGGGGGGTCAAGAACGTCCCCCGGCGAGGCCCGGTCATCCTCGCGAGCAATCACCTGTCGTTCTCCGATCACTTCTTCGGGCCGCTGCCGGTGCCTCGGAAGGTGACCTTCCTGGCCAAATCGGAGTACTTCACCGGGCGCGGGCTGAAGGGACTGATCAGCCGGGCCTTCTTCACCGGGGTCGGCCAGATCCCCGTCGACCGCGCCGGAGGGCCGGCCAGCGAGCAGGCCATGCGGACCAGCCTGCAGGTCCTGGCGGCCGGCAAGGTACTCGGCATCTACCCAGAAGGCACCCGGAGCCCGGACGGCCGCCTATACCGGGGCAAGACCGGGGTGGCCAGGCTCGCCATCGATTCCGGAGCCCCGGTGGTGCCGTGCGCCATGATCGACACCTTCCAGTTCCAGCCGCCCGGCACGATCTGGCCGAACCCGCGGGTCCGGCCCGGCGTGCGGTTCGGCGAGCCGCTGGACTTCTCCAAGTACCACGGCCAGGACGCCGACGGCCAGCTGCTGCGAACCATCACCGACGAGATCATGCAGGCGATCGGCAAGCTCTCCGGCCAGGAGTACGTCGACATCGACGCCCGCAGCGCCAAGGCCGAACTAGCCGCCGGGCGCGACGGCGGCCGCGGTCCCGGCCCCGCGGGCGGTACGGAAAATGACGATCAGGACGACGTGGCCGGACCTGACGGC